>Ga0209236_1000664_pt1 | contig 20182 bp, 24 predicted proteins | sample GraSoi013_1_40cm_FD_185819 | JGI IMG/M metagenome (GOLD analysis project Ga0209236, IMG submission 185819) | Grasslands soil microbial communities from the Angelo Coastal Reserve, California, USA - Sample 09_27_2013_1_40cm (SPAdes) (version 2) | ecosystem: Environmental > Terrestrial > Soil >... | reverse complement strand
CGTGCTGGTCGGTGCGGTCGACGTCGCGACGGACGCGATCGAGACGCCGGAGCAGGTCGCGGCGACCATCCGGAGTGTCTTGCCGTTTGTCCCGCCCGAGCGCCTCTACCCGTGCACCAACTGCGGCATGGTGCCGCTCACCCGCGACGTCGCCCGGGGCAAGCTCCGGGCGCTCGCCGCCGGCGCCGCGTTGGTCCGAAAGGAGCTCGGCGTACGCGCGTGATATCCTCCCTCATAGTCGCGCCTCAGGCGGCGGGGCCCCAGCCCCGCGACGGCCTGCGGCGCGCACCTCAACGAGCCGATGATCGAGCACCGGCGGTACTTCGACGAGATTTCCCTGGGCGAGGAGTGCGAGTCACCCGGGCGCACGGTGACCGAGGCCGACATCGTGATGTTCGCCGGGCTCTCCGGGGACTACAACGTGCTCCACACCGACGCGGAATTCATGAAGCAGTCGATTTTCGGCGAGCGCATCGCGCACGGCCTGCTGTGCCTGGCGATCCAGTCCGGGTTGTTCAGCCGCGCGTCCGTGCCGTACGCGACGCTCGCGTTCGTCGGGCTGCGCTGGAAATTCAAGGCGCCGGTCAAGATCGGGGACACGATCAGGCTCAAGGCGAAGGTGACGGCGAAGAAGGATCTTGCCAAAGCCGACCGCGGTCTGGTCACGCTCGAGCGCATCGTCCTCAACCAGCGCGACGAGGTCGTCCAGCAGGGGGAGACCGATCTGATCGTGGAGAAGCGCCGGTGAGGGGCACCTACTTCGAGGATGTCGTCGTCGATAAGGTGACAGTGTCGCCGGCCATCACCGTCACCGAGGCGCACGTCGCCATGTATCTCGGCGTGACGCGCGAGCTTTCCGACGGGCTCCCCGCCGTGCCCGACGTCTTGCCCCTCTGTCTGACGATCGGGCTGGGCTGGCGTATCGCGGATCCGCCCATGATCGTCCTCGCGTTCGTGGGGCTCGACTGGCAGATGGTGAGACCGCTCCGCGTCGGCGACACGATGCACGCCCGCTCGCGTATTCTCTCCAAGCGCGCGATGCGTGACGTCGGCTACGTGGTCGAGGAGCGTTCGATCGTCGATCAACACGGTGAGGTCGTGCAGCAGGGAAGGTTCACGTTCCTCGTCGCCAAGCGTAAGGAGGTATCGGTATGACCTTCGACCCGAGACATCAGAGCCGGACCCTCCTGGACGGCGCCGACCGCGCGGCCGCCCGGTCCTACTTCAAGGCGATCGGCTTCACCGAGGAGGACCTCAAGCGCCCCCTGGTGGGCGTCGCCCACTGCTGGATCGAAGTCACGCCCTGCAACTGGAACCACCGGAAGATGGCCGAGAAGGTGAAGGAGGGGATCCGCGCTGCCGGGGGCACGCCGATCGAGTTCAACTCGATCAGCGTCACCGACGGCATCGCCATGGGCACCGAGGGCATGAAGGCCTCGCTCGTCAGCCGCGAGGTCATCGCCGACTCCGTCGAGCTGGTGATCCGCGGCCATCTCTTCGACGGTTTCGTGGGCATCTCGGGCTGTGACAAGACCATCCCGGCGATGGTCATGGCGATGGCGCGGCTCAACCTCCCGAGCATCATGCTCTACGGCGGCTCGATTGCCTACGGCGAGTACAAGGGGCGCAAGCTCACCATCCAGGAGGTCTTCGAGGCGATCGGCGCCTTCAACGCCGGCAAGATCGACGCCCGCGAGCTCAACGAGGTGGAGAGCCGAGCCTGCCCCGGGGCCGGTGCCTGCGGGGGACAGTTCACGGCCAACACGATGGCGACGGCCTTCGAGATGCTCGGCGTGTCGCCCATGGGATTCAACGGCGTGCCGGCGGTCGATCCGCGCAAGGAAGAGGTGGCCTTCGAGACCGGCCGGCTGGTGATGGATCTTCTCCGGAAGGGCGTCCTGCCGCGCCAGATCATCACCAAGAAGGCGCTTCACAATGCGATCGCCGGCGTGATGGCGACCGGCGGCTCGGCCAACGCCGTCCTGCACCTGCTCGCGATCGCTAAGGAAGCGGGGGTGAGGCTGGCGATCGACGAGTTCGACCGGATCTCGCGCAAGACGCCGCTGCTCGCCGACATGAGGCCCTGGGGCACCTACACGGCGCCCGAGATGCACGAGGCGGGCGGCATGGGGGTCGTCGCCAAGCGGCTGCTCGACGCGGGGCTTCTGTTCGCCGACGAACCGACCGTCACCGGCCGGACGATCGGCGACGAGGCGCGCGCCACACGCGAGGCGCCCGGCCAGAAGGTCATCCGCTCGCTCGAAAACCCGCTCAAGTCCGAAGGGGGTCTGGCGATTCTCCGGGGTAATCTGGCGCCTGAGGGGTGTGTCGCCAAGATCTCGGGCCAAAAGAAGGATCTTCATCGTGGTCCGGCGCGGGTCTTCGACCGCGAGGAGGATGCTTTCCAGGCTGTCAAGACGCGGAAGATCAAGCCCCAGGACGTGATCGTCATCCGCTGGGAGGGGCCCAAGGGCGGGCCGGGGATGCGCGAGATGCTCCACGTGACGGGCGCGCTCCAGGGCGCCGGTCTCGGCGACACCGTGGCGCTCATGACCGACGGGCGATTCTCGGGCGCGACTCACGGATTCATGATCGGCCACGTCGCGCCGGAGGCCGCCGACGGGGGCCCGATCGCCGCGCTCCGGAACGGGGACACGATCGTGATCGACATCAAAAAGCGCAGGCTCGACGTCGAGCTCTCCGTCGCCGAGCTGAAGAAGCGTCTCAAGAGCGTGAAGCGGCCGAAGCCACGCTACACGTGGGGCGTCCTGGCCAAGTATGCGCGCCTCGTCTCCAGTGCGTCCGATGGCGCCGTCACGGGTTAGGACCCGAACGTCGGGCGCCGGAGGCTCGGCGAAGGCGCCCCGATGGTGAATCAGAAACCACCGACCGAGGCCCGACCGGCCGGTCCCCCCGACCAGCTGAGCCCCGCGTTCCTCGAGCGTCTCAGGGCGGAGCCGCTGGCCGAGCTCACGGTGCTGGACGCCGGGACGGGCTCGGGCCGGCTGGCGCTGACGCTGGCTCCCCTCTGTCGCGCCGTGGTCGGCGTCGACCGCGACGCGAAGCTGATCGACGAGGCACGCCGGCACGCCGCCGCCGCGAAGCTCTCGAACGTCCGGTTCGTCGTGGGCGACGTGGAGGTCGAAGAGTACGCCCCGTTCAAGCCCGATCTGGTCGCGGCCCATCTCTGCATGTCCGACGCGATCGCCGAACGGGCCGGCCGGGTGCTCCGGCCCGGGCAGGTCTTCGCCTTCGTCGCGTTTCACACCGACCAGTGGAAGGAGACGGGTCGGCCTTCACGCTTCGCGTACGGCGAGACCGGCGCCCGGCGGCTCCTCAAGCGGACCGGCTTCACGGTCGATCACCTCGAGGTCGAGCGCGACGTCAAGGCGTTCTCCTCGGTCGAGGAGGGGCTGGCCGCGGCGGTCGGGCTCCAGGAGAAGTGGAAGGTGGACGGCCGCTGGTTTCGCTACGTCAAGTTCCTCGAGGACGGCGGGCGGACGCTCACGCGGGCCCATCTCGTCGTGAAGGCCCGCAAAGCGTGACCCTGGTCGGTCTCGCCCTCGCCGAAGCGGTGAAGGCGCGCGCGCTCGAGCTGGGCTTCGACCGCGTCGCGATCGGTCCCGCCGAGCCTCCCGAGCACGGCGCCGAGCTCGAGAAGTGGCTCGACGCCGGCTACGCCGGAACGATGGGGTACCTCGATCGCGGTCGCGGCGACCGCCTCGACCCGGCCCGCCTGCTCCCGGGCTGTCGCGCGGTCGTCGCGGTGGCGCTGAGCTACAACGTGGAGAAGGAGGCTCCGGCGAAAGAAGAGGGCAGCGACTGGCAGCCCGTCTCGCGGTACGCACGAGGGCGCGACTACCACGACATCATGCGTCCCCGCCTCGTGGAGCTGGGCGAGTTCATTCGTGCCGCGGCCGGGGCCGGCGTCACGAGCCGGGCGGCGGTGGATTCCAGCGCCGTGCTCGAGCGCGATCTCGCCGCGCGGGCCGGACTCGGCTGGATCGGCAAGAACACGAACCTCCTGACGCCGTCGCTCGGCTCGTATTTCTTCATCGGCGTCGTCCTCACGACCGCCGCGCTGGCGTTCGATCACCGCCAGCCCGATCGCTGCGGGACCTGCACCGCCTGTCTCGACGCCTGCCCGACGCGCGCGTTCGTCGGACCCTACGTCCTCGACGCGCGGCGCTGCATCTCGTACCTGACGATCGAGCACCGCGGGGACATCCCCGGCGAGCTGTGTGACGGGCTGGGCGAGTGGCTGTTCGGGTGCGACGTGTGTCAGGACGTGTGCCCGTGGAACCGGAAGGCCGAGCCCGCGCGCGAGCCCGCGCTGAGACCGGCAGGGTCGTTCGGCCCACTCGAGAGCTTGTTCGAGCTCGACCGGGACGCGTTCCGCGCCCGGTTCCGTGGCACCGCGCTCTCGAGAACGAAGCGCGCCGGGCTCCTGCGAAACGCGGCCATCGTCCTCGCGAACCGCGGTGAGCAGCGCGCGGTCGGCGCGCTCTCGCGGGCGCTGGGCGACGAGGACGCGGGAGTGCGTCACGCCGCGGCGTGGGCGCTCGCGAAGCTCGGTGCGGGCGACGCGACCGCGTGTTGAGAATCAAGCGGCTCGATCACTTCGGCGTGGACGTCGTCGACCTCGAGCGCGCGGAGCGCTTCTACGCCGAGGTGCTGGGAATGACGGTCCAGATGCGGCTCGCCGACCAGGTGCTCCTGCGTGGCGGCGACACGTCGTGCGCGCTGTTCCTCCGGCCGGATCGCGCGCCTGCCGATCCCGAGCAGGTGAAGAATCCGCTCGGCAAGAGCCACCATGCCTTCGAGGTCGCCTGGGATGAGCTGAAGGCGGCCCCGACGTTCTTCGCCGAGCGTGGTGTTCCGTATCACGCGCCGATCGACTGGGGCGACCACGACTGCCTCTATTTCATGGACCCCGACGGCAATCTGCTGGAGCTCGTGGGTTACCGTCCGAAAGTCGAGCGAGCGTGACGCACGCGACCGAGAGGGCCGGATGGGTTGGACGTCCCATGCGGCGCCGGGAAGACCGGTCGCTCGTGACCGGTCGAGGGCGCTTCGTCGACGACCTCGCGGTCGCTGGCCTGCTCCATCTGGCTCTGACGCGGAGCCCTCACGCGCACGCCCGGATCCGCTCGCTCGACGCCAGTGCCGCACGGCGCATCCCCGGGGTCGTCTCGGTCATCACGGCCGAGGAGCTCGACCCGATCGGGCCGGTGCCGCTGATGCGCCTGGCCCCGGGCACGGTCATCCCCGAGTACCCACTGCTGGCGGCCGGTATCGTTCGCGCTCAGGGTGTACCGGTCGCGGCGGCGGTCGCCGAGTCATCCTACGTGGCGACGGACGCGGCCGAGCGCGTCGGCGTCGACTACGAGCCGCTGGGCGGCGTCGCCGATCCGGACGGCGCCCTGGCGGCTGGGGCGCCGCACGTGGTGGAGGCGAGTCGCGACAACCACGCGCTCGCCGTTGCATGGCGCCACGGCGATCCCGACCGTGCCTTCCGCGAGGCGGCGCACCGCGTGACGCTGACCGTGCAGCAGCAGCGCCTGTGCGGCGTCCCCCTCGAGCCCCGCGGAGCGCTCGCCCGCTGGGACCCAGATACCGGCGAGCTGACGGTGTGGACCTCGACGCAGGCGCCGTTCAGAGTTCGCTCCTCGCTCGCTCGCATGCTCGGGCTCGACGAAGCGCGCGTTCGCGTGATCGCTCCCGACGTCGGCGGCGGATTCGGGGTGAAGGGCGGTCCCTACCGGGAAGAGGTCCTTGTCGCCTGGCTCGCGCGCCGGCTCGGGCGGCCGGTGAAGTGGGTCTCGACTCGCGCCGAGGACCTGCTCACCACCAACCATGGCCGCGGTGGTCGCTCGACGGGGGAGCTTGCTCTCGATGCCGACGGGCGAATCACGGGGCTTCGCGCCCGGATTCGCCAGCCGTTGGGCTCAAGCCTCGCCGTCACTGTCGGCGGCACGCCCCAGAACCACGGCCGGTGCCTGCCGGGGTCCTATCTCGTCGAGCACGTCGACATCGAATCGGTCGGCGTCTTCACGACGACCCCGCCGGTCGGCGCCTACCGCGGCGCGGGGCGTCCGGAGGCCGCGTTCCTGATCGAGCGCCTCGTGGACGAGGCCGCGCGGTCTCTCCGGCTCGATCCGGTCGAGCTGAGGCGGCGCAACCTGATTCCCCGCGATCGCTTTCCCTTCAAGACCGCGACGGGGCAGGTCTATGACTCCGGTGACTACGCCGGGCTCTTGGACGGCACGCTGGCCACGGCCGACTACGCAAGTCTCAGGCGCGCGCAGGCGGTGCGGCGCGAACGGGGTCTACGTCGAGCCATCCGGCCTCGGGTGGGAGAGTGGGCTGGTCCGAGTCGAGCAGACCGGTGCCGTGCTCGCCGTCACGGGCTCGAGCGCGCATGGCCAGGGGCACGAGACCACGTTCGCCCAGATCGTCGCCGACGAGCTCGGTGTCACGCCGGAGGCGGTGACCGTCCGCCACGGCGACACGCTCGGCGCGCCTCAGGGCATCGGCACGTTCGGGAGCCGGAGCGTCGCTCTCGGCGGGTCGGCGCTGGCGCTCGCGTCGCGCGACGTGCGAGAAAAGGCGAGGGGGCTCGCCGCGAGCCTCCTGGAGGCCGGGGCGGACGACGTGGTGGCGGTCGATGGGGGCTTCGGCGTCGTCGGCGCGCCCGGGCGCGTGGTCAGCTGGGCGCGCGTGGCCGAGTTCGCCTACCGCGGCGCGGGACTCCCGACCGGCGCCGAGCCCGGGCTCGAGGCGACGCGCTTCTTCAGCCCCGAGGGGGAGGTCTGGAGCGCGGGCGCTTTCGTCGTGTCGGTGCGCGTCGATCGCGACACCGGAACGGTGACACCGGAGCGCATCGTGTGGGTGGACGACGCGGGAACCATCGTGAACCCGCTGCTCGCCGACGGCCAGCTGGAGGGCTCGCTCGCCCAGGGCTGGGGCCAGGTGATGATGGAAGCCGCCGTGCTGGACCGAGACGGCCATCTCCTGAGCGGCACGCTCATGGACTACGCGGTCCCGCGGGCGGACGATGTCCCGCACGCCGAGATCGGTCACGCGCACACCCCGTCACCGCGCAACCCTCTCGGCGCCAAGGGGATCGGGGAGGCCGGCACGATCGGGATCCCGCCCGCGATGGTGAACGCGGTCGTGGACGCGCTTTCGCCGTTCGGCGTCACCCATCTCGACATGCCGCTCACGCCCGAGAAGATCTGGCGGGCGCTCTCGGCGACGCGCTAGGGCCCGGCCGGCGATGCTGACGACCGACCGGGTCGCAGGCGCGGGGCTCGTCCTGCTCGCGCTGGTCGTCTTCTGGGAGAGCCGGCACCAAGGCGGGCAAGCTCCGGGCGCTCGCCGGACGCCGGAGCCCGTGCTCGCGAAGCTCCGGGACACGCTGCGCGCGGCCGTCGGCGACGCCGACTTCAAGGGGGCGATGGAGAAGATCGAGACTCCGATCGTGTTCAAGCAGGGCGCGGAGTTCTCCAAGTTCTTCGAGGCCGATGCGGCCCGGCTGGCCGAGGGCGTCCGCAAGGTCGGCCGGATCGGGACGAAGTGACGCCGTGATAAGATTCAATCTGCCATGGCGATTCTGAAGGTCGCGCGCCTCGGTCATCCGGTGCTTCGGCAGGTCGCCGAGCCGGTCGATCCTCGGTCGATCCGCTCGCCCGCAACTCAGCGGCTCATCGACGACATGATCGAGACGATGCGCGAGTACGACGGCGCGGGGCTGGCGGCGACCCAGGTGCACACGCTCCAGCAGATCGCCGTCATCGAGGTGCTGGCCAACCCGCGCTACCCGGACGCGCCTCCGGTTCCGCTGATAGTGCTCGTCAACCCCGTCATCACGCCGCTGACGGACGCGACGGAAGAGGGTTGGGAGGGCTGTCTCTCGGTTCCCGACATGCGCGGGATGGTGCCCCGCTACACGGCGGTGCGCCTTCAGTGTCTCGACCGGGAGGGCCAGGTGGTGGACCTCGTCGCGAAGGACTTCTTTGCGCGGGTCACCCAGCACGAGACCGACCATCTGAACGGGATCGTGTACCTCGACCGCATGCGCAATCTCTCCACGCTCGCCCACGTCGCCGAGTGGAACAAGCACTGGCTCGGCATCCGTGAACAGGCCGACTGACCCTCACGAGGATCGGGGCGGCGGCAGTGCGGGAGGGGCCGCCCCGGTCCTCGCCGTCGTCAGCGACCTTTTTTTTGTCGCTCGCATCAGGGAGACCGGCCGGCTCGCCGGCGTGCCGATCGAGTTTGCGAGGACCCCCGAGCAGGTCGCGGCCTCGCTCGGCCGTGTCCCGCGACTCGTCCTGCTCGATCTGACGGCCGGGTATGACTACGAGCGGGTGTTCGCGGCCCTCGAGGGCACGCGTCCGCCGGTCCTCGGATTCACCACCCACGCGCTGGCGCGGCAGACGCAGCCCTGGCACCCGCGGTGCGATCGCGTCGTGACCAAGGAGACGCTCACGCAGGAGCTGCCGCGCCTCCTGAAGGAAGGAGTCACCGCATGACGGCCGAGGAGTTCGTCGCTCAGCTCTCGGGCGAGAACCAGCGGCGGCTGAGCCGGCTGGCGCCCGACGACACCCTGAAGCCGGAGGTCGAGGGCGACCTGAACGTCCTCAATCTCTTGAAGGTCGCGCTCAAGAACGAAATCGAGGCCACCGAGATCGCAGCGCGCTGGCTCGTCACCACCGACGAGATGGACGTCAAGCTCGCGCTGGCGCGACAGGTCGGGGACGAGGCCAAGCACTACCGGATGATCGCCGATCGGCTCCGCGCACTCGGCTTCGATGCGAAGGCGTTCGACCCGCTCGCGAAGGGCTACGGCCCGCTCTTCCAGTACCTGGACACCCTCAAGACGACGGTCGAGCGCATCGCCGCCGGCCAGTTCACCCGCGAGGCGATCGCCGTCGTGAAGAACCGGCAATTCATCGAGTTCTGCGAGCACGCGGGCGATCGTGAGACCGCCGCGATGTATCGCGACGTGATCGAGCCGGACGAGCGCTATCACCACGAGCTGGGTCGGATGCTCCTGCTCCGGCTCGCCACGACGCCGGACGCGCAGGCGGCCGCGTCGCACGCGGCGCGGAAGACGCTGGAGCTCGCCGACGAGCTGCAGAAGAAGGCGCTCGCGACGTCGGGCATCCACCACGCCCCCGGCTGCTGAGCCCGTGAATATGGAGGTGCGAGCCGCAGCACGGCCGGGGGCTGGGCCCCCCGCGTGCGAGGTGAGCCTATGAAAGGGACGGTGCGAGCCGCAGTCGAAGGCGAGGCGAGCCCGTGAATCTTGACCGGGCGCTGCACGATTTCAGGGACCTCGTGAGGGGGCCCGAGATCGATCTGGCCTGCGCGGCGCTCGCGGTCGCGCGGATCGAGTATCCGGATCTGCCACCCAGCGGCTCGCTGGCCGCGCTCGATGATCTGGCCGCTCGCTCGGCGGTGTCGAGGGCCGGGGGAGGTCGGCGCGCCCTCGACCGGCTCTGCGAGTTCTTGTTCGACGGGGAGGGGTTTCGCGGCAACGCCGAGGACTACTACGATCCCCGCAACAGCTGCCTCAACGACGTCCTCGATCGGAGGCTCGGCATCCCGATCACCCTCGCGGTCGTGGCCATGGAAGTCGGCCGGCGGGTCGGGTTGGAGATCCTGGGCGTCGGCTTGCCGGGACATTTTTGCGTCGGGGCGAGGATCGGCGGCGAGCTGGTGGTCCGTGACCCGTTCGGCGGCGGCCGCGTTCTGGAGCGCGCCGAAGCCGAGGCGATCGCGTCCCGCGCCGTCGGGCGTCCGGTCAAGCTCACCGACGCCCACTTCGCGCCGACCCCGAAGGCGCAGATCGTCGTGCGGATGCTCAGGAACCTCGAGGGAATCTACGCGCGGCGCGAAGACTGGACCAAGGCCCTCGCGGTCATCGACCGGCTCCTTGTCATCGACACGAACGCGCCGACCCATCTGCGCGATCGCGGCACGGTCCTGGTCAGGCTCGGCGAGCTCCACCGGGGAGCCTCCGAGTGGGAGCGCTATCTCACCCGATACCCGCAGGCCCGCGACGCCGCGGCGTTCAAGGAGGAGCTACGACGCGTCCGCCAGACGCTGGCGGAGAAGAACTAAAGAGGCAGACTACCGGAATGATGGCCCGAGGCGCCTGGCGCGTCGCCTCCCGTTCGGTCGCGTGGCTCCTGATCGCATGCCTCCTCACCGTCTCCTGCGCCTCACGAAGCGTGGCCCCGATGGGCGCCGGCGGGAAGCCCTTCAAGCCGGAGGCGGACGAGCTCAAGCTCTGGGCTCAGGCCGAGAAGGAGGAGCAGCAGCTCCAGAAGAAGTCCAAACCCTACGACGACCCGCTCCTCGACGAATACCTCGCCAAGATCGGCGACAAGCTCACGCCCGACGACGTGCGCGATTCCGGGGGGCCGGGGTTCGGGTTCGGGGTCATGCGCGACCCGACGCTGAACGCGTTCGCCATGCCCAACGGGCGGATCTACGTCCACACCGGGCTCCTGGCCCGCCTCGACAACGAGGCGCAGCTGGCGATGATCGTCGGCCACGAGATGACCCACGTGACCAACCGCCACGCGCTCAGCTTCACGCGGGACGCTCAGAACAAGGAGATCCTCTTCACCGTCCTGGCGGTCGCCGCCTCGATCGGCGTCGCGGTGGCCGCCGGCTCGCGCGCCGGGTCCGGCGATTACCTCGGCGCGGCGGTCCTGAGCCAGACCGCGAACGTGCTCCTCGGCCTCGGCCTGCAGCTTGCTGTCATCGCCGCGATCAACGGCTACGGGCGCGACCTCGAGCGGGAGGCGGACGCGGGCGGGATGGCGAATCTCGTCCGCGCCGGCTACGACCCGAAGGAGGCGCCGAAGGTGTTCGACCTGCTGCGGAAGGAGTCCCGGGACCGCGGGAGCCTCGAGACCTTCTTCTTCGGCAGCCACCCGAAGCTCACGGAGCGAGTCGAGACCACCAGCGAGCTGATCAAGGCCAACTACGCGGTCGCCGCCGCCGCGCCGGACACCGTGAAGAATACGGACGAGTTCGGCCTGCGGATGCGGACGGTCGTCCGCGAGAACGCGCGGCTCGACATCCAGGCCGGCCGATTCAAGCTGGCGGAGGAGCAGCTCGATCGGGTGCGCGCGATCACACCGAGAGACCCGGTGGCCGAGCTCTACTACGGCGACCTGTACCGCCTGCAGGCGCAGCGGGCGCGCGATGCCGCGGACAAGGCCGACAAGGCGCAGCGGGCGCTCGAGCGGTACGAGCGCGCCGCCCAGCTCGACCCGGCCTTCCCCGATCCGTTCCGCCAGCTGGGGTTTCTGTATTACCAGCAGAAGGAGACCGCGCGGGCGAAGGCCGCCTTCCAGAAGTATCTGGCGCTCAAGCCCGACGCGCCGGACGCGCCGCGGATCAAAGAGTACCTGGTCGAGCTCGATCAGTAGGTCGCGTGGTCTGGCCCCAAGACCTGTTCAGCCGAACCAGAGCGAGAAGCCGGCCAGCATGAAGTCGTGATCGAAGCTCATCGCGCCGGCGCAGCGCGTCGAGTCCATCACTGCGAAGCTGACGGCATCGGTGTAGCTGATGAGCTGATCCGCGAGCCGCTCCAGCCAGACTCGCGCCGCCCGATGATGCTCGGCGCCGGCGAAGACGATGGTCAGCAGGGGGCTGGCCTCGAACCGGTCGAGCGCCCACGCCGCGGGACGGACGCCGGCCCGGTGCAGGAGGAGCCGATGAGTCTCCGCGAGCACCAAGTTGGTCGTGACCAGTCGAATCCGGCGGGCGGCCGCCGCGCGAAACATGGACTCGGCCTCGTCGTGATGCTGATCCCGGGCGCTGACGAGGGCGATCCAGGCGCCGCTATCGACGAACAGGCGAGCGGGAGAGGCGACGCCTCGCTCGGTACGGCGCGCGCTTCTCGGCAACGAAGGTCTCCGTGAGATAGCGGTCGAACTGCTCGCTACAGTCGCGTGGCAGGCCGTCGATCATGCCGCTCGCGCCCAGCAGTGGATCCTCCTGACGCGATCGGGTGAGCGCACGGACGGCGGCGCGGATCGCCTGGGATTTCGTCCATCCACGGCTCTTCGACCACGCCTCGAGCCTCTCGAGATCGGCTTCGTCGAGATAGACTTGCAGGGGACGGCTCATGAATCATGATGATAGATGATCATGAAATCAATGACAAGCCAGTCATGATCCGCGCCGGAGCTTCGCGCGTTACTCCGCGGTCGCCGGCCTCGCGAGCCGCGATTTGAGAATCTTGCCGGTGGTGGCCCGCGGAAGCGCGTCGAGCACGGTGAGGCGTCGAGGGTACTTGAATGAGGCCAGACGTTGCTTGCAGTAGGTGATCAGCTCGTCGGGCCTGGCCGTCGCGCCGGGGCGGAGCGTCACGAAAGCCGCCACGTCCTCGCCCAGCTCGGGATGAGGCGTGCCGACCACGGCGGCCTCGGCGACCGCGGGGTGCGTGAGGAGCACCGCCTCCACCTCCGGCGGGAACACCGAGTAGCCGCCACGGAGGATCCGCTCGCGCTTCCGGCCGACGATCGTGACGAGCCCGTCGGCGCTCACCGTGGCGAGGTCACCGGTGTGGAACCAGCCCTCGACCAGGACCTCGCGGGTGTCCTCGGGTGCGTTGACGTAGCTGTCCATCACCATGGGGCTCTTGATCAGGAGCTCGCCCGCTTCGCCAGTGGAGACCGAGCGCCCGGCGTCGTCGACGGTCCGGATCTCGACGCCCGGGACGGGTCGGCCGATCGCGTCGGGTGACTCGGTCGGATCCGCCGCCTGATACGAGATCGGGCGAAAGAGCTCCGTCATGCCGTAGCCGCGAACGATCCTGATGCCGGTGCGAACGCGCCACTCGTGCGCCAGCGCCCACGGGCACGGCGCCGCGCCGGACACCCCGATTCGTACCGACGAGAGATCGGCGGCGGCGAGCTCGGCGCCGTCGAGGATCCGGCGGAACATCGTCGCGACGCCTGGAAAAACCGTGACGCGATGGCGGTGGATGGCCTCGATCACTTTGTCGGGCGCGAAGCGGTCCACCAGGGCGACGGTCGCGCCGGTCAGCAACGGAGCGAGCAGCGCTCCGTTCAGGCCGAACGAGTGCGAGAGCGGCAGGGTGGCCAGCACGACGTCTCCGGAGGTCAGCGCCATGACCGGGCCCGCCCACGATTCGATGGCCAGCTCGAGCGCTCTGTGAGAGAGCACCGCGCCCTTCGGGCGCCCCGTGCTCCCGGAGGTATAGAGAATGAGCGCCGGGCCGGGAGGCGCGGGACGGATCCTTGCCCGACCGCGAGAGCTACGACGGGTCTCAACGGGGTCTCTTTCGAGCTCCCTGAGGTGTGACTCGTCCACGACGACCGCCGCAGAAAGATCGGCGAGGATGTCTCTTCGTTCGCCGGCCGTCAAGAGCGGGTCGAGGGGGGCGACGGTCGCGCCGAGCTTCCATCCGGCGAGCAGCCCCACCGCGAACGCCCAGTGGTTGCCGATCGCCAGCGCGATCCGATCGCCGGGCTTCACGCCTCTCGCCGCGAGAGCATCCGTGAAGGCGTCCGCTCGCTGGTCGAGCTCCTCGAACGTGAGCGCGCCCCCGTCCCAGACGAGGGCCGGCTTGGCAGAAAACCGACCCGAGGGCGCTTCCAGCAGATGGACGAAGTTCGGCGGCACCGGGTCTCGTGGATCGACTAGGCGAAGAAGTCCTTGAGGTTGATCCGCTGCCAGACGTCGGGCGGCACGCGGTGCCGGGGCGTGTAGGCCGCGAGCGAGGGCTTGGCCGTCGCGTCCACGCCCCATTTCGCGGTGTAGCCATCGTCGCGCGCCGAGGGGTCGAGGTCGGAGCCGCGCGCGTGCGTGATGATCGTGAGGTCGCGGTCAGGCTGGCAGCGCGTGGCGATCGCCCAGTTCACCTGCCGATCGTCGAAGACGTCCACGTCGTCGTCCACGACGACGACGCGCTTCATGTAGAGATCCGCGCCGAACGCCGCGAGGATGGCATTCTTGCCCTGACCGGGGATGCGCTGCTCGATCGACACGAAGCAGGTGAAGGGCCCCGGCACTCGCACCGCCTTGACCGACGGGACCATCGCCCGTACGGCGCGGAAGAGGTTCGCCTCCATCGGGATCGTGGACAGGAGCATGTGGTCGAGGTGGGCGACGGTGATGTCCTGGAAGATCGCGTCCCGGCGGTGGGTGATCGCGTTGACGCGCACGACTTCCCGCTGGCGCTCGCCGAGGCTGTAGCCGGTGAACTCGCCGAAGGGCCCCTCGGGCGTGCGCTGCCGCGGCAGGATCTCGCACTCGAGGACGATCTCGGCGTGCGCGGGCACGAGCACGTCGGAGGTCTGGCACTTCACCAGCTCCAGCGGCTCGCCGAGGAGCCCGCCCATGATCCCGCGCTCGTCCTCGTCGATGGATCCGATCGCGAGCGCGCCGAGGGCGATCGCCGGATGAACGCCGATCACCAGCGCCAGGGGCAGGGGCTCGTTCCGCGCCTCGGCGATCCGCTGGAACTCCCACAGATGCTTGCCCGTCGTCAGGTGGATCGAGGTCGTGTCGCGCCCCTTGATCTGGAGCCGGTTGTAGGCGCAGTTCCAGATCTCGCGCGTCGGATCTTTCGCGAAGGAGATCGCCGCCGTCACGTAGGCGCCCGCATCGCCCTCGTGGTGGACGATCTGGGGCAGGTCATAGAGGTTGACGCGATCGCCCGTGAGCACGACCTCGTGCACGGGCCCGTTCGCGACGACCTTTGGGGGAATGGGCTTGTCCATCGCGCGCAGGTAGGTCGCCTGCGTCGCCTCGGGCGCCGCGTTCATGGCGGCGGCCAGGCGCGGCCGGCTGGCGTGTAGATTGGTCAGGACCGGGAACTTGGCGCCGGTGACGTTCTCGAAGAGCAGAACCGGCCGGCGCTTCGCCTCGCGCTCGAGCTTCACGACGAGCGCGGTGATCTCGTAGCGCGGATCGACGGGCTTCGAGACTATCTCGAAGTCGCCGGGCTTCCGCCGCTTGACGAGATCGAGATAGCTCCTGAGATCCTGCGCCATGGCGCTTAGGATACTGAATCAGGCGTTTCCCGGCACCTTCTTTCTCCCGTTCTGAGTGTTGAGCCACCACCCCAGGGCCACGATGATCGCGGCCGGCAAGAGCGGCAGCAGCCCGAGGCCGGGAGCGGTGTGATCGATCCAGCGAACGAGGCTCTGATCCTTCAGGATCATCTCGCCCGCGACGTCGCCGAGCCAGATGACCCAGACGACGCGGTTCATCAGCGTGGCCAGGAGGCCGCTGCCCCACACGACGATCGGCAGCGACAGCGCGATGCCGAAGACCACGAGCGTCAAGTCGCCGTGGGCCGCGGCGGCGACGGCCAGCACGTTGTCGAGGCTCATGACCGCGTCGGCGACGATGATGATCCAGACGGCTTCCCAGAGCGAGCTTCCCTGCCGGACGTGGCCTTCGGCGCCGGTCTGCTTGCCAACGAGCTTGAAGGCGATCCAGAGGAGCGCCAGGCCGCCGACGAGCTGGAGGAGCGGGATCCGCAGCAGGAACGTCGCGATCGCGATGAACGCCAGCCGCAGGCCGACCGCGCCCGCGGTGCCCCAGAGGCGCCCCCAGAACTGCTGGCGCTTCGGCAGCGTCCGGACCGCCAGCGCGATGACGAGGGCGTTGTCGCCCGCGAGCGTGAGATCGATCACGATGATCCCGACGACCCGCGCCCAGAACTCAGGATCCATCAGAAAGATCATACGTCACTCCACCAGCGCCTTCAGGACCGCGACCAGAATGCGGCCCACCACGATGAGAGCGACGGCGATAGCCAAACCTTCATAGCGATTGATCGTCATCTCGTGTCTCCCCGGGAGCGGACGCACGGAGTTCGCCGCCGGATGGCGGCGTGGTTCAGGAGACGAACGGGATGACGGCGCTAGTGGTCTTCGGAAGGGGACGAGGCGTGGCTGGAGGACGGCAGGTGGGCCAGCCGCACCTGCGGGAGCCATTCGTCACCGGTGACCGGGCGTCCCCTCGGCTCCGGCGGCGCGAGGGGGCGCCCCGGCCGGGCGAGCTCGACCCGGTCCCGCGAAATCGCTCGCGCGGAGCCGGTCGTCCGCCGGCCGTGAGACTCCCGCCGCACGTGGACGGACTCTTCGATCTCGGAGTCCTGGACCTCGAACTCGAAGGCGCCCGGGAAGGGCGTCGCGAGATCGAACGACAGCCACACCGTCAACAGGAGCAGGACCCGACGCGTTCGCATCACATCATTGTAGCTCGGAGCACGAGCGGCGGTTGTCGGCCAGCCCCTGGCGCTTCCGACCGGACGCGTGCGTGCGACGTCACGGCTTCTTGCAGATCACGTTGAGGAGCGCCTGGCGCTTCTCGTCGCGGACGACCTTGAGTGCGCGGGCGAGCGCGTCGGGTAGCGCCGCCGGGTCCTCGACGCGTTCGGCGTGGCCGCCGGAAGCGCGGCACACCAGCTCGTAATCGGGCGCCGGCTCGAGGTCGGAGATCGGCATCTGACCCGTCCGCGCCGCCACGCCCTCGGGCGCGTGGCTCCGCACGGCGCGCTTGACCGCGTTCCACGCGCGGTTGTTGAAGATCACGAAGAGCGCCGGCAGGTTGTACGCGCGCGAGACGAAGTGCGCCGCCGTCGGGGCGCTGAAGATGTAGGCGCCGTCGCCGAGGCAGCAGATGACCGTCTTGTCGGGCGCCGCGAGCTTGGCGCCGAGCGCCGCCCCCATGCCCCAGCCGAGGCCGCCGGCGGGGGAGGAGCCGAAGTAGGTCCGTGGCGCCCGGAAGCAGCCCTGGGTCGGGTCGAAGTCGTACTCGTCCACCAGGATCGTCCGCTCGTCCACGAGGTCGCCGACGCACTTCGAGACCCAGAGCATGTCGAGCGGCCGATCGTTTTCGACCCGGCGGGCGGCCGCGGCCCACGCCTCGCGGAGCCGGCGGTGCTCGGCGTGCCAGCGCTCTCTCCGCTCGCCGACGGCGCGGGCATCGGCGCGCTGCCGCACGGCCTCGGCCAGCGCGGTCAGATTCAGGCTCACCGTGCCCGACAGGGCCGCGTCGGCCGGGAACCCTCGGATCGGGTAGCGGGCGAAGAGCGGATCGACCGCGATCTGCACGATCTTTGTCTCTGGCCGCGGCGCCTTGAGCGCCGGGAACCACAGCACGTCCGACTCGACCGCCACGATGCAGTCGGCGTCGTCGAGGTACGGCGCGGCGTCGAAACCGGCGTGAAGCGGATGATCTTGCGGGAAGTTCGTGTAGGTATGGAACTGGTCGATCACCGGCGCGCCGAGAGCCTCGGCGAGCTTCACGAGCGCGGGGACGGCGAGGGGATCGCGGCCGGCGGCCTTGGTGAGGATGATCGGGTTGCGCGCGGCGGTCAGTAGCCGCGCCGTCTCGGCGATCGTCTCGGGCGCGGCCGCCACGGCGCCCGGTCTGGGGGCGCGGCTCGTCGCGGCATACTCGAACACCTCGTGCTTCTCGGCGAGGACCTCGCGCGGCAGCGTGAGGTAGACGGGCCCTTGCGGCTCGGCCTGGCTGAGCGCGAGGGCCCGGTCCACGACCGTCTCGAGCTGGGTGAAGTTCCGGAGCTCGTAGTCCCATTTGACGAACTCGCGGATCATCGCGCCCTGGTCGAAGGATTCCTGCGCCCAGTGGATCGGGCGGTTACGGCTGCCGTGCAGACCGACCTCGGTGAGCGGGTTCCGGCCCGCGCTGAAGAGGATCGGCACATTCGAGCGCGCGGCGTTGATGATGCCGCCGACCGCGTTGCCGGCGCCGACGATCACGTGGACCATGACGACCTGAGGGCGTCCGGTGACCATCGCGTAGCCGTGGGCCATCCCCACCGCGGGCACCTCGTGCGGGATCGTCATGGGCCGCGGCACCGGCTGGCCCTGCGCGAGCCGCCGGGCGTACGCGTCGATGAGCGGCGCGAAGTCCGTCCCGGAATTCGCGAAGAAGTACTCGACGCCTCGCGCGGCCAGGAGCTCGAGGTAGGCGTCGGCGGTGCTTTCGATGCTCGCTCGCTTGGTCATCGCGGTCTCTCCCTCTTGTCGTGAGCCCTCGCCGCAGTCATTTGAGTCGCAGCCGGAGCATCCGGCGCGCGTTGCCCTCGTAGATCTTCGCCTTCTCCTCGTCGGTGGCCCGCATGCGCGCCATGGCCGCGATCGTGTCACGGATGAACCCCGGACCCTTCTCGGGATCGAAGGGCATGTCGGTCCCGAAGAGGATGTGGTCGGCCCCGAAGAACGCCAGCCCGGACTCCATCGCGTGCCAGGCGCCGAAGAGGGCGGTGTCGCCGTAGAACATCCGGAAGTAGTCGATCGGGCGCTTCCGCAGGCGCGTGAGCGCGCCCATGTCCTCGGGATCGTCGCTCCGGCTTCCGAGCTGATCCAGGCCTCCGCCCACGCGCCCGGCGCAGAAGGGGATCATGGCGCCCATGTGGTGAGTGATGATCCGGAGCTCGGGATGCCGATCGAAGATTCCCGAGAACACGAGGCGCCCCATGGCCACGGAGGTCTCGTAAGGCCAACCGAACGCCCACCACATGTCGTATTTCGAGCGCTGCTCGCCCGCATAGTCGGCGAACGCGGCCGGGCGCGCCGGGTGCATCCAGATAGGCAGGTCGCGCTGGGCCATCCGGTCGAAGACCGGCTGGTACTCCGGCAGATCGAGCGGCCGCCCCGCGACGTTGGTGTAGACCTGCACGCCGGTGGCGCCGAGATCGTCGAGGGCGCGGTCGATCTCGCGCAGGGCGGCCTCGGGATTGTTCATCGGAAGCGATGCGACGAAGCCGGGGAAGCGGTCGGGGTGCTTCGCGACCACCTCCGCCATCCCGTCGTTGGCGAGCCGAGCCAGCTCGGGGCTCACGTCGGGGCCGCCCACGACCTCGATCGGCGGGTTGGCGAGCGTCAGAATCTGCAGGTAGCCGTCGTAGCGGTCCATGATCCGCAGGCGCTGCTCGACGTCCACCAGGAGCGGGATCCCCGACATCCGCTTTTGCAACGCCATGCCCGGCGGAGCGACCTGCAGCATCCGATCGAAATACCGGCGCGGCATGATGTGGGGGAAGACGTCGATCTTCACCGGGTCACCTCCTAGTCTCCGCCGGACGAGGATAAGCTCACGCGGCCCCGAAAGGAAGAAGCAGGGTAGAGTATGGGGCCATGGCGTCGGGACGCGTCCGGGGCGGCTTCAACCAGTACGGATTCACCGTGGGAATCCTCATGCTCGACACCCGATTCCCGAGGATTCCGGGCGACATGGGCAACGCGTCGACGTTCTCGTTCCCGGTCCGCTACCAGCGCGTGGAGGGCGCCGATCCCGACCTGGTCGTGCGCCGGGGCGCCGCGGGCCTGCTGCCCGCGTTCCTCGACGGGGCTCGGCGGCTCGAGCATGAGGGCGTGGGCGCGATCACCACCAATTGCGGATTCCTCGTGAAGTTCCAGCGCGAGCTGGCGGCGGCGGTCCGCGTCCCGGACGCCGGGTGGGCATCATGACCGTGAACGCGGCCGGCCTCACCCAGGAGCACCTCACCGGCGCGGGCATCGGCGATATCCCGATCGCCGTCGCCGGCATGGAGACGGAGAAGGAGTTCACGCGCGTGCTCCTGGGCAACGAGATGGTGCTCGACGTCGACGCTGCGCGCGAGGAGCACGTGCGGGTCGCCCGGCGGCTCGTCGCGGAGCACGCGGACATCGGCGCGATCGTGCTGGAGTGCACCAACATGCCCCCGTACGCGGCCGACATCCAGCGCGAGACCGGGCTTGCCGTGTTCGACATCGTCTCGCTGGTCACCATGGTCCACGGCGCGCTCGCGGCCGGCCAGCCGCCACGGACCGCGTGACCGACTGACCGCGCCGGGGAGCGGTCATGGCCAACCCGGCGGTCATCGAGATCCAGCGATTCTGGGAGCCGCTGGTGTGACGCCCGCCACCTCGAACGGGTGGCTGCTCGAGACGCGCGGGCTCACCAAGCGGTTCGGCGGCCTGGTCGCCGTGGACGGCCTTCCGCTCGCGGTCCGTCCGGGAGAGGTCCGCGGCCTCATCGGTCCCAACGGCTCGGGCAAGACGACCACCGTCAACCTGCTCTCGGGCTTGTATCGCCCCGATGCCGGAGAGATCGAGCTGCGCGGCGAGCGGATCGACCGCTTGCGCCCGCACGAGGTCTCCGC
>Ga0209236_1000663_pt1 | contig 20191 bp, 31 predicted proteins | sample GraSoi013_1_40cm_FD_185819 | JGI IMG/M metagenome (GOLD analysis project Ga0209236, IMG submission 185819) | Grasslands soil microbial communities from the Angelo Coastal Reserve, California, USA - Sample 09_27_2013_1_40cm (SPAdes) (version 2) | ecosystem: Environmental > Terrestrial > Soil >... | reverse complement strand
TCAAAATAATACCGCCTACTATCGCCGCCGCTCCTAATAGAGTCATGTTCCGAGTCCTCTATCTTTGCAGCATCTTCAACCTCGACAACTCAAGAGAGGAGAATCGTGATTCTCTCTATGAGGAGAGATATCCATATTCCTGCAGCGCAGGATTACTAGGCGGTTTTACTCCCAAGATCCTATGGGACAAGTTACTGGTCGCTCTGGAATAGGCTAATAATCGCGATCTGACGTGGTAGTTTTCGAATACCCCATGAGGCTGAGCAAGCTATCCTATGTGACCCTTTGGGCAGTTCATTTCGATCAGGTCAAGGCTCTCTACAAGGAAACTCTCGGTCTTCCGGTTACCCAGGAGAATGAGAACTTCATTATGTTCGACACTAAGGGGTCCCGGCTCGCTTTCCACCGGCTCACCAAAGCCCCGCCGCTCTCCCGCTCAACTGTCGAAGTACACTTGGAGGTGAACGATGTCGATGAAGTCTACTCATCTCTCAAGTCTAAAGGCGTGAAGTTCGACGATCCTCCTGCGAACCGGCCCTGGGGGACACGTTCAGCTGGGTTCAAAGACGCTGAGGGTTATGTCGTGGAGATTGTGGGTCCCTTGAAACCAGGCGAGACCTCAAAGGGCAACTAAGGCTACTAGCCTTACTCGTGCTTATGTTTGGGCTTGGCCTTCTTCTTTTTCTCTGGCGCCAGAACTGGCGCTTGCGGGAAATAGTACGGGGTCGTTTGAGCTGCAGTTGGCGGGGAGCCTTCACGTTCCGGTGGGCGCGCTTCATGCTTCTCCGGCGGTGTAATTTCCAGGACTCCGCTCTGGCTTAGGACTCTGTAGTGGTTTAGGCCTTGGTGGTGGAGGAACTTGTGTAGTAGTAGTTTGACCTGTTTGGTCTTTGCCCCCTCGATCTGGAGCTGCGTGCCCTTGGTTCTCATTTTGCCCTCGACCTTCGATTTCAGGAACTGGGTTGCTTCGCTCGCTCGGTCATGCAATTCTTTCAGCTCGACTGTCAGCACGGGTTTCGGCATGCTAAATCATACTGGGAGTCTTGGCCGTTTAAGACTAGAGCATATTCTATCGCATACGACCCCGGATATCACCCATTTTAACCCCTGATTCCGAATCTTTGCCCACGATTTCTAGAACATGATCTTCCACGCTTATCCCTAGGGGAATCCGCGGGGATCGAAAAAGGCAAAACAGGCCGATAACATGCCCGTCTCAAAGAAACAAACGCAAGTCTGGTTCAGACAAGAAATGGGTCATGGAAAAAATGACCCAGATCGTGTTGAATGTCCCGCGACGCAAGAGTGGTTGAAGGGAAACCTCTGATCCAGGAAATCGCCCATTATCAGCCCTGATCGCGATTCTAGGACCCCTCCAAACTCTCGCCTGAGAATCGTTCGGGTTTGGCTGAAATAATGGCGAGTTTCGCCTTAAGATCCAAGCATGGATTTCCCCTTGAATACAGAGACTCGCCCAGAATCAATGCCAGACAGCGAGTCACTTCTCCAAAAAAGGGGGTATTAGCCAAGCATCTCACGACGCACAAGTGCCTTCCGAGTACTTTGTTCTTACTATTGTTCCGTGATAAGGTTGGGTCAGCATTATAGCCGCATCTTCCACTCCATATCTTGTGATTGATGCTGTAGTGCCCGCATGCTCAAGACCAAGATAGTCGCCTTCCTCGGCTTCGCCCTAACGCTCTCGTCGCTCCTCCTAGGTGCCCGGATACTCGGCTACCAGCGAGCAGTCCTCAGCCTACAGCTCGGCGGCCTATTCCTCGTCCTAGGTGGATTCTTCCGGTTATTCGATCACCATGGCATTCAAGACGTTCTCGCAGGACTGTACGATCTCGAAGCCACAACGAGTTAGATGTTTTCCAGTTTCTCCTAGACTTCGTCCTTGTAGAACTTCGCCAAGTCCAGCGACTCCCGCGTCTGTTTCTCCAATTCCTCCATCGTCGGGTACACTGCCCTGTAAACCTCCAGAACACCCTTCTTCGATCTCACATGCACCAAGTAAGTTGGATAAGCAGCATGTCGAAACACTCTCTTGCTCTCCCAGGACTCTAACCGATCGTCCTCCGTATAACTAACATGAACGTTCGCGAAATGCACCAGTCCGCCAAGATCCGAGTTCATTCTTTCCGCAAGGTCCCGAAACAGTGGCTTCTGTTCCATACAACCTGAACATCCGTCCCTAGTGAGCGCGGTCACATAGACAACTCCCAACTCTTTCACGAGAGCTTCAACCGCCCCGTCATCCGGCAGTCCCTTGAACCGTTGAAAATCGATAACCTCCACACTTTTGTCAGAAATGACCTGGCTAGAAACCGTCAATACGATCATCTAGAAAACCCGCAGATGTTCGATATAAGAATAAACTCTGCCATCGTGGTTCAGTGGACAAAAGAGGGATGTGGTCCCTGTCTAAAGGAGACCTGGAAGAGCTATTTCTGCACGACTCCGGGTTCGGGTCGAAGCTCCACAATGAGTCCATCGCTCCATTGGTACTTTGCATTCATCAGCTCCGACACCTTCTTAGCCAGTTCGGGCTCATCATCCGGATTGATGGTCCTGCCCAGACCCACGTACTTGTCGCTGTCCACTTCGAACGAGATTCCGGGATGGTTCTTGATGTTCCGAACCCAATGCGCCTCATCACGGTATTGCGAGACGAGGTAGAATCGTCCCTGATGTCGGATGTACCAGATTTCTATTCTGTGAGGTGCCTTAGTCTTCCAGCCTTCAGTAGTAAGATAGAGAAACTGGTGTTTGCGGTCCTTCAGAAACCACTCCTCTGAAAACCACGGCTAATTGTTACTTCTTCCGCTTCTCTGGGACATAAGCTATGCCCTGAACCTCCACCTTCATCCCGAACAGCAGGTCGCCAGCCTGGACAGTTGTCCTCGCGGGCTTCGGATCACTGAAGAAACTGGAGTAGACCTCGTTCATCTCGGGATACTCTGCTAGATCCTTGAGGTAGACTGTTGTCTGGAGGACACAGTCCATATCGGACCCTGATGCCTCCATGATTCTCTTGAAGTTCTCCAGAGTAGCCTTCGTCTGGACCCTAATATCTCCGGGAATCACTTTCCCGTTTTTGTCGATTGGCCCCTGTCCTGAAACAAACAATAATTCTCCAAACCTGAGTGCAGGCGAGAACGGAAGACCAAGCGGCGCCGGTCCCGTTTTCACAGCCTCTTTCTTCATGCGAATCGGCAAGTCGCCATTGTATCTTTGATGTTTAAGAGTTGAGGGATAACACCGGATTGCTGACCACTCATGCTGGAAAAGGCCGTTTCAAGCTCAGAGATTCCCGGCCCGATACCCCTGAAACTTATCGAAGAGGCCAGAGAACGGATCAAGGACACAGTTCTACGAACTCCCCTCGTCCGCTTGAATGTTGACGATGCGCCAGCAGATATCTTTCTGAAGCTAGAGAATCTTCAGCCCACGGGATCCTTCAAGGTCCGAGGGGCGAGCAACGCGATTGCCCTCGCTGGTCCAGACGCAAAGAAACGAGGAGTTTACACCTGTAGCGCTGGAAACATGGCCCAAGCACTCGCCTGGCAAGCCCGTCAAAACAAGATTCCATGCACAGTAATCGTCCCAGACAATGCTCCGGAGACGAAGCTAGAAGCAATCAGAAGGTTCGACGCAAAGATCATCCAAGTCTCGTTTGACGATGTCTGGAAGGTCGTCGTGACTCATCGGTATCCTCCCCTCGACGGCTCGGTGTTCATTCACCCGTTTGCAGATATTCGAATGATGGCAGGAAACGGAACCGCGGGTCTAGAGGTCCTCGAAGATCTGCCTGATGTCGAGTCGGTTATCGTACCGTTTGGAGGTGGAGGACTGTCCGTAGGTATCTCGTCAGCAATCCGCGCGAAGAGTCCTCAGACTCGAGTCTTTGCTGTAGAGCCAGAAACCGCAGCACCATTGTCCGCGTCTTTCGCTGCTGGCTCAGCCCAAGAGATCAAGAGAATTCCTAGCTTCGTCGATGGTATCGGTGGAAAGAGCGTCCTCCCTGAGATGTGGGAGCGAGCAAGAAATCTGCTTCTGCCACTGGTCGTTTCTCTCTCGGAGATTGCCGCAGCCATCAAGCTCTTGGTAGAGCGCAACAGGATCGTTGCAGAAGGCGCTGGAGCAGCATCGGTGGCCGCAGCGATGACGGGCAAGGCGGGGTCTGGAAGAATTGTCTGCATCGTCTCCGGCGGCAATATTGACTCTTCAAAGTTGGCGAAGATTCTTGCCGGCGGCATCCCTTAATTATTGGGTCACGAGCTTCAGAACGTAGGACCCGAGGACTTTACTCGCTAAGATTACGAGAATTCCTAGGACTACCATTTTCATTGCTGACTTGGCCGCTGATTGTTTTAGGGTGACTCCTCGGAATGCTCCGAGTAAGAAGAGGAGAATGACTCCGATGATTATTGATGCTGTTACAGCATATGTGTCAGGGAAGAGTACCAGTGGCAAGAGCAGTACTAGTGAGGCCAGGGCAGAAGTGATAGCTGTGACTATCCCGGAGCCCAGCGCTCTCCGATTGATCTTTCCCAAAAGTCGATGGATCTTCGGGTGTTCTGTCGTGAGGGGAACAGTTTTTTTCCTGTTGCCGTTTGTTTGTCTTGACCGCTGGCGGTTTGTCCGTGTAATCGCCTCTAACAACTGAGTCTTCTTCTCGTGTGTTTCGGACAAATAGGTTGCTGCAAAAACCGATAGTGCACCCGCTACCGCTCCCCCTACACCCGTTGCGAAGATCTGGACGGGCATCAGCGCTGCGGACCCGGCGGCAGATATGATTCCTAGAACGGAGAACAAGCCGTCTATGGAGCCGAAGACGAGTTCAGCGCTTCGACTCCCTGTCTCTTGAACTACTAGCTCTGTGCTCTGTACTGCCAGAAGGTGTCATCCCCGTAGGGACATGCGTGGCTATGATACTATTCTCTGGCATGAGCATGCTGTTACTAGACGATGGCCTCCATAGAGAATCCTTGCTAGGGCTATCCGGATATTGTCTCAGCAGAGCTCCTACTTTGCCGTGGTCGATGTCGTTATGAGGGATTAGCGCCCCGCGGGAATAGGCTGGGGCCCCGGGTTCTTCTCTGAGCTCTTTCCCATCCTCGCGTTCTTCGCCGTGAGAGCCGCAGCAAGAAGGATCTTTGATGTATCCTCAATCGAGCCAAAACTCGTATCCAAGATTAGATGATATATTGACCAGTCATCAACGCTGAACCCGTAATGTTTCCGATATCTCTCAGTTTGCACTCCTTCCCTATGCGATGTTTGCCTCCGTGCCTCCTCCAGATTAACGCGGTCGCGTGCCGCAATCCTCTCCAGCCTCACGACTAAAGGCGCAGTCAATAGGACCCTCAGGTCAGAGACCTCCTTCAAAACCCACCCGGCGAGTTGTCCATCGACCACGACGTCCCCCCTTTCCGCCTCTACCATCGTCCTTTCGTCTACCAACCGGTCAATACTTGGATCCGCGGCAGCCAGTTCCTGAAATTTTTCCAGCAAGATCTGTCTTTCCTCTGCTAGCTTTCTGAACATTAACCCAGCCGACACATGGCGGAGACCAAGTGATCCAGCCAGCTTCGCCGCGTATGTAGACTTGCCAGACCCGTGCGGCCCGCTAAGGGTCACAATCAATCGATGGGACCTGACGCGCGAGCAACTCGTCTAATCTCAAATGCCAAACAGTTGCCACACAGTACTCCACCAAACGGACGCGAGGGAACGCGCGAGCTCTTTGCCACTCCCACTGGTCTTCCAGTAACCACTCCGTGTAACTCTGCTCCGCATCTCGAGCATTGCGCGCTCTTGTGCGCCTTGGCTTCAAAGTGGATAGATCGAATTCCAGACGGTAGAGTAAGCACTTTCTTCCGGCGCCCGCTAGTCCTCTGCGATGGGCGCGTCAACTAGAATCTCCCGTTGTTGGAGTCATAGAGAACGAAGATTGGACTCCGAACAATCTGGAGAGCGGAATGCTCAAAGTGAACGAGCAGATAAGATACCAGTAGAACAGGGACAGTACTGAAAACATGCCGTTGGCCGTCGCTGTGGTGAATGGGAGGACGAGCGGTGCGTATGCTACTGGGATCGAGCCGATCGCCCTGACTACGGTGTAGTAGATCAAGAGAAAGGGGATGATCGTTATCGGGTATGTCTTAAACTGCTCGAAGGTTGATCTTGAGCTCATCTTCATCATAGCAGACTGGCGTCTCATTAGTTTCTCGAGTGCCTTCTCGTCTCCATCTTTCTTCGCCTTGCGTACTGCACTCGTCCAAGCCATGTATTCACGTCTTGAGTTTGCAATCATCTTGTAGTTAACAAGGAACCTGTTGGCGGACATTGTGATGAGCGAGAGAACGATCGCCGCACCCAGCACTAGGAGTGTCGCGGAGGGTGGGTGGCTATATTGCCGAAGAGGGGCTGCTAACGTGTTGAGAATGTCGTCGATAAAGCTCATTGCAGGGTCCGCTTCTGGATTAGCGCTAATAGGTCCTCCGCCGCTCTTCGTTGATGCCCGTCAGGGTTCAGAACTATCTGGATAGGCGCGCCCGCAAGAACTGCATTGGCGCTGGCCATGTATCGCGACCATTCTAGGTCGGTCCGGGCCTCGTCAACTGTCTTGCTGTCTCTCTCACGTGTTCTGTCTGCATTCCTTCTCCTTGCGATATCCTCGGGGTCCGCTTCGATCAGAATGATTAGGCCAGGGTCAAGCGCTTCTAGGACTCTTCGCGGCGTTCCCGGCCAGATTCCATCTTTGGTTCTGACGAACATGTGAGTGTCAACGACCACCGCTGACTTGCCCCCTCTCTTTCCAATCTCGCGTGCAGCCTGTTCCTGGACCTTGGCTTGGAGTTCGAGGTCCTGGCGACGCATGTGGTCCCGATGAACGGTCTTTCCACGTTTCTTGAACAGTTCGTTCATCACGTTTCCAAAGTTCACTATCTTCAGTGGAATGTTCTTTTCGCGTGCAACTGTTTCCAGTTCTTGGAGAACTGTGGTTTTGCCAACCCCGGGTATCCCTGCTACTATGATAGTGCGCGACACGTTCTTGGGTCACTGTCCGAGGAATCCCTTGACTCCAGGGTATATTTCCGTGATTCTCTCCTTGACTAGGATCTCGTAGTATTGTTCGATGATGCCTACTGTCAGTAGAATCCCTGTTCCGGTGCCGAAGGCGCCGAGGAAGTCAGCGCCTGCCGCTATGGTTCCTATGACAATTCCTCCGATGATGGTTACGGTTGGTATGTAGCGGTCGAGGATCTGTTTTATCGTAGTGCCGGAGCGTCTGAATCCCTCTACTTGCATTCCAGAGTCGATCAGTTGTTTTGCGACTGTCTTTGAATCCATTCCGCCCACCTCCACCCATGTGACGGCGAAGAAGACGCAGGCTAGTACGAAGATCCCCATGTATACTGCGGCTCGAATTGGATCCTGAAGAACGACTGTAATGGATCTAGGGGCGAACGTGTAGTATGCGAGTCCCTTGCTGGGGACGAGTTGGGCATTGGTTGAGCTGGTGGGTACGAAGCAGCCGGGGAATAGGCTGAGCCAGAAGTTTAGCCCCGTGCTGGAACAGGTGGGATTGTATCTCTGGAAGAGGAGTTGTCCGATGAAAAAGATGTTTCCGAATAGGGCGGCGGCGAAGATGACTGGTATGTTAGATACGTAGAAGAACTTGATTGGGAAGCGTCCTCGGAAGCCTCGGTATCTGGCGTATGAGACCGGGACCTCGACTCGGAGCCCGTTGAGGTAGATTATGAGGATGAACACGCCGAGGGTTGTGAATAGTCCGACCATGTCTGGGAGCCCGCTTCCCCCTCTGTAGAGTGCGCTTTGCCATGCGGAGAAGCTTCCGGGGTTCGAAAGTACCGGCCCGATCGACTGGGCGAAGGCGAAGATGGCGCCGAAGTATTTGCCATCTGCGACCGGTGATATCGGCCCGATTGTGCTCCATACGATGGAGAGGCAGACTCCGGCTGCGATGAACAGGCTGATTCCGCTTCCGAAGCCCCAGTTTTTCTGCAACATCTCGTCTAGGAGGATGATCACGACTCCTGCGACCACTAGCTGGACGAGAATTAGGAATTGAGCCTGCAGACTAGGCGTGATAAGTTGTCCCGCTGAGTTTTGTACGTTGTAGGCTCCTCCTATCAGGAAGGCTATTCCTTCGAAGATGGTCATGAATACTGACAGTACTTTGCTGGCGCCTGTGAATAGTGCTCTGTCCGCTGGGTTTGTGAAGTCTACATTGATCATCTTGGAGCCGGAGAGCACTTGGAGGATTAGTCCGGCTGTGACTATTGGCCCGATTCCAAGTTCGACTAGTGTTCCGCGGTTGGATGCGAAGATGACTCGTAGGGGTCCGAACTGGTCGTTAATGTTCCCGGTGTGGGTGATGCCGTAGATGGGCGTCTCCGCCATTATTAGATAGACAACTAGGGTGACTGCTGTCCAGATCAGCTTCTCGGTGAAGCCGACTTCTCTCTGGGGTGATTTGACTCCTGGGAGGATTCTGGTCAGGGGTTGGAATAGCTCGATAAACCTGACCGTTAGTGATCAGTCCTGTTTGTTCTTTGTTGGGAGGACAATTTCTCCGCCAGCCCTTCCGATCTTCTCTTGGGCACGTTCGGAGGTCTTCGAAACAATTATTCTTAGCGGCTGGCTTATCCCGCCGTTTCCCAGCAGTTTCTGGTAGCCGGCTTTTCCAAGGTCAATCTCGATCATGTTGCCGGCTTGTTTGGCGGAGCCTTCTTCTATCAGCCTGTCTAGTTGTAGGACCAGGTCGTTTACATTGATCGCGTTGGTTGTCTTCTGTCTAACGGGGTGGAAACCTCTGCTTCCCATCTCCAGGTTGTAACGTATGACTGCGGACCATTTGTGGCGTTTCCAGCCTGCATTGCCATGACCGCCGAGCATTCCGGAGTCTCGGTGTTGGCCCGATCGTCCCCATCCGTGGCATCTGGAGCCTCTGAGCTTTCGTGTTTTTCTCTTTGCTGTGGTCATGTCGGGGTTCACGTGTGTGGATCTTAGCTGCTAGAGCATGCTCTAGTCTGAGCGTTTGTGGGAACCGGTCGCGGCGGAATTAAACGTTTTTCCAGTACTCTTGATCCAGACGCGATTTGGGTGGATGCGGGGAAAGCCAATTAGGGCCTTGCATCTGTTCCATTGCGACGCGGGAAGAGACTTGGTATGCGGGAGTTGCCAAGCCAGGTCAAAGAGACCCTTCGGTCAAGGGTCTTGGAAGCGCAGGCCTGAGGCGCCTGTCCCGTAGGGGTTCGTGGGTTCGAATCCCACCTCCCGCACCAAACTAACAATCAAACAACGGCTTTTCGTTCCCTTCGGGTTTTTGTCTCTCCCACTCTGGCACACGGGGATTCTGCAAAAGTTATACGAATTTATTTTCCGGATCCCCTTTCTGTCCGGGTGGGATTCTGGGCTTGTTTTTTCGAGATGGGTTCGTTATCGGCTTATCCAGGATTTCTTGATCCCCGTGGAATCCCCGAGTGATAGGCGTGGAAATCTATGCTCTCAAAATCGCCTGCTTGGAATCTAGATCTGGGCTGATTATCGGCTTATCTTAGCTGATAAGCCCGAAATTCGCGGACTTTATCCCTGCTCTTAGGTTTCTGATCTCTTGGCGGGCTCAGCGAAGGTTGGGTACATGTAGCCTGGTGGAGGTTTTTGTTCCGGTTTCTTTTCGAAGACTTGTTTCTTGATAACGAACATTTCATTCTCCATGGATTCAAGGCTCATACTCCTTAGAATTGCGTCCTTGTACCAGATCAACTGACCTGCAAGACGGGTCCACCTGATCCTCTCGCTTGCTGGAGCGCGCTTGGACTTTGCCATCCTAGAAGCCTCATCAATCATATCCTTCAACGCCGCGATCATACTATGCCTCTCGGACTGGCGCCACTTAGACATCAATGGATACGGATCTTTCTCGACATCATACGGAGGATCCGACATTCGCGGAAAGCCTAGGATTGAATCCTCTCAACAAGTATATTCACAAGAGAGGAATGCGAAGACTCGGGCCGAAAGAGATGCACCAAACACACCGAAGAAAACATACTCATCACGGCTGATTCTTAGGTTGGCGCCGGGAGTGGGATTTGAACCCACGCGGCCCGCAAGGACCACAGGCTGACAGGAGCCTATTTTTCCAGGCCTAGGCTCACGATTTCTTTCTCGTGAACTGCCCTGTACCAGGCTCAGGAATCCCGGCCCAGCCTAAGCCCGTTTACGAGGAACTATTTTCCCCTTTGGGAAAGAAACCGAAAACACCTGCTGAAACTTCGACCGTTCGAGAAGTAAGAACTAGAGTGGCGGTGGGTGCGGGCCAGCCGTCAACCCTTAACGGGCGAATGGCAGTGTCCGCGCCCGGGGGACGCCACCCTTGAATCGGCCAAGTCGTGAGATACGATTCTAAGCCTCGCGTAACCAACCAACACACACGGTCGTTACTACGAAGTATTCCCTCTTGCAGGCACGATTTTAAGTGGGCAAGCAGACAATCACTGGACAATCATGGAACGCTGCGCCGTCTGCGGGACGGAAGAATTCATCCCCTACGTATGCAGATACTGCGGACGCACACACTGCGTCTACCACCGACTCCCCGAAAACCACGAATGCCCCAACATCCAGCAAGCGCGAGCGCCCAGACCCATTATCCGAGTCGAGCGACGCTCATCCGGGACAAATCTGAGACTGATCAGGGCCCCAAAGCTATCCTCGATATCGAGCCGAGAACTCTACGCCCTGACAGCTGCTCTCCTGGTCCTTGGCCTCAGCTTCTCGATGCGATACGTGTTCGGCGGCCTAAAACCAGTTGAGATTCTAGAAATTTTCCTGCTCACTATCTTGGTGATAGGGACAGGATTCCTCGGGCACGAGCTAGCCCACAAGTTCAGCGCCCAACGATATGGATGCTGGGCAGAATTCAAGCTATGGACTGTTGGCGCAATCATGGCATTATTGTTCGCTGTTATTTCCCAAGGCAACTTCATCTTCGCTGCCCCGGGGGCGGTCTACATCGCCTCCCGCTCCAGCTATTTCGGGGAAGGGATCGACCGGAAGGCAAACGGAGTAATATCGCTCGTCGGTCCCCTTGTCAACATAGGAGCCGCTGCAATATTCGGGCTAGCCCTCGTGGTCTCGACAACCCTCGGTTTCGGAGACATCATAATCGGCAATAGTTTCTATTTTCTTCAGGAAGGAGTCCAGATCAATCTCCTGTTAGGCGCATTCAACATGATTCCCTTCTTCATACTAGATGGTCAGAAGGTCTTCACCTGGGACCGAAGAGTCTGGGCAGCGGTCGCGATTCCGCTGTGGATAGCAGTCGCGATCTCAGTGCTCCGCATTCTCTGAGCTGGTTCTAAACCTCAACACGCTTTGTCCAAAGAATCGGTATTGCTGTCCACACTTTGAGCATACAACCTCATTTTCCTGATCAGGATCAACCTCAACCTTGATCTCATCGCCGCAGTTGCAGACAAAAGTAACCTCGTTCTCGGTCAAACTTGTCAATTGAACTGGGTTACCACGGAACGACGGTGCTTCGGTTTCCAGAGCTTGGGATAGGTGTCAGTCGGCATGATCACCCTGACGGTCTTAGCAGCGAGACCACGTTCATCCTTCATCATCTGTTCGGTTCCGATAAGCGCTCTTGACAATGCGACGAGTTCTCCTTTGAGCGTAAAAAGTGCGATTGCGGTCTTGGGGCGTATTCCCTCGCTTAGCTTGACAATCCCAGGAACAGCAAGGTCAGCCCCGTGGCATATTGAACTAACGGCGGAGTCGCGAATATAGATTCGCGGAACATAGTCGAATGCGTCTTCCATCGGTCTAACGATTTGTCGGAACATCCCTTCTCTCTCGTCCGGGGAGGCCTGAGAGAGTTTGAGTATATCGTAGAGGGAGTGTATGTCCCCCTCAGCGAAAGATCCGGATCTTGTCCTGCGCAGTTCTCGCATGTGAGCGCCTACTTCGAGAACTTCTCCGACGTCGTAAACTAGTTTCCGGATATAGGTTCCTGCCTGACAGGCTACGCGAAAGAGAACCTGTCTTCCATCAATTTCCACATCGTCGATCGAGTAGATTGTTCTCTTCCGGACTTCCCTCTTGACCGCGGCTCTCACTGGGGGTTTCTGGAATATGTCGCCGACAAATTCCTCCAGTACGCCGCGGAGTCTGGTCTGGTCAACGTCGCCGTGCATTGTCATGAGGCAGACGTACTCCTTCCCGGTGAGGAGGAATGCCTGGATCGTCTTGGTAGCGTCTTCTAGTGCAAGTGGAAGAACGCCGGTGACCATTGGATTACTCCGGCCTTAATTGGGACCTCTAGAGTTCCACCGTGGCCAGCGTGGTTCAACCGAAGGAGACGTTTGACCCATGCGACGACTTCGTGGCTTGATGGGCCTGAGGGCTTATCCAGGTTGATCAGACCGAATCGGATGTGCTGATCAATCGTCCTCTTCTCTGGCGGACAGCCTAAGGCCGGGTCTGTTTCCTCGTCGAGCTTGACGAGCAATTTCTGTGACTTATTCCAGGGAGCCTGTTGTGACAACCGATTTTTCTCCACTATTGATGGAGCATTTTCTGATTCTTAAACTGTCGTAGATGATGAGGTTGCCACCAACCTAGCGGTTGGATTAGGATTCGCTGATCGCAGTCTGGTCTTTTACTAGGCTGCTACGCTGATCTCTTTGATTGTAACTATCTCTTTGAGATAGTCTGTCTTTTTCGCCTTTTCAGCTACTTTGGCGACGTCCTCGTCAGCTGCGCCCTTCTTGATCTCGATGGTCTCCGGGGTCGGTTCAACGTGTTTGACGTTGGTTCGACGGCGACGGACTCCGTTTACTTTCTTGGGTCCGGTGATTAGGACAAAGTTCTTGTCGATAACGTCGACTATGACGCACTTGCGGCCGGCCTCTCTTCCGTTGAGTTTCACGCAGACGCGTCCGACTTCTATGGTTGGCAAAGTCTCACTTCTGAAGCGTTGTCACTCGCCGATGGAATACGTCATTTAAGGTTTCGTTGTAATGTGTACTCCGGGACGCGGATCCAACCGTATTCTGGTAAAAAAAAGTGTCTTGGCAGCTCTAATGCTTGAGCGTTGGGCGGGACCTTGCCACGATCTCTCTTGCGGCGATGACCTGGCGCGGATACTCTTTTCCTCTTCCCGAGAGTCTCTTGTCCGCCTTCTGGGCCTCAAGTTTGGATGTGATGTAGTTGACAGCCGTGTGAATGTCGAATTGTTTGCAGCTGAAAATGTCCATGAACGCATGCTTGTTGTCTGGGAAAGTGTGAATACTGATGTGGCTCTCGGCAATGATCACGAAGCCACTGATTCCCCACTCTGTTGGATTCCCTTTCGGTTTGTAGACGAACACGTATGGCGCGGTGATCTTGTGCATGTCGATGACATCCGGAAGCTCATCTAGGAGATTGTAGATGTAAGAAAGGTCGGAGAGCTTTTCAGGATTACACTCCGACAAATCCAGTGTAAGATGAGGTCCGAACATTTCTGGAGTTGATTTCTCTTTCTCGCGAATTTTTTTCGGATGAATGGCCAACAAGGCGCGTGACGTATTTAAGAATTGTTTACACATCGACCGAGTTCGTTGGTAAATTTTTCCGGTGAGAAAAAAATCTGCTGTCGTAGAAAATTTTCGTTGTACGAACTTTTTCACCGGAGAAAAAAGTTTGCAACCGAAACGGAAACTTGCAGTTGAGAAGACAAGATCACTTGGCGAGATAGAAAACGGATCAGACACGAACTTGCTAAGCGCCTGTTTCGTGAGGCGCAAAGCTGTCGCAAAGTCGAAACGTTAAATTAAGCGATGAGGTAGGCTTCCTCTTCCTCGTGTAAGCGCGATGTCAAGAGAGTTTAGGCTCATCCTCCGTGTTCTCGGAGCGGATGTCGATGGGACCAAGAAGGTGCCGTTCGGACTGAGCAGGATACGGGGCGTTGGGCCAAACTTTGCCCATGCTGTCGTGAAAGTAGCCCGGATAAGCCCTGAGGCGAGGATAGGGAGTCTAAGCGAGGCGGAGATTGCAAGATTAGAAGACGTCATCAAGGATCCCGCGAAGCATGGGATACCTTCACGATTGTTTAATCGCAGAAAGGATATCGAGAGTGGGCGAGACATGCACCTTGTTGGGCCGGATCTCGCGCTCAGAAACAAGGCCGATATCGATCTAATGAAGGATATCAAGAGCTGGAAGGGCATTCGACACTCCCTTGGATTGAAAGTGAGAGGCCAGCGAACAAGAACTACTGGGCGCTCAGGAAAAGCTGTGGGAGTCAAGAAGAAAGTTCTCATGGAAGCGGCACGAGCGGCAGCGACGGGGAAGAAGGAAGAGAAGAAGGACTAGTACTTGGGAGACCCGAGAAAGCCGAGAAAGACATACGAGACTCCTCGTCATCCATGGCGAAAGGAACAGCTCGAAGCGGAGCTCCATCTCCTTGGTGAGTACGGTCTCAGAAACAAGCGGGAGCTCAGGCGTCACGAGACAATGCTCTCGAAGATACGCGGGATAGCAAGATCTCTCCTTGGCGGGTCGGAAGAACAAAAATCCCAGATTGAAAGTCAGTACCTTAAACGTCTTGCACGGCTTGGAATCCTGCCGGAATCTGCGAGCGTCGATAACATCCTCGATCTCAACGTCAAGGACTTGATGGAGAGACGCCTCCAAACGATCGTCTACCGGTCAGGACTGGCGAGGAGTATTCACCAGGCACGCCAGTTCGTCAGCCACGGGCACATCAGTATCGCAAACGAGATTGTGTCAGTGCCAAGCTACATTGTCAAACGCGATGAAGAGTCCAGAATCGCCTTCGATCAGAGAAGTCCACTGACAAATGCTCAGCACCCCGCGCGAGCCGCGCCGGGAGGTAAGAGGCTTGCCAGGGTTATAGAAGAAGCGCCCATTGTGGCACCGGTTATGCCCGCTCTCCCGGTGGTTTCACCGGAGATCAAGGAAGAAGTTCAGGCAGAACAGCCGCTCGAACTGGTCGAGCCAGATGAAGAGCTGGCAGCTGAGCCTGAATCAGAGAAAAAGTAACAAGCCACTTAAACTGAGCAAATACCCCAACCGAGACTAGTACAACTCATGGTCTTCTCGGCAGGCATCATACTAGTTGCGGGAGGAATCTGTGCCTGCGCCCCCCTCTTCAAACGCGTCTCACAAGCGCTCGGACGCGCGCTCTCCATTCTAGGGTTCGCTGTCGGCATAATAGTGCTCATAGTCGCAGTTGACTATGCCCTCAGCCTCGGATTTCTCTCGGGCGCGATTTCTGACGCCGTTGTGTCGACAAGCTCGCCATATCTGAAGTATTTTTTGCCGGCCATGATTCTACTAGGGATTCTACTCATCTCACGCCCTATTCGAAACGTTCGCTGGGCCTCTCTCCTCTCCCTAGCGCTAGGGTTGCTGATTGCGTACTTTCTCAGAACATTTCTCCCATCCCTGTTTACAAGCACCACCGTTCTCGTGGTTGTCTTCCTCATAGCAACTCTCGCAATCTATGTCTTGCTGAGGTTCGTCGAGGACATTTTTGAGTTCATAGGCTCAGTGTTAGCTTTTCCACCGATCGCGATAGCGATCGGGCTAGTCAACATCTACTTTGGAATCCTCTTCTTCTCGATCTAGCAACTCATTACCTACGATAACGATGCCCCGCCCGCGGGGGCGGTTTCCGTGGCTGTTGTGGTTGTTCGGGCTCGTTTTCTCGTCAGCTTTAAATAAAGTCCGGACCGCTTGCCCGGGTCACCTTCATCCTGGAAGTATGATAGCTAGATGGACATTAAACTCCTGAGCAAGGAACAAGAGACTCTCCGCTTCGTGCTTTCAGACGTATCGCCTGCCTTTGCCAACGCGTTACGGCGGATAATGATCTCAGAGATTCCGGTGATGGCGATTGACGACGTGATGATCCTTGAGAATAACTCCGTTATGTATGATGAGATTCTCGCGCATCGCCTTGGACTGGTTCCGGTCACAACTGACGGCTCGTACAATCTACCGGAAGAATGCACCTGTAAGAGCGAGTTGGGCTGCGAAAAATGTCGGGCATCATTCTCGCTCGAGATAGAAGCCTCTGAACCAATTGAGGTGGTGTACTCCTCCCAGCTTAAGCCTGAGAATCCGGAGGTCAAGCCGGTCTCGGACAAGATCCCCATAGTGAAACTCACAGCAGGTCAAAGGATTAAGCTCGAAGCGTACGCCAGGCTCGGGAGAGGAAACGTGCACGCGAAGTGGCAATCTGTCTCAGCCGCGACCTACAGCTATGATGAGAAAGCTCGAACTTTCACGTTCCTTGTCGAGTCGACTGGAACTATGCCTCCCGAAAAGATCGTCCTTGAGGCCGCGCGGATCATTAACGCAAAATCCGTCGGCTTCGGAGAAGGACTTGGAGGAATGACTGAAAGTTGAAAAAAATGGTTGCAAGTCTCTCGCCGGAAGAAGAAGTTGTTGACGCGTCTAATCTGATCTTGGGAAGGATGGCAAGCTACGTTGCGAAGCAAGCTTTGGAGGGGAAGAAGATGGTCGTGTTGAATGCTGAGCGCGCTATTATCTCTGGGACAAAGGCGAGAGTTGTCGCGCGGGCGAAGACAAAACTGAAAACGCGAACGCTCGGTAGCCAAGATAAGGCGCCAACTCATCCTAGGAGGCCTGACAACTACGTCCGGAGAGTTATCAGGGGAATGCTCCCTTGGAAGAAGACGCATGGAAAGGAGGCTTTCCACCGAGTCATGGTCTACATTGGGATTCCAAAGGAGTACGAGGGAAAAACCTACAATACTGTGTCTCACGCGAACGCGTCAAAGCTGAGAGTTCCCTTCATCACTGTAGCTCAGCTAGCAGAAGAGATTGGAGGCATTCCCGCCTGAGTGAGAAGAAGAAGCCTGTTCTCGAAACGGGTAAGCGAAAGACGGCGATAGCTCGTGCTGTCGTGAAACCTGGAAAGGGTCGAATCTACTTTAACGATCATTCTCTCGACTATGTTAGTCCTGAGGTCGTCCGGATGAAGATCCAAGAACCGCTGATCATAGCTGGGGAACGAGCCAAGGGAGTGGACATCCGCGTATCCGTTAATGGTGGAGGTTTCATGGGCCAAGCTGAGGCGGCCAGAATTGCGATCGCACGATCGCTTGCCTCGTGGACGAAGAGCAGCGAGCTGAGAAAGAACTTCATCGCCTTCGACAGAGTAATGCTGGCCGGAGACCAACGGGTAACTGAACCTAAAAAGTTCGGCGGGCCAAGCGCACGACGAAGAAAACAGAAATCGTACAGGTAGGGGAGAAAGAAAATGATCATCCCGGTAAGATGTTTCACCTGCGGCAAGCAGATAGCTGACAAATGGGAAACATTCAGTCTGAGGGTTAGAGCAGGCGACAGACCAATCAAGGTACTGGACGAGCTAGGGATCCGACGATACTGCTGCCGAAGAATGCTCATAACTCACGTCGAGATAATCGACGAGTTCCTAAAGTACCCCCAAGTCATGACCAAAAAGCGAAGCGAGATCATATAGACGAGGAACCATGTTGGAAAGCCAAGACATCGAAGATAGAGAGGCGATACCGAGAGCAGAAAACCTCCTCCTCTCTCTAGAAGAGCTCTTGGCTGCGGGCCTCCACATAGGGACACGAATCAAGACCGTGGACATGGAAAGGTACATTTTCAGAGTCCGCCCCGACGGCCTGTTCATCCTCAACATCGGCGATACTAACGAGAAAATCAGAATTGCCGCCAGGTTCATGGGCCGATTCGATCCTGGTAGGGTGCTCGCGGTATCATCCAGACTTTACGGTAAGACGCCCGTAGAGAAGTTCGCGGAGATCACTAGGACAGTTCCGATAGTAGGCCGGTTCATGCCAGGGCTGATATCCAACCCTCTACAGCCCCATCACGCAGAGCCACAGGTCGTCTTGGTCACAGATCCCCGAGCCGACTTGCAAGCGATCAAAGAGGCTACGTCGGTAGGCGTGCCCGTCATTGCCCTGTGCGACACTGACAACATCTTTGCTGGTGTTGATTTCGTGATTCCGGTAAACAACAAGGGAAGAAGAGCCCTAGCGGTCGTCTACTGGCTACTTGCTAGGCAGGTACTCCGGGAAAGAGGAGAGCTCCCTCAAGACGGAACGATTCCACTGACGGTGGATGATTTCGAAACGAAGCTTGCCGCCATGCCCATGGGACGAGCTTCCGGTGGAGAGGCGTGAAAACACGCCCACCCGCACAGGCAGGCACCTTCTACCCCGACACTGAAGGCGCGCTCCGGACCCAGATACACAACTGTTTCCTGCATCCTCTCGGACCAAGAACAATCCCATCCATTCCCACCACGAGCGACGACCAGCTTGTGGCGATTGTTGTACCACACGCGGGCTACGATTATTCCGGACCCGTCGCTGCCAACAGCTACTATCGACTAGCTTCATCAGGATTGAGAGAGTCCGTGATAATCCTCGGGCCAAACCATACCGGCTACGGAAGCGGCGTCTCAACAATGACAGATGGGCAATGGGCAACTCCGCTCGGTGAAGTTCCTGTAAACAGCTCGCTAGCTTCCTCCATTACGAAATTATCGGGTCTGATCGACATCGAAGAGGAAGCCCACAAGAGCGAACACTCGATAGAAGTCCAACTTCCCTTCCTACAATTCATCTATCCAAGACGTTTCCAGTTCGTGCCAATCTGCATGATGCTCCAAGACCTTGAAACGAGCATAGAGATAGGCAACGCTATCGCCAAAGCTTCCACTGGGACGGGAGCGATGCTTATCGCCTCATCAGACTGGACCCACTATGAATCCCACCAATCCGCGAAGAAAAAAGACATGGAAGCCATCCAGGCCGTGCTCGAAATGGATGCGAAAAAATTCCAAGACACAATCGAAGAAAACCACGTGTCAGCATGCGGATACGGCCCCGTCACGGCTATCATACACGCGTCCAAGATCCTTGGCGCAAAACAGGCCAAGTTGCTATCGTACCAGACTAGTGGGGACACGGCAGGAGACAAGCGTTCAGTAGTTGGTTACGCGGCGATCGCATTTACGAAGTGAGCTCGTCCTCGCCATCAACTTCCCTATCGACCATCTCGTCCAGAGCGCCTGGAAAAATCATATTGTCAGGAGAACAATTCGTCGTCCTCGGCGCACCAGCCGTCGCCATGGCTGTCAATCTCTACTCAAAGATAGATGTAAGCCCCTCTCAGAGTGGCAGGATCGAAGTAACTGCTGACATTCCACTTCATCTAGTCAGCGACGCCGACAAGCGATCGTCCTCTGCCGAGAATCAAGAGCTTCTAGAACCACTGCGCCTGGCAACGAGCGCGACACTCGACCATTTAGCGATGAAAGACAGAAGTGTCCGCGTAGACGCTAATTGCCAGATTCCCATCGGCGCAGGCCTCGGGTCCTCCGCCTCTACCACAGTCGCAACCATCTCAGCAGTGGCAAAATCGATGGATACTCGACTCGACCGACAAGAGATTTTCAAGCTTGCCTTCATCCCAGAGAACTATCTTCATGGACACCCCTCGGGGGTCGATCAAGCAACTTGCGCTTACGGCGGAATTATCCAGTTCAGAAAGCCCTCAAAGATCAAGGCGATTAGCATCAAACGACCACCAATGATTCTTGTATGCGACTCCGGGGTCCACCGGTCGACCAAAGCCTTGGTGGGATCGGTAGTCAAGAGATCAAGGGAACAAACAGATAGGTTTCAGACACACCTTGACGAGATCACTGGAATATCGAATGCCGTGGTCAAGGCTCTACAGAGCGAAGACGACAACGAGCTGGGGTCCCTGATGAACAGAAACCACGAATTACTCCGACAGATCGGCGTTTCAACTCCCAGGCTAGAGAGACTTGTGGTTGCTGCCCGGAAGGCAGGATCTCTCGGAGCCAAACTCACAGGGGCAGGAGGCGGCGGATGCATAATAGCACTATGCGATGACAAAAAGGCCCGATCGAATATTGCCAGGGAATTACGAAAGGTGGGAGGAACAATCTACAATGTGTCTCTTGACGTGCGAGGAGTCGACTAATTCCCGATGACTCCGGTCGGAAAGGCAGAAAAAGAGCGCTTCCTACCTCCACAATCGAAGAAAGAAAATGCCTGAAATCATCGTTCTAGTCGACGAGAAAGAC
>Ga0209236_1000662_pt1 | contig 20193 bp, 21 predicted proteins | sample GraSoi013_1_40cm_FD_185819 | JGI IMG/M metagenome (GOLD analysis project Ga0209236, IMG submission 185819) | Grasslands soil microbial communities from the Angelo Coastal Reserve, California, USA - Sample 09_27_2013_1_40cm (SPAdes) (version 2) | ecosystem: Environmental > Terrestrial > Soil >... | reverse complement strand
GATCAGGGTCGCCTGCGGGGAGCGCCGGCTCACCTGCTCGACGACCCCACGCACGATGCCGGCGTTGGTGTCCAGCAGTTGTTCCCGCGTCATGCCCGGCTTCCGGGCCACGCCGGCGATGATGACAACGACTTCAGAGTCCGCCGTCTCCTCATACCCGTTGCTGCCGGTGATACGAACGTCCACGCCACGAATCGGCGCCGCCTGCGTCAGGTCCAGGGCCTTGCCCATCGGCATCTTCTCAACGATGTCCACCAGGACCAGGTCGGCTACTTCATCCGCCGCCAACCACTGCGCCGTAGTATGACCGACCATGCCGGCCCCGATGATGCTGACTTTCGGTCTGTCGATCATCTCGCACCCCAAATTCAGTCTCCCCAGTCTTCCCGGTCCTCCCGGTCTTCCCAGTCTACTTGCTCAAGCTCGGGCTCTTGTGCGGTTTCGGCAGGGTAGACTGTGGAGACTGGGTAGACAGGGTAGACTGAGCCTTGCACCTACCCCATGTTATCGATAACAGCCGTCGCAAACTCGCTCGTTTTTACTTCCCGGGCGCCGTCCATCATCCGCGCCAGGTCATACGTGACAATCTTCTGCTTGAACGTCTTCTCCATCGCCTTGACGATGCGCTGCGCCGCCTCGCCCCACCCCATGTGCTCCAGCATCATGACCCCCGAGAGCGTGACCGACCCGGGGTTCACCTTGTCGAGGCCCGCATACTTGGGCGCGGTGCCGTGCGTGGCCTCGAAGATGGCGTGGAAATCGCTGATGTTGCCGCCCGGCGCCATCCCGATGCCGCCCACCTGAGCCGCTACCGCGTCGGAGAGGTAATCGCCGTTGAGGTTGCCGGTGGCAATGACATCGAAATCGCGCGGCCTGGTCAACAGATGCTGAAACGTCACATCGGCGATGTAGTCCTGGATCAAGAGCCGTCCCGGCGGGACCTTGCCGTCATGATGCTTGCTGACGTCGTCCCAGGTAATGGTGACGTCGCCGAACTCCTCGCGCGCCACCTCGTATCCCCACTCCCGGAAGGCACCCTCGGTGTACTTCATGATGTTGCCCTTGTGCACGATGGTGACCCCCCGGCGGCCGTGTTCCAGGCCGAACCGGATCGCCTTGCGCACAAGCCGCTTCGTGCCAAAAGGGCTCATCGACTTGAGCCCGACTCCGGCATCCTCGCGCACTTTCCACCCGAATTCCGTCCGCACGAACTCGATGAGCTTTTTGGCTTCTACAGACCGGCTGGGATGCTCCAACCCCATGTAAATGTCTTCAGAGTTCTCCCGAAAGATGATGACGTCCACCCATTCCGGATGCTTCACCGGGCTGGGAACGCCCTCGAACCACCGCACCGGCCGCACGCAGGCGTACAGGTCCAGCAGTTGGCGCAGCGTGACGTTCAGGCTGCGGAAGCCCCCGCCGACCGGCGTGGTGAGGGGGCCCTTGATGCCGACCACGTAGTGCTGAAAGGCGCGCAGGGTGTCTTCCGGGAGCCAGGTGCCAAACGAGCGGTGCGCCTTCTCGCCCGCAAAGACCTCGAACCAGACGATCTTGCGCTGCCCGCTGTAGGCCGCAGACACCGCGGCATCAAAGATGCGCTTGCTGGCGCGCCAGATGTCGGGCCCCGTGCCGTCGCCCTCGATGAATGGGACGATGGGCTGGTTGGGCACGCTGAGGCGGCCATCTTTGATCTCGATGCGCTGGCCTTCTTTGGGCGGGGTCAACTGCTCAAGCACGGACATCGGCAGGCCCTCCCGGCCTCACCTGCAGCATTGCACGGCACAAACCGCGTCAAGTGTAGCGCAATCGCCCTGGGGTCGCAAACATGGCGCGGCGAACTTGACGCGCCTCCTGCGTTCGCGGTATTCTCGAATATGGATTACTGGTCAGACCAGCAGTCCGAGGAGCCCCTCTGGCCACGCAGGAACACAGTCTCTTCCAACCGGTCCGGCGCAGCCGGGTGTCTGAAGACATCATCCGGCAGATTCAGGACCTCATCGCCGCCGAGCATCTTCAGCCCGGCGACCGTCTCCCCGGCGAACGCGTGCTGGCCGAGGCGGTGTCGGTGAGCCGGCAATCGGTGCGCGAAGCGTTGCGGGTGCTGGACTATCTCGGGGTCGTCATGGTGCGCCCCGGCGAGGGCACATTCGTCGCCACGACGCCCCCATCTCCGGTCGACCCCTCTCTCTACAGCCTGCTGTCCGAGCGCTCCTTCCTCCTGGATCTGCTTGAGGCCCGGCGCATCCTTGAAGAACGCATCGTGCACCTCGCCGCGCGCCGCGCCACACGCGAGGACCTGGACGCGATGGATGACGCACTGACCGCCCGGGAGAGTGGGCTGGCGGTAGGGAAGCACGACGTGGCCGGAGATCTGGCGTTTCATACGCAGCTGGCGGAACTGACCGGCAACCCTGTGCTGACCAGCGTGATGCGGCATTTGAGTGAGATGTGGCTGCGGTCGCGCGAGAAGACCGGCCGGCGCCCCACCAGCCCTCACAAAGCGCTGCAATTTCACCGGCAGATCCTGCAGGCCGTGCGGCGCCGCCAGCCCACCGCAGCCCGGCGGGCCCTGCGGCGGCATCTGGATGACATGCGCGCCGACATCGAAGAACGCGGCCAGTGAGGGCGCGGCAGCACCCAACCATATTTCCCTCTCCCGCCGGGAGAGGGTAGGGTGAGGTGGTGAAGGCGATGGCACGTGGAGCCTCTCGCAAGACACTCCGGCGTAGGGCAAGGCGCACGACCGTGCCCCGCGCGGGAAAAGGCGCCCCCCGGCTCCGAGCCGCGGGCGCCGCCACCACCCCGGCCACGCCGGGATCGCAGGTCAGGTTGGAGCGCGACTCACTCGGTGAGATGGAGGTCCCAACCAACGTGTACTACGGTGCCTCGACTGCGCGCGCAGTGCAAAATTTCCCTATCAGCGGGCTGCGGTTCCCCCGACCGTTCATGCGGGCCCTAGGACTCATCAAGCGCGCCGCCGCCGAGGTGAACATGGATCTCGGCCTGCTGGAGCGTCCACTGGGTGCCGCGATCGTCACAGCGGCAACCGAGGTGGCCGATGGCCGGCTGGACGATCAGTTTGTCTTGGATATCTTTCAGACCGGCTCGGGCACCTCCACCAACATGAACGCCAACGAGGTCATCGCCAACCGGGCCATCGAGTTGCGGGGCGGAGCACGCGGGAGCAAGCTGGTCCACCCCAATGACCACGTCAACCTGTGCCAGTCCAGTAACGACGTCATCCCCACGGCCATCCACCTGGCCGCCCTGATGGAGATCGAGCGGACGCTCGTGCCGGCGCTGCGTGCGCTGCAGGAAGGCCTGCAGCAGAAGGCCGTGGCGTTCCGTGACGTGATCAAAACCGGGCGTACCCACCTGATGGATGCCACGCCAATCCGGCTGGGCCAGGAGTTTGCCGGGTATGCGGGGCAGGTGGAGCGGGCCATCCGCCGGCTGCGCTATGCTCAGCAGGAACTCAGTGAGGTGCCCTTGGGCGGCACCGCGGTCGGCACCGGCCTGAATGCGCACCCGGAGTTCGCGGCGAGGGCGTGTGCGCGTCTCTCGGAGCTGGCCGGAGTCACCGTGCGCGAAACGGACAACCACTTCCAGGCTCAGGCGGCTGTGGACGCCGTCGTGTTCACCTCGGGGGTGCTGCGGACATATGCCACGGCGCTGATGAAGATCGCCAATGACATCCGCTGGATGGGATCCGGTCCGCGTGCGGGCCTGGGCGAGCTGCAACTGCCTGTGGTGCAGCCGGGATCCTCTATCATGCCCGGCAAGGTCAACCCGGTCATCGCCGAGTCGGTCATCCAGGTGTGTGCGCAGGTCCAGGGAAACGATCAGGTCGTAGCCCTGGGCAACCAGTGGGGCAACTTCGAGCTCAACACGATGATGCCCGTGGTCGCCCACAACCTTCTGCAGTCCCTCGCCATCCTGGCCTCGGCATCAGTGAACTTCGCCAGCCAATGCATCGCAGGCCTGGTCGCCACCAGGACGGGCCCGGAACTTGTGGAACGCGGACTGATGCTCGCCACGGCCCTGGCCCCGGTCGTGGGGTACGATAAAGCGGCCGAGATCGCGAAGATCGCTGCCGCCACCGGCCGGAGCATCCGCGACGTCGCCCGCGAGCAGTTGTCGCTGAGCGAAAAGGAGCTCGACGAGATTCTTGACCCGGCCAAGATGACCAAGCCGGGCCTGCACGGCGGCGGGGGAGGATAAATGGAAGGACGAATAGGGCAGCAGACTAGATGAACGAGATTTCCGAGCACGACATCATCGTGGTCGGCGGCGGCGCGGCCGGTCTGCGTGCCGCGATCGCCGCAGTCCAGACCGACCCCGGGCTGGACGTCGCAATCGTCTCGAAGGTCTACCCCATGCGCAGCCACACCGTCTCCGCCGAAGGCGGTGCGGCCGCGGTCATCAAACCGAACGACAGCCTCGATGAGCATATCAACGACACGATCTCAGGATCGGACTGGCTGGCCGACCAGGATGTCGTAGAAGCATTCGTCCGCGAAGCTCCCCACGAGCTGATCCAGCTTGAGCACTGGGGGTGCCCGTGGAGCCGGGAGGCGGACGGCAGTATCGCCGTGCGGCCGTTTGGCGGCATGAAGATCGAGCGCACCTGGTTTGCCGCCGACAAGGTAGGGTTCCATCTGCTGCACACGCTGTTTCAGACCTCCCTGAAGTTCGAGACGATCAAGCGCTACGACGAGTGGTACGGAACGAAACTGCTGGTGGAGAATGGACGGTGCCAGGGAATTGTGGCCATTGAGCTCCGCAGCGGGCAGGTTCGCGCACTTGTAGCGAACGCCGTGATTCTGTGCACGGGTGGCGCGGGCCGCATCTACCCGTTTACGACCAACGGGGCGATTAAGACGGGCGACGGAATGGCCATGGCCTACCGGGCTGGGGTGCCGCTGAAAGACATGGAGTTCGTGCAGTACCATCCCACAGGACTGCCAGGGACCGGCATACTCATCACTGAAGCCGCCCGTGGGGAAGGCGGCATCCTGGTGAACAAGGACGGCTATCGGTACCTGCAAGACTACGGGTTAGGCCCGCCCGAGCCCTGGCCCCGCCTGCGCGCGATGGAGCTGGGCCCCCGCGACAAACTCTCTCAGGCGTTTGTGCATGAGACGCGCAAAGGCCGCACCTTTGCGGGGCCCTACGGAGATTACGTGCACCTCGATGTCCGGCACCTGGGCGAGGAAAAGATCAACACCAAGATCCCCTTCGTGCGGGAACTGGCGCACCGGTATGTGGGCATCGACCCGGTGCACGAACCGATCCCGGTGCGCCCGGTCGTACACTACATGATGGGCGGCGTGCACACCGACGTCTCTGGAGCGACGCCGGTCCCCGGCCTCTATGCAGCGGGGGAAGCAGCGTGCGTCAGCATCAATGGCGCAAACCGGTTGGGATCGAACTCGCTGACGGAATGCCTGGTCTTTGGTGCCCGGGCGGGACGGCATGCGGCTGCGTTCGCTGCGCAGCGTCCTCCGCGTGACCGCGCCGCGCTGGTGGCCCAGGCGCGCGATGAGGCGCAGCGTGTCGCCGCGAATTTCATCCGCAAAGACACCGGCGCCGAGCGTGTGGCCGCGCTGCGCGCCGAGATGACTCGGGCGATGGAAGAGGGAACCGGCATCTACCGGGATGAGGCATCGCTGCGGAAGACCTGCGATGTGCTCCGCGCGCTGCGGGATCGATTCCCAAACATCCGGCTGGACGACCGCAGCCTCAGCTTCAACACAGAACTGATCACCGCGCTGGAGCTTGACTTCATGCTGGACGTGGCGGAGGCGGTCGCACACTCGGCGCTGGCACGGACAGAGTCGCGAGGCTCGCACCAGCGGACCGATCATCCCAGGCGCGACGACTCCCGTTTTCTCAAGCATACCCTGGCCTACCGGACCGATGCGGCGCCGCGAATCGACTACCTGGACGTGGTGATCACCAGGTGGCCGCCGGCCGAACGCGTGTATGGCCGATGACAGATCGACCTGAGGACAAGATGACGGACCCTACGATTACCCTGGAGATCTTCCGCTACCATCCCGAGCAAGACGAAACGCCCAGCTTCCGCCGCTACGAGATTCCTTACCGCGAGGACTGGGTGGTCTTAGACGCGATCAACTATATCAAGGATCATATCGACGGCACCCTCGCCTACCGCTGGTCGTGTCGGATGGGAGTCTGCGGGAGTTGTGGCATGATGATCAACGGCACGCCGAGGCTCAGCTGCGCCGCCTTCCTGCGCGAGTACTATCCAAACCCCGTCCGGGTCGAACCGCTGGCCAACTTCCCGGTGGAACGAGACCTCGTCATCGCCCTGGATGACTTCATGCACAAGCTCCGCGAGGTCAACCCCTGGCTCATCCGCGCGCAGGAGCGACCGTTATCCGATGGAGAATACCGCCAGACGCCGGATGAGGTAGCCGCGTACAAGCAGTACAGCATGTGCATCAACTGCATGCTCTGTTACGCGGCCTGTCCGGTATACGCCTTGGAGCCCCGCTTCCTCGGACCGGCTGCGATCGCGCTGGCCCAACGCTATAACCTCGATTCGAGGGATCAAGGCCGTTCCCAGCGGCAAGCGGTCCTGAGCAGCGAGGACGGGATCTGGGACTGCACATTGGTGGGCGAGTGCACGGTCGCTTGTCCTGAGCACGTCGATCCGGCGGGCGCCATACAGCGTGCCAAGCTGGCCAGCACGATCAACTGGTACAAGCGCGTGTTGATGCCGTGGGGCGGGCGATGACCGGTCCGTATCGCCGTCCCGTGCCGTCCACCTGGTGGCTCCACAACCGCGCATATTTTCTGTTCATGCTCCGGGAGCTCACCAGCGTCTTCATCGCTGCCTACGTGATCCTGCTCCTGATCCTACTCTACCGGCTCAACGCGGGCAGGGACGCTTACGAAAGTTACCTGCGGTTTCTGGGGGCGCCGGGGATGGTCATCTTCCATGTGATCGCGCTTGCCGCCGCACTCTTCCACACGGTCACGTGGTTCAACCTCACCCCGAAAGTACTGGTCGTGCGTGTGGGAGCGCGGCGCGTGCCGGCGCCGATTATCGCCGGCGTCAACTACGCGGCCTGGGTCGTGCTCTCTGCCCTGGTCGCCTGGATCGTGCTGCGGGGCTAGCCAATGGCCGGAACACGCGAACCGTTCTGGTGGTCGCTGTTCGCCGCGGGAGGCGCCGTAGCCGCGTTGCTGGCGCCGGTGCAGATTGCGCTCACAGGAATCGTTGTTGCCAGGGGATGGGCCGGCCAGTCATTCACGTACGATCGGGCGCTAGCCCTGGTCTCCCACCCGCTCAGCCGGCTGTATCTTTTTGTGCTCATCTCGCTGCCGCTGTTTCACTGGGCGCACCGGTTCCGGTTCACGCTGATCGATCTGGGGTTCAAGTGGGGCCGTGCTCTGGTGGCCGGGGTCTGTTACGGTGCCGCGGTCGCCGGCACAATCCTTGCCGCGCTGGTCCTCATCAGGTTCTAATCCTCCGTGCCTTCGGCCGCGGCGCGTCCGCCGGCATTGTAGTCGGACACCTGCTCTGCCCGTGTGGCGCGGACCATGTCAATCGCGACGACGGCCCGGTTGCGCCAGGCGACGATCCCGACCGAAAGCCCCATCACCAGCCCGCTGATGCCGATGGCTCGATCCGCTCCAAGCCAACTGCCCAGCGTCCCGGCAATGGCGGCGTTGAGCGGCCCGCTGCCGATCAACGCCAGGGTGTAGATGCTCATGATCCGGCCGCGCAGGCTATCCGTCACATAGCCCTGGATGGTGGCGTTGCAGGTGGCCAGCACGGCCATCACGCAGCCTGCCACCGTGGCCGTCAGCACCATCGACAGCAGCAGGTGTCTGGAGAACGCCAGGGCCACGAGCGCCGCAGAGGCCGCGTACGCGAACCCGAAGATGAACCGTCCCGGCCGCGCTGCCCGCAGGGTGGCTACTCCCAGCGCCCCCACTGTCGCGCCGACCCCGGCCGCACCGAGCAGGTATCCGTTTTCTGCCGGGCCGCCGCCGAGCACCTTGCTCGCCAGCACCGGCATCAGCACGATGTAGACGAACGCCAGGGACCCCGCCAGCGCCACGAGGATCAGCAGTGTGCGGACGACTTGATGACGGCGCACGTACGAGAGGCCCTCACGCAGATCATCCCACAGATGCGTGCGTACAATCCCCGTGGGCGCGCGGGTCAAACGCATGATCCACAGCGGATACAGGATGGCTAAAAATGAGACCGCGTTCAGCGCAAAACACCAGCCCGGTCCGACGGCCGCGTACACCAACCCCGCCAGGGGCGGGCCGACGACGCGGCTGGCGTTGAAGACGGTCGAGTTGAGCGCGACCGCGTTGCTGAGGTCTTCTCGTGGCACCAGGGAGGGGAGCATCGACTGTCGGCCGGGCGAGTCAAACGCCATCACGGTACCGTTCATCAGGGCCAGCGCATAGATTTCCCAGATGCGGATCCGCCCGGCAAAAGTCAGCACCGTCAGCACGACGGCCTGCAGCAGAAAGACCGTCTGGGTGACGAGGATGAGCCGCCGGCGGTCCATCCGGTCGGCGACCACGCCGCCGACGAGGGACAGTACGGTCGAGGGAAAGGAGAAGAAGAGCGTCACCAGACTGGTCGCCAGCGCAGACCGCGTGAGCTCCCACACCAGGTAGCTTTGGGCGGTGCTCTGCATCCAGGTGCCCACCTGCGACCCCAGCATCCCGGTCCAGAACAGCCGGTAGTTGCGGTGCCGGAAGGCGGAAAAGGTGGACAGCCGTGTCAGCGCCGCGATCATCGCGGCCGAGCGCGCAACCTCTGCAGCAGCGCTTCCACATCCTTCCGATAGATCCGATACACCTTGCCCAACTTGGCGGCGGGCAGCAGGCCGGCCCGGATGTACTTGTAGACGGTGACCTTATGCATCTGCAGGTAGGCGGCGGCCTGCTCGACTGTCAGAAGTTCTGGCTCCGGGGACACGCCTTGATCCGGCGGGCCGCCGTCGACGACCGAGGAGCGGGGCATCGTAGGGACTCCAGAGACTCAATCGGTTTGAATGACGAACGAGGTTAATCGTACGCCGCGGGCTGGGGATCCGTCAACCGCTGAACTTGAGAAGAGGGAAGAAGGTAGAAGGAAGAGGGAAGATGGACCTACGCGTCGTGTTCCTTCTTCCCTCTTCCTTCTTCCCTCTTCCCTTCGGTGTTGCTCCGCTTTTTCCAGACGACGTCCGATCGCCCGGCACGCGAGTTCGCCACGCGGGCCAGCACGAACAGCAGGTCGGAGAGGCGGTTGAGATACTGCAGCAGGCCGGCGCGCACGGGCGGCAGACGGTGCGCGCGACGTGCAGCGCCGCGGCCAGTGACGTCCCGCCGGGAAGAATGAACTCGCGCAACTGAGGCAGCGACGTCTGATAGCGATCGATGCTGTGCTCCAGCTGCTCGACCTCGGCGCTGTCAATGGCGGGAGCGCTGTCTGCGATGCCCGCCGGCGTGGCCAGTTCTGCCCCCAGATCGAACAGCCGGTGCTGGATGTCATCCAGCAGCGCGACGAGTTCAGCATCCTCGATCTGCGCACGCACGAACCCCAGATGGGCGTTGAGCTCATCGACGGCGCCATATGCTTCGACCCGCAGATGGTCTTTGGGCACCCGCCGGCCGCCGATCAATCCGGTCTCGCCGCGGTCACCCGTCCGAGTATAGATACGCGGCCCGGTGGATCCGCCGGCCGCGGCGGACCCAGACCGCACGCGCTTTGGGGTCACTCGGTGCCGCCGCCGGCGACCGCCGGCTCCCGCGCCGGCGCCGCGGCCGGCCGGCGCAGGTGATCCGCCAACCAGGTCACGATCCAGCGCAGCCGCTCGACGCGGTGGCTGGGCTGACCGACCCGCGAGAGATCATGGCTCTCATTCGGGAAACGCACGAACATCGTCTCGCGCCTCAACTTCTTGAGGGCGGCAAACAACTGCTCGGCCTCCTCGATCGGGCAGCGCAGGTCCTGCTCACTGTGCAGAATCAGCAGCGGCGTCGTGATTCGCTCGACGTACGCCAGCGGGGAGTGCTCCCAATACCAGGTCGGGGCATCCCACGGGTCGCCGGGAAATTCCCAGACTCCCTTCATGAACGCCAGGTCGCTCGTCCCCCACTGGCTGAGGTTGTTGCTGATCGACCGCATCGTCACCGCGGCTTTGAAGCGATCGGTGTGTCCGATGACCCAGTTGGTCATGAAGCCTCCGTAGCTGCCGCCAGCCACGCCCAGCCGGGTGGGATCGATGAATGAGAAGCGCGCGATCGCGTCATCGAGCCCGCGCATGATGTCTTCATAGTCCTTGCCGCCCCAGTCATGATGGGTCGCGGCCGTAAACTGCTGCCCGTATCCCTGGCTGCCGCGCGGGTTCGTATACACGACGGCAAACCCCTCGGCGGCCAGCAGCTGGAACTCGTGGAAGAATGCCTCACCATACGCGCCGTGCGGCCCCCCGTGGATCTGCAGGACCGCCGGGTATCGCACGCCGTCGTGGAACTCCGCGGGTCGCATCACCCATCCCTCAACCGGCCAGCCGTCGGCGCCCTGGTACGTAAACCGCTCCGGCGCGCTCACCAGAACCTGGTCGAGGACCGTCTGGTTCACACGGGTGAGGCGGCGTTCCGCGGCGCGTCCGTCCAGCGGCACGACCCAGAGGTCACCCGGCGTCGCCGGGTCGGAGGCGGCGATCACGGCCACGTCACCGGTCCTTCTGATCGCCAAGCCGAAGATCTCGCGGCGCGCCGAGGTGAGCACGGTCACACCGCCGTGGCGGGCATCGACTACCCCCAGCTGGTTGGTCGCGCCCTCGGCAATAATCGCGAAGATCCGGCTGCCGTCGGCGGACCAGACGGGGCCACCGATCTCAGGGTGGGCGCGCATATCGGTGATGACGTGATGCTCGAGGCTGCGGTCGAAGGCAGCGGTCAGGTTGACCGGATCTCCGCCCCCGGTAGAAACAATCCACACGGCAGTATTGGTCGCGCTCATGCACGCGTTGTCGTGTCCGTAGTACGCAATGAACCGCCCGTCCGGGGACCAGGCCGGAGAGGCGCTGGGTCCGACGGACTTTGTGAGTTGCCGGGGCTCCCCGCCCTCGACCGGGATGATCCAGACATCCGTCACGTTGGCATAGTCGGCTTCCTCTGTCCGGTTGGCGACGCAGGAGATGTACCGGCCGTCGGGCGACCAGGCGGGATCGGCGTGGTCGAAGTCGCCGCTGCTGATCTGGTGTGGCGGACCCGCACCGAGGTCCGGCGCGGAATCGCCTTCGACCGGAACGCGAAAGAGATGTTTGTACCGGCCATCCCAGAACCCCTCGCCGTCATGCTTGTAGCGGACGCGGGTAATAACCTTGACGTCGCTTTTCGGATCATCGCGCACCGGTTTGCCCACGAATGCGAGGCTCCGCCCATCCGGCGCCCATACCAGGCCTGACGGATGATACGCCGCCCGGACGAGCAGCCGCGCCTCACCGCCGTCGGCGGGAATCACAAAGAGTTGTTTCGGACGCCTGGCCCCAGGCTCAGGCTTGCCCGTGCCGCGATCCGACAGAAACGCGATCCACCGACCATCGGGCGACCAGCGCGGCATCGAGTCGCGGTGCTCCCCGGCCGTGAACTGTCGAGGATCACCGGCCCCGAGCTCCGTCGAGGCGCCGCCGTCGACCGGCGCCACCCAGAGGTGTGAGCGGTATGTATCCGCCTCGCCATCGACCACCGTCTGGACGAAGGCGATGCGTGATCCGTCGGAGCTGAGCTGCGGATCGCTCACCCACTTCAATGAGAGAAGGTCTTCGATCGTGATCTTACGTTTCGCCATGTTATTTCCCCCGTACACGGAGTGAATAGTGAATGGTGAATAGTGAGTAGGCAACTGCCACACCGCCGACTGGGCTTCTGGCTATTCACTATTCACTATTCACTATTCACTATTCACTTCAATCATCGTCCATACGCCAGTCTCTCTGCGAGCATCGCCGGAAGCCCGGCGGCCAGCATCTTCTCCTGCGTCCGGGCCACGGGATACTCCAGCCTGATTAGCGTGGCGATGTGCTCGTCTGTATCCAACCACAAGTATGCCGCGCGCGGATCACCGTCCCGGGGCTGCCCGACACTGCCGGCGTTGATGATGTACCGCCGGTCGGACTGCAACTGCAGGGGCCGGTCGGGCAGCAATGGCTCGCCGATCACGGCTCCCCCCGCCTGTGTGAACACGGCGGGCACGTGTGTGTGGCCGACCAGACACAGCACAAACGGCGCGGCGTCGAAACTGGCCCGCGCGGTCGCGATGTCAAAGATGTACTCCTCGATGGGGTCGCGCACGCTTCCGTGGACGCACAGGAACCCGTCCGGTGTGGCCCGGCGGGGCAGGCCCTCCAGGTAGCCGCGCACCGGTTCAGTCAGTTGGCGCCGGGTCCAGACCACGGCTTCGTACGCGAACGGATTGAACTTCGCGGCAACGGCGTCCTGCGTCTCCAGCGCCGCAACGTCGTGATTGCCGACCACCGCCGCGCGCAGCAAGGGGCGCACCCGCTCGACGCAGGGCACCGGATCCGGTCCATAACCGACAAAATCACCGAGGCAGACGACGGCGTCCGGCCGGCGGGCAGCGATATCCGCCAGCACGACGTCCAGCGCCTCCAAATTAGCGTGGATGTCGGAAATAATGGCGTATGGCATCCCAGGACAGTGAAAACGGCTGGAACGTAATGGTCTTCGGGATGCGGAGAAGCGGCTCCTGTGACGCGCGCCGGGGCCACGCACAGGAAGCGCTGATGCGCCACCGAATCACTTCGCACTGGTCCGCCATCGCCGGACCTGATCAGCAGTGATGACCTTCCTTCGACGCTGGCTGCGCGTCCCGATTCCACCTCGGATGCGCGCGAATGCGCAGAGCGACTTCCTTGCCGCCATCCTCTACGGGGCGTTTGGCGGCCTCACCCTTCCATTCATTCCGGTGATGGGGCGCCGGCTGGGCGCGACCCCGCTGCAGGTGTCGCTGCTCGTCGCCGCGCCGGCGATCGTGTTCCTGCTTTCCTTCTGGATCGTGAATGCCGTGCGGCCGGTGCCCCCCGTGCGCCTGGTGATGTGGCCCGCGCTGCTTGGCCGGCTGCTCTTTCTGTTCATGCCCCTGGTCAAGACTCCGGCGCCCTACGTCGTGCTCATCGTGCTGTACCATGCCGTGAACTCGATCAACACCCTCGGGTACGCGCAGGTAATGCGCGCGGTCTATCCCGCTGACGTGCGCGGCCGCATCATGGCGCTCGTGAAGGTCGGCATGGCCGCGTTCTGGGTGTTGGGATCCCTGGCCGGGGGCCAGCTGACGCAACTGGTTCCCTTCCAGTGGGTCTTTGCCGTCGCCGGCATCCTGGGGATGGCGAGTGCGCTGGTGTTCAGCCGGGTGCGCACACCCGATCGGATCGAATCGCCCGAGCACATCAACCCTGCCGTCACCTGGCGCATCCTCCGGACCGATGCCGCATTCCGCCCCTTCTTGCTGGCGTTCTTCGTCTATGGCTTCGGCGGATGGCTGATGAGCGCAGCGGTCCCCATACTCCTGGTAGACGACCTCCACGCCAGCAACTTCCAGGTCGGCCTGCTGGGCGCGGTGACCTCGGCCACGTGGATGCTGTCGTTCTACTCCTGGGGGAAGATGATTGACGAGCGGACCGCGACCAATACCACGAAGGTCGTGTTTGCCATCGGAACGTTGACGCCCTTCATCTACCTATTGAGCCCCAACGCGTGGGTGGTGCAGCTGGCGGGGATCACAGATGGCCTCACGTCGGCGGGAATCGACTTGGGCTGGCTGGCGGCGGTGCTCCATTACGCGCCACCCGGGCAGGTCTTGCCCTACGTCACGCTGTTCAACACCTTCGTGGGCATCCGCGCCGCTACCGCGCCGTTCATTGCCGGGGCCTTGATCCCCTCGATTGGGGCGCGCTGGATCTTCGGCGCCGCGGCCGTGGTGCAACTGATCGGCATGTTGCTCATGCGTCGAGTTTCGGCCCCACGCCCGGCCGAGGATGCGGTCCCACCCGGTCCACCCAGTACGGCGTGAGGATGGCGATGAGATCAGCCGGCCGCCTGCGCCACGTCTCCTTGTCGATGATCCGCTCTCCCAGGTGCAGCCGCTCCCGTTGCACCTCCTCGTAAAATCGCCCCCAGAACGCATCTTCCGCATCGTCCAGCAGCGTCACCCGCCGGGCATCGACACGGACTTCCAGCCGGCACCGACCGCCGGAGAATACCACCCAGGCATCCTGACAGCCAAACTCGCGGCGCAAGATGTCACGCAGATGCGCCACCAGACGCCGCTGCTTGGGCCAGCGCACCGGCATGGTCAGCCGGCGAGCCGACGCTCGAGATCGTCGAGGAACGCGCCGAGATACGCCGCCCCGATCTCGTCTGGATCGTCGAGCTCGGTCAGGGCGGCGCGGTCCACCAGCAGCGTCGCGGCAATATCCGCAACCATCGGGCGCAGGGTCTGAATGTAGGTCTGTACATGTTTCTGCCCTGACCGGGTATGCGGCACCGGAACCACAAACCCGCGCCGGCGCGCCCCCGGCGGCATGCGGCGTTCTGTGCGCATCATCATCACCTCGCCGTAGATGGGCGGGCTGGTCAGAATCGCCTTATCTGGGAACAGAAAACTCCGCGACCTTGGGGGATACCAGCCGCGTGAAATCGGCAGCCGCGACCGTCATCGTCTCGCGGTGGCTCCCGGCATTGAACACGATCGCCGGATCCTCGGTCAGCGCCCGGTCGGCCACAACGGGCACCTGGTACAGATTGGCGAACGGCGGCATGGCGCCGACCTCGCAGTCCGTGAACACGTTCGCGAACTCCTGCTCCCGCGCCAGCCGTGCGTCCTTCGCACCGAGGGCCGCCTTCAACTTCGGCATTTCGACGCGGTGCGGTGCGGGGAGCACCAGCGCGGTGAGTGCTCCGTCGATCATGGCCATGACCACCTTCGCCATCAGCCGGCCGGGGATGTGCTCCACGGCCGCGACCTCCTGGGCAGTGTACACCTCGGGATGGGATTGCACTTGATATTTGACCCCGTTCTCTCGGAAGTATCGCTCCAGACGTTCCCGACATGTCATACGCATCCCTCACAGTGATTCGTGACTTGTGATTCGTGATTCGCAGCCGCATCCTCCGACGGAGAAGGGCGCGATCGAGGCTCGAGAGCTACGTTGTGTGCGAATCACTAATCACGAATCACCAATCACATCAGTTAGTGTCCAAACGCGCCGGTCATGTAGGCGCGAAGGATCAGCAGCATCTGCGTCACGCACACGATCGCCAGGGAGCGAGGCTCTCGCAACGGTGCCGCGTTGCGCGTCATCGCCGCGCGGAGAAATCCTTGTGGCCGGAGGCCAAACTGCACGACCGCGCCGGCGGTGACGAGCACGCCGTACAGGAAGTGCAGAGACGTCTTGGGCCGCGCGCCGGCGACGGCCGCGACGACCCCGGTCGCAATCTGTACCGCCAGCACCACCAACACCAGAAGCAGCAGCGTCCAAAACGAACTACCCAGCGTAGACTGCCGGCGGCGATGCGCCACGATGGCCCAGGCAGTGAGCACGGCGTTCCCGGCGGCAGTGGCAGCGGTCAGAGACAAGAGTGCGTGGAGGGCGAGCAGTTGAGCCATGGGGTCAAGAGGGTGGCTGCCGGTCCCTGCAACGTCGCCCGCAACTCCACGCCCGGGCCGGCGGAGGGACATTTCCACGCGAATTCCGTCTCCCCCTCTCCCGTCTTGGGAGAGGGTTAACGCGAGAGGTCCCTTCCTGTCAAGCCGGCGTGAGCAGGCCGACCTCGCGAAGCTGCTCGAGGATCTGTTGCATCTTCGCGAAATCTCGGAACCCGCTGCTGAATTCCTCGGTGGTTTTGTACCCGATCTCTACGAACTTGTTCAGGGACACGAAAAAGGCGTATTGGATGGTACTGGCGATCGTCTCGGGGGCATCGCGATTCTTGTCGAGGTGCACATCGATGACGTCGATCTTCGGGATGAAATCGCTCCCGGCCCGGCCGGCCTTGGCTTCGGTCCGCAACAGATCCTCCAGGTTCTTGGTGGCGACCCAGTCCTTCGACATGACCATGGCGACATCGAGGTCGTACTCCAGGTCGCCGCTGCCGACGCAATGGTGCATGGTGGGGCGGATAAATTCAGAGATCTCCTCGGCCGGCTTTTCATCCAACCGGCACCCTTCCTTGTCCAGCGGCGAGATCGCAAACACCGGGCATCCCAGTTCCAGGCTGAGGTCGGCCAGCTTCGCTGAGATCAGATCGGTCCGGGTCTTCTCATCGTGCACATTCTCTTCCAGGGGTACCCGCTGCAGGTAGTCGAGAAAGATGACGCAGGCGTCCGTTTGAAATGCATGCATCATATTGTGGGCTCGCGCTTTGATGCGCTCGATGGTGTCCCGGCGCCCGGCCTCAAACAGGAACAGCGTGCTGAGCGCAGGATCCATCTTCGCCCACACGTCCTTCACCCGTCCCCGGATCTGTGGTGACCTCGACGCGGCGGAGAGCAGCGTGGCCGGGTTGACCAGCGCCTCCTTGCCCAGCAGGCGCGCGAACAGCACCCGGCTGGTCTGTTCCCAGGAGTAGTACAGCACTGGGACCTTGTACTGCCCCGCGATGTTTGACGCCAGCTCCAGCGCGAGGTTCGTCTTGCCCCGCCGCGGCGCCCCGGCCAACCCGTAGTAGAAACCCGGACGCAAACCGGAGAGCGCTTCGCTGAGCCGGTCGAACGGTGAGAGCGCGTACCCCAACGTCGCTCCCGCCTGCCCTTCGAGGATCTCGCGGACGATGTGGCCACCCAACTGATTCGCCGGTGGGGTGTTGCGCGCCATCCGCTGTTGCTGGATATCAAAGAGCGTGGGAACGATCTGCCCGACGAAGTCGACGAGGTCCTTGCCCTCGCTGCGCTCCTGCTCAAGATAGTTGGTGATGGCGGTCCCGACCTCAACCAGCCGCAGCCGTGCCGACCGCGCCTTGAGCAGATCGACGTACGCCATTACCCGCGCCGCGTCGGGTTCCTGGGTAGCTTCGACGGCGTCGACGAACCGTTTCATCTCCGGGGACAGCGTGCCGCGCTCGCCGAGCAACCCCCGCACGGTCACCGGTTCCAACGGCGCATCTTTTTGCTCGTAGATATCGGTAAGAGTCTTGGCCAACGTCCGCCCAAGTGTGTGGGGCATCAGATCGGGGCGAAACCCCGCTTCCAACGCCTTGCCCAGTAGTAACCGGTCGCGGATAAATCCAGCCAGGAGGGTTCGTTCAATGACCGCAGCTTCTTCCACGGCGCCCACCCCGAACGTATCAGACTCGCACAGGGTCTATGCCCGTCCGTGACAGTGGGGTAGACGCACCGGTAGTACGGTAGCCGTCAGGAGTCGGCAGTCAGCACTCGGCAGTCAACCGCGAGGAGTTCGGCGGTTCCGCACGACGGTGACACGCTGGAACGTCCCGATCGCAGCATCGCAGGCCCAACTGCCGTCTGGAAGACGTCGCTCCCCGGACGGGAGTGAGAGATTGAGCCCGGTCAGCCGTAGCCGTGGTCGCCCCGCTTCGAGCACTGTGACCTGAGGCATGCGCCCGCCGAGGAGTTTCGAGAGCGCGAGCGGTGCAAACGTCACACTGCTCAACCCGATGGTGTACGACCCGATGGCGAGTCTGTCTGCGTACGCCGCGATCCTCCCGCTCGCGTCCACCAGCGTCGCACTACGAAACCCGATCGACCGCTTCGGCATCGGCGTTCCTTGTTTGGGTTTCGGCACGCTGATATAATTCAAGGATGCGCACTATGACTCATCCCCGGGCGCGCCCTGAACCGCTCACGGTGCTGCGATGCATTCCCGGGACAGAGCGAGTGGTTCGAGGCTCGGATTCAGTGCTGCGCCCGTAGCTCAGCGGATAGAGCGTCGGCCTCCGGAGCCGAAGGTCTGGGGTTCAAATCCCTACGGGCGCGCCAAACTTGGTGGGAGGTCCGCTAGTACATAATCCTCTTTTCCCTCTCCCTGGGGAGAGGACGCATGATGAGATTTTCTCTTTGAGCCTTCCCTGGGAGGTGTCCAGATAAAAATGCTCCAACTTCGACCGAACTGCGAGTGTTGCAACACAAACCTGCCACCTGAATCCCTCAACGCCCTTATCTGTTCCTTCGAGTGCACCTTCTGCCGGGACTGTGCAGAGAGTGTGCTTTCCGGGCGTTGTCCGAACTGCGGGGGCGAGCTCGTGCGACGACCCGTTCGCCCCCTCCGACAACTCGCGCAGTATCCACCCTCAAACGAAAGAATATTTGTGCGCGAGGGGTGTCAGCCGCGCCCAGCACGTTAAACCGGCCTACCGGCGCTTAGTCCGTCAACCCACTCTTGATCTTCTCGTGCGTCGCGGCGGCCACTATTTGCGTGGCCGACCCACGGATACGAATCGGAACCCCGGCCAAGCTCGAGCAGTTCGTCATCCTCGCCGGAAGCTATGATGGTGGCCGCTTTGAGGTGCATGAGTGCCGCGAGCGTGGTACCAGGTACCATAATTGCCCCGATTTGGCCCTGCATGATTGACTCACAACGGCTATCGCCACCCGTCTTACCAGATGTTGAAATCTGAGTAGATCGCGGGACCAGGTACGCCAAGTACCGGTGCCCAGGGCTGAGGATGTCCGTTGCCGCGCCGCCCACGGCTGTTGTTCGCAGGCGGGACCTACCATGTCACCGCACGCGGGAACAATGGCGACGACATATTTCGCGGCGACAACGACCGCGCCACGTACTTGCAGTTGTTGGCGCAAGCCGTAGGTTTGACTGCCGTACATATTCTGGCGTATGTGCTTATGTCGAACCACCTCCACCTCGTCGTGCATACCCCGACCCCAAACCTCCATTTGCTGATCCATGGAGTCCATCGCCCGTATGCAACTGGTTTCAACCGCACGTACGGCCGATCGGGACACCTGTTTGGCAGCCGCTACCACAGCACGCTGATCCTTGACGACGCGCAGCTGCTGGAAGTGACACGTTACATCCACCTCAATCCGGTCCGAGCAGGCCTCGTCCGGCGCCCCGAAGACTTCTCGTGGAGCAGCTATCGAAGCTACATCACTCCACAGGCGGACGATGAGCTTGTGAACGCCAATCCCGTGTTTGCCCTCCTGGCCCTCGAGCGCGAACGTGCTTGCGCCGCCTACGAGGAGTTCGTGCTTTCCGCATTAGCGGAACCTGGTACCGAGAACATCGGTTAACGGTACCAGGTACCAGCAATACGCCATTAACGGTACCTGGTACCGAAAACGTTGGATAACGGTACCAGGTACCGGCAATACGCGGAATTTCAGGGGGACGCTACCTATCAAGCGCGAACGAGCGGGGCGCCCGGTCGAAGCCGAGGGGATTAGTTTCCCTACGAGCGACGTACGCCGGTGCCTGGCCGCAGCCCGACGCTGGCGAGCTCCGCCCTGGCCAGGCGGTCATAGCGGCCGGAGGCCCAATCGCCGAACGGATCCGGAGTATGCACCAGCAGTTCCCGGTACGAGAGCCGGTGAAGCGCCCGCGAAGCCAGCAGGCGCTCCATCTCTAAGTCGGCCGCTCGGGGAGCCAGGCGGATGGCACGATGCGCCGCCCCAATCGTCCTCAGACGCTCTAACCGCCAGGGGAGGTAGCGCTGGAGCCATGCGGTCAGCGCAATCGCCAGCACGACCAGGGCGAGGAGGGCGGCCATGATCAGGATGATTCGTTCGAGGGACCCGCCGATCTCCACGAACCGTTCTGATACGGCGGAGAACGCGGACCGGATCAATTCGTCAACGCGGTGGCCGATGACGGGGGTGCGGCCGAGGGCCTCGCCGATCTGCTCCCCGGTCGCGTTCAGGCCGGCGCCACCTTCCCGTATTGCCCGCCCGGCTTTCGCGAACCCTGCAAGAAAGGCGTAGAGACGCGAGCAGAGGACGGTCCAGAATCCTACCCAAATAAGCGTCGCCGCATCCGCGGAGATCTCACGGGCCCGGGCGCCAGGTGCCTCGCTCCACAGCTTGGGCATGCATTTCGCCCTCCTAGATGCTTACTACCCACGGCACGGCCTCCCGAGTTCACGAACGCTTTCGTTCCATGAGCCCGTTCTTGATCTTTTCATAGGCGGCGGCAGTCGCCGCGGCCAGCATGC
>Ga0209236_1000659_pt1 | contig 20232 bp, 1 predicted proteins | sample GraSoi013_1_40cm_FD_185819 | JGI IMG/M metagenome (GOLD analysis project Ga0209236, IMG submission 185819) | Grasslands soil microbial communities from the Angelo Coastal Reserve, California, USA - Sample 09_27_2013_1_40cm (SPAdes) (version 2) | ecosystem: Environmental > Terrestrial > Soil >... | reverse complement strand
CATCCGCGCCAACCCGAACTCGATCGCGGGCGACAACCGCAGCTACGTCGCCACGACCTCGTCGCTCGACGACGCCCAGTTCATCGGCCTGCCGAGCGGCCTGCAGATCCACGCGAGCGATATCGCGGTGCAGATCAATCGCGCCTCCGGCGTGGTGCCGCTGTCGTCGCCGGCCGCGGCGCCGGCGCCGCTCGACTGGACGAAAGCGATCGACCTTGACGGCGACCATCACTTCGGTCACGCCAACGGCGACGACGTGCTGGTCGGCACCGCGCTCATCGACCTCTCGGGCGACTTCACCGGCATCCGCGGCAAGCTGCGCCTCGACGCGTTCGACGTGCTGCGCGCGTACGCCGCCTTCGACATGGTGATCCGCACCGTCGATGTCAACCTCGACGGCAATGCCACCATTACCGCGGCGACCGACCTCGACGACGCACAGCTGATGACGATCGGGCTCGCGCTGATGCCGCTCGACCCGGCGCTCAATCCCGAGTTGCTGCCTGCAGGTCTGTCGGGCGTGCAGCCGGGTCTCTTCATCGGCGTGCCGGGCGGCGTCGGCTTCGCCGTGAACAGCGGCCAGCTCACCTTCGCCACTATCAAGCCCAACGCCGATCTGGCGAAGAGCCCCTCCGGCTTCGACCGCACCTACACGGCGCTCTCCGCTAGCCTGCGTGGTGTCGGCCTCACCGGGCTACCCGCGGGCGTCATCATAGAAGCGACGCGGCTCGAGTTCGCGTCGAATAGCTCCACCGGCACGTACGGCTCGCTGGCCGCGCTCGACTGGACGCACACAATCGATCTCCAGGCTGGCGACGCTGCGTTCGACGCCGACGCGATCGTGGTCGGCGGCCGCACGCTCAGCCTGACAACTGGCGGCTTCACGATCGGCGGCGCGCTGAAGATCGACCTGCAGGGCTTCGTGCTCGCCGCGGGCGCCTTCCAGTACCAGCAGCTCACGGGCCAGGCGATCAACGACGGCGCCGGCATCAGCGCTACCGGCGTGACGTTGCAGACCATCGACCTCACGGGCCTGCAGCTCTTCGTCGGCGTGAACGGCGCGTTCGTCACCGATAGCGATGGCAACGTCACCGGGCTCAACACCAGCGCGGCCACCGGATTCAGCGTCAGCGGCGCGAGCCTCGACATCGCCATCGCCTCCGAGACGAGCGGCGCGCAGCGCAGCTGGATGGGCCTCGCCGCGCACGTCGGCTCGATGAGCGTGCACGGGCTGCCCGCCGGCTTCGAGCTGCAGGTCCTGTCGCTCGACCTGCGCTACAACGCGCCGGATGACGCGAGCGGCACGCGCCTCAACTGGGCCGGCGTGAGCCAGGTGGCCTCGACGCCGGTCGCGCAGATCACCGGCAGCACCCAGCTCGCGGTGAGCGGGCGCCTGTACCTGAACGTCTCCGGGTTCGTCGTCGCCGCGGCGGCTTTCGACCTGAGCGAAGTAAGCGGCGTGCCGGTGAACGACGGCCAAGGCATCAACCTGCCGCTCGCCTCGATCCTGCTCCTGCACCTGAGCGATGTGTTCCTGTTCATCGGCATCGGCGGCGTGCTCAGCTCCTCTGGCTACACCGGCACTCCGGCGCAACGCGCGGCCGCCTTCGAGGCTGATCTCGAAGCCGCGGGCGCCATCGGCTTCTTCGTCGCCGACGCGAGCCTCGACCTCGGCGTGGTCGGCAACGGCACGCTGAGCTGGATCGGCGTGGCTGCGCACGTGCCGAGCATGGGCGTCACTGGCCTGCCGGAGGGCTTCGCGCTCAAGATCAAGGATCTCGATCTGCTCTACAACATCGCGCCGGCGTCGAGCTCGCGCCTCGACTGGCAGGCGCTCGCCGCGCAAAGCGGCAACGCCTTTGGCCTCGACGGCACGGCGCTCGCTGGCCTGAGCAACGCCACCGAGCTCAAGGTCGTGGGCGCGGTCATGGTGTCGATCCAGAACTTCGTCTACGTGAGCGGCGGCATCGCGCTCGAGCGGCGCGAGCTCTTCGCGAAGACCGAGGGCAGCTCGACCTCGACCCGGATGTCGGTGCTCGCCTTCGGCGCCTCGGACCTGCGCGCGTTCGTCGGCATCGGCAATCCGGACGTCGACCACAACGACCAGGTGGACGACCTGACCACGCTGCGCGCCAACGCGCTGGGCGTCTCGCTCTCGATCGACGACCTGGCGATCGTGCTCGCGAAGCCGGTGGCGGCCTCGACGCAGAGCTACTTCGCCCTCAAGGGCAGCGGTGCCGTCGACCTGGTCGGCATCGACAACGTCGAGCTCGGCGGGCGCCTCAACATCTCCATCAACCAGGGCAAGAACGCCGCTGCGTCTGCGCCGGCGATCGACTTCCACGCGAGCGCGCTCGCCAACGCCGCCGCCTACGGCAGCGCCGCCGGCCTCAAGGTGACGACCGGGACGGGCGCGGGCGACTTCGTCGTCGTCGACTTTGCGGGCGAGACCCTCGAGGTGAGCGGCTCGGTGCGGCTCGGCATCGCGAACTTCGTCTTCTTGCACGGCCAGTTCGCCTTCAGCCAGGCGAGCGACGAGCAAGTGACCCTCACCGACCACGTCACGACCAAGGATGTGAACGTCCTCAAGATCGGCGCGAGCGGCGTCGATGCGTTCGTCGGCGTCGGCGCTTCATCGTATTTCGACACCAACGGCGGCGTGCATCCCGACGGCGCGATGGGCTTCGCGCTGCATGACATCGAGTTCGGCCTGGCGCTGCTCAAGCCGACCAGCACCGCCGACCATACGAGCTACTACGCGTTCAAGGCGAGCGGCAGCGTCGCGATCGTCGGCATCACCGGCATCACGCTGCGCGCCGATCATCTCGGCGTCGAGGTAAACGGCGCGAGCAGCGGGCGCGCGATCGACTTCAGCGTCGCGCCGCTCACCATCCCGACCGGGCCCGAGGAGGGCGGCGTGACGCCGAACGTGGTGCTCGATTCGGCGAGCGGCGTAATGCGCGCCTTCGGCGACGTGACGCTCGTCATCGACAACTTCGTCTACGTCAGCGGCAGCTTCTCGTTCTCGAGCCTCACGGATCCGGTGTCGGTGCACCTGGCCGGCGCCCCAAGCACGACCAAGATGGTCAACATCCTGACCGTCGGCGCCGAGAACGTGCATGCCTTCGTCGGCATCGGCGACCCGGACAGCAACGGCGACGGCGTGTTCAACGCGAGCGACAACCCGGCGGCGCACGGTGCAATCGGCGTCGTGATCCACGATCTCGACTTCGGCCTCGCGCTCCTCAAGCCCGTCGACAGCACCGACCACACGAGCTACTACGCGCTCGTGGCGAGCGCGGGCCAGATCTCGCTCGTCGGCGTGCCGGGCCTGATCCTCAGCGCCACGCATCTCGATGTGGCGATCAACGGCGCAAGCGTTGCAGGTACTGGCGGCGTAACGGCGACCGCACCGCCCGTGGTCGACTTCACCGCGAGCTTTGGGACTACCGGCCTGCTGGTCGGCAGCGTCTCGATCAAGCTCTCCAGTCGCATCATCGCCGCGTCGGGCCAGGCCCTCACCCTCGGACTGGACTTCAACACCGACGGCATCACCGAAATCTCCCTCTCCGCAGACGTCTCGTTCGAGAAGCTCACGCGCCCGAACGGCTCTGAGGTCATCAAGGTTGCGTTGCAGCACCTGTCCTTTGTGCTCGGCGATCCGGCCGCGCCGGTGTTCTCACTCAGCGGCCTCGAGGGCTTCTTCGTCATCACGAGCCAAGGCATGGCGGCGCGCATCACGCTGCCGAGCTACGACCATACCTTCACCGGTGGTGGAGCCAGCCTGCACGTGAGCGGTGATCTCGCCATCGAGGTCAACACCACCGGCGAGCCGATCAACGAGACCTTCACCGGCGTGAGCGACCCGCTGGTGCTGCCGGCCGGTCCGTTCTTCCGGCTGAGCGGTCACCTCTCGATCGTGGTGTCGTTCTCAGCCTCCGGCGACGACGTGCCGTCCACACCGTTCGCGCTCTCCGGCGACTTCGCCTTCGAGCAGATCACCCTCAAGGATCTGGACGGTCCGGGCGGCCAGCCCGCGCCGAAGGCGGTAAGGATTGGCGCCGCGCATGTGCAGGTCGACGTGTTCGGCTTCCAGCTGCGCGACGGGCTGGGCGGATTCGTCTTCACGCCGGATGGCATCGCAGGAACCATGCGCGTGAGCGTGCTCGCGGGCGACAGTGGCGGAGTACACGCCGGTGGCGACGCGATCATCAGGATCAACACGACGGGCAAGGCAGTCGACCAAACGATCAGCGTCGGCAACCAGAACATCCACGTCGCGTTCACCGCCGACCAGGGAAACGTAGTCATCGTGGCGGTACTCAACGCGAGCATCGCCATCCCGCCGTTCTTCGAGCTGACCGGCGACTTCACCGTGCAGAGTCTGGGCGACCGCACGCTTTACGCCGCGCGCAACGTCGAGATCTTCGTCGGCTACGTGCCCGACGGCGGCTCGCTACGTGACGCGAACGGCAACATCAAGGCGGGCGCGATCGGACTACTGATCACGAACGCCAGTCTCGGTCTCGTGAAGCTGCAAGCCACGACAGCGAGCGGTGGCAGCCTGTACGCGGTCGTCGCCCACGGCACGGCCGCCCTGGTCGGGCTCGACGGGCTCACCATCCGCGGCGCGATCACCGTGCGGCTGAACAACACCGGCCAGGCGATCGACCAGTCGATCGACCTGCCGGAAGACCCGCTCGCCACGCTGCCGACCGACCGGGACGGCGTCGACAACAACGGCAACGGCCTCATCGACGAAACAGGCGAGAAGGCCTCGATCCGCGTGCACTTCGGCACCGGCGCGCGCGTCGAGGAGTTCTCCGCCGGCTTCGATGAGCAGGACAACATCACTGACGACAGCGCCGTCGTCATCAGCGCCGCCGACATCTTCACCATCACGGGGGCGGTGCGCTTCACACGCCTGCCGACCGGGCGCGTCGACGTCGATATCCCCGAAGCGACCGTGGCGATCAGCATTCCGATGAACGGCAGCCTGACGCAGGCCTTCAGCATCAGCGGCGCCGCGAGCTTCTTCTTCGGCGGCGGTCAGGGCTTCCAGCTCCAGGACCTGCGCGTGAGCGGCTTCTCGATCTTCGGCGTCGGCGCCACGATCGCCACACCCGCGACCGCGTTGCGCGCGCCGACCGCCGAGCTCGCGCAGCCGTTCGCCGCGTCGATCACCAAGGTCGGCGACTTCCAGTACCTGGACGTCGTCTACAACGACCCGAACCGCGCCGGGCTCAACGACGCCTCGATCCTTGACACGGCCGGCGAGTTCTTCGTCACGGTCGCGGATGCGAGCGACAACGCGCTCGCCGGCACTGCGATCAGCGTCGACAACGCGCACGTGCAGAAAGTGACTGACGCAGCGAACGACCGCACCTTCCGTTATCCGATCACGATCAATACGAGCGTACTCACGCCCGCGATCCTGCAGAGCGGAGTGACCGTTACGGTCACCTTCGTCGCCAACCAATGGTCCGATCAGCGCGGCGCCAATGGCGCGGCCGGTGCGCAGCGCTTCACGCTCTACGACCCCGGCACGGCGCTCACGCCCGCGCCGGCGCCCACGCCGCGGCCGTATGCCTCGCTTGCGAGCCCGGTCAACGGCGCAACGGTGAGCCTCGATTCGCTCAACACCAAGCGCTACATTGACGTCACCTTCTTTAACCCGAGCGGCGGAACGATCGATGCCGCGACCGCCGCGACCATCGACGGCGACGAGCTCACCTTCGGTGGCTCGGGCGGAGGGAACGTAGTCGTCGACATGGGCGCCGCGCACCCTGTTACGCGCCTGACAGCCAACGGAAATACGTTCCGCTACTTACTGAAAGAGAGCAATACGAGTGCGCCGCTGTTCGCGGCCGGCGATATCAAAGTCAGCTTTACTCACAATTGGCACATCGGTACGGCCGCCGGTCTACCGACTACCGAATCGTTCACCGTATCGGCGAGCACCCAGGATGCCGCCGCGGCGAGCAATGGCATCAACATCGGGCCGCTGAACCTCGCCGGACCCTCGCTCAGCCTCGCGAATACCGACTTCCAGGCCGGCCACCTGATCCTGACGATCGCGATTGGCGTCGATCGCGCGGCGCTCAGTTTCGGCGGCGGCCAGGGCGACAGCGGCATCACGGCGGAGCTCACCGGTCTGGTCGGCACCTTCGAACTCGACGTCGACGTGCTCGCCGCGCTGAACGCGATCCGCGGCGGCGGCAACATCCTGGATGCGTTCGGCACCACGGGCGCGTTCGGCATCCGCATCGGCGGCATCACTGTGGACGTGCCGAACGCGGTGCACCTCGCCGGTCACGACATCAACTTCACGTGGGATCCGAACTACGACCCGGCGAAGCACAACGGCGCGACGCGCCAGACACTGCTCACGCTGGATTCGCTGACGATCAACTTCCCGGCGCTCGGCGTCGAGGGCGACATCCTCAAGCACAACGACAAGCCGGGCCTCACGGTGTACGTGGACGGCTTCGCCATCGGCGAAGCAGTGCTGATCTTCGGCGACACGCCGGCCACGGGCGAGCAGGCGGCGAGGCGCACCGACGGCGGCTCCGGCAAGATCGGTCTCGCCGGGCTGCTGGAGTTCGACGATCTGCGCCTGGGCGTCACCGACTTCAGCGTGACCTTCGGCGCCACGGTCGACTTCAGCGGAGAGATCTTTATCGCCTCCGGCGGCGCGCAGTTCCTGCCCGGCAAGCCCGTCTCGGCGAGCATCACGGACGGGCCGGGCGACGCGGACACCGAAGCGCTCCGCGCCGGTCTCTCCTTTGAGCACGGCCACGTCAAGGGCTTCATCTTCCGTGCCGACACGCTGCGCATCACCCTCGGCTCGTTCCTCACGCTGACGGCGCGCGACCTCGACCTCGACACTTCGGCGGCGGCGAACGAGGAACTGGTGAGCTTCGGCGCCGTCGGCGCCGAAGTGAAGATCGGCGGCCTGGTGATCGGCGGCGAAGGCCGCAATTTCGCCTTCCTCGGCAACGGCACCTTCGTCACCAAGCAGGGCTTCGGCGTGTTCCTCACCATCGGCTCGGCGAGCGGCGACAGCTTCATGTGGCCGAGCTGGCTGCCGGTCCACATCAACGAGATCGGCATCACCTGGCCCGACATCCAGGCCGATCCGGGCAACTTCCAGCTGACGCTGTCGGTCGCCGTCACCGGCATCCAGGGCATCGCCGGCCTCAAGTTCTCCGGCGCGATCGAAGGCGTGGTGATCGACATCGGCAGGCTCTCGCGCGGCGAGTTCCCGATCATCGACATCGCCTCGATCGGCGTGACGGTGGAGGGCAAGCTCTTCGGCGGCGATCTCAAGGCGTCGCTCATCGGCGGCATCCTCAAGCTCGACGCGAGCGGTACGCTGATCAGCAACTTCGACACCACCACGCCGGTCGACAAGCGCATCTTCTTCGTCGGCGTGGAAGGCGGCTTCGCCTTCTCCGGCATGGGCGGCTTCAGTATCCGCTTCGCCGTCTCCGAGCTCGGGCCGCTCGGCGTGTTCCTGAGCGCGAGCCTGCCGACCGGCATCATCATCTATCCGCCGGCCGGCCTGACGATCAACGACTTCTCGGCGGGCGTCGAGTTCTTCAAGACCCTGCCGTCGATCGACCAGCCCGATGAGCTGCGCGGGCCCGACTTCGCGCTGCCGACCGCGCTCACGCCGGAGCAGTGGCTCGCTAGCGTCAAGCAGCAGGTCGTCGCGCAGTACCTGGCGATCAAGCTCGACCCGTCGAAGAACGGCTTCGCCGCCGCCTTTACCTCGCCGATGCTGATCACCGGCGGCGCCAAGATCTACTCGAACTTCACCTCGAAGGAGACCTTCAACGGCGAGATCGTCATCCGCTTGAGCACCGACGGTAAGTTCCTGGTGATCGGCAAGCTGAACTTCGCCGGCGGCGCCCTGAGCATCACCGCCCGGCTGTATGCGGATCTTTCGAAGATCGCCTCGGGCGAGGCGACGGTGCTGTTCCTCGCCGACATCCCCGACCAGGTGCAGCTGCTCACCATCGACGGCCGCTTCAAGATGGGCTTCCGCAACCCCGAGACGGGCGAGGAAGTCGCCTTCAAGGTGGTCGATCCGCAGACCGGCAAGCCCTACGCCAAGCTTGCCGGCCCGATGGACGGCGGCGCGATCGGCGCCGGCACGCTCGCCGGCCGCGGCTACATCGACGTCATGATTCCCGACGGCCCGAGCGGCGCGGTGCTGAACCTCACGACCGTCACCGACCTCGCAGCGGAATTCCGCATCGACGACGAGTTCAGCGCCACCGTGCATCTCGACAACACGCAGGCGCCGGTGCTCGTCTCGGGCAGCACCTTCCGCTACTGGCTCACCGCAGATTCCGGCACCACGGGCCCGATCAAGGTCGTGTGGCTCAAGGAAGCGTGGTCCTACACCGCCTCGACCGGCAAGGAGGTCTTCAGCACGCTTGGCGCCTTCCAGGACGGCGACCACGCTTGGCAGAACGTCAGCCCGAGCACCGTCGAAGGCATCAATCTCTTCCTTGTGCCGTACGTCGACGTGAAGCTCGTACCGGCGGCGGGCGCCCAGCTCGACGATGCGACGCTGCAGTCGATCGCCACGCAGGGCGCGATGGCGTTCCGCCTGCGTCACGATACGAACGAGATCGACCCGGCCTCGGCGATGGTCGTCGGCCAGGGCACGATCCGCTACTTCTTCGCGGCGGGCGCGCTCCCGGCGGGCACGTACAGCGCCGAGAGCCTGGCCGTGTGGCAGGACTCCTCGGGCGCGACCAACGAGGCGCGCACGTACACCTTCCGCGTCGTCGTGCCGCAGCAGCAAGTCGCCGCGCCGTTCAGCGGCACCAAGCCCTCGGTCGATGTGAATGTCGCCAATGGCCAAGTCGGCGGGCCGTACATCGATGTCATCTACAGCGCGACCGCCGGGGCGTCGATCGACTATGCCTCGATCCTCGATCCAGGCGCCGAGTTCACGCTCACCGACGGCCTCACGGTCAACGGCGCCCCCGTGCCGATCGCGACGACGGTCAACGCGCAGGGACTCGCCGAGGACACGGTCGTCCAGGTCGGGCCGACCCAAGACATCGACGGCGACGGCACGCCGGGCACGCAGGCCGATCTCTACGCGCTGCTCAGGCGCGAGGGCATCACCAAGTTCCGCTACGCCGTCGACCAGACGCAGTTCTCGGCGGCGAACATCAGCATCACGTTCGTCGCCTACGACAGCGCGAGTGGCGCCGGCTGGCGCGACGCGCTCGGCAACGGCTCGGTGCTCGACGCCGCGGCGCGCGAGTTCACCATCGAAGGCCCGACCGCGCGCATCGTCTCGCCGGCGAACGGGGGCGAGGTCGACTTCGGCGAGGTGAACGGCCGCAACTATCTTGACGTCGCCTTCCCGATTGCGCCGACCGACTACACCATCGACCCGGCGTCGATCACCGACCTGCAGCCCGAATTCACGCTGAGCGGGCCGGGGCTCGGCAGCCTGAAGCTCGATTCGGGGCAGGCGCCGGCGCCGCTCGGTGGCAACGCCTACCGCTTCTGGGCGTCCGGGACGCTCGGCACGGGCAGCATCGCGCTCACCTTCATCCCGGGCAGCTGGTCCTTCACGCAGGATGCGCATGCGCCGGCACCGATCGCGGCGTTGACGCTGAACGACCCGCAGTTCATCAATGTCACGTTCCCGGCCGCGCCGGATACGTTCATCATCGACCCGGCGTCGATCACCGATCGCGGCGACGAGTTCACGCTCGCCTACACCGGGCAGAACCTGGCGAAGAACGGCCCGGGCGAAATCCATCTCGTGAGCGGCGAGGCGCCGACCAAGGTCGGCACCGGCAACACCTATCGCTACCACGTGACCGGCAATTTCGCCGTCGACGGCTTGCAGAGCGTCACGGTCAACTTCACGCCGCGCAGCTGGTCGTTCACCAATACGACCGACGCCAATGCCCCGGCGCAATCGCTGATGCCAGCGAGCTTCGGCAACCGCACCTGGATCGACATCGCGCTGGCGACTTCGGTCGACACGACGCCAACCACTTCGCCGATCACGCTCACCGACGTGCTGGCGCCGACGCCGGACGAGCTCACGCTCACCGCCACGGGCTTCGGCGGCCCGGTGTCGCTCGCCACGAGCGCGAGCCCGACGGACCTCGGCAACAACGTCTACCGCTTCTACCTGAACGGCAAGCTGAACGTCGGCGCCGTGACCCTCGCCATCGCCGCCGACGCGATCGCCGATTCCACCGGCGCGCAGAACCGTGCGCTCACGCAGCGCTTCACGGTGACCGGCACCATTGGGTCGATCACCGGGCCGCAGGACGGCGGCGCGATCGGCCTCGCCTCGCAGAACAGCCGCGGGTTCCTCGACGTCACCTTCGGCTTCCTCGAAGGCCAGACGCCCGACCTCGCCTCGATCTACGACCTCGAGCCCGAGTTCGCCATCAATCCCGCTACGGGCGGCGCGAGCTACAGCATCGCGCTCGACGCCACCCAGGCGCCGGTGCTCCTCGCCCATGTCGACGGCAGCACGACCTGGACGCTCCGCTACTGGACGACCGGCAGCTACACGAGCGGCGCCGTCACGGTAAGCCTGATCGCCGGCGCCATCCGCTTCCAGAACGGCGCGCTCAGCACCGCTACCGACACGCTGACGATCGCCGCCCCGGCGAGCGCCAACGTCGGCTACCTCGATGTCAACTACCAGCCGGTGTCGGGCTTCGACCTCGACGTCGGCACGATCGGCGATGCGACGCCCGAGTTCACGCTCGGAGGCGCGGGCGGCGGCGTGACGCGATCGAGCACTTATGCGCCATTGCGCCTCACCAACAGCAATACCTTCCGCTACTTCCTGCAGGGTGACTTCGTCGCGGGCGAGGTGACGGTGGACTTCGCCGCCAACTCGGTTCAGTCGGTGCAGCCGGGCACCGACCCCGAAATCCGCATCGGCAACGCTGCGAAACAGCAGAAGTTCATCGTGCAGGTGCTGAACGCGACGCTCGAGAATCCGCGCAACGGCGACGCGCTGGATGCCGATGACCTCAATCAGCGCGGCTACATCGACGTCACGTTCCAGCTGCCGGCGTATGCCGAGTCGATCGACGTCGCCACGGTGACCGACCTCGATCCGGAGCTCAAGGTCACGCTGGACACGGGCGCCGCCCTCGCGCTCGACGAGTCGCAGGCGCCGGTGCTCGTGTCGCAGAACGCGACCTCGTACACCTTCCGCTACTGGACAACCGGCACGTTCGACAGCGCGCACGTGCACGTCGCCTTCATCGGCGCGAGCTTCGACTACCTCGACACGAGCGGCCGTCGCATCCCGAACTTCGCCGAGCAGAGCGTCGTCGTGCAGCAGGACGCCGCCGGCCTCTACGTCCTGCTCGACTTCGGCGAATCGCTCACTCTCGATGCCTCGAGCGTCGACGTGGCCGATGTAGCAGTGCATACCGCGGGCGTCACGCTTTCCGCGGGCTCGCAGCGTGGCCCGCCGGATCTCTTCCGCTTCAACGTCGCGGGCGCGAGCGTGCACGCCGGCGACGAGATCAGCCTCGGCTTCCAGAACGGCGGCTGGACCTATGGCGCACGCGCCTCGGTGGTCACCAACGCACCGCAGGCGACGGAGGTCACGAGCAACAACCTCACCTACATCGACGTTCGCTTCGGCACCGTTGGCGGCGTCGAACTCGACACCACCAAGCTCGACGGCGACGAATTCAGCGTCTCCGGCAGCGGCGTAGGCAGCGCGTCGCTGCAGTCCGCGGCCCCGACCAAGGTCGCGGACGGCGTCTTCCGTTACTACTTCAGCCGCGGCTTCGTCGCCGGGCCGGTGGTGATCGAGTTCCACGGCGCGGCGTGGGCGGACGAGCAGGGCAACCCGGGTTCGGATTCCACCGAGAGCCTGCAGCTCGTCGAAACCGTCAAGCAGCCCTCGGCGCAGGGCGGCCATGCGGTCGGCAAGATCTTCTTCATCGAGATCTCCGGCGGCATCAAGCTGCAGGGGCTGGGCTTCACCGACGAGCCGATCATCGACATCCGCGGCGGCGTCAAGCTGGAGGTCGGCGACTTCGTGCTCGACAACGGCGCCACGATCAAGCGCTTCAGCGTCGACGCCAACGGCACGATCAAGATCATCAAGCTCGGCAACATCGGCTCGGCCGCCGCGCGCTTCGTGCTGCAGACCGGCGACACCGTCTCGGGCCAGCCCGAGTTCTGGGGCGTCGTCAAGGTCCAGGCCAACCTCGACTTCCTGAAGAACTACGGCATCTTCGTCGAGGGCGAGGCGACGCTGCAGATCAATACCACGCCGACCGAGAAGACCGAGAAGCTGGTTCTCGAAGGCATCCCGGGCGACCGCGTGGCCGAGAACCTGGATCTCTCGATCTCCGGCCTCTCCACCTCGGTGCTGGGGGAAGTGCCGTTACCGTCTGGTTGGGACAGCGCGATCGACGTCGATCCCGTCCAGCCGGGCCAGCAGCACATCGTGCCCACCGGCGGCAGCGCCATCGTGCGCACCATCATCCAGGGCCAGCAGTGGAAGATCATCACGCGCGACAGCGAAGGCAAGTTCGGCCCGTCGTACTTCCTGAAGTTCGACTCGACCGACGGCAAGGTCGACCTGCATAGCGAGGCGCAGACCTTCGTCCTGCCGGCGCAGTCGTTCTCCGTCGAGATCGTCGGCTCGCTCAAGATCAAGGCGAACGGCTCGAACAACCCGAACGCCGACAACTGGGTCGACATGTTCGGCGGCTTCTTCCTGCGCATCACGCCGGAGCGCTTCGAGATCTTCGTCAAGGCCCACGTCTCGATCCCGGTGCTCGGCCTGCAGGGCGACGCGGCCGGCCTGGTGATCATCGACGCGCACATCGGCGGCCCGGGCATCCCCGGGATCGCGATGAAGCTCGACGTCGAGCTCACGTTCGGCGCGTCACCGGAGGGCGGCAGCCAGACCTCGGCGCTCGACGGCATCTTCGAGCTGCGCGGCAAGGTGGCCGTGTCGCTGCGAGCAGGTGTTCCAGATCCCGCAGAGCTTCCTCGCGCTCCTGCCGCCGGGTACCGCCACGAGCATCACTGTGTACGCGGCAGCGCCCGGCCTCGATGGCAGCGCGCCGCCCCCGGGCACGCCGCCCGCCTTCTACATCGCGGCGAGCATCCAGGGGAGCATCAAGCTCTTCGACACCATCACGCTCACCGGCTTCATCGGCTTCGTCGCGAGCGTCGATGGCACGGGCAACGCGTTCGTACGCATCACCGGAGCGGTCAGCACCTCGATCGACTTCATCGGCTCGCTCTCCGGCAGCCTTGATCTGTCGTTCTATACGAACTACGGCGGCACCGAGGGCCCGGGGATCATCGGCCGCGTGCGGCTCGCGATCGCCGATGGCGGCGCGATCCCGAACGTTCATCTCTCCGGCCAGTTCCTGCTCGAGGTGAACTCGTTCCTTTCCGACAAGCTCATCCGCACCTTCCAGACGAACGGCGAGGCCGGTGTCGCTGGCCCGCCCAACATCCTCGCCACCGACCCGGATACGGGGTCCTTCGTGCTCGGCGATGTGACGATCCACTCGGGGATACACATCGTGCTCGAGGGGGCGCTGGACATCGGCACCGCCGTGCATATGAACGGGCGCTTCGAGTTCACGTTCAGCCCGAACCCGTTCGTCATCGACATCAAGGTCCATGCCGCGATGAGCCTGTTCGGCATCGGCCAGTTCGACATCGACGGGGTGCTGCGCCTGGATCGCGACGGGCTCGCCGCCTACATCGATCTCTCGATCGGCGCCGGCTTCGGCGGCCAGATCGGCCTCTCCTTCAACGTCCAGGCGAACCTGCAGCTCTACTTCGGCAGCCTGAACGAGAAGGTGCTGACGCTCGCGACCGGCGACACGGTGACGGTGAAGCAGGGCTTCAAGCTGCACCTCGCCGGCTCCGTCACGTTCCTCGGATTCGCCGAGGCCTCGGGCAGCGTGACCATCACGCTGCAGCGCGACGTCTTCTCCATCGAGTTCGACGTCAGCCTCAACCTCGGGCCGCTCAGCGTCGAGGCGAGAGGCGGCGCGGCGATTTACATGGACTCGCATCCGGGCATGGCGCTGGTACTCGACGTCCAGGTCAATGCCAACATCCTCGAAATCATCAAGATCAAGGCGAGCGGCAAGCTCGAGCTCAACACCTCGAACACGGCGCGCACCCTCGCCGGGGTGCACATGAACGCGCAGAGCTTCGTGCTCGCGCTCTCCGGCGAGGTGAGGTTCCTCGAGGTGATCAAGTTCGACGCCAGCTTCCTGCTCGAGGTCGGCTACGACGGTGTCGGGTCGTGGCGCGTCGAATTCAGGGCCAGCATGGATTTCTTTGGCCTGGCGACGTTGCAGGCCCACGGCATGTTCAACTACAAGGGCCACTTCGATTTCACGCTCGACGGCCGGGTGATCCTCGGCACCGACAGCTTCGGTCTGCGCGCCGACTTCCACTTCCGCGTCGCCTTTGGCGAGCGCGAGGATCCGGAAAACCCGGGACTGAACGAATTCTTCTTCCTGGTCGAGGCTTCCGCCTCGGCGAAGCTGCGCGCCTTCGGCATCACGTTCGGCGGCGTCTCGATCGCCTTCAGCCTCACCGCGCACGGCTCGGGCCGCGTGCCGCTGGTGATCGACGCGCGCGCCTCGATCGACTTCGCCTTCTTCTCGATCACCGTGCACATGAAGTTCACGCTCGGCTACATCGAGCTGCCGAAGCCGGTCTACCTGGCCGGCAACCCGACGGGCGACCCGCGGCTGTGGGATCCGGTCGCGGCGAACGGCGTGCTGGTCCTCGACATGGGCGCGCGCAACGCTGAGCGCGGCATCGGCGAGGGCGAGGACGACGAGATGTACATCATCGAGCACGCCGGCAGCACCGCCGACGGCGAGATCGTGCGCGTGATCTTCAGCGGCCGCGAGACGCTCTTCAAGGGCGTGAAGAAGATCGTCGCCTTCGGCGGCGCCGGCGACGACCACGTCTACGTCAAGGAAGGGGTCACCTCGGATGTCGAGCTGCACGGCGGCGACGGCAACGACGTCTTCGTCTACGAAGGCAGCGGCCGGATGACTACCTGCAGACCGGCGTGGCGAGCACGGTGGCGTTCCTGTACGGCGGCGCCGACGACGACTTCATCCTGCACACCGGCAGCGGGCGCGCCGAGATCGACGGCGGCCCGGGCCGTGACCGGCTGTTCGGCGGCCCGGCCAACGATCTCATCCACGGCGGCGACGGCAGCGACGAGATCGACGGCGGCGGCGGCGTGGACGAGATCTACGGCGACGGCGGCGACGACTTCATCCACTGGGACTACCAGGACCTCGCGCTCGGCACGGTGAACGGCGGCGCCGGCAACGACATGCTGCAGATCGTGGTGCTGCCGGGGGCGGACGAGCTTGCGGTGAACTCGCTCGGCGGGAATCGCTTCCAGGTCGTCGAGACGAAGAACGGCGCGACCGTCGGCTCGATCACCGGAACGTCGATCGAGAAGCTCTCGCTCGATGCGCGAGGCGGCGCCGACCGCATCACGCTCGGCTACATGGCGGGCTCGGGCCTGAACTTCATCGAGCTGAGCGCCGGCAAGCAGGTGGTGAAGACCGGCACCGAGACGGTGCAGGATCCGACCACCGGCCAGCCGATCGACCGCGACCGCGTGAGCGTGTCCGATGACCGCGTCGCCGACACCATCCGCATCCTCGGCAGTGCGGGCGGCGATACGCTGACGCTCTCCGATTACAACGCCGGCGGCGTCAGCGGCATCGGCATCGTGTTCGCCGGCGCGGGGCTGGGCGGCGGCAGCCTGCAGATCGTGGTGTCGAACAGCGTGCGCGGCGAGGGCGACACGCTGATCATCGATACGCTCGATGGCAACGATCACGTCGACGCGTCCGCCGTGACGGTCGACCGCGCCGCGCTGCGGCTCATCGGCGGCGAAGGCGATGACACGCTGGTCGCGACGCGCTTCGACGATTACATCGACAGCGGCCGGGGGAGCGACACGGTCACCGGCGGCCTCGGCTTCGACGTCTTCGTCGACTCGAGCCCGAGCGCTACCAACGGCATCGACGACGACGGCGACGGGCGCATCGACGAGGCCGACGAGAACGAGATCGATACGCTAGTCGAGACCTTCGACTTCGACATCGGCCTGTACAACGACAAGCTGGTGATGGGGCACCTGCTCGCCGCCGGCAGCAGCACGGTGCCGTTCGCAGCCGGCAAGACGGTGGGCGACGAGCTCACCGATCCTGGCGACCATTTCGCCGCGGGTGCGATCGTCGAGGACCTGAAGAACCAGTTCGAGGTGGCCAACATCACGGGCGGCGCGGGCAACAACACGCTGGTGGTCAACGACCTCGACCGCAGCATCACGGTCGGCAACACGCGGCTGTCGGTGATCAACTGGCGCGGCTATGCGGTGCTCGACAACGGCGGAGCCACCGGTTCCGATCCCGAGCATTACCTCGTCACCGTGCCGGCCGGCAGCCACGCCGTCGTCGAGATCGCCGACAGCGCCGGGGCCAATGACCGCCTGGTGATCACCGCCACCGACCAGGCCGACACCTTCGTGCTCGACACCATCACGCCGCTCGCCGGCCTCACCGGGCAGCTCACGGCCAGCGGCAGCTCGCAGATGCAGATCCTGCACCGCGGCGTCGAGGCGGTCGAGATCGACAGCCGCGCGGGCGACGACCGCTTCACGATCAAGGCGATCCATACGCGCACGGCGATCAACGCCTCGAGCGGCGACGACTTGTTCAGCCTGGGCAACGACGCGCACACGCTGAACGACATCAACGCGCTGCTGATCATCAATGGCCAGGGCAGCGGCGATCAGGACGTGATGACGCTCGACGATACGGGCGACACGGGGAACAACTACGGCACGCTCACCAGCTCGACGATCGCGAACGGCGTCAACGGCTTCGGCCTGCTCATGGGCGCGAGCGGCAGCATCACCTACGCCAAGCTCGAAGCGTTGGAGATCCATCTGGGCAACGCCGCTACCGGCAACGTGTTCACCGTCCTGAGCACGCACGGCTTCCAGACCGGTTCGGTGACCACGCTGACGAGCGGCAGCGGCGCGGACGTCATCAACATCGAGACCATCGCCGGCGATACCAGCGTCAGCACCGGCGCCGGCAGCGACGTCGTGCGCGTCGGCGACACGACGGCCGATATTGACCCGGTGGGCGGCGTGCTTGATGCCTTCACCAGCAGCGTGAACCACATCGACGCGCGTCTCACCATCGCCGGCGAGGCGGGCGACGGCGACAGCCTGCGCGTGTACGACGCGGGCGACACCGCCAAGGAAAGCGGACGGATGCGCGCCGACGAGCTCACCGGCATGGGCATGGCGCTCGGCATCCGCTACACCGGCTTCGAAGTGCTGAAGGTCTGGCTGTCCGACGGCGACAACGCGTTCTTTGTCGAGTCGACGCCTGCCGGCGTCACCTACCTCAACACCGGCGACGAAACCCCGGTGGTGAACGGCACCAACGACGTGATCAACATCAAGAGCACCTCGGGCGCGATGACCATCGACGCCGGCAACGGCAATGACGTGATCCGGGTCAACTTCGACGCGAACGGCAACCAGACCTTCATGAGCGGCATCGACGGCGAGCTCACGCTGCACGGCCAGCAGGGCTCGGATCGCTACGAGATCGGGCTTGCCGGGCAGATCTCCTCGCGCATCAACGTCTTCGACCAGTCGCGCGGCGACCCGGGCATCAACCGCCTGCGCATCTATGGCACCAACCAGGCGGACTTCTTCCTGCTGCGCGCCAACAAGGCGATCGGGCAGGGCATGGTGGCGGCGATCCAGGTCGACGCCAACCGCGTGCCGGTGCCGGGCGGCGTGATCGAGCGCATCAACTACGACGCCGACATCAGCGGCGCGGTGGAGATCTTCGGCCGCGACGGCGACGACACGTTCGTCCTCGACGACAACCTCGCGCCGACCACCATCTTCGGCGACGCCGGCGACGACACCTTCCAGATCGGCCAGGTGTACCAGTCGTTCCGCGACGGCCGCAATCCGGACAACGGCCTCGCCGAGGAGGACTACTTCGAGACCACGCAAATCACGCGCGGCTTCCTGTCCAACGGCGTGAGCCAGAGCACCACCATCTTCGGCGGCACGGGGCGCGACAACTTCACCGTCTACAGCAACAAGGCGGAGCTGTTCCTGTTCGGCGACGAGGATGACGACACCTTCACCGTGCGCGCCTTCGTCAAGGTCGACCCGAACGATCCGAAGGCGCCGTTCACCAACATCAACGGCGGGCAGGGCGCCGACTTCATCTCCTTCACCGTGAACGCCCCGGTGCGCATCGACGGCGGCGACGGCTTCGACACGCTGACGGTAATCGGCACCGAGTTCGGCGACGACTTCGTGGTGAACGACAAGGGCGTGTACGGCGCGGGCCTGTTCGTCACCTACACCGGCCTCGAGCGCATCGTGGTCGACGCGCTGGAAGGCAACGACCGCTTCTTCATCCAGAGCACCAGCCCGAGCGTGGCGCTCGAGATCGTCGGCGGCCTGGGCAGCGACACGTTCAACGTCGGCGGCAGCAACGGCACCGCGGTCACCGTGGTGAGCAACGACCTGCAGGGCCACAGCGGCCTGGTGATCAATACGGTCGACAGCGACGACCCCGCCTACCGCGCGATCTTCGTGCAGGACGTCTCCGCACACGTCGCCGACAACGACGAGGCGGCCGTGGTGATCACCCAGGATGTCGGGCCGATCCGCGTGTTCGAGGACACTTCCGCCTCGCTCGCGCAGCTCGTGGTCAACAGCTACAGCGTGGTGCTGTCGCGGGCGCCGGAAGAGAACGTGCTCGTCACCGCCGCGCCGGTCGCGCTGCGCGAGAGCGCGCAGCGCGCCGGCGGCAAGGGCATCGCGCTGAACACCACCAACTCGGCCACCGGCGCGAGCGAGGACGGCGTGACGCTGCAGTTCACGCGCAACAACTGGTTCATACCGCAGAAGGTCTACGTGTTCGCGCCGCAGGACACGCTGGCGGAAGGCACCAACGGCTTCAACATCGTGCACCGCACGCAGGAGGGCGCGAGCGCCAAGGACGGCGGCGCCTACGACGGCCTCGCGGTGCTCGGGGTGATCGCCATGGTGGTGGACGACGATGCGGCCTCGGTGCTGATCGCGGCGTACGACAACAATGCGAACGCCTTCCCGCGCGTCTTCGAGCCGATCGTCGCCGAGGGCACGGCAGCGGCGCCCGCGCCGACCGCGCTGCAGTCCGACGACTACTGGGTGACGCTCACCAAGCAGCCGACCGGCACCGTGCATGTCGACATCGGCACCGACGGCCAGATCCGCGTGCTGAGCGTGGACGGCACCGCGGTGACGGGCAGCGGGCCGGTGACGCTGACGTTCACGACCGCGAACTGGAACACGCCGCAACGCATCACGGTCGCCGCGGTCGACGACGCGGCGAAGGAAGGCACGCATTACTCGCGCGTCAGCCACACGATCCGCGCCGCCGACCTCGACAACTTCCTCGGCGTGACGCGCGAGAACGCGGCGCAGGGGCTCGCCAACTCGGTGAACGGCGATCTCGCTACACCGTTCAGCGCCCAGGCGAGCGGCGCGACCGTGACCGTCACCGGGCCGGCGTTCGAGGCCGACGTGCTGACGCCGTACCTCGACGCTACCGTCACGCTCGCCGGCACTCCGCTCGCAGGCCAGAGCTGGAGCCTGACGTTGAACGGCATCGCGTACATCTACACCGTGCAATCGGGCAACACGCTCGCCGACGTAGCCTCGGGGCTCGTCGCGCGTCTCGCTACGGCGAGCGGCATCAGCGCCTCCGCCGGCCCGAACACGGTGAGCGTGCTCAGCGGCTCGAGCGCCGTCTTCACACTCAGCTTCAGCGTCTCGGCCGGCTCGAACGGCCGCGCGACCATCGCCGGCACGCAGCTCGGCTACATCATCGACAGCACGAGCGAGCGCGCCTGGACGGTGGCTGACATCCAGCTCCTCGATCCGGCGACGCCGCCGCCGCCGGTCGGCGCGGTGTGGACGGTGTTCCTCGACGGTGTCGGCTACGAGTACACGCGCAAGGCGGTTTCCGGGACCTCGACGCCGGAGCCGATCGCCAATGTGGCCGCGGGCCTCGCCGACGCGATCAACCAGAGCGGCGGGCGGTTCGCAACGATGTATACGAGCGCCGCGCTCAAGCTGTCCGGCACCCC
>Ga0209236_1000650_pt1 | contig 20335 bp, 18 predicted proteins | sample GraSoi013_1_40cm_FD_185819 | JGI IMG/M metagenome (GOLD analysis project Ga0209236, IMG submission 185819) | Grasslands soil microbial communities from the Angelo Coastal Reserve, California, USA - Sample 09_27_2013_1_40cm (SPAdes) (version 2) | ecosystem: Environmental > Terrestrial > Soil >... | reverse complement strand
GTCCGTCCGCCTGCGCGTTGATGGCGATCACATCGCATCCCATCTGCCGCAGGAGGAACGGCGTGATCGTCGCCGTCGCACCGCACGCGCAGTCAACGACGACGCGAAGCTTCGCCGTCCCCACATCCTTCAGGATCGACTCGACATGCTGCTCGACCAAGTCGGGACGAGACATAACCGAACCGACGTGGTCCCAGGAGGGCATCGGGAAATGACCTCGATCGAGCGCCGCCTCAATCTCGCGCTGTTGGTCCTCATTGAAGGCCATCCCGTCCGGATTCCACAGCTTGATTCCATTGTACGGAGCGGGGTTGTGGGATGCCGTGACGACCGCGCCGCACGCGAATTCACGGGCTCCTCGGGCCAAGGTCGGAGTCGAGACGAGACCCGCTTCGACTGCGGACGCGCCCGAGGAGAGGAGTCCCGCGGTGAGCGCCTGGACGAGCATCGGCCCAGTGACGCGCGGATCGCGTCCGACGATCGTGTCTCCGTACGCTTCTCCGATGATCGTCCCGACATGGAGCGCGAGGTCGGGGGTCACGTCGACGTTGCCCAGTCCTCGGATCCCGGATGAACCGAACCGCGGCACCAATCGACATACGGCGGGTGCGTTAGAAAGTCTTCTGGCGCGACGGAACGCCTCCCTGAAACAACCATTATATAGCGACGCCCGGATGCAAACGCGCGCGAGTTGGACTCGTCGAGGAGGGATCGGATGGTCATGGAACCCGTGAGCATCGAGGAGGCCATCGAGAAGGCAAAGAAGAAGGGATTGAGGCCCGGCCGAGTCAAAGGAACCGATGGGATTCAATTCACGAAAGGTCGGAACAACCGAATCGAAGTCATCACGTGGGATGAATTCCGGTCTACGCTCGCGGATCGACAGCTCGAAGTCTTCGACTCGAACGGCTTCATGAAAATCATGAAGCGGCACCGGTGAGCGTCGATCGCCACCTCGGTCCGCTCAGTCCCGAGCTCGTCCGCAGTAGGGGCACACTTTCCAGTCCGGGAGAAGCGCAGCACCACAGCCCTTGCACTTCGCCGGCATCGCGGATGTCGATTTGTCCGTCGAGGCTCCGGACGGCACGGAGAGGAATTGCCAGAAGGCGACGATCAAGTTCTGAGCGTCCGTCTCGTATTCCGTATAGGACACCGCACCGCCCAGCACCGCAACGGGAAGGAGGAACACCGCGGTCACGGCGCCGGCGATGAGGCCTTCATCCGTAATCTGCGCGCCGAACGTCAGGTCGACGTTCGATCCGCCCGAGACGTCGTCCACGATCAAGTCGAACTCGCGGCGCAATCCGATCCGCGCGTAATGCGAGGACCCGTGGAACCGGTATGGTCCCGTCTTCGCGAGATGGAATCCTTGGTGCCCCCACCAGTCCCAGGCCTTCGCCCACGCGTCATCGCGGCGCAAACCCGGGAAGAATCGCGCTTCACGTCTTTCGAGCACGTCATCCTCAGAATAGGCCGAGACCGCTTAGAACCTGCTCCGGCGTCCCACCGCAAGATTATTACGAGGCCGCGAAATCGCCTCCGGCTACGCCGTGCGTGGGTGGCCCAGCTTGGTCAAAGGCGCAGGGCTCAGGATCCTGTCCCGTAGGGGTTCGCAGGTTCAAATCCTGCCCCACGCATCAAGTCAAGCGTCACGGTGGGTGCTTCAAAATCGCCCCACGAATCGCCGGTTCGTGGCTTCCGTTGGGCGTAGGCCTGCCCCTCGATTCCATGAACGAAGCGAGCCGTCGAATTCCCCTCATTCCGGAAGTACAGAAATGGACGTTCGACTGGAACCGAGCGGGTCGCACCGAGGGTCCATAATGGCTTCCGATGGACCGCTTTGTACCGCCGCCTTATGAACTGCATCTTCGTCGACCTTGAACCAGAGCCTCACGTCGGTCGTGCGGTTGTATAGCTCCCGACGATACTTTCCTATTCTTTCACCTTTGATATACAAAGCGCAAACTATGCGCGAAAGCTATTCATATTTCCAAACGCCTTTTAGGAATGCCCAAGTGAACCGGGATTCTCAGGTCTTCGGCGACCTCGAATCCCGCGCGTCGGCGGTCGCGCCGACCTTGTTTTCACTTGGAGGTGATCCGTTGCCGTCCCAGAAGTTCAGCCGGAAGTATCTGACGCGACACAAGAAGAGCGGGCAGCTCTGGCGGCGCGCCGTTCGGATCACCCCCGGCGGCGTCGAGAGCAACGTCCGGTACTTCAAGCCGCATCCGTTCCTCGCCGACTACGGCGACGGCGGCTACATCTACGACGTCGACGGCAACAAGATCCTCGATCTCATGATGGGCTTCGGCGCCTTGCTCCTCGGCCACAACAACCGGGACATCGCCCTCGAAGTGATCAAGCAGCTCGAGTCCGGATCGATGCTCGGGGTGACGAGCGAGCTCTTTATCGACTACATCCAAGCGGTCCGGAAGGCCGTGCCGTCGATGAAGAAGGTTCGGCTGTGCAACAGCGGCACCGAGGCGACGATGCACGCGATTCGCACCGCGCGGGCGTACACGGGCCGCGACAAGATCGCGAAAGCCGAAGGGGCCTACCACGGAGCCCACGACTACGTGTTGCAGAGCCTCGACATGGACAGCCGAACCGCGAGCCGCATGAACGGCTACCGGGCCATCCCATACGGCCGTGGGATTCCGAAGGCGGTCTCCGACCTGGTCGTGATCTTCCCGTACAACGACATCGAGGCCACCGCGGCGATCCTCGAAGAGAACGAGGACGAGGTCGGCGCCCTGATCATCGAGCCCGTGCTCTGCGGCCCTGGGGTCATTGCGCCGAAGGCCAATTACCTCAAGCGCCTGCGACAGCTCACGCGGAAGAAGGGCATCGTCCTGATCTTCGACGAGGTCCTCACCGGCTTCCGCCTCGCCTACGGAGGCGCCCAGGAGTACTACGACATCCGTCCGGACATGACGACGTTCGGCAAGATTGCCGGCGGCGGGTTCCAGCTCGCGGGCTTCGGGGGCGAGGCCCAGATTATGAACGTCCTCGAGCCGGGCCGCGGCTGGAAATACGCCACGTTCCACGCGGGGACGTACAACGGCCATCCGATCAGCGTCGCCGCGGGCCTCAAAGGGCTCGAGATCCTCGGAGAACATCCGGAATATTACGATTACATCAACGGCCTCGGTCGCCAACTCTACAGTGGGTTGCAGGATCTCGCGGACGACCGTCGCATCCCAGCCTGGGTCGAGTACGTCGGGTCCATCGGGAACGTCTACTTCACGACGAAAGACGAGATCCGAAACTTCCGGGACACGCTGAGCGCGAACACGCGTCGGTGGTGGAACTGGTTCATCCACTGCCTCGGGAACAATGTCCTCTTCGGCATCCCGAATACGGGCGAGCGCGCGTTCATCTGCACGGAGCACACGGAAGAAGACATCGAGTGGGCCCTCGAGGTCGCCGACAACGCGTTCGCGGCGATCGGGAAGGAGGCACGCCGGCACAAGGAAAAGACGCCGACGGTCCAACTCCAAGCGGTCGGCGAGCAAGCGGCCGTCTACGGCGAGGCTCCGACCCCACCGAGCGTCTAGAGTGCGTCCCGAACCTGCCCGAGAACGGATCGGATCAGTTGAGGGCCCGGGTGCCCTCCGCGTACTCGATGATCTGGATACCTCGGCCCCGAGCCGAGAGCTCCTTGAAGTATGGCAACGGGTCGAACGCGACCTCGGGCGGAATGACGCCCTTCCGCTTGACCAAGCCGTTCACCATCCATTGGGCAGCAATCGAGGGTGGGACGCCCGTGTCGACGACACCCCCACCGATGTTCCATTTCTTGTGGGGCCAGGTGATCGCTTCGTAGCGCATCGTCGTCGGATTCCCATCTTTCTCGCCGACGAGGACGCAGCGCTGGATGTCGACATCGAGTTCGGGCTCCTTCGGCTTCGGCAGTCCATCAATCACGCTCGAGGTAACATCGTACGGGCGGACCTTCGTCCCCTCGACGACGATTTCCTCGCGGCTCGCGAGGCCCAGACGGACGAGGGTCGCGACCGTCTCGCGGAATGGGGGCGGGAAGGCGACGATGAAGTCCATCTCCCGAACTCCCTTCGCAATCGACTTCGGCATCGTCGCGAGCTCCGAATGAATCGTGTAATATCCTTCGACGACCCCGACCGGTGGCATGAACTCGGACCGTTCGAGGCCCGACAGGGCAGGCACAAACCGGATCTTCCCCTCCCGAAGGATCGGCGCATCTAGGGAGAACTCGTCGAAGATTGTGCGGATTGCATACGGTGGAACAAATTTTCCAGGCTCTCCGCCGGCCACCACGGCGCCGCTGCTCCGAAGTTGCACCTTGGACACTTTGTCGAGCTTGCTCGCCCCGTGCATGCCCATGACGTTCATCGTGCCGGGCGTCGAGCCGATCCCGAGGACGCACGTGACGCCGGCGTCCCTCGCGCGCGCATCCAGTTTCAGTTGCCGAAGGGTCTGGTGATACAGGCCTCCGAGATCGCAATAGTGAATCCCCGCCGCGATCGCCGCTTCCGTGATGGGGACGTTGAGATCGTACCAGGTGCTATTGATCACGCAATCCCAGTGCTTCAGCTCGCGGACGAGGTCGGCCGAATCGCGGGCGTCGACCGAGACCGCGGTCGCACGGTCATCCCGTTGCGAAGCCGCGAAAGCCTTCGCCTTCGAGGCGTTCCGCCCGGCGATGCCCACCCGCTCGACCCCTGGACTTGAGAGAAGATCCGGGACCGTCGACTGGGCCATCGCACCGTATCCGCCGAGGATGAGGACCTTCACCGTACGCCCCGGGTCGCCGGAAGTCGGGTCCTCATTTACGGTTTTCGCTGGGCGCTCCGATCTCCGACACGCGCGTGGCCGCGAGAATCGCGCAGCCGGCGAGGATGAGGGCCACGCTCGTGCCGAACGCCATCGCGTATCCGAGGTATTGCGCGGCGAATCCCCCGAGGAGGGGGCCGAGGATCGAGCCGAAACCCTGGACCGCATTGTAGGTCCCGAACGCCTCCGCTCGGCCATTCTCGGGAGCGAGTCGTGACACGAGCGTCGAGCCCGCGACGTTGATCAGGGCCCAGCAGAGTCCGACGCCGGCGTGGAGGGCGATGGCCGCCCCGAGACGCGCACCGTACGGCAGCGCCGCGATTCCGACGAGCAGGAACGACGGAAACAGCATCGATCGGCCCACGGCCGCATACAACTGCGTCGACCGATCCCCGCGCGCCGAGACCCAACGGCCGACGCGCGGATACACGGCGATCGAGGTCGCCTGGCTCGCGATGTACACCGCGAAGATCTCGGGACTTCCGAGTCCGTACGACTCCTTCAAGAAGATCGGGAAGAAGCCGTAGAACGCGGTGAATCCGCCGAACAAGAGGAAGACGCAGACGAGATACATGCGCAGCGCGTGCGGGAGTCGCACCTTCCTTCGCCAGTCGAGCGGGTTGATGTAGTGAAGGATGCGGATCGGCAGATATCGACCGCGCTCGATGCGGGCATGGACGTCGGTGAGGTGAACGTCCCGGCGATCCACGCGGACCGCCGGTTCCCGAGTCCAGATCTGAACGAGGAGACCGGACAGCAGCCCGAGCGCGGCGCCAATCACGAAGAGCGCGCGCATCGACGACAGCTCGGCGCTGAGCAGTCCCGGTCCGATGGCGAGCCATGCGACCCCCATGCCCAATCCCGCGACCCACCCGATCGCTCCGATCCGACTCACGAGGGCGAGCCGCGCGGGCCATTCCGTCCGCTTCGAGGTCTCCATGAGGAGGACCGTCCCGGCGGGGCCGCTCGCGGCGCCCAAGAAACCCGCGAGGAGATTCGCAAGGTAGAACTGGGACATGGTCCCGCACAGGGCCATCGCAAAGAGGGCGAGCCCGCTCCCGAGGAAACCGATCAGGAGGAAGATCTTGCGGCGCGCGGTGCGATCGGAGAGCGATCCCCATAAGATGAAGGCGGGGACCGACGCGAGGCTCGTGGCGGCCGCGATGATCCCGACCGTGAGGAGCGATCCTCCGAGCGCGTACGCGAACAGGGGGATCAAGGTCGACGTCGCGCCGCCGGCGACGCCTTGCGGGAGGTACGAGTAGAACCAATGAGACCCGTCCGTCCGGTCCATCCCATCCCTTCGGCTCAGGCGAGGCGGCGCACCCGCGGCGACGTATAAGGCCTTTCCTCCGCAATCACAGGAGGTCGAAGACGAGCTTCGCGGCGGCGATGAACAAGACGATGATGAAGAGCAGCGCGACGGATCGAGTCCTCAACTTCTCGAGGCCCCACCGCGATCCGAGGTACGCGCCGATGAAGACGACGGGCATCAAGATCGGGATTAGGACGAACTCCGCGGGCCAAGCGAAGCCCCCGGGGCGAAGTGCCAAATCGACCACGTACGCGGCGAAACCGACCGCCGCCGTCGGGATGATCAACAGGGACGACGTCCCGATCGCCTTCCGAGTTTTTCGGCCGAGGACGTAGACGAGAAGCGGGACGTTCAGCAAACCGCCGCCGATCCCCATGCTCCCGGACAGGAAGCCGGACCCCGCCGTCGCGGCCGCCGTGCCGCCGACCCGGGGCGGCGTCAACGCGGTGTCGTCGTCCTCGTCGACGGAGCGGGCGTTCTTCACCCAGTCTCGGACCATATACAGTCCGAAGACGATCAACACGGCCGCGAAGAACGCCTCGAACGTTTCCTGATTCAGCACCTTCAGCGTGAAGACGGTCCCTACGACGGCTCCGAGGAGCGCGCCTGCCACGAGAACCCTTCCGAGGCGAAAGTCCACGAGTCCGCGTCGGTGATGGTTAATCACGGACGAGGTCGCCGTCGCAATCGTCAGGGTGAGGGAGATCGGCACCGCCAAATCCTTGTCAGCCACGCCGGTCGACAGGAGGATCGGCACGAACAAGAGGCCACCGCCGAGGCCCAGGTTCGCGTAGATGAACGCCACGCCGAAAATGAGGACGGCCTGAATCAAGAGCAGGACCGCGTCCACGCGACGCGAAAGTCGGTGCCGTATTAATTACTGACGAGAAATATCGGGACTTGGACGGTGCGACCGAATTGGTCCTGCTCGTGCGATTTGGGGAAATTGCGTTGAAGAGCCGGTTCGTGCGCCGCCAGCTCCGCGACCGACTCGTCGGCAACATTCAGGACCTCTTCGCGGCCGAAGGCGTCGAGTGCATCACGGACTCCGACGAGGCGCGCGTGTATGTCTACGCGGACGAGGTGGCCCGAGCGCGGTCGATCCTCACGCGGGTGTTCGGCGTCGTCTCGATCAGCCCCGCCGCGGAGACGCATGCCGACCTCGCATCGCTGCGGCACGTCGTCCTCTCCGAGGCGAAGTGGTCCCTCGCGGCCGGGAAGACGTTCGCGCTTCGGACGCGACGCGTGGGTACCCATCCGTTCACGAGCCAAGACCTAGCCCGCGAGCTCGGCGATGTCGTGCGTCTCGCCCATCCAGGAGTCCGCGTGAATCTGTCCCATCCCGATATCGAAATCCACATCGAAGTGCGCCAGAATCGCGCGTTCGTGTTCCTGGAGATCTGGCCCGGACCCGGCGGGCTCCCCCTCGGAAGCCAGGGCCGCGGCCTCGCGGTGGTTAAGAATCGCGACGGCATGGTCGCGGCGTGGATGGGGATGAAGCGCGGCTGTCGAATCGCAGTCGCGACGGCGCCAGGCGAACCGCTCGTCGAGCCCCTCCGCCGGTGGGACGTCCGTCTGAAGGTCCTCGACTTACCGCCCGACGGACGTCTCGCGGAGTTGGTGAAGATCACGCGGGCGGACGCGGTGTTCCTCGGGACCCGATGGGCCTCGTTCGATCCCGGCGAGCGCGTGGGCCTCGACGTTCCCTTGTTCGAACCGGTCATCGGACTTTCGGACGAGGAGGTCGGACGTCTCGCGACCCAGATCGAATCGGCGTGACGTTCACTTGCCCGTGCGATCGTGCGAGCCGATGCTGGGCCGGATCTTCTCGGCGCCTTTGCCCTTGTACAAGAGCCCGCGGCCCTTCTTCCCCGCGGACGTCAGGCCCCGGAAGACCCGCCCGCGGTTCGCGGGATTGCAGATCCAGTTGATCTTCGGGTCGTTCCGGATCGCCGGATGGTTGGGATCGACAAGGATTACCTCGTAGTACTTGTGCATCCCGTCCTCGCCGACCCAGTACGAGTTCAGGACCTCCATGTTCGGATAGTGCTTGGCGGTGCGCTCCTCCGCGATCCGCTGAATCGACTTCGCCATCGTGATCTTGACGAGCCCGCGGCGTTTCGGGTGGCGTCCGCCCATCGGGCGTGGCCTTCGCCGGCCTCCTCGGCGGACCCTTGCACGGACGACGACGTACCCTTGCTTTGCGCGATAACCGAGCTCGCGTGCGCGATCGATCCGCGTCGGCCGCTCCACGCGGACGAACGCGTTACCGCGGCGCCACTCGACCATCCGCTGAAAATGAGTCTCCTTTACCACACCGGTCCGAGGATTCTTCCACGCCTGCTTGACGAACGCGTACAGGTTTCGCGGACGAGCGGGCGGTTTCGCCTCTGCGTCCGGGGCAATGCTCAGCTCCGGTTCCGGAGCCTTTGGGGTTTCGTCGGCCATTTCCCAACCCCCTGGATTTACGGATTCGCCCGAAGGTACATCTCCCGACCAGGGACGTCGAAAGCGCCGCGCCAAGGCCCGGGCAGTATTAAAGAGCTTGCTTGCGCCGCGTCCCCGAGCCGATCCGACCGCCGTTGCCTCTGTGGACACGGTGTTCGTACGACTGAATGATCAGACGCGCGGCGGGCTCGACCTGCGCCATCGATGTGACCTCGAAACGAGATCGGAACCATCCCCACCCTTGACTGCGTGGGGCGCGGCGTGCGAGCCCGGAACCATCCGACAACTCACGAAGTCCCGGCAAGATGAAGACCTGGACCCGACCCCGGAGCGGACGAATCTCCGCGAAGACACGATCTGCTCGCCGGCTCCGCCATGAGATCCAATGGCGACCGGCATGCTCGAGAACCCGATCGTGTCGACGGTGAGCCGCGGTCCGAACCCGCTCGCGAAGTGCCCCGACGATCTCCCGCGACGTCCGACCGTTCCATTCGCTGACCGCTTCCATTTGATGGTCCCCCTCATTCAGCAACTGGCTTCCGCAGAAGAAAGAGGAATTTGAATCCCCGCAGGTAGAAGTTGAAACGCCGAGCTCGGTGCTCCCACATCGGGGACGCGGACCGATCGTGGTGGCGAACCAGGACGATCGTATCCATTGGCTCGAACCGGCGCTCCAGGACACCGAGGAGCCGGAAACCGACCGACGTGTAACGGCCTCCGCGGTACTCATCCGCGATGATCCAACCGAGAACCCCTCCGGGACGGAGGACCCGATGCGCTTCCAACGCGACCTTTTCCATCTCATCGTAGAAACGTGCATCGCGGCACGAGATTCGACCAAGACAGCGGGGGTCCGTACTGTAGGCCACGTTGTCCGAATACGGGGAGTCGATCACCGCGAGGGCGGCGGTCTCCGCCGGGACGGGCCAGGCCCGGGCATCCGCGCGCAGGATGTGAGGCCGTCGGGACACGAGATCGAACGAGACCGCCCGACGACCGAGGGCCCGGGCCACATCGCCGATCGTCCCGGATCCGGCCATCGGATCCACGACGAGATCACCGGGACCTGAGTACCGACGGACCAAGTTCGCCACGCAACCTGCGGGAGTCACGCCGTTGAACGACGCGTCGCCAGCATCCGGATGGCCGGCAGCCTGCGACGGGAAGTCCCACGACGTGTAGGCTTCCAGATCGGTGCGGCCCAGCATCTCCCACGCCTCCGCAGGAACCACGGATTGCGCGGGCGAAGCGGTCAGCGCCATGGGAGAATGGTACACCGCCGGGCAATATGAACGGCGTCCGCAGAGGGAGATATGCGAAAGTGAAAATCTGCCTAGGGAGGGGCGAATCGTCGAAGGAAGCGGCGGACCTCCGCGAGGGTCGGGTACGGCCGTCGTCGATTCCGAAGATGGAGGGCGGCGGCGGCATTCGCGAAGCGCAGCGATTCGCCGACGGATGGCCGCGCCAATTTCGCGTACGCATACGCTGCGTTGAAGACGTCCCCGCAACCCGTCGGGTTGTCGATCGCCACATCGAACGCGGGACTCCGGACGATGCCGGAGGGCGTGATGACGGTGGCCCCCCGCTCCCCCTGATGGATGACGACTTCGGCGGCCCCCAACGAGCGAAGCCGCTTTCCCGCTCGAATCGGCGACTTGTCTCCGGCCACTGCGCAAATCTCGGTCTCATTCCCGAAGAACACATCGACGTGAGGGAGGCAAATGCGCACGGCCTGAATGCGGTCGGTCGGCCACCCCTGAGGATCCGTCGAAACGTCCAGCGAGGTCGTCGCCCCGAGCCGTCGGGCGCGCGCGAGGAGCGTCGCAGTCGGCTTCCCGACGAGGCCGCTCGTCCACCAGAACCCGGATCGATGGACGTGATGGACGCCTCGCATGGAACGAAGCGGAACGTCCGAGAGCCGGAGCCTCGCGTTCGCGCCCGGATTCGTGACGAGCGCACGCCTTCCGGTGGACCAGGTCAAGGCCATCGTGCTCCCCGTGGGTCGGCTCGGATCGACGAATAGCCGCGCGCGGACTCCGTACTCCCGATACCGGTCGCGCAGGAGCTTCGCGTTCGCATCGGACCCCACGGCCCCGATGAACGTCGTCGAGGCGCCCAGGCTCGACATCTGGAGCGCGAAGTTCGTCGCATTCCCTCCAGGCAACGGATCGAATCGGGGGACCTCCGCCTGCACATCGCCCGGCGCGAAATCCTCCATCGGGGGCGTGACCAAGTCGACAATTCCGTCGCCGATCGCGACGACGCGCGGCGGTCGCGAGGCCATCCCTCACGCCCGCCAAAGTCCTTGCCGCTTCAGCTCCTCGACCACGAGCTTGTAGTCCGCCGGCCGACCGCATCGCGGACAGAACAGGCTTCCATGCGCATCCCTGACCGGATCGGGTCCTTCCCACCCGCAATACCGGCACACGGCATCGGTCGCCGACATCGTCTCCCTCAGAAAAAGTCCTCGAGCGTGAGCTTCTTGTCGGCCCGGCGAGGCGATTCCGCCGGCAGGGCCTCGCTGAAGTCGTCGCTGGACAGCGATTTTTGCTGCGACCTCTTGCCGGTGAGGAGAGCCTTTTCGTCCCAGCCGTAGACCTCAGTCACGTAGGCGAGCGTTTGCGCGACGCGACGCGCGTAGTACTCCCAGTCCGGCCTCTTCTCGAACTTCGCGCCGGAAAGATACGGCTCGACCTGCATCGGGGACTCCTTGTGGTCCGTCACGATCCACGAGACTTTCATCCCAGGCATGAACTCCTCGCCCATCTGCTCGAGCTTGCGCGCCGCGATGACGTTGCTCATCGAATCCGGGTTCACGTATTGGTTCTCTTCTTTGACGGTGCGAGAAATCACCAGCATCTCGATCGGATCTTTCTCCGGGTTCGTGAGTGGCGGGTGCCCGTCGCGGACCTCCGCGACGATCCGCCTTGCGAGTTCGATGGCACCGTCCGGGTCGTTGTCAAGGATCTTGTCGAACACGAGGAGCTGGGCCTCGCTCTGGAGGTCGAACGCGTCCGTCCGGCGGATTTCGTAGCCTCGGACCATGATCTCGCCTTCCGTGGGCCACGCGACCTTCCCGGCGTACCGCTTCTTCCGCCCATGGCTGAACAGGCTCCGGTAGACCTTGTCCACTTCCATGCTGATCCGCCCGCGCGAGAACCGCTCCGCGGTCTTCCGCGCAAACTCCAGGGAAGATTCCAAGCCGGGCGTGGGCGACTGGAAGAACACAGAGTCCGTGTCCGCGTACACGACCTTCACGCCGTCGGCCTCGAGTTCCGAGATGATCCCTTTGATCCGTTCTCTCGCGAAGGCGGTGATCGAGGCGCCCACCTTTGGGTCGTTGAACCGATAGAACGACGACGCGAGGACGCCGTAGAACGCGTTCATGAGGACCTTGATCGCCGCCTGGAGGCCGTCGTAGAACTCCCGCATCTCGGGGTCCGTGGCCCCGCGCATCTTCGTCCGCACGTCTTCGCGGTCCTTCATGAGGCTCGCCAGGATCACGGGAAGGAGCCCTTTCTTCACGTCGGCGGAGAGGAACTTCGCTCCGGTCGGGCTCTCGATCGTCCCCTGGGGCGAGACGGTCGTGAAACAGATGTTGTTCTCGATGATCAGGGATGGATACATCGCGCGGAAGTCGAGCGAGATGACCCACTCATAGAGGCCGGGCTGCAGGCTGTGCACGTAGCCGCCTTCGATCTGTTCGACGCGGCCGCCGCGCATCTTCATCATCGGGACCGCGACGAGGGCGCGGTCTGCGGCGCGGATAAGGATCGAGTCGATCAGGTTCGAGGTGCGCCCGTGGAGCACATCCTCAAGCGGGAGCTTGCTCACGGCGGCCAGGTCCAAGGTCTTCTCGATGCGACCGATCTTCTCGAGGATCCGGAGCGAGAGATCCGCGTCATTCAGACAATATCGGATGACCTTCTCGCGGTCCTTCGCCCATTCCTCGTCGATATGACGCCGCGAGAGCTCGTGTTTTCCCTCACCCAGCAGCTGGCGGCCCACGTAGTCGAGCGTCTCCTGCTTCATGTGCAGGCTCAGGCGCTCCGCCCGCACGGCCCACCAGACGTCCGTCAGGATGCGGCCGTCGACCCGCCAGAAGCGCTCGCCGAGGTGGAAGAAGTCCGAGAAGTCGCGCGCGAGCTGGAGCCTCGGAATCCCGGCCTTGTTGGCGCGATCGATGAGGACGGGCAGGTCGTAGCCATCGATGTTGTATCCGGAGATGATGTCCGGGTCGAGTTCGTGGACGAGCTTGACGAATCCCTCCACGATCTCCCGCTCACTCCCTTGCAGGACGACGGTCTTGATCTCGCCGGCTTCCCGGTACGCGATGCCGATGCAGAAGATGTGCCCGTCCTGGATGCTGTTCTCGATGTCGAAGGAGAGCACGCGCAGGGCCGGACGGAAGGGGTCGCACGCTTCGAACCGTTCGGCGATCAGGAACAGGTCGGTCGTGTATTTCCCGGCCGGGTCCGCCTCCTTCCCGTGCACGCGGACCGCGGCACCGAGATCCATGTCGTAGATGAATCGATGCTGAAACGGGATGTCGGCCTCCAGGGGGGTGGATCCGTACCTCCGGGCCTTCTCGCGGTATTCGGGTGTCTTCCAGGGTTGGCGAAGGACGACACGGGCGCACGGCGTCGGCTTGCCTTCGAATTGCAGGGTCACGTCCTCGAGCTTGACGACCTGCGAATCCCGCCCGAACGCTCCGCGGAGGGATTGCGGTGGTTCGACGACGAAGAAGTACGGCTGGAACCCCGAGTACTCGATCGTGATGCTCTGCCCGTCCCTGGTCCGTCCAAATAATTGGATGACGGGCAGCTGCGCCTGCTCGGGCCCGTTCCGGGGCTCGCGCCGGTACGAGGCCGTGATGATGCGCACATCGTAGCTCGCCATCTCACACCTTCGCCACGATCTTGATGACGTCGCCATCTTGGACCGGGTGGTCCCGGCCCACGACCATTTTCGTCCGGGCGTTGATAGCGCGGATGAAGTGGTTACCCAAGTCAGTGTGGACTTTAAAGGCTACGTCCACCGCAGTGGAACCACGGGGCACGAGGAAGGCGTCCGGGAGGATGTTGCCGCTCTTGTCGGTCCAGTGATGCTCGTCCTCGACTGGGTAGACGACGATTAGATCTAGAAGTTTGAACACCGCCTCTTCGATGCACTGCTGAACTCCGGTTGATCCTCGCTCTCTCAGGAAGGCTCGAATTTTCTCGAGCCCTTTCTCCTGAGCCGCGGTCAGCTTTTCCGGATGGAGGAGTTCGAACGACGAGCCACCCGGCTCGTAGGCGATGAGCCCGGCGGAAGCCGCTCGGCGAAGCGCGAGCTCGTACTCGGCCGAGGTCGGGACCACTATGTAGCCGGTTGCCTTCGAGAGACTCTGGAGCGCTTCGCGGGAGACCATATCGGCTTTGTTCGCCGCGAGAATTATGGGCTTGCCGCGGTGTTGCAACGTCCGAGCGAGGCGAAGAAGATCGTCTGAAGTCCACCGGGCCATCTTTGGATCCATCGCAGTCTCCCGCAGAGCGGAGTGGACCTGCATCTCCGTGAACCCGAGGCCTGTGAGCCGCACAGAGATGACCTTCTCGGGCGGAGCCTCCGCCAGGTCGGCGCGGCGAGCCTCTTTGTCCCAGTTGCGGGAGAGAATTCCGGCAATCCAATGGGCGAGCTCCTCCTCGAGGAACTGAATGTCTGCGAGGGGATCGTGCGTTCCGGGAGGGACTGGGTTCCCTTCGAAATCGGTGCCTCCGGTCGCGTCAGTCACGTGGACGAGCGCGTTTGCTTGTCGAAGATCGTCGAGGAACTTGTTACCCAGCCCACGCCCTTCATGCGCCTTCGGGACGAGACCCGCGACATCGAGCAGTTCGACGGGGATGAGGCGCGTACCTCCTTCGCAAGGCGCGTTGTTCGGGTTGCAAGGATGGTCCAGCTCCCGGTGAGGACAAGGCTTGCGGACGAAGGCTACGCCGCGGTTCGCTTCGATTGTCGTAAAGGGATAGTTCGCGATCTGAACAGGGACTTGAGTAGCCGCGGCGAAGAAGGTTGACTTGCCCACATTTGGCTTGCCAACGAGGCCGAGTTCCACGGGATTGTGAATGTCGTGGTTTTAGAAGTACCTTAGGAACGTCGACGTCGAATCCAGCCCACCACGACGATAATTGCAACCGCGGTGAACACCACATTCGGGAACTCCGGAATTTCAACTAGGCCCCACGAATTTGGATTGTTTTCGTCTACATTGTCAGACCCCCAGGTATAGGTCACAGAACCTGTATTGTTGAACGCCACGATAGCGAATCCGGAGGTCTGGCTCGGGAGAGGTGTGTCCGTCCCCCAGACGTCGGAAAAACGAATCATGAATTCGTAGGTTTGGACCGAGTTGTTGAACTTGCCCTTTCCAGTATTCAGTGTGTCGCAGGTCCCTGCGCACGAGGTCCACACGGTTCCATTTCCCATTTCCTGTGTGAAGCTACCTGGCACACCACTCGTGGCTCGGAACCGCCGATCGCCCGTTTGAGGCAATGTCGAAGTATCGCTCGGGTTCTGGCGGAAAAGAAGCTCACCCCAGTCCGAGGTCCCGTCGTTTGTCCCGTCGAGTGTTACTTCAAGACACACGAAGACGTAGCTAACCAGCGAACTGCGGCCCACGAGGAACCGGAGATTGCCGTTGTTGGCCACGCTACCGCCACTATATTCGCCGGAAGTGGTGCCGCAGTTTCCATCGACCACGGGCTCGTTCCCGAGGCTGGTTGCGTAGGCCGTCTGCGGGTTCGAGCCAGAATCGATGATTAGCCCTGGATCGCCAAGGGGCGATTGTCCGGAGAGCTTCGTCAGAGCCGAAGCTGAGACTTGAGTCCCGCCTAGAAGTGAGGTATCACCAATTCCGCCCCAATCCGTGGAGGCGAATGCCATCCGGGTCGAGTTCGTGAACGGGCCTATCGTGACGGACCCTTCAATTTCAGTATCGTTCTTCGCCAGGGCCACAGAGGGCGCCGCGACAGGAGACCAGGACCCCGTCCAAGCATACAAAGTCCGCGCCGTGATCCGCCCCGCGACGCCTCGGATTTCGAGCATGTAGTCTGCGTAGATTCCGTCGAATGGAAAGCCGACGTTGTCGGTGGAATTCAGATCGATGTAGGCCCGGAGGATGTCTTCGCCGGTGCGACGTGGAAGTGGGATGGGCGGTCCGCCCGAACCATTGCCCCCCTGTCCCGGTGGCAGGCGGATGAACCGATCGGGAACGCGTCCCGCCATCAGGTCGCCCGCGACGGCCACATGGAAGTATGCAGTCGACGCGTTGACCGCAGCATCGTACCGAAGGATGTCGACGTCGGGATTCTTCACGGGCACCGAATCCGAATCAATCTGGTCCCTCCCAACCCAGTCAGCGAACAGGCCGTCGATTCGTACCGTGGACGGAGGCGCAACCATGTACGCCCGAATCGGCCCGCCTCGCACGACGACGGGAACGGGGGCCGTCGCGTTGGTCACATCGACTTGGACGGCATCGCCGGGTAAAACCCCGGTGGCCAAGGCGGACGCTGTGATCGTGGCTTGTGGCTGACCCTGGGTCAAGACCACCGATCCCGTGGACAGGAAGACCGTGATCCCCGGGGTAGCATTGTAAGCGAAAGAGGAGACGCCCCACGAAACCCCGGCCGGCAAGCCGAGCGCGTGTGCGCGGATCGTGAACAGCGGAGTCGTTGTACTGCTTACGATGGATGCGACGGGGAGCAATTCCAATAGGACCGACCCGTTCGGAGTGAGCGGCGCGAGGCTACGACTCGAGACCCCGGCGTAGTCGTCGGCGAAGACGGCGATCCGGAATTTCGCCGGGTCGAATCCGGTGAGATCGTACGTCGAGACTTGGGCCTCGACGCCCTGAACGGAGGCCGCCGCCGGCGGTGAGCCGATCGACTGCCGCTGGCTCCAGTTGACTTCGGCATAGCTCGGGAAGCCGTAGAGGCGGGAGCCTACGACCGAGTTATTCCCGCCAAAGATCTCGAGGACCGCTTCGGCCCCGACCCCCTCGAACTGGTAGCCCGTGGACGGGTTGCCGTCCGCATCAATCAGGAAGTAGATGCCGTCGTACGCGGACGAATCACCAAACATCCCACCGCGGGTCGACGCGAAGAGGTACAGCGAGTTGTGGTCCAAGAGACTCGCATAATGGTCGATGGCAACGTTCGCATCGGAAGCGGCACTCGCTGCGTCGTACATCGGAACCGTGGCCCAATCGCTGAACGACCCGTCGATCACGATCGGCGGCGTCGGTCCCGGGATGGGAATGAAGAGGAAAACGGCAATGAGGACCGCGAAAAGGGTTGCGGCCGCGATCGCGGCGTAGCGTACGCGCTTCGTCGGAACGGAGAGGCGAATCTCTTTTCGTCCCGCCCGGGCCGATCGAGCCCTTGTGATCGTCCCGTTGATCCGCCCTTGTTCGCCCATCAACCCGTTCACCCGCCCTGTGGGAGTGACGAGACCGTTAACCCGGCCGACGCCGTTCACCAGGCCGTTCGTGCGACCAAGCCCGTTCACGAGGCCATTCACGCGACCGCGGCCGTTCACCAGGCCGTTCACTTTCCCGGCCCCGCGGGTCGATGTCTTGGGACGCGCTCCACTGACGAGCCCCTTGCTCCCGCGCATCCACCCGGACAGGAATCCGACGGCCGGCGGGACGGGCGACGGCTCGGCGGGCGCCTTCGTCTCGTCTCGTTTCGCTACGGCCGCCTTGATCGTCGCATCGACGCCCATCGTCTCTTCGAGTTCCTCGATGAGCCAATCGAGGACCGCGGCTTTCGTGAGTTCGAGTTCCTCCGGACTGAGGGACTTCTCTAACTCGCCGACTAGGAGGTCGTCGACGAGGATGTCCAACTCCAGAGCCCCGCTCGGCGCCGGCTTCGCCTCCAGTTCCGGGGGAGCGACGATCAACCTCGCGCCGCACGACGGACACAGCGCGATATTTCTCGGGACCGAGGAACCACAGCTCGGACACGTGGGTCCCTCCCCGGAAATGAGGTCGTCGAGCTCCGCGACCTCTTGATCCCATGCGACGTCATCGAGGAGCGAGCTGGCGGTGGACCGCAACTTCTCGGCCGCGTCCGGTTTGCGCAGCTCCTTCGCTTGGATCCGGAGCTGGGCGACTTTGATCTTTCGTTCGTCTGGTGCGGCGGCGGCCGCTCGGTCGAGAGCCGCCATCGCCTCGTCGGTCCGACCCATCGTCTGCAGGAGCAGACCCCGGGCGTAGAGCAGGTCCGGGTTCTCCGGTTTCTCCGCGAGGCGGGCGTCGTAGAACGCGAGGAGCGCCGCGTCGCCTTCGGCGACGAACTGTTGACGGATCGCCTCGTCCATTTCCTCCTCGTCGAACGCGGCGCCGCATTCGAGGCAGGCCGACGCGAACATGGAGGTGATGCAACCGCACAGCGGGCATTCGTACTCGTCCTGGGCGATCTCCTCCTTCGTGCGCCGAGGTGGTGTGTACTTGATGAGATGCAAGGACGCGAGCATCTTGTGGGCCGCGACGGGCCCGACCTCTGGGATCCGCGCGAGATCGTCGACCGAGGTCCGGGCGATCTTCCAGAGGGCATCGTACCCCCGGTCGATCAGCGCCTGGGCCCGGGATGGGTCGAGGCCGAGGACCTTCAACAGATGGACTAGGGAGGCCGGGTCCGATTCCCCGTTGATGCGCCGCTTCGGACGGCCCGCGGGCTTCGCCTCGAGGGCCGGGGCGGCAGGAGACCGTTCCTCCTCCGCCGCGGGCGCCCGGAAGCGAGAGTGGCACTGGTCGCAGATGACCTGCCAGGGGTTTCGAGCGCCGCACTCCGGACACGTGGCCTCCCGTTCGAGCTGGCGGGCCTCGCGCAGGATCGTCGCCGCGCCGCACGATTCGCAGAGGATGAACGGGAAAAGCCTGCCCCCGCAGGAACTGCAGGGGCCGAGGTTCTCGACGTTCTGCGTCACGGGCGCGCCTCCCATCGCCCTTCGGCGGAATCGCGGAGGGGGGAAGAGCGTGGGCTCTGAATGACGCGGAATCTTGCGACCATGATGCGTCGCCTGCGCGCTTAGGCTTAATAGGAGATTATGGACTTTCGCCCGCTGTTATCACAGGGGACAAGAGGCATGGAGAAAGCCGTCATCCTGTGCGACGGATATTTCGGTCAGAGCACGGGAAAGACGGCGAACGGCCTCGTGCGATATTCGAAACGTTACCAGATCGCGGGCGTCATCGATCGCACGAAGGCCGGGCGAGACGCTGGGGAGGTCCTCGACGGGAAACCGAACGGGATCCCGATCGTCGCGAACTTGAAGGAAGCCATCGAACGGTGCCAGCCCGAGACCCTGATCATCGGCGTCGCGACGTTCGGCGGGTACATCCCGAAGGAGTTCCGGCCGGTCATCCGCGAGTCGATCGAGAATCGTCTGAACATCGTCGCGGGGTTGCACGAGTTCCTCAACGACGATCCGGAATTCGCGAAGCTCGCGGAGGCCCACGGGGTACGCCTGGTCGACGTCCGCAAACCGCGACCGATCCGGGAGTCGAAGCAGTTCAGCGATCTCGCTCGCAAGCTACCGTGCCTCCGGATCCCGGTCCTCGGGACGGACGGGGCGATCGGGAAGCGGACGACGGCCCTCCTGTTGACCGACGCGCTGAACGCTGCGGGCGTCCCCGCCGCGTTCGTGGCCACGGGCCAGACCGGGCTCCTCCAGGGATCCGCGTACGGGGTACCCCTCGACTCGATCAAGGCCGATTTCATGGTCGGCGAACTGGAGTCCGAAGTCGTCCGCGCCTACGACGAAACCCGAGCGCGGGTGATCGTCGTCGAAGGCCAGGGGAGCATCTCCCATCCCGCGTACGTGTGCGGCACCCGAGCGATCATCATGGCGTCCATGCCGTCCGCGATGCTCATGATGCACGCCCCCGCCCGGAAGACGCGGTCCTTCCGACGGGACGTCGTCGCGTGGCCCATGCCAAGCGTGGACGAAGAAATCGAGTGGCTGCAATTCTATACGCGCCGCATCGGCGGCGGGAAAGTGGTCGGCATCGGAATCAACCATGAGAATATGACGCGAGAGGAGGTGGAAGCGGTCGTTGGGACTTATGAGCAGAAATACGGAATCCCGACCGCCGATCCCCTCTGGCACGGCTGCGGGAAATTCGTCGCTGCGATCCAGCGGATGACATGACGATTCCCCGATCGCACCCGCGGTACGAATCGCTCGTCCGGCGAGAGCGCCTCGTCCGCGCATGGAAGCGAGGCATCGTGGTCCCGGAGGGACTCGTCGCGCAAGGCCGCGGGGAAGCTTGGGACTACATGTTCGGGGAAGGGACGAGCGCGCCGGCCCTCGTCGCAGAGCGCGCGGCTGCGGCCTACCTCCTCGCGGCGTCCCGCCCGGTAATCTCGGTGAATGGCAACGTGGCCGCTCTCGCGGCGAAGGAAGTCGTCCAGCTCGCGCGCGCGATCCCCGCCCGGATCGAGGTGAATTTGTTCCACCGGACGGAACCGCGCGTGAAGAAGATCGTCCGGATCCTCGAGAAGGCCGGGGCGCGAAACGTCCTCGGCCTACGCCCAAACGCGCGGATTCCGGGGATCGAATCGAAGCGAGCGCTATCCCACCGGGAGGGGATTTTCGGGGCGGATGTCGTCCTTGTGCCGCTAGAAGACGGCGACCGCGCCGAGGCGCTCGTCCGCATGGGGAAGGTCGTCATCAGCATCGACTTGAATCCGCTCTCGCGGACCTCCCAGCGAGCGACCA
>Ga0209236_1000647_pt1 | contig 20370 bp, 18 predicted proteins | sample GraSoi013_1_40cm_FD_185819 | JGI IMG/M metagenome (GOLD analysis project Ga0209236, IMG submission 185819) | Grasslands soil microbial communities from the Angelo Coastal Reserve, California, USA - Sample 09_27_2013_1_40cm (SPAdes) (version 2) | ecosystem: Environmental > Terrestrial > Soil >... | reverse complement strand
ACATCCGCGATGCCTCCATCCCTCCCGTAATCGAACAAATCATCCGGGAGGAGCATGTGTCCCTGGTCTACGACCTCGCGACGATCCCACTCCCCGCCTCCTATGGGCAACCCCGGTGGACATTCGAGAACAATATCGGCATTGTCATGGCCTTCCTCGAGCTACTTCGACGAGACCAGTTCGAACTGTACGTGCATTGCTCTTCGTCAGAGGCGTACGGGACAGCCCAATTTGTCCCCATGTCTGAGGAACATCCCCTCCACCCGACGACGACGTACGGGGCAAGCAAAGCCGCACAAGACCTGCTCATTCAAGCATACGATCGGATGTACGGCCTGAACTACTTCGTCTTCCGTCCGTTCAACAACTTCGGGGAAAGGCAAAACGACCAGGCGTACGCGGGCGTCATCCCAACCACGATCAAACGGATCCTTTCGGGCCAGCCTCCCGTTCAGCACGGTGACGGAACCCAGACGCGTGACTTCATCTACGTGCGGGATACAGTCGATGCCGTGGTCCGCTTGACGGAAGCGGGATACCGAAAGGGCATCTTGAACGTCTGCCGCGGACGAGAAATCGCGATCCACGACCTCCTCCAACTGATCGCTACCGTCATGGGATGGAAGGGTGAGATCCAGGTATCGCCGAATCCTCGGCCGACGGATGTGAAACGGCACTTCGCAGACAACTCAAAGCTGCGAGCAATAATTGATTTCCATCCCACCGATCTGGAACAGGCCATCGGGAGGGTCGTGGACTATTATCGGAGCAAAGAGTGATGAAGGTTCTCGTCGTCGGTGCCTCTGGGTTCATCGGCCGAAACCTCCTATTGGGAGTCCCTCGGTCCTGGGACGTCTATGGTACCTGCCGGAATCCGGTCGACTTTTCGAGGTTCCTGTCCGCGTACGGGCTTGACCACGTTCGCCCCCTTCAATTGGACCTCCGAGACGCGGCGACCGTGGAGAAAGCCCTCGCCTCCATCTCGCGACCTGATGCGTGTGTGTTCCTAGCTTCCGACACCGCCGTCCGTGCCCTCGTCTCCGACCCGCGCTTGGACGTCACGAACAACATCCTGACCGTGGCGAATTTCCTGAAGAGCTATCGAGGCGGAAAGGTCCTGTTCATGTCTTCCGGAGCGGTTTACATGGGACTCGAGGGCCTAGTCTCCCCAACGGCTCGCTTACGACCCACCATCCCCTACGCGATTAGCAAATATGCTTCCGAGCTTTATGTCCAGTTCGCCGCGGAACGGGGCTGGGCGGAGGGCTATGTCATCCTCCGATTCTTCGGCGCCTACGGTCCCTTCGAGCCATCGCGAAAAATCACGACGAAACTCGTGCAGTCGGCCCTCGCACGAGCGCGGGAGTTTACGATTTTCGGGGACGGTAGAAATCTAATCGACGTCATGCACATTGACGACGCCGTGGCGGGCCTGCTTGAGGTCCTTCAATCCGACAGAATGAACCTGACGGTCGACTTTTGTGCAGGAAATGCCTCCGACCTCAATGAATTCACCGAGCGCGTGGCCGCCATCTTCGGAAATCAGTTCACACTGAACCACGATGGAGAGTCGCCGGAGTACATTCGTTTCCATGCCTCGCCGCATGGCATGGAGGAGGCCTTCGGCTTCCGGCCAAAGATTGAGTTGCCGACGGGGATGCGTCGGTTCGCCACCTGGATTCAGAGACAATCTCGGAATTCCGGTTAGCCATCGACCTCAACAGATCGTCTCCGGATGACCGCCGTGAGGAAGGGCTCCACTGTGACCCGGCAGACACCCGTCACCGCAACCTCCCAGCGGCATCGACGCCATCAAACTCGGGTTGACTCGACTTTCTCCCACCGAACGTCTCTGCGGCCGAGGACATAGTCTTTCCAGGCCAGCAAGATCGCGCACTGAAACGCGAAGAAGGTCCGTACCCACGTGACTGGCTTCACTAACGAGCCGGACCGGCTACCTGATCCTCGCCGAATCTCGACGGATACGAGCGATGCGCTGACGACCGAGAGCACAATCCAGCTCAGAAAACTGGCGATTACTGGAAGATCGTAAGCACCCGTGAGGACGACTCCCAGGAGGCTTGCGGCCGCCAGCAAGAGCAGAAACGGCTGAAGGACTTGCAGCCCCTTATGGGAAGGAAAAATTAGGTACGTGTAGTAGTTGGGCACTGTCCACAGAAACCGTGCGTGTCGGAACGCGCACTGAATCGCCCCGAGGGCGTTCTTCTTCCATTGGATTGCCATGTCACCGGCGGACGTCGGTACAGCTTCGAACGCAACCGCCTCGGGGGCGTATCCGATCCGGTATCCTTTTTTGCGAATCTGAATCGCGGAATCCAGGTCGTCGATAATTGCTTCCGGGTCAGGTTCCACAATGTCGCGACGCCATGCGTAAACCTCACCGTGGAAAGTGCAACAGCTGTCGAGCGCGGCCTCACCCGCGCGGAGGATTTCCTCGATCGACCAGTACAGGGCGCTCCCTGCCGCGGCTGGGTCACTGACGTTTTTCGGGACAAATCGGCCTCCAACCCCGCCTATGCGGGCATCGCTGAAGGGCTCCACTAGTTTGGCTAAGGTGCAGCGGTCGTAAACCGTGTTTGCGTCCGAAACGACGATGATCGAGCCTTTGGCCACTCGCTTGGCCTCGGCGACGGCCGAGGCCTTTCCAAGTCGCGCCGGTTGAATGAGGACTCGGAGATTGGGGGTCCGGGCTTCGAGCTCACGGGCGGCCGCCGCCGTGCCGTCCGTAGAACCCGATTCGACGATGATAATTTCCACTCGATCCTGAGGATAGTCTTGACCGAGAAGATTCTCCACCCGGGGGCGAAGGTTCTTCGCCTCGTTGTATACGGGGATTACAACGCTCAAGGTTGGAGGCTCTCCCAACGGTGGGGCGACTTTCCTTCGTCGCCGCATGACCGCCATCGCTATCACGTAGCCTAGAAAATGCCAGTACAACAGCGCGAGGGCTAGGATGAAGAGTGCAGCCGAAACGCCACCTAGGGTAGAAGCCAAGGAATGTTCCCGAAACATACGGTGAATAAGAATCTAATGTCAAAAGGGCATGGCCAATCCCCTGTCGCCGCCGGTTGCGAACGAACCCTTGACGTGGTCCGTTGGCTGCGGGCTCATAGAGACCTAGCGTGAAACCAGGCCGACCCCTTATGTTTCAGGATGAAGTGATTGTCGCGTGCGCATTGGTAAGATGTCCCGCAAGATCGTCCTCGTCAGTGAGCGGCGGGTCGGCAGTCAACGTGCCCGTTCGGGTGAAACGACACGAGGCCCCCTTCAATCGGCGCCGTGGTACTGAGCCGAATAGTAGCCCCCGGAAGCTTCCCACCTCAATCGGTTTCCACTACGCCTCAGGCTCGCGGTACCATTGCACGGTCTCCATCAGACCCTGGGTAAAGATCGGGATGATTTCCAGCCGAGTTTCGACCGAATCTTTTGGTTTCGACGGCGTGTCGCACTATATCTCTCCCGCGCGCGAGGCTCAGTTCCGGACTTTCGGTTGCCTCGTCGTGCGGCTAGCAAAGTCGACTTGTGGCCCCCGTCCCAAGTTTGTCTGGCTCAGGCGCGAGCCTTTATACGCTTGCTTGGATGCCGCCGCGTATGTGCCGGATGATGGGGATCGTGAGCCGGGGACCGGTGTATTACGACCTGTTCGAGGAGTTCGCGGGCCTCGCGACGCAGGGAATGTGCCCCATCGGGGCGCCAGACGAACGCGGGCATAAGGACGGCTGGGGGCTCGCCTGCTTCCAGAACGGCGCACTCAAGATCCACATGCGGGACGCGGGTTGCGCCGCGGACGCGTCGAAGTACTATGGCACGGCGTGGAAGATCGCGAAGTTAAACATCGAGCGCGCTCCTGAGCAATCGTTGATCGTCATGGGCCACCTGCGCCGTGCGGGTGTGGGCGGACTCGTGGCCCAGAAATACTCTCATCCGTTCGTCGAGGAGCGGGACGGAGTCACGTGGGCTTTTCAGCACAACGGCTCGCTCGTCAACGATTCGGGGTATCCAGGGAAGATTGACTCTCAGGTTTTGTTTGAGCTACTGCTCGATGACTTGGATGGCCAGGGAGACGAGTCCGTCGCAAGGGCCACGCTCGCCATGAGGACCGGGGCCATCGAGAATTACGGTGGCTTCACCGGCCTAAACTTCATGCTCTCCGACGGACGAACCCTGTACGCATACCGAGACTTCCAAACTAACGGGCAGTACTACACACTTTACGTCGACAACTTCGAGGAGATGATTGTCGCCTGCTCTGAACCGATTCTGGCGATGAAAGCGGAACCGATGCCTCGCGGCGTACTGCACACCATCACCTCCGATCTCACAGTGCACCACACGACCATCGGGTGAGACTATCGAGCGCCGGACGGACTCATCCGCTCGGTCGTTGCATAGAGTCCGGTTGACTCCATGAAGACACAGCTCTTTCGGGCTACAGTCCTGAAACACGCGCCTTTCCTCAGCTTGCTGGCTTTCGCCAGCGGCATCCATCTCCCCATTTTCGGCGACGCGCTCAACCCAGATTCGACGACTTACCTGGAAGCTTCGAGGTCGCTTGTCTTCAACGCATCACTCCGCATCGAGACAAGTCTGGCCCCAAGGCACCCGCCCTTGATGGCGATGCTTTTGGCTCCATTTGGCGTAGCTTTTGGATTCAACGAATTCGCAGTTCACGTCTTCGAGTTGGGTGGCTTTATCGTGCTGCTCACTCTTGTTTATGCCATATCCAGAAATCTTGGCTATCCATTCTCCCTGATTCCTTGTACTCTAGTCTCACTGGATCCCGTTCTTTACTCGAACATGAGTGACGGGCGGGCGCTGTGCACTCTCATGGTTCTTGCCCTGGTCACTTTGGTCGCGGTTTGGAAGGGTCTGACCGACACGAGGTGGCTCCTCGTTGCGGCGGTCGGGGCATCACTTGCCTATCTGACGGCGGATACCGTCGGCTATATGTTTGTTGCAGGAGGTCTCGTCGGGCTTGCCTGGCGTTTCTACTACGTCCGGTGGGCTGTGTTTCGCAACAGGAGCTACCTTGCGGCGATGTCGCTCTTCGCCTCGGTCGTGCTGACCTGGATAAGCTACAACGTAGTCTCAGGAGGAACCATCTACACAGACCCTCGGGTCGTCGGATATCTCGACAAGCTGCTGTTGCGGACACATCTCGACATTGGCATTGTCGTGGTGAGCGGATTTGTCGTGTACTTTCTAGTGTATCTCGGGCAAACAGGGATTTCGTTCATTGCGCTGCGTGGCGTTCGACGCTCGCTTTCTTCTATTCCAAGGCTTGCGTTCCAGGATCAGAGGATCGGGGCGATGTTGATCTTCATCATCGTGACGGTTGTAATTTCGGCTTTCGCCGCGGCAGCTTTCGTTTTGTACGAGCCACTCAGGAACTTGGACTATGCAGACACATACCTCCGCTACGCCGCTGTCGTTGCCCCCATCACCTACGTTGGGATTAGCAGGACCCTACGAGCGTCGGGCGAGTCGAGGAGGTCATGGCTTGCGCCGTTCGCCGTTGCATTGTTTATCTTGATCGCCCAGTTTGTGCCTCAAGTGTTTCAGCGGGATGCGAGCTCTGAATGGTTCGCCGGCATTCAGAGGGAGCTATCCCGCCACAACGTGACCTCGGTCTACAGCGACTTCGCAATCTACCTCCGCTACAACATCCCTGGGATCGTCTTCATCTCCGTCGACAAGGGATATGCTGAAGCATCGGTGAACATCACTGCTGGAGATGTTCCGTTCGGATCGCCGCTCCTGACTTTTGTATACGTGCCGGCCGTCTACGACGAAAGGGTCCAGGGTCTGTATTTCATCTATCACTTCGATCCATCGATTAATTCGCCATTCGTCAACCTCTACTATCGGGAGTGAGGTTCAGGGCTATGCCGTGCTTAGCTCTGACGTCACAAGGGCGGGGCAGATGAGCGGGCCGCCAAGTCCCGAGGATCGCAAGAAGGCGCCTGTCAGTGGTGTGATGCCGGTCCACAATGAGATGGACGTCCTGCAGGAGGTTCTCGATTCTGTCGCCCGACAGACTCGCCCCGTCGATGAGTTGATCATCGTGTTCGATCGCTGCACCGATGGCTCTCGGGAGGTTGCTCTTCGCCTACCGCACGAGGAGATTACTGTCGACTTGGGCAATACAGGCGCCGCGGTGCGTGTCGGCCTTGAACGAGCCCGATACTCCACGGTCGTGCTCTTCGATGGAAACACACGCGTTCCTCCCGACTATGTGGAGGGTCTCCTCAAAGGCTACGCCGCGACGAACGCGGACATCCTCGAATGGCATGGAGGTCTCATGCTTCTGCCGAATCGCACGATTGAGAGATTTGGTCCGCCGACGGACAAGGCGCTCTGGACTCTCGAGTTCTTCCTCCGCGTTGAGGCCCGAGGAGGGAAGGTTGTTCATCTTAAAGGCCCGTTCGTGCGCCTGAAACCGTCGCCGTTTCGCCGAAATTTTCGATACGGCATCGATTACGCGGAGCTCAGTTGGCAATACGCCCTTCCACCGTTCTTCCGGGTGGGCACGAAAAGCGGATTGGTGCAGGACATCGTCGCTATAGCGGGAACGCTCGCTGGTCACATGAGAAGCCACCGCCTCATTGACGCGATTGCCGGTTTGATTCGCGAGCTCAGGCTGCGTGACGTCGACGAAACTTGAAGAGAGTGTGATCACCCAGACCTCGTAGAATCGGGAGACGAGCTGTCTTCGCATCGATTTGTTCGGCGAGTTCCATCACCCCCGGGAACCTTCGAGTCAGGCGATTCAGGTACGCCGGTGGAAGGACCACCGGGAGCCCCCGCAGATCAACGAGCTTGAAGAACGGATTGAAGACTCGATTGACCTCGTGAACCGTTCGGGCAATTATCGACGTGTCGACCTGACCCACCTTGTGACGGGTGATGGGAGCAAGTCTCCGGCCTGCGATTGAAGGGTGAAGCGTCCCTATCGCGAGCAACCCTTCCGCCGCACAGACCCGATTCATTAAGGCGGCGAGGAAGAAGCCGCCGGGCTTGATGTAGCGTGCGAGGGCCTCGGAAACGAGCTCAAGGTTAGTTTCATATGAAAGCGCGAAGCTCGAATAGGCGCCGTCGAAGGGCAGAGTCTCAATCCCGGAGACAAGAGCTCCTATCTCCCGGGCGTACCCTTTGAGAAACCTCACGCGGACTCCGAACGGCACCCGGTTCGCTTTCGATCGTGCCTGGTTCAGCATTCCTTCCGATGGATCGACCGCTATCACGCGACATCCGCGTTTCGCAAGCTCGAGCGCCTCATCGCCGGTTCCACATCCGATTTCCAGAAGGTTGTCGCCCGGGCTGAAGGTCCTCCGCTCTTCATCGATCATTTGACTTCGCATGTAGGCATTGATTTTGTTCTCGATCAAGACTGCGTCGTACCGGGAGGCGTAGCGATCGTAGGCGAGGCTTGATTCGATTAACTCGAGTTGGCTGCCTTCGGTCATCGACGGCATCATTTCCGGATGAGTGAGACGAGGTAGATCGATCCGAGGCTTCTAAGGCCTGGCGCGGTGCCCACGCGATTCTCAATGCGCTCTAAAGGCAGGATCGCCGGATGTATCAAGCGCGCCATGTCGACCAAGTTCCACGGGGGGGTGATCACCTGAATTCCCCTTTGGTGCGCCAGTTCGAACCCCGGACGGAACGCGCCAACGAATTCGCGAGGGGTCAGGAATCTCGTCGGGACCACGTAGGACTTTCCTTCGCCTTCTCGCGACACCGGGATTGGGACCTCATGTCCGAGTTTCCTGAAAGCCTTTCGCGGCTTCAAGACGATTGGATAGAACAGTAACTCGAACAACGAAAGTCGATTCGCGGCCGTGAGCACCGCGACCGATCCGGGCGCCATGGAGCGGTACAGTCCTCGCGCCGCGGATTCCAGATCCGGCTCCAAGTTGAGAACAGCCCCGTTCGAGAATGCACCGTCGTAGGGTCCACCCTCGGACGCTGCGGTTGCGGCACTTTGGCAGCGGACGGATACGAGATCACTCAGATTTTCACGAAGGACGCGGGCTCGGGTCGCTGCAATCATCGCGGGAGAGACATCCGTCGCGTCTACGCGGATGCCTCTCTGAGCCAGGGCCACTGCATCTCGACCGGTGCCGCAACCCAGTTCAAGGATCCGGCTTCCAGGTCGGAACACCTTGAGAGCGGCGTCGATGCTGTATCGGCGGACCGTCTCGCTGATCTCGTTGCGTCCCTCGACATCATCGTATGACGACGCAATGAGATCGTACCCTCGGGCAACGTGGTTGTAAAAGGCAGGAGTCGGAACGAACCTTGGTCGGGGAGCCTGCGCCGTCGCGTTCGCAGATCCCGATTCGGACATAGCTGCCTCAAGGAGTCAGATGGAGCGGAATGTCTGATTGAACCACGGATACACTCAGCTGTAGACTCGCTGGAAGATTGCGATATCTGAGTTGACGTGTACCATCATGTATTCCGGATCTGAAAGAAAGCGGTTCAAGTCGCGGAATCTCTGTGTACTGACATAGACATAGTCAATTCCCGCCAAATCCAGGTTTGTTGTCGTGTTCGTCCATCGAAGGCCGGGCTCGCGGCTGATGCCGAGCGGGGAAACATGGAAAGTAAAGGAGACTTTCGAGGATGATCCAAAAAGCTCGAAAACAAAGTCCAGCCGGTAAGTAGGCAGAGCACCGCCAAGCTGGTTTGTTTCGAGGAGAGTCGCGTTGTGCAACTCTATCGAGACGTCGATGTGGTTTGTCTCTTGGAAATCACCGTATGCCGCAATCTGAGTCTTGCCACTCGATCTGTTTGAGGTGCTGAACAAGGCGTTGCTCGTCGTGAATAGTGGAACCGTGGCCATCGAGATGGAGCCTGAGAACGTCATGTTGACCGTGACGTCTGGTACGCCATCCCGGAGGAACGAACTCCGTTCGAAAGTGGCCCCTGCGACGGTGTTCGTGATTGTCATCTCGAGACCTCCGCCAGTCAGAGACTTCGAGAATCCCTTCCCTGGCCAGTAGAATGGCGAACCGGTGACTCCACTCACATTCAGAAGGATCGCCGAGTCATCGAAGAGCGCGGCGCCTTTGTAGCCCGCCGCATATCTACCGAAGAGGATTGGATTCCCTACGGCCGCTGAAGGTCCGTTCTCGCCGACTCGCCAGTATCCGTTCTCGCCCACGTAGCGGCCCGCGAAGTAGAGATTTGCGAGATCTGTTTGAGCGACCCAATCCTTGTACGTCTGAAGGGGTAAGGTTCCGGTGCCGTACGCCATCCGAGACGAGAATCCTTGGATCCACCAAGCCCACTGGTAGCCGGTGAGCTCGTCAATCCCATACTTCGGTGGCCCATCGGTGATGACCTTGCTTCCGATAGATGCGTTGTCGCGTAGCCAAGTGAGGCCATCGAGCACTCCCGGGCCCAAAATGTAGTAGTATGACTCGGCGGCGTTGACCCGGGCCTGGGACGCATATGTGACCCCACCCAGAATGATCGCGGCAACAATCACGACGGAGAATCGGGTCAAGGTGTTGTTCGCGCGTAGCAACCGGTTCTCCGATTTGTCGACGGACTCGAGGAAAGCCACGAGACCTGGCGCAACCCCGATTGGGACTTCGTAGAGCGGTCTGGCTGGGTGGTAGGCAAAGACCGTCAGCGTGAGAAGGAACGGCCCAATGAGGAGAACATAGCCAACGACTGACTTGACGGGGGCACGGGTCAGGTTTCGGGAATAGGCCAGGGCCGCAACCAGAATCAACGGCAGCCATAACGCGCTGTAGCTAAGGACAAACGCGGAGTTCACAACGACGCTCGAGGCGTCAGGTGTGAGGAGATTCGGGGGAGCGAAGGGCTGGAGTCGAGAGGCGAAGGCGACATAGATTGGCACATAGGGCAAACTGAACACGACTCCGAATCCGATCACTTGCATGCCGACGCGTACATGCGGCCAGGCTTTGCGACGACGGGTGAGTACAAGCCCGGCACCGGTCAGGGCCGCGAGAAGCAGGACGTAGAGCAATGAGAGTTGATGGCTACCCGCCACGGCGCTTAGTGCGAGACCCGCGAGGATTGCGTGTCTACGGCCTCCGTCTTCCAGCGCCAGGGCTCCCCAGTAGAAGAAGAGAATGATGAACACCGTTGCGAAAATCTGAGGTCCTCCGCCCCAGCCCAGGAGTTCCGAGAACGGATCCGCGAGACAGATGATTGCGGAGCCCAGGAGGGCGGGCCCCTTTCCGGCATACAGTCGAACGAGCTTGTACCCTGGGAATGTCAGGAACGACGTTAGGAGGGGCCCCGAGATTTGAAGCGCAGTCAATGCTGGGAAAAACACGAGCAAGAAGGACAAATAGCCCAGGTAGAGCGGCGGGTATTGGAGACCCGCGCCGGTCACGTCACGCCCCCACAAGATGGCGACGTTCGTCAAGTAATTGCCATAGTCGGCTCCGGAGGGCCCTGGATGGGTTTGCTCGGCGGAAAACCGAATCAGGAAACCGATTGCGGCGATGAGGACCAACGGGATCCAGACACGCCAATCTCTGCGAAGCGCCCTCGCGAACTTCACGGCAACGCTCTGCAAACCGATCGTCACTCGACCGGGAATAGTCGGCGCGCGAACGCCATCGGGTGTTGTCGTCGCACTCGACTCCTCTTCGGGTTTAGGCGTTTGTTCTCTCGAAGACGACGACTCCTTCGTTTGAGTACACCTCCCTCCAATGCTGGGCGTCCTGCGCGCACCACGTTACGTGTCGCACGTCCGCGCGGTCGAGGAGGGCATATTGCACGCGTCGATTGTCAAATATCGAAATCGCATTGTATAATCGTAGGTCTCCACCCGCCGGAGGAGGATCAACCGAGGGCATGACCGCAAAGGATGCTGAAAAGGACGTTTGATTGGGGGCAAACGAGAAGATCGCAGCAGGATTGCCATTAGCTGGGTGGGGGGAGATGTCCATTCTCGCCAGTTCCGACGACGCCGCGGTTAGCTTGAGGTTTCCCTGAATCCGCGTTCGAAATCCCGGAACGTTCGAAACCGCGATTGACCCGATTGATGGATCGTTGCCTCCGAATATCGTCCGCGAACCACCGAAAATCTTTACTTCCACCGTGTGCAACACCCCAATTGCGACAACCGTATAGTTGACCCATACTACGGGCGATGATTGTGAGGTATCGACGATGCGTTCTACCGTTAGATTGGGGCCGTCAGCCCCGTATCGGAAGACGGCTCGCGTTTGGTCCGTTGTGACGTTGGCGCTGTGGATTGGCATTTGCGATGGGGAACTCTCGAGGTCTGACGCGGATTGAGACGGTTTCCAGGTGATAGCCATCCCAGCATCGCTGAATGACGCAAAGGTCGTGTACCCGAATCCGAAATTGGCAGCCACGAGCGGGTTGCCCTCGGTGCCGAACGGAGCGAAATCACCTACACGAATGACTCCAGTCTCAACTACGTTCGTCCCATAAAACGCACGATCTGCATCTGCTGCCATGAGAACCTGGTCCTTCCATGCGAGCGCCGTCGGATTTGCTGTACACAGCGAAGGTCGTCGAGCGTAACCCTCAATCCACCATCCCCACATACACCCGACGAGCTCGTCGTTGCCATATTTCATCGGGCCATTCGTTGCTACAACAGATCCGATTGGTGCGTTCGACTGGATCCAGCTAAGTCCGTCAAGGACGTCGGTGCTTGCAACATAATACCAATCCGTCGCTGAATTCATTCGTGCGTAGGAAGTACTGACGAGGAAGAGCGCCACTCCGATCACCACCGCGACTCCGGCCGAGTTCCAATCGGCCTTCAGTCCGCGAGCTCGCGGAATCGACTTCGCTCGGGAGAGTGCGCGCTCGACGAAAATCAATGCGCCGGGGATCATTCCAAGATAGAGGTAGTAGAATGCCCGGACGGGGTCGACGGCCATCAGCGTGAACGCCAAGACCAAAGGGGACACCAAGAGGGTGACTCCGAGACAGAAACCGACGATGTCTTGGGATCGGAGCCTGGCATATCCCACAATAGATATCACCGCAATAGGAATCCAGACGATCAGGGCTTCTCGAAATAACCAACCGAAAATGAATCCGACATCTTGAGCGGAGGGAAAGTTGCTCGCAGTCGGAAGGAAATCAGCCCCTGTTTGACCGAGGGAGAGGTAGAAGGGAATGAACGGAGCAGCGCCGAGTATTCCAAGCGCAATGGCTGACAGGCCACTCAAGAACGACGGAATGCGGCGAGTCAAAGCTAGAAACAGGGACAAGAAGAGGATTCCAACAAAACCAAAAAACGCCAAAGACACCTGGTGGCTACCAGCGAGCAACGCAAAGCTGGCGGCTGCCAGTAGTCTTGCCCGCCATGTCCCCTTTGCGACGGTGTCGTAAAGGAAAGTGAGGAACAGTGTCCCGAAAAAGATGCCCAACAGGGTTGGATTCCCTCCCCAACCGATCATCTCAGATATCCCCTCTGAGAAAACCATCATTGCGGAGCCAAGCAACGCGTACTCCCGGGGCACGTAGCGCCGCAAGAAGAGGTACATCGGGAGGCCCGTTAGACCCGCCAGGAACGGTCCGCTAAACTGGAGTGCCGGGATCTCTCCCATCATGCGCACTAATGCGGCAAGATAGAGGAGGAAGAAAGCAGGGTATTGGACACCGCCTCCCGTCACATCGTCGCCAAACATCGCGTGCAGGTTGGTCAGGTAATTTCCATAGTCGGCTCCCGGGGGGGCGGGGTAGCGCAGAAGGACCAGATATCGCAAGGCGAGTCCGCTTGCGCAAATTGCGCCTAGGACCCAAGCCTCAAGCCAGCTCCTTCGAATCCACGCGGTAATGCGGGCCGAGACGCGTTTGACACGGAGCATGACCTTGCTCCTCGCTCCACTACCCCTTGATGGCACGGAGGTAGATTGAGTCACCAATAGCCCGCGCGAAGATAAGAATCCCGGGGACACGCAGCGGTCGGAGCACTCGAGACGCCTCGCCCGCAACCCCGAGGTTGAAGAACGTCCGATTTGTTTCGACCGAAAATCCTGCACTCTGAACTGCACGGGACAGTTCCTCGCGATTGTAGTATGTCACGTGCTCGGGGTCCTTTTTCGCGCCCCACCCTTCTCCCATGATTGTGTGCAAGATGCTGTTGCGGTTGACGGTTACCAAGAACAAGCGTCCTCGGTGCGCCAGGACACGACGTGCTTCTTCGAGGATGAATCGTTCGAATGAAAAGTGCTCGAGAACGTCAAACATCGTCACCGCATCGAAGGACTCGTCCTCAAATGGCCAAGGACGCAAGGCGTCGTGCTGGAGTACTTCCACACTCGCATTCCGGCGCGCCCCCTCGACCGCAACCGGGGAGATATCGAAGCCGACCACCCCAATCTTTCGATCCCGCATCGCCGCGAGGAAATGACCCATCCCGCAACCAACATCGAGCACAGGACCGCGAGAGGTCTCTGTAACCCGGTCTGCTAGGAATCTCGTGTAAAGCGCCCGGCCTCGGTGCCAGGAGTAGTGTCCAGTGGTGAATGTCTCGAAGCTGGTTGCCACCGGGCGGGTTTCTCTCGCGACCTCGCCAGCATTCAATCCTGAAACACCTCATACGGATACTTCACGCGCTGCAGGAACCGGAGGCGCTCCATCGCCGAGGCATTCCGTCGCCCCAACCAGTGGACGACGGAATACGCCACCTGGGTGACAAGCCGGGACAACCGGTTTATGATGTGGAGTAGTCGCTCATGTTGACCGATCCATTGGACGAGCTTCCCGAGTGATCCGGGCTCCGGTACATTGACATCGCTCGTCGAAAGTCCGCGAATTTGCGGGAAGAAAGCGTCAACCCAGGGGTTAGCCTTCACAACATCCCGGAAGTGCTCATCGCCGAGAAGAGGTTTGCAACGAAGGAGTTCGAATGCAAGACCCTGGTCCTGTCTAACAAAAGGGTGAGACTCTGCGTGCGTCCAAACCACATTGATGCAAATTAGTTTTCGAAAACCGAACCTCCGGTGGTGTCGGATTGCGGTCCGAAGTCCGAGGATCAGCGCGAGTGCATAAACCAAGTACTTCGCACCATCCTTGACGAAGAGGTCGATGTCAATGTCGTCTCGGGGCGCATATCCCCCGGACGCAACCGATCCCGAAAGCGCAACGCAGTCAACCAGAGGACACGTTCGAACAATCTCTCGCGCGAACTCTTCCGCGATTGTCCGGGCGGCCCCATTGAGGACCCTGTGACTCTCCACACGATTTCGGGACTCGTGCAACAAACGTTTGTGCCCCTGAAGACATGCGAAGCCATCCTCGACGACAACATCTGTGGTGGCCTCGATTGACTGCATCACGTCTCCCAGAGGCAATGTGCCGCCCAGGAGGTCGCGGGAAAGTGCTTCGAGCGTTGGCGCATATCCCCATTCGTGCATGACTTTCAGCGTGCGGATCACCCGAGATTCGGTGTCGTCCGGGGCTACGGCTAGCTGGGAATCGAGAAGCCTGTTCTGACCTCCCCGAGTGCAATAGGTTACTATTTGAATAGTATTAATCTTTTGCCGAATCGGGCAGGCCTGCAGACAACAGGTCCGACAGGAGCAAGAGCCGATGGACTCGCTCCTTCAATGGCGGATATCGGCTGAAGATCCCACGTCCGGCACCGCCAAGTATGCTCAGTCCCCAGGTCGCCTTCGCGGGCGTCCCCGAATTCGCTATTTTCACCAGCGCGGAGGCGAGTGCGGCGGGCTTGCCCGTCGACCGGCCGCCCATTTCATCCGCCAGGTATTCTCGTTCACGATGAACCGCAGGGTCGAAGAACTTGCTGAACGGATCAAAGAACAGGATGCGAGACAAGACGCGCGAGAATACCTTGAATTCGGCGTCGTGGTGCTTCAGATGCATGAGCTCGTGAGCGACGACGGTCTCGATCTCGTCCTTCTCGAGAAGCTCCAGAAGCCCTCGGGAAACGAGAATAGTGCGCCTCCTTCCACCGACGGCCATGGCGATTGCGTCGTCCGATTCCACGACACGGACTCGAACCAGTGGCACTCCCTCGAACTCCCCCACGAGGTCCACGTATTGCTGAAGCCACGCCTCCCCCAGGTTTGCGGCGCGCGGAGAGAACTTTCGGATCACGGCGTCGTTGCCGTAGCGCCAGACCAGGAGCGAGATGATGGAAGACGCCGCTAGGCCGCCCACCACCGCGCCGAAAACCGCCAGGGGCACGCCGTTCCGAGCGTACGCGACCGTCCGCGCCTGTGAGACACAAAGTGCGAAGCTGGCCGCGACGAACGCCCAGAAGAAGATCGAGAGGGCATACAAACCAGTCAGAAGGCTCACGCGGAGTTTCGCATTCCGAGCGTTGGTAAGGAAGACGTACAGGAGCGTTCCGAACGAAGCGCCGCAGACCGCGAGAACCGTCAGCGAGAGCGGCGAGAGCCAGTATGTCTGAAGCGCTTCGCGAACCAGTTCGATTGGGCTAGCCATCCCGTTTCTCCTTGACGCGACGCTTTTCGACTTGGGCCCTCAACGAGGTCAACTGAGACTCAGACAACGACCCTGGATTATCGAGCAGATACGACACCGCTTCGCCGCCAAACGTATCGACGACACGATCGATCATCGCCGCCATCGCCCTGCGGTAGGCGCGTCCCTCTTTGACCCGGTAATACACCTTCTTCTCACTTTCCTTCCGGACCGCGACGAGGTCCTTGTCGACCAGGCGATAGAGAGTCGTCGTGACGCTGGTGTACGCAACGTCCCTCGACCTACGAGCCTCCTCGTAGATCGCTCCGGAAGTCGCGGAGCCGAGATTTCGAACGGCCCGCAGGACCGCTAGTTCAAGCTCGCCAAGCTCCATACGAATACTAGAAGGATAGTAATCTAGTTAAAACTTGTCCAAGAAAGGTGCGCGCCGACGCTAGATCAAGAGAGCGCAGAGGCTTGCGAAGCGAGTTCGGAGAACCGCTTGGCCAGGATGTCGAGGGACGCCAACAGGACTGCCTTCGCACTCAGCGAACCGTCCGTCTCGAACTCCATGACGATCCGCGTCGGGTCGTTCGCCGCCTTCACGGACTCGACCTTATACTGCTCCATGAACTTCTTGCACGTCTCACAATCCGACGAGAGTTCGAGGGTCTCTTCCTCCTCCGTCGACGTGGACTGCATGTGGCTCTCGCAGAACGGGACGTTCGGATCGAGCGCATCCAGCGTCTTGCTCCCGGCCTTCAGGATCGGGTAGTACCGGTATCCCACGCCGTGTGTCGACTGCCACTTCGCGTGCTCCTTCCCCGAACCGAGGACCGCGGTCGCGTAGATCAGCATCGCCTGGCCGTCCCCGAGCTTGACGATCGGGATCTTCGAATCCTTCGGCCGCAGCTTCGCGTCGCCGATCGGCTCCAGGTCCGCGGACGTCACGACCCCGGGGCCGCGCTTGTTCACCGAGTAGATGATCGTGCAGTTCGGACACCCTTCGCCGTGGCACGTCGGGCAGTCCTCCCGGCGGTTGTACAGCGCGAGGTCGGTCGGGATCGGCACGAGGCCGAGGCGGTGGGCGATCATCTCGTCGAACAGCGGGCCCACGCTTTCGTATTCCTTTCCGTCGTCCGCCCGGATCGGGCCCAGATGGAATTCGACGTCCTCGATCGCCATCTTCGGGACGTCGGAGACGAGCACCCGCCGGAGCGCGTTCGCAAACGACGGCTCAGTCTCCTCGAGCAGCAGCCGCATCGACTCGTCGGCCTTCGCGAGGACCTTGACCTTCATTTACACCCGCCTTCCTCGGCGACCGCCTTTCGCCTTCGTCCCATCGTGCGGCACCGGCGTGACCTCTTCGATGCGACCGATCCGCAGACCCGCCCGCGACAACGCGCGGATCGCGGCTTGGGCACCCGGTCCGGGAGACTTCGACTTGTTGCCGCCCGGAGCACGCACCCGCACATGGATCGAGTCGATGCCCTTTTCCTTCGCGGCATCGGCCACGCGCTCGGCGGCCTTCATCGCGGCGTACGGCGAAGCCTCGTCTTTCGCGGCCTTCACGACCATGCCGCCCGTCGCCTTCGTGATCGTCTCCGATCCGGTGATGTCCGTGAGCGTGATGATGATGTTGTTGTACGATGCGTAGATGTGGGCGACCCCCCAGCGCGGCATGGTCAGGCCCCCCGTTCCGGTCCGGGTCCCGGCCCGGGCGTCTCGGGTCCCGGTTCGTCCTCGGGACCCTCGCTGCCTTCCGCCGGCGGGGGAGTCGGGATCTGGCCGGTCTGCCGGACCGGGTGGAGGTCGCTCGAGATCACGGAGCGTTCGTCGTACGTGATGCCGTTCTCCTCTGTGCGGCTCACGAGGATTCCGGGGATCGTCACACGGCGTCCCGCGATCGAGACGTGCCCGTGGACGATGAATTGACGCGCTTGCCGCGGCGTGAAGGCGAGGCCTTTGAGGAACGTCAACGTCTGGAGGCGCCGCGACAGGATCGCCTCGACGTCTAGGGCGAGGACGTCATCGAGGGTCGTGCCTTCGAGGGGCAGGAGCCCGAGGCGGCCGAGTCGCCGGAGCAGCTGTTCCCGCTCCTTCTCCGCCTGCTTGTCCCCGGTCCGAACGCGCGCCTGGAGTTCGCGGGCCCGCTGCCGGAACCGCCGCAGGACGTACTGGGAGCGCCACAGCTCCTTCTTGTTCTTCAGCCCGTACTTCTTCAGGAGTTCGTTCTCCGCCTTGATGCGTTCGGCCTCCCACGGATGGGACGGCCGCTCGAACTTTGCACGGGAGAACTTCGGATCGCCCAACGACTCACTCCTTCTTCTCCGCCGCCGGCTTCTTCTCTTCCTTCTTTTCTTCTTTCTTCGGGGCGGCTTCTTCCGCCTTCTTCGCCTTCGCGGCCTCGAGGGCGGCCTTCTTCGTCACCCCGACCGTCAGGCCCGTGCGGCCGTTCGACCGCGTGCGTTGCCCGCGGACCTTCTGACCCGTCTCATGGCGCACGCCCTTGTACGACCGGATCATCTTCATCAGATTGATGTCGTCCCGCAGCCGGACTTCGACCTCGGAGCCAACCAGGTGCAGGTCGAGCCCCGATTCCCAATCCTTCGGCCGGTTCACCATCCACGGTGGGAACAGCTCGCCGAGCTTGCTCAGCGTCGCCTCGATCTTGTCCGTCTGCTCCTCCGACAGATTGCCGAGGCGTTCCGCGCGCGGCACGCCGGCCAGGTCGGCGACGGCCTCGGACACGCGGATCCCGACGCCGGGGATCGCCGTGAGGGCGTACCCGACCGAGCGCGTTCCGTCGAGGTCCGTGTTCGCCATCCGGACGATGTAGCGGAAGTCCTCCTTCACGCCCTCGAGTTTCTTTGGCGCCCGCGGAGCCTTCGGCTCCTCTTTTTCTTCTTCTTTCTTCTTGGAAGGGCGTCCCGGCTTCTCCGGCGCCGCGGGGGCGGGCGGGCCTTCGGGTTCGGGTTTCGGTTTCTCGTCCGGCATCGGGTTCCCTGGGAGAGGGGTGCTCCAAACTCTGAGCGCTATTTAAGACTTGATGTGGCCGCGCATGGAAGGAATCCGCCTTCAGCTTCACGATAGGGATCAGGATCCCTAGGTATCCTGTTCGCCGGTTCCCATTTTTCGCATCGCTACGGCTGGGCGGTCTCCAAGCGGGTCTCCGCCTCTCGAATCCACGCGCCCTCGTACCGCGTGACGAGACCCACGTCGTCGACTTCGATGTCAGTAGCGAAGTTACCGCTCGCGTAGTGATACCGGTACGCAGCCGTTCGGCTGTACCGTTGAAGCAATGGCTCTAGGGTCAGCCCAGGAAACCGGACCCACGCCGCGGTGACCTCATCCTCCTTTCCGACTCCCAGGTTCAGACGACGGATCGGAATCGTGTTCGTGGACGGCGAGATTTCGAGATCGATGTCCGTGCAACCGCTGAGACGGGCATCTTCCTCGCCTTCGACCCACCAGCGCCCGCGATCTCGGACTGTAATGTGGAGTTCTCGGCGCACGCCCGCACGCTCTTGGGAGATTTCCGCGGCGAGCGTCTGCCACGCCGGATCACAGTGAATCCGGTACCGGACATGGGCAGGCTCCTGGTCCAACAGCGCGACGATGTCTCCCTCCAAGTGCCAGCCGCCCTCGTCGCTCGAGAGCAGGAAGCTCTCCGTACCGGGCGGTTCACCGCGGTGCCAGAAGACGGTCCGAAGGGGCTTGCGAATCTCCCGAAGCTTGGAAGCCTGGCCGTCTCCAAGAGATTTGGTCATCAAAAGCGCGTGGTCGGTGAAACCGATCGCGCGGTAGAATCCTTGGGCGTCCCCGTTCCTCAGACCGGTGGTCAGCACGAGCCGATCGGCCCCGCGGTCGCGGGCTCGCTTCTCGACGAACTCCAGCAAGCGACGTCCCACTCCTTGCCGACGATCCGGTTGTGCGACGAAGAGGTCCGAGAGTTCCGCATACGGGGTCGAGTCGAGGGACGGGACGAGGCGCAGACTCGCGAAGCCAAGGATCTTGTCGTCTCGCTCCGCGACCACCAACGTCTCGATCCCGCTGGCGTGATCGATTCTTCTTTGCACCGCTTCGGGCGTCACGGGTTCTCCGAACCACCGCCCGTAGAACGCCTCGAACAGAGGGACCAATTTTGGCGCATCCGCCTTCCCGACCTCACGGCATTCGGCGGACTGAGCCGTACCGTCAACCCCTCGCGGCGGGCTTCTGCTGGCCGCGATATTGGACTTCGTAGTAGTCTCGGAACGCGCCCGCTCGGATGGGGCGCCACCACCACTCGTTCGCCCGGTACCAGTCGACGGTCTGCCGCAGGCCGGTCTCGAACGGGGTCTTCGGCTTCCACCTGAGGCGGTCCCGGAGCTTCGTCCAATCGACCGCATGCCGGACGACGTGGCCCGGGCGGTCGGGCACCCGCTGCAGGAGCGACTTCGGCTTGGCGAGGGTCCCGAGGATGGCCTCCCCAATTTGGAGGATCGATCGCTCCGAGGACGCGCCGACGTTGAACGTCTCACCCTGGACCCCATCGGCCTTCATGAGGAGATCCAGGGCGGCGCAGTGATCCTCGACGTGGACCCAGTCCCGGGTATTCGCTCCGGTCCCGTAGACCGGAAGAGGCGTGTCCTCTAACGCGTTCGTCACGAACAACGGGATCAGCTTCTCCGGGTGCTGGTACGGTCCGTAATTGTTGGTGCAGCGCGAGATCACGACGGGCAACCCGTACGTGGTGAAGTAGGAGAAAGCCAGCCGGTCCGCCCCGGCCTTCGAGGCGGCGTAGGGACTTTTCGGCATGAGCGGATCGAGCTCCGTCGAGGGACGGCCCGGAGCTTCGCCGTACACTTCGTCGGTGGAGATATGGAGGATCCGTTTCAGGTCATTCGTGCGACCGGCCTCGAGGACCGACCAGGTCCC
>Ga0209236_1000643_pt1 | contig 20403 bp, 21 predicted proteins | sample GraSoi013_1_40cm_FD_185819 | JGI IMG/M metagenome (GOLD analysis project Ga0209236, IMG submission 185819) | Grasslands soil microbial communities from the Angelo Coastal Reserve, California, USA - Sample 09_27_2013_1_40cm (SPAdes) (version 2) | ecosystem: Environmental > Terrestrial > Soil >... | reverse complement strand
ACCGCATCGTGGACGTCGTCGGTCGCGCGACGCGCGCCCGAGGCAAAGCGGTGCTCGGTCTCGCGACGGGCAGCACCCCTCTCGGTGTCTATAACGAGCTGATCCGCCGTCATGAGGCGGGGGACATCGATTTCTCACGCGTCATCACGTTCAATCTCGACGAGTACTACCCCCTCGCGCCGGACAACCCCCACAGCTATCACCGTTACATGTGGGAGAACTTCTTCGAGCACGTGAACATTGCGCGCGAAAACGTGCACATGCCGGACGGCATGACCGCGCGCGATCGCTTGCCCGAGGCCTGCGCTGCGTACGAGCAGGCAATCGCCGACGCGGGCGGCATCGACTTCCAAATCCTCGGCATCGGGAAGACGGGACACGTCGGTTTCAACGAGCCGGGCTCCTCCGCCACATCGCGGACGCGACTCGTCACGCTCGACACGCTGACCCGGAAGGATGCCGCTGCGGATTTCTTCGGTGAAGAGAACGTGCCGCGTGAAGCGATCACGATGGGTGTGGCCACGATTCTGGAAGCGCGGGAAATCGCGTTGATCGCCACGGGCGAGCACAAAGCCGCCATCGTGTCGCGCGCCGTCGAAGGCGACGTCTCAGCCGACGTCGCCGCGACGTTCCTGCAGCGTCACGCGAGCGTGACCGTCTACCTCGATCTCGCCGCCGCGGCCGATCTCACGCGCATCAAGACGCCGTGGGTGCTCGAGCCGGTCGACTGGACTCCGCCCCTGGTCGAACGGGCCGTGGTCTGGCTCGCGGAGCGCACCGGCAAGGCGGTGCTCAAGCTCTCGGCCCGCGATTACGCCGAGCACCAGCTGAGTCCGCTGCTCGCCCGCTTCAATTCCGCCGGTCCGATCAACGGTCAGGTGTTCAACCGTCTGCGCGACAAGATCCGCGGCCGGGCGAAGCTTCCCGCGCACGAGCGGGTCCTCGTCTTCTCGCCGCACCCGGACGACGACGTCATCTCGATGGGCGGCATTCTCCGCAAGCTGTGGGAAAACGAGAACGCCATCGTGGTCGCCTACATGACGAGCGGTAACATCGCCGTCTTCGATCACGACGTGCGGCGCCATCTCGACTTCGTGGAACGTGCGGCGGGAACGCTCAGTCTGGACACCGCCGCCGTGCAGCGCGCGCGTGCCACGGTCGAGGCCGCCGAGAAGAAAAAGCAGCCGGGCGATGTAGACCTCCAGATGGTGCAGGATCTGAAGCGTTTCATTCGCGAGTCGGAGGCGATTGCGGCGCTCGGGGCGGTCGGCATCCCTCCGAGTGCCGCGCGGTTTCTCAACCTTCCGTTCTATCAGACCGGCGAGGTGCGGAAACGCCCACTCGGCGACGAGGACATCGCGATCGTGAAGCGCTTGTTCGACGAGGTGCGGCCGAACATGGTATTCATCGCCGGCGATCTCTCCGACCCGCACGGCACGCATCGCACCTGCAAGATGGCGATCGAGCGGGCGCTCGCCGTTTACGAAGGTCCGGCACCCGAAGTGTGGCTCTATCGCGGCGCATGGCAGGAATGGGCGCTGACCGAGGCCGACGTCCTGGTGCCGCTCTCCCAGGAAGAGCTGCGGGCGAAAGTCCTGGCGATCTTCCGCCATCAATCCCAGAAGGACACCGCCCCCTTCCCCGGCGGGCACGACGATCGCGAGTTCTGGCAGCGGGTGGAGGCACGGAATCTCGAGACTGCCGCCCGGGCCGACCGGCTCGGGCTGCCGGAGTACTACGCTATGGAAGCCTATGTAATTCAGCATACTTAGCCGCAGATCGTTGCACCGCGCACCGGCTGTTCATTATGTTGGCCCCGCGTCTTCCCCTTAGGAGGAGGCCAGCAATGAACGCAACGACTACAAAAGCACTCAGCTTGGCTCTCGTCGTCGCCGTTTGGGCAATCGTCTCACATCTCGGGAAGCTGCCGCTGCAGCTGTGGCCCGTGATTGTGGGCCTCGCCTGCTTCGTGGGCGCCGGCGGCGGAATGATGGGGCTCCAGAAGTCGGTTCTTGGAAGTTTGTCCGGGGTAGTATGGGCGCTCGTCTACGCCTACGTAGCCGGCGCGCTGGGACACTCGGAAGTAGCAGACGCATTGATCCTGGGTGCCGCGGTGTTCGGCATGGTCTTGCAGGCGCGCGTGCCCTTGCTGTCGTACACGGCCGGCGCGTTCGTCGGCGCCGCCACGGCGCTGGGTGCCCGCGCGGTGACCATCAACGGCGGCATCCGCGTCGCAATCGCCTTGGCGATCGGGTGCGTGCTGGGAATCGTGGCAGAACGGGTTGCTGAAATGATTGGTCGCATGCGGGTCGTTCCGGCGATGTCGCACCGCTGATCGAACGCCTCTCGGAAGGGAGCAAGGCACATGCGTGTAGGCTCATTCGCCGCCGCATGTGCCTTTGCCGTTTCGCCACTCGCCGCACAGGATAGCACCCGCAGCGCCCAAGACTCCGCGCCGCGGGTCTTTCTCGATTGCCCTGATACGTTCTGCGATTTCGACTACTACCGCACCGAGATCACGTTCGTGAACTGGGTCCGCGACCGTCAGTTCGCGCAAGTGCACGTGCTGGTGACCACGCAATCGACCGGCGGGGGACAACAGTTCACCGTCGACTTCATCGGGTCCGAGCGGTTCGCCGGCGCGGCTGACACGCTGCACTGGATTTCTGCGACCAGTGACACGCAGGATGATATCCGACGCGGCCTGGCCCGAACCTTCAGACTCGGGTTGATCCGGTTCGTCGCCAAGACGGCGGTGGCACCAAATATCGAGATCTCCTACAACGCACCGGCGAGCGCAGCCGCGCAGGTGCACGACCCGTGGAACTATTGGGTCTTTCGCGCGCAGATGAACGCGAATCTCCAGGGCGAGAAGACATTCAAGTTCCAAAACTGGTTCAGCACTCTTTCCGGCAATCGCGTCACAGAGGCAGGGAAAGTCCGTCTTTCCATAAACCAGAATTACAACCAGAGCGACTTCACGATCACCACCTTCGACTCGCTGGGCAATCCATCCGGTGAAGAGGTCATCACGAGTATCAGCCGCGGGTACGATGTGAGCGCACTGATCGTCAGAAGCTTGACCACCCACTGGTCGGCAGGTGGCCGCGGATCAGTGTCGTCCTCGACATTCCTTAACGAGAAGCTGGCGACTTCAGTAGCCCCCGCCATCGAGTATGACGCCTATCCGTACTCGGAATCCACGCGACGACTGCTCACATTCCGCTACGAGATCGGGCCGAAGACATATCGTTACCGCGACACCACCATTTTCAACCGCGTCGCCGAGACGCGGTTCAATCAGTCATTGAATGTATCGCTCAGCGTGAAGCAGCCCTGGGGATCGACCGGCATCGCGGTGGAGGGCAGCAACTACCTGCACGATTTCCGCAAGAACCGCGTGAGCGTGTTCGGCAACGGCGAATTCCGGCTGTACAAGGGACTCTCGCTCAATTTCGTCGGGAGCGTCGCGCTGATTCACGATCAGCTGTTCCTACCAAAGTCGGGGGCGTCGGAGCAGGAAGTGTTGCTGCGGCGGCGCCAGCTGGCGACGTCATATAACTATTTCACATTCTTCGGCTTGAGCTATACGTTCGGCTCGAAGTTCGCCAACATCGTGAATCCGCGCTTCGGAGGCGGGGGCGGCGGCTTCTTCATTATCCAGTGATCGGCCCTACAAAAAACCAAACCCGGAGCCACGCGCTGCACTCCGGGCTGGTGAGGCCGGGCCAAGCGGCCGTCGACGCTTGGGCCACGACCTCTGCTCCGCTTGCCGCCAATCTAGAACCCTTTCCGCCTTGACTTTGTCAGAGATCGGTCCAGCGGCGTCCGGGAACTGTTGCAGGGGTCCGCCGAAAGGCGGATTCTATAGACCATGATTCTCCGCGTGCGCCGGGGTGCCGTGGTCGGCACTCTCCTCGTTCTGGCATTCGCCGTCGCGGTGGTGCTCGCGGTGCAGGCCTATGGCGTCGCGCGCTATCACCGCGCGCAAGCGGATCGGGTGCTGCGCGACTACGCGGCCCTGGCGGCCGCGCGCGTCGCCCAGCGCAGCGCCCAGGAGATCTACTACGCCGTTCATGCGCCGCTGAACGCTGTGCAGCGCGCTCACGAGATGGCGCCGCACAAGCCACTGCCCGCACCAAAAGACCTGCGGGTCGACGAGATGGAACATGAATTCTCGCTCAAGCCCTACATTCGCTTCACATTCCGCATGGACTTCAAGACACATCGCCTGCAAACGGCAGGCGCGCCGTTGCCGGCCGCGGTTCGCGCCTGGCTCATCGACACACTGCCGGTCCACACGCGAACCGTCTACGACACGTCGTGGCACATGGGGACCGTCCTCGGGCGTCCCGCCGGCGAACGTCGCTATGTCGCGTATACCGTGCTGCGCGATTCCACCGGGGTACTGCGCACCGCCCTCGGCTTCGATGTAAAGCCCGAGGTGTTACGCCCGCTCGTCGTGCATGCGACCGAGAAGTTTCCGCTGCTGCCGCGGCCGCTGACCGGAGGCGTGCAGTACGACTCGATGGGATCGATCATCATCACCGACCGCTATGGCTACGAGATCTACCGCTCCGCGGTGCAGTACACGTCTCCGTTCACCGCGCGCGACACCGTCGGGAAGGACATGGGCGATCTGCACGCCGAAGCGACGCTGCGCGCCTCCGTCGCGGACCAGCTGATCATCGGCGGATTGCCGAAGTCCCGACTGCCGCTGATCCTCGGCCTGCTGGCGTTGACGGCCGTGTTGATCGGCACCGCGCTCGTGCAGCTCAGGCGCGAGTCGCAACTCGCGCGCTTGCGCACCGATTTCATCTCCGGCGTTTCGCATGAGCTGCGCACACCGCTGGCGCAGATTCGCATGTTTTCCGAGACCCTGGTGCTCGGCCGTGTGCGTTCCGACGAGGAGCGGCGGCGCTCGCTGGCGATCATCGATCAGGAATCACGGCGGCTGACGCACCTCGTCGAAAACCTGCTGCACTTCTCGCGCTCGGAGCGTCAGACGGCGCACGTGACGCCCGAGCCGACCGCCCTCGCGCCGCTGGTGCAGGAAGTGATCGATGGCTTCACGCCGCTGGCGGCAGCGCGCGGCGCGACGCTGTCGGCGGCCATTCCTGCCGACCTCGTCGTCCCCGCCGATCCGGGCGCGGTCCGGCAGATGCTGTTGAACCTGCTCGACAACGCGGTGAAGTACGGGCCCGCGGGGCAGGAGGTGTGCATCGGGGCAACGCGCGACAACGGCGCGGCGCGGCTCTGGGTGGATGACGGCGGACCGGGCATTCCCGGACCCGATCGGGAACGCGTGTGGGAGCGCTTCTGGCGGCTCGAGCGCGACCGCGGCTCCGCCGTAGCCGGCAGCGGCATCGGGCTCGCGGTCGTACGCGAGCTCGCGAGCCTGCACCACGGGCGCGCGTGGATCGACAATCCGGCAGCGGGCGTCGGCACACGCGTCGTCATCGAGCTACCGATATGACCGCGTCCGCCGGTCCCATACCCGCCAAGCGGATTCTGGTCATCGAAGACAATCCGGATCTCGCGTACGGGCTCCGCAACAACCTCGAGATCGAGGGCTACGACGTAGAAGTCGCAAAGGACGGCACGAAGGGCCTATCGCGTGCGAAAGCCGGACAGCCCGATCTCGTCGTCCTCGATTTGATGCTGCCGGGAATGGATGGCTTCCGCGTGTTGCGCGCGCTGCGCGATGATGGACACGGCATGCCGGTGTTGATTCTGACCGCGCGCGGTGAGGAAGCCGACAAAGTCCGCGGGCTGCGGCTCGGCGCCGATGATTACGTCACGAAGCCGTTCGGCGTGCTCGAGCTGCTCGCGCGCATCGAGGCCCTGCTGCGCCGCGCCGCCGCACCGCGCAAGAACGGTGGGCCGCCCGCGCCAGTATTCGAGAAGTTCGGCGACATCGAAGTGCTGACGCCATCGCGAACGGTGCTGCGCGAGGGCTCGTCCGTCGCCCTCACACCCAAGGAATACGATCTGTTGATCGCGTTGCTGCGGCGCGACGGTGCCTGTATCACGCGGTCTGAGCTCCTCACGGAAGTCTGGGGCTACAGCGCTGAAGTCATGAGCCGCACGGTCGATACTCACGTGGCCGAGCTGCGGCGCAAGCTCGAGCACGATCCCGCCAATCCCCGACACATCCTCACGGTGCGTAAGACGGGCTACCGACTCGCGCGGTGACCGTGAGCGCGCAACAAGCCGAAACACTCCGGCGCTTGCATGTCGAAGGACCTATGCTGGTGTTGCCCAACGCCTGGGACGCTGGCAGCGCGCGCATCTTCGTCGAAGCGGGATTCTCCGCGCTCGCGACGACCAGTGCCGGCATCGCGTTCAGCCTCGGCTATATGGACGGCGAACGGATCAGCCGCGACGAAATGCTGGCCGCCGTTGGTCGGATCACCCGGCGGGTCTCGGTGCCCATCACCGCCGACATGGAGGCCGGCTACGGGCGTACGCCCGATGCCGTCGCCGAGACGGCGCTCGGCGTGATCGACGCGGGCGCCGTCGGAATGAATCTCGAAGACAGAATCGAACACGGTCCATTGCTCGATTTCCCGCTCGCCGTCGAGCGCGTGCGAGCGGCTCGCGCGGCGGCCGACAAGGCCGGCGTTGCGATCGTGATCAACGCGCGGACTGACACGTTCGAAGCGCCGGAGATCCCGCGCGACGGCCGGGTGGCTGAGGCAGTGCGCAGGGGCAATGCGTTCCGGCAGGCAGGCGCAGACTCCGTCTTCGTACCGTTCGTGGGCGACCGCGGCACGATCGAGCAGCTCGTTCAGCAGATCGACGCGCCCGTCAACATTCTCGGCGCACCGAACGCGCCTTCACTGAAAGAGCTAGCTGCTCTGGGCGTTCGGCGGGTGACATTCGGGTCTGCGCCGATGCGGGCCACGCTCGGCTTGGTGAGACGCATGGCGCGGGAATGGAAGGAGAAGGGCACGTACGGGACGCTCGAGGCGTACGGGATTCCGTTCGCCGAGCTGCAGAAACTCTTCGGAGATCGCTAGTTCAACTCGACGTGCAGATGGTCGGCGGTGCCGACGTGCCGCTTCGTATCAAACCCCATCGACCAGAAATAGAGCTGCACACTCCAATTCTTCAGCGTGCCGCGACCCGCCGTCCTGAGGTCGACCGCGTGCACCCATCCATCCGCGCCACGGTAATGACGGCTGCGGAGACTCTCGGGCAATCCCATGCGACCGTAGTCGTCGGGCTGACGGCCGGTGTCGGTGATAAGAATGTCCCGGTCTACCAGGATCGCGGTTGAAAGGGCCAGTCGCAGCAGCGGATGAACGGAGGTGTAGTACGCTCGAACGGGAGCCGACTTGGCGTGCACGCTCGCGAGATAGAGTAAGGAATAGCCGCAGTAGAACACAACCAGGGGCAGCGCAACCCATTTCGCCAGCGGCATCACCAGCGCGCGACCGCCCTTCCCTCCTCGCTTCGTGAACCGGCGCGCGATCCAGACGGCGTAGGCGGTAACCACGCCGCCGGTAAGGAACGCCGCCACCAGCACCGCCATCCAGACCGGCGTTCGCCCGTGCTCGTAGATGAAAACAGACCCGCGCACCAGCACGACGAACGGCAAGGCAATGATCAGAGCGATCTTGAGAAAGCCGATCAGCGCTTCGCCCGCCAGCGCCTTCCATTCGGTCGGCGTGGATGGCGCCGCCTGCCGCCATTTCCGCCGCCACTCCCGCTGCGCCTCGTTTTTGAGGCGGGCCAACCGAACAGCCACACCGTCCATGCGGAAAATGTACGAGGGAACTGAGCCATAGGTTTGGCGCGCTCTTCCTTTATCTAGCGAACGGCGGAGGTTGACCCTTACGGTCCCATGCGGTCTCTTCGTCTCTTACCACCGCTCTCACTCAGGAGGCCGCTATGCCCGACACGATCCGGAAGGTCGACTACTACTACATCACGGCGCCTGACAAGGCGGGTGAAGGCGCGCGTGTGCTGGGCGCGCTGCGGGATGCCGGCGTGAACCTGCTGGCGGTACACGCGTTTCCGAGCGCGCGTCGTTCGCAGATCGATGTCGTTCCGTCGGACTCCGCCGCGTTCGTCAGCGCCGCGAAAGTCGCGTATTCCTGGTCGAAGGTGACGATCGTGCCGGCGCCATGGCCTCCTTGCTCAGCCGGTTGGGCAGCGCGGGCGTCAACGTCACGGCGACGAGCGCGGTGCGCTCCGGATCCGGCCGCTACGGGGCGCTGCTATGGGTTAAGCCCCGGGACGTGAAGAAGGCGTCGGAAGCCATAGGGGCTATGTAGGGTCAATATCGGGTATCAGAAAGCGACCCCCTTTGGAGGATCTGAGTCATGGCGTCACGTGCTGAGCGGTTCAAGAAAGCCGCGGTGAAGGCCGCCAAGACGGCGCGGAAGTGGGCGGCGACTGCGGCACGCGAAGCCGACCGGCTGCTCGCGGAAGCGCAGAAACGCGCAGCGACTGAACAGCGCCAGCGGCAAATCAAGGAAGCGCTCCGCCGCACCGGCAAGGTTCTGAAGGCGGTCGGCCGCGCGGCGATCGTGGCGGGTATCGCGGCGGGCATTGCATCGGCACGTGCCGAGAATCGCGCGCGGAAGCCCACCAAGAAGGCGAGACGCTAGTCGGCGCCGCTCAGCTTCAGCAGGCGGCTCCATTGCGCCGCCGTTACGGGACTCACCGACAGCCGTCCCTGCCTTACGATGGGAAGATCCGTGAAGGTCTTGTCGGATTTGATCTGCGCGAGTGTCACCGGTTGAGGCAGCCGCCGATGCGCTTTGAGATCGATCACGACGAGCCGCGCATCTTTCTTTTTGGGATCCGCATACGGCGCGGATATGACGGTCGCCCAACCGACTACCGCTTTCTCGTCACCCGTGTGGTACACGAGGACCTGATCGCCCGGGTGCATCGCCCGGAGGTTCCGTAAGGCCACCGGGTTTTTCACGCCATCCCAGACGGCCGTCTCTTCCCGCTCGAGATCGGCATAGCTGTACGCCGTCGGTTCCGTTTTTACTAACCAATAGTTCGCCACTGTTAACCCCGCGGTATCGCCGCGGGGTTGGCCACCCGCGCGGCCCAGTCCTGAATTGTTGTGGCCAGCTCCTGCATCACGTCGTCTTCCGACGTTCCAGTGCGCTTCGGCACCTTGAACGAATGGTCGCCTTCCTCAATTAGATGCAGCGTCGCCCGGTCGCCGAGCTGCTGAACGACACCTCGTAACAAGTCGAGCTGCGCGAACTCGTCGCGCGTGCCCTGCAGAAACAACATCGGCGCCCGCACCGCCAACAGGTGCTCCGCGCGACTGATCCCCGGACGTCCGGGAGGATGTAACGGAAAGCCGAGGAAGACGAGTCCCCGTACGCCGGGCAGCGGCTCTTTAGACTGTGCCTGAGACGTCATCCGGCCTCCAAACGACTTGCCGCCGGCGATCAACGGGAGTTCAAGCCCCTCGCGCGCGGCCGCGACGACGGCCTCCCGCACTGCAGCTTCGGCGACCGCTGGCGAATCGGGCCGGCTTTTCTTCGCCTGCATGTAGGGGAATTCGTACCGGTAGGTCGCGATGCCGTGCTGCGCGAATGCTTGGGCTGCCCGCTCGAGGAAGGCGTGGCGCATCCCCGCCCCGGCGCCATGCGCGAGCACCAGCAGTGCTCGCGCAACGGCCGGAGCGGTCAACAGATGGTCCATTTATTTCAGTCGCTCGTTCAGCCGTTCCAGTACGCCCACCAGATTCGGCTTGAGCTCCAGGACGGGGGCCACTGGGTCGTACCCCAGCTTCTGCATGCGCTTCAGCGCATTCGCAATCGTGAAGTTGGTGTTGTGGAGCTTGCCGTTGACCTCGTCCCACTCGATCGGCATGGACACCGGCGCTTTCGGCGACGGCCGCACGCTGTAGGGCGCAACCATCAACTGGCCGGCGCGATTCTGAAAGGCATCCACGTACACTTTGCCTTCACGTTTGCTGATCGTCCGTGCCGTGGTCGCGATGTCGGTGTGTTGATCGGTGACGAGCCGGGCAAACAACATCGCGAGCTGCAGGCATTGCGCGTAGGTGAGCTGCCGGCCGAGCGGCAGCATGACATGCAGCCCCGACTTCCCGGTCGTCTTGATGAACGCCGGCATGTCGACGTCGTCGCACAGTTTCTTCATCGTCTTTGCGAGTGTGATGACGTTGGCAAACGGCGCCTCCTTGGGATCGAGATCGATGAGGCACCAATCCGGGCGCGTGAGATCGTCAATGCGACTCATCCAGATGTGCAGCGGGATCGTTCCGAGGTTCACGAGGTAGACCAGCGTCTCGATGTCGTTCGCGACGAAGTACTGAATGTCGCGCTGCGTATCCTCGCTCCAGATCGGAATCGTCTGAATCCAGTCCGGCACGAATCCTGGCGCGTCCTTCTGATAGAATGACTTGCCGTTGATTCCGTCCGGATACCGCGTGAGCACGACGGGGCGATTCTTCAGATACGGAAGCAGCCACGGTCCCATCGAACGGTAATACTCGATGAGATCGCCCTTCGTGTACTTCTCCTCGGGCCAGAATGCTTTGTCGAGGTTGGAGAACTTTACTTCTCGGGGACTGGGGGCTAGGGCCTGGGGCTTGGGGGGTGTTTCCTCGAGGCCCGAGTCCCTGGGCCCCAGGCCCGGCATTACCACATCCTCCGGCTTCTTATCATCCCGAAACCTCACGAACACCGACTGCCTGAGGAGTCCGTCCTTCGTGAATTCCTTGTACCGAACGTCGCACACGAGCCGCGGCTCGACCCACGTGTGATCCGTTCCTTTGGGCAGCGCGCCATTCTCGGGCGGATCGCACGGTGGCGTCTTCCGGACGAGGCTTTGCAGCGTGGCGCTGATCTCCGACAGTTGATCACCGCTGAATCCCGAGCCGGCACGGCCGCAGTAGATGAGGCGCCCGTCTTTGTACGCGCCGACATGCAGGGAGCCGAACCCGCCGCGCGAGCCTTTGGGCTTCGAGAAGCCGACGACGACGAAATCGTCGATGCGATCGGCGCGGATCTTCAGCCAGTCGGATGATCGACCGCTGCGATACGGGCTGTCGGCTTTCTTGGCGACGATGCCTTCGAGCCCGAGATTCACGACCTGCTCGTAGAGCGCTTCACCATTCTTTGCGAAGTGCTCTGAATAGCGCAGCGGCCCCGTCGGCGGCAAGATCTTCTGCAAGATCTCCTTGCGCTTGATGAGCGGCAGCTTGCGCAGATCGTAGCCCTCGAAGGCGAGCAGGTCGAACACATAGAGCGTCGCCGGCGATTCGATCGCGGCACGTTTCGCTTCGCGCGCACCCAGTTTGGCTCGGGCCTGGAGCTTGTTGAAACTCGGATGACCGGACTCGTTGAGCACCACGAGCTCGCCGTCCAGGATGACCCCTTCGAACGGAATCGCCTTGATCGCCCGCGCGATCTCCGGGAAGGACTCGGTGAAGTCGAGGCCCTTGCGTGAATACAGAATCGGCGCGCCACCCTGGCAGGCCGCGCGCATGCGATAGCCGTCGAGCTTCACCTCGAACAGCCAACCGGCTTTGGAAAACGGCTCATCGCGCGTCTCTGCGAGCATCAGTTCCGTGTCCTCGACCCGCACGTTCCGTTTCGGTGCGCCGAGTTTCTCGATCTCCTTCCTGATCGGCTCGGCGCGCTGCTTCGCGTCGCGCACCTCGTCGTTGGTCAGACCGGACAGAACTGATTCGTTCGAGTACGGCTCGGTCGAGACGTACTCGTCGCGCTCCTTAATGAGCAGCCATTCCTTCTCTGTCTTTTTGAGCTTGATCAGCGTCCAACGCCCGCGAAGTTTGTAGCCCCGGAGCTCGAACAGCAGCTTCCCTTGTTCCAGACCTTCGTATGGGTCTTCGAGCGGAACCCACACGCCGCGGTCCCAGACGATGACGGTGCCCGCGCCGTAATTCCCTTCGGGAATCACGCCCTCGAAGTCGCCGTACTCGAGCGGGTGGTCTTCGACGCGGACGGCGAGACGCTTATCGGCTGGATTTGCGGAAGGACCTTTGGGGACCGCCCACGACATGAGAACGCCGTTCATTTCGAGACGCAGGTCCCAATGCAACCGCGTCGCATCGTGCATGTGCACGATCAGCAAGCCCCCAGGTTTCGGCGCGGCTGTGGGGGCTAATCCCCCGGGCTCCGGAGTACGATCGAAGGCGCGCTTCGCACGATACGTGCTGAGCGCGTCGCCTTCTTCGGAGCGGGACTTCCGACGGGTGGGCATGAGCGCGTATGATACTCCACTATGGCCGCTCATTCCATCGGTTCCGCTACGGTGTCGTTTGGCCTCGTCTCCGTACCCGTGCAGCTCTACGCTGCCGGCGAATCCAAGGCCACCATCACGTTCAACTGGCTGCACAAGAAAGACGGCGCCCGACTCAAGCAACAGTACGTCTGCTCCAAGGACGGCGAGAAGGTCGAGCGTGATGACATGATCAAGGGCTATGAATTCAGCAAAGGCCAGTACGTCACCTTCACGCCGGACGAGTTGAAAGCGTTGGAAGAGCGAGCCACCGGTGCGATCGACATCGTCGAGTTTCTTCCAGCCGAAAAGGTGGACCGCATTTATCTCGACCGCACCTATTTCCTCGGCCCCGACAAAGGCGGCGAGCGCGCCTACAAGCTGCTGGCCGAGGCACTCGAGACGACCAAGCGCGTCGCGATCGGCCAGTATGCCGCGCGCGGTAAGCAGTACCTCATCATGGTCCGCCCGATGGACGGCGGGCTCGCGATGGAGCAGCTGCGCTACGCCGACGAGATTCGCGACCTCGCCGAAGTGCCGATCCCCAAGACCGAGGTGAAGAAGCCCGAGCTCGATCTCGCGATCAAGTTGATCGACCAGGCGGCGACCGAGGAATTCCAGCCCAAGAAGTACAAGGACAACGTGCGCGAGCGGATGCAGGAGCAGATCGAGCGCAAGGTCGAGGGCAAGCAGATCACCGAGGAGCCGGAGGAGGCACCGAAGGCCAAGGTGCTCGACCTGATGCAAGCGCTGAGGCAGAGTCTGGAAGGGGAAAAGGCGGAGAAGGCCGAGGCGAAGTCAGCCGCGAAACAGCCCAAACGCCGGAAAGTCGCGGGAGGACGCTAAAGCATTATCTTGGGGCGACTCTTACCCCGAGGGTGAGCGGTGCAAGACACGTTCTCGACCACTGCGAATGCGCCGGGCCCGCTGTTTTGGATCATCTGCTTCGCCGTCGCGCTGTTCGAAATCGCCAGCATGTGGAAGCTGTACCAGAAGGCCGGCTACCCCGGCTGGGCCGCGATCATCCCCATTTACAACGCGATCGTCCTGATCCAGATCGCGCGCAAGCCGATCTGGTGGATTCTGCTCTACTTGATTCCGCTGGTGAACATCATCATCGCGATCATCGTCACGCACAACGTGTCCGTGAATTTTGGAAAGGGCGCGGGCTTCACGCTGGGACTCATTTTTCTGGGCCCGATCTTTTATCCGATTCTGGCGTGGGGGGACGCGGAGTATCAACAGCCAACGTCAGGAATTGCCGTGCCAGCTTAGGACCCATTCCTTTTTCTTCGTGCTTGAAGAAGATGTAAGCATCGGTCCAGGCGTCACCCCAGGCCTGGACCTTTTGCATCCAGTCCCGCAGCGAGTCTTCCGCATACCCCTCGTCGCGTAGCCGCAGGTAACCGAAGTCGGCTGTGGCGACGAGCGGCGTGGTCCCTTCCTCCGTATCGGCGATGCACAGCGCGGTGTTCGTGCTCCGCAACAACTCGTAGACGTCGTCTGACCACCACGATGCGTGACGAAACTCACACGCCGCGCGGACATCCGACGGAAACTGTGTGAGTAGATCACTGAGCCGCGCGATGTCCTTCTTAAAATTAGGGGGTAATTGAAATAGCACCGCGCCCAGTTTGGCATTAAGCTTGCGAATCGTCTCGAGAAAGAAGCGGAGTGGGTCGTCGATGTTCTGCAGGCGCGCGAAGTGAGTAATGCGTTGTGGCGCCTTCAGCACGAATGTGAATCCCTCCGGCGTCGCCGCATTCCAACCGGCGACGGTTTTGGCGTTGGGCATGCGATAAAAAGTGTAATTGACCTCGACCGTGCCCAATTGTTGGGCGTAGAACTCGAGCCACTTCGCGCTCGGGAGCTTGGGCGGATAGAAGCTTCCCTTCCATTCCGGGAAGTTGTAGCCGGACGTACCGACGTGCAGCCGCATGAGTCTAGCGGCAAAGCTAGTCTCACCATTCTCGATGGGGGAGCTGTCGCATGACGAAGCTGAAGCTCACACTCGCCGCGCTGGTGTTCGTTGTGGCAGCCTGCGGAACATCGGCCGAGACCGAACGGAAGCTGGCTGAGCTCGAGCAGGCCAATGCCCAAAAAGACAGTCTGATGCAGGAAGTGGCCCTGAGCTCGCGGCTCCTCAGCGACATCAACGTAGAGATCGCGAAGGTGAAAGTGCGCGGTCGGCTCAACGTGTCGAGCGAGAGCCCGGTCACCGCGTCGAGCGATACGTTGATCGCCAAACTGCGCTACGTCGTGACCCGCGTGCGGGAAACGGAGAGCCAGCTGAGTCAGAGCCGCGAGCGCATCAAGGACCTGACCAACCTGTCGGACAGCCTCCGGGCGACGCTCGACTCGACCGCCAGCAACCTCCAGGCCGTGATCGCGACGCAGAAGCAGACCATCGACCTGCTGACGGATCAGGTCAACACCCTTACGGCCGAGAACGTCGCGCTGCGCGACAGCCTCTCGACCGGGTACTACGTGATCGGGACGAAGGCCGAGCTCAAGAAAAGGGGGATTCTCACCGAGCAGGGTGGCGGTCGCGTGCTCTTCATCCTCTGGCGGACCGGCAAGACGCTGCAGCCGGCGCGCAACCTCGATCCGTCGCTCTTCACCGCGATCGACACGCGCAAGGTCACCCAGATCCCCCTGCCCAGCGCGCGGGCCGAGTACCGGATCGCGTCGCTGCAGGACCTGTCGTACGTGGCTGAGGAGCGTAAACACAACAAATACTCCGGCACGCCGAGCCTCACGATCACATCGCCTGTGGATTTCTGGCGCAACTCAAAGTTCCTCATCATCGTGTTGGAGGGTTCTTCGGGCTCAGTGGCTAATCGGGACTCACAGCGCAGTGCTGAGTCGCAAGCGGTGAGCCGCTAGAGAAGTCGCAAGACTCGTCGTGCAAGAGGCCAGGAAGTCTCCCTGGCCTCTTGTGTTTCAGGGTAGTTTTCAATCTCATGCCTACACGCTGCGGCTGGTCGGAATCAAATCCCCAAATGATTGCCTATCATGACGCGGAGTGGGGCGTACCGGTCCACGACGACCGGCAACTCTTCGGCAAGCTCGTGCTCGATGGATTTCAGGCTGGACTGTCGTGGGCCATCATCCTGCGCAAGCGCGACGCGTTCCTGAACGCCTTCGACGGTTTCAATCCCGAAAAGATGGCCCGCTACGATGCGCGGCGCGTTGCCAAGATCCTCAGGGATCCGGGCATCGTCCGTAACCGCCTCTAAGTGCGATCAGCGGTCGGCAATGCCCGCGCGTTTCTCAAAATGGTCGCGGCGGGAGAATCGTTCGACGCGTTTCTCTGGCAGTTCGTGGGCGGCGCCCCGAAGCGCAACGCCTGGAAGACGCTCCGCGGAGTCCCCGCGGAGACGAAGGAATCGACCGCGATGAGCAAGGCGCTGGTCGAGCGAGCCTTCCGGTTCGTGGGGCCGACGATCTGCTACGCGTTCATGCAGGCGGTCGGGATGGTCAATGACCATCTCGTGACGTGCTACCGCTATGCGGAGCTTACTTCGCGCGCTCCAGGTATTGGCCGGAGCGCGGGTCCACCCGCACCTTCTCGCCGGGGCTGATAAACTCCGGCACCTGCACCGTCACACCGTTGGACAATTTCGCCGGCTTGGTGCTCGCGGTCTTCGTTGCGGTCTTCATCACCGGCGAGGTTTCGACCACCTTCAGCTCGATCACGGACGGCAGCTCGATGGCGATGGGGCGTCCGTCCAACCACTCCACCTGCACGACCATCTCCGGCTGCAACCAGGGCGTGTCCTCGCCCACGGCCCGCTCGTCGAGTGTGAACTGCTCGTACGTCTGTTGATCCATGACGTGCACGCCACCCTGGTCTTGATAGAGAACCTGCATCTCCTTCGTGTCGAGACGCGCTTCGTTGAGAAAATCGGTGGCGGCGAGACGCTGATCGAACGTGTTGCCCGAAACAAGATTCCGGAAACGCACCTGCACGAACGCGCGCAGGTTGCCGGGCGTGCGGTGCGTAAAGTCCATGACCCGGCACGGCTGGCCGTCGATCATGAGGACGTGACCTTTGCGAATGTCTGTGGCTTTCATGGGAGCGGGAACTTAAACCAGCTGGCTTAGCACTCCAAGGCCCCGAGTGCTATCGACTTGCTTGAACGGATGCCGTTTACTAGCGTGAGCAACCTCACACCCATTTCGCGCGTCGGATTGCAGCTTTCCGCAGCAAAGTGTCCACAGTGTGGCAGAGGGGTTTCTGGCGTAACGCATTGCCGAATAGCCAGATAGATGACCGGCACCAAGCTTGCCTCTCTCGTATGCGTAAGGGGAGGGACGCATGATAAGGCCCATCATCCATCGTCAGCTGACTCGCGGCGATCTCGCCTGTCTGGTCGAGGAGATCGCCCGAATGGATGTCACCGAAGGTCGCGAGGCCGATCAGGCTCTTCAGGCCGGCGCCGTCGATACTGTCCTCGATTCTCCCGCCGCGCTCGAAGCCGTGTTGGGCCGCGGTGGCGCGCCCGCGCCCCTCCCACTCACGTTGCTCTGGTACGTCCCCATCCGCGCTCAGCTGCGAGTGCGTGGCGTGACCGACATTCTGCTCGCGGATTACGCCGCTACACTGCCCGTCGTGTTCGCGACCTCGCATTCGCGGACCGCGATCGCGCAAGCCGAGGACGGCATGACCGAGTGGTGGCGGTTCGTCGCCGCGTTGCCCCAAGGGACCGTAGCGCAGGCGGAAGCGGCGGCCGATGCTGCTGCATTGGCGCTCTGGTGGGCGGGTTGTTTCCCGGAATGGGTGGAGCGCGGCGGCTCCGGTCGCGGCATGGTGCGCGCCTACGTGACGTTCGCCGGCCGCATGCTCGCGCTTGCCGCCGATCTCCTCGAGTCTGCCGCGCCCGAAGAGGCGGCACTCTGCGCCCGCGCCGCCGACGCGCGCACCGAGCTGCATGCAGCGCTCGCCGAAGCGCGCGTCGAATACATCGGCGAAGATCCGCACAGCAGCGAAAGCCGCCTCAACAGGTTCTTGAGGCGGCTCGCCGACAACTAGTATTACGGTTGTGTCGATGGTTCTTTCGACGGTACTTCTTTCAATCCCTCAACGCGCTGCAGGTTCGTCACCGCTTTCCCGTACGTCCCTTCGATAGCCAACGCGGCGCGATACTCCGACTCCGCGGCGCGGTACTGACCGGTTAGCTCAAGCGCCATGCCGAGGTTGTTATGGAACGTCGCAACCTTGTCGTTGCGCTGGACAGCCGCCTTCAAGGGCTCGATGGCGTCCTGGAACCGCTCCAGCCGGATGTACAGCGCGCCCAGGTTGTTGAGCGCCCACACATCCGTGCTATCGAGCGCGATGGCGCGCTGGTAGGACGCGATAGCGGAATCCGTCTTGCTCAGCGCTTCCAACGCGCGGCCCTGAAGCCGCAGCGGCTCACTCGAAGTCGAATCGAGTGCGATCGCCCGCTCGATGTGAACGAGAGCGCTATCGGGCTGGCCACCCTCCAATAGGACGCGGCTCAGATTGAGGTGGCTCTTCACATGCGTTGAATCGAGGCTGAGCGCCTGGACGAAGGCACTCTCTGCTTGCACGCGATCGCCCACCTTCCAGGCCGACAGTCCGAGCATGTAGAAGCCCCACGGGTTCTTGGGCCGGCTCTCGGTGTAGGTCTTGAAAAGCGCCGTCGCATCGTCGTAGCGATGATCACGATACGCGGAGTCTGCGATCTCGAACGTGACGGGACCGGTGATGACGCGCGCCGGCTGCTCGCTGCTGACCGGCGTGCCCGCCACCGGCTTCGACACGACGGCCTCACCCGCCGCTGCCTGATTGGGCGTGCGCTCGTTACAGGCGGCGAAGGTGTAGGCGCCGATCACCGCGCTGAAGATGCCAGCCATGACGAGCACCGGGAAACGCAGCGATCGATTGGACTGATCCAGCGAAAATTGATACGACATGGCTCCTCCGGGAGCAGGGGTTCGGAGCCATGGGAAGGCACACACGGTACCACGTACCCGGTACCTGGTAGCGGATGATTCCGCAATGACTTAGAAATTTCGCGGATCGCGCCCGTGTCTGCTCAAACACCGTCGGGAGAGCGTCACGTGTCCCGCTGAACACCGAGCCGCCGCATGATTTTCAGGAGGCTCGCGTGGTCCGAGAGCCCCAACTCCTTTGCGGTCTTGGTGACGTGCCAGTCGTTGCGCTCCAGCGCCTGAATCACGATTTGCCGCTCGGCTTCCTGTTTTTGTTCTTCGAACGTGCGTCGTCCGTCGCGCGTCGTGCGTGGACCCCCTTTACCGCCGCGGATTTCGGGCGGCACAGCGGCGCGGGTGAGCGCGTCACTGTCTGTCGCGATGATCATGCGCTCCACCACGTTGCGGAGCTCGCGGATGTTGTTGCGGCGCCAGTCGTACGACATCAGCGCCTCGCTGACGTCGGGCGCGATGGCCTTCGGTCGCATGCCGAAGCGCTCGCAGGTCATCGCGACGAGATGCTCGACGAGGGCCGGTACGTCCGACAGCCGGTCGCGGAGCGGCGGCACGCGCAGGACGTGTGTATTGAGCCGATAGAAGAGATCTTCGCGGAAACGGCCTTCGCTCACCTCTTTTTCCAGATCCCGATGCGTCGCCGCCACGACGCGCGTGTTTACATCGATCGTCTTGGTTCCCCCGAGCCGCGTGACTTTGCGCTCTTCCAGCACGCGCAGGAGCTTCGCCTGCGCCGCCGGAGACAAATCGCCGATCTCGTCGAGGAAGAGCGTCCCACCACTAGCCGACTCGAAGGCGCCCTTACGCGTGGCATTGGCGCCCGTGAATGCGCCCCGCTCGTGTCCGAACAGCTCGCTCTCGACGAGCTCATGCGGCAGTGCCGCGCTGTTGATCGCGATAAACGGCCCTTTGGGATTGGCGCCGAGGCGGTGCAGCTCGCGAGCGACGAGCTCTTTGCCCGTGCCGCTTTCTCCGACGATCAGCACGGAGCTGGGTACCGGCGCGATGCGGACGATCGCCTCCTTGAGCTTCGCGAGCGCGGGACTCGTGCCCACGAGCGGCGACTCGAGCCCGAACCCGCGCCTAAGCAGCGTGACCTGCTCGCTTAGCCGGCGGCGGTCGATCGCGTTCTCGACTTCCTGCGCAACCCGCTCCATCGGCTCCGCTTTATCGATGAAGCTGTACGCGCCCAGTCGGATCGCCTCCGCGCAACGGTCGTAGTCGCCCGTCCCGGTGTAGACGATGACCGGCACCCGCAACCCGAGTCGCTCGATGGATCGCAGGACCTCAAAGCCGTCCATTCCCGGCATCTCGAGATCGAGTATCACGCAGTCGACCGAATCACGCGTCAGACTCTCGAGCGCGGCGCGGCCGCTCTTGGCGACCGTGGTCTCATAGCCGCGCAGGCGTTTGAGGTCGTACGCGTACTGCTCGGCCATCGCGGGGATGTCGTCGACGATCAGGACGACGGTCATTGGACCGGGATCTCCACGATGAACGTCGACCCCTTCCCCGGCTCAGTCTCGACCTTGAGTGAGCCCTTCGAATCGAGGATCAGTCGCCGCACAATCGATAAACCGAGACCCGTCCCTCCCGGTTTGGTCGTATAGAAGTCATCGAACGCGCGATCGAGCTCCGATTTGCTCATGCCGCGGCCCGTGTCGCTGACCGCAATGCGCACCACGCCGTTGCCCCCTTCCGTTGTCACCATCACGGTTCCGGCCTTCCCCTCCAGGCTGTCGACCGCATTGCTCAACAGATTCTCGATCACGCGCCGCAAGACGAGCGCGTCGGCGGAAACCGGCGGCAGGTTCTCCGCCAGTTTCGTGCGGACTGTGCCGGAACCGGCCACCGTGTCCCGCACGACCGTGTTCACGTCAGTGGACCGGCGGTCTGATTGAGGATAGAGACGCGCGTAGTTCGCAGCGAGCGTCTCGAGGTAGCTGATGCTCGACTCGACCGTTCCCTGCCGTTCGGTGAACACCTGTGGTAAGTCCGCGGGCTGATCGCGCGCGACCTGCGTCAAGTGCCGAAACACGTTGCGCAGCGGCGCCAGGCCGTTCTTCACGTCGTGATTGACCTGCCGAGCCATGTCCCCGATCGCGACGCGACGCTCCATGTCGCGAATGCTGGCTTCTACGGGACTGCTGATGCGAGTGGAAAGCCAGCTTGCGAGCAGCA
>Ga0209236_1000642_pt1 | contig 20417 bp, 11 predicted proteins | sample GraSoi013_1_40cm_FD_185819 | JGI IMG/M metagenome (GOLD analysis project Ga0209236, IMG submission 185819) | Grasslands soil microbial communities from the Angelo Coastal Reserve, California, USA - Sample 09_27_2013_1_40cm (SPAdes) (version 2) | ecosystem: Environmental > Terrestrial > Soil >... | reverse complement strand
TCAGAAGGGTCACGGGGAGAGAAAAGTCCGAGAAGATGCTGGAATGGAAGAAAGAGCGAAAAGCCGAGGCGATCTTGAAGAGCGCGGCTGACAAGCTGAAAAAAACAGAAGAGGACGCTGAGGATATCAGGAAAATTCTCCTAGACAAGTTCGGAGGACTCTATTCTCCTCTCGAAGAGGCCTTGGACGAAGGTCCCGAGGTCCTGGTGAAAGGTGGTTTGTCATCCGAGTGGGCTCAGGCTATAGCCGAGGTCACGAAGACCAAGATTCGCCTCGAGAGGTCGAAAGTACGAGGAACCGTTTCGGTAACATGCCACAAACCGGGCGGAGTGGAGATAATCAAGCAAGCGCTGATGAGCGCGAAGAAGATACGCAAGCCCCGTGGGAGCGAAGTGAAAATCTACTCCATCGGATCTCCCAAGTACAGAATAGAAGTAGAAGCGCCCAGCTTCGAAGCAGCCGAGAAAACCCTCAGCCTAGCAGTAGAGGAGGTCCTCGGGACCATCAAGAAGGCTGGCGGCGAGGGAAGGAAGCTTGGATGAAATGGTTGATGAGACGATGCCCAAAATGTTCGAGATACACTCTGAAGGAGATATGCCCGGTCTGTGGCACCCCGACTAAGAATCCTCGCCCAGCAAAATTCTCGCCAGACGACAAGTACGCTCGACAACGAATGGAAGGGTCCGTTGGACCCCCAGAAGTCTAAAGAACTCTCTCACATAAAGGTCAGAGGCTGCGTCATCGTGACCGCGATGTCCAAGAGCTGAGCCGGATCACCCTGCCACCTGGCCCGTACCAGAACGTATGGTTGGCCGGTGGGCAGCTTGGTGGTCCAGGCGTAACTAAAATGTCCGGCTGTTGCGTTGACGTTTGCTATGAAATTCCAGCTGCTTCCCTGGTTGGAAGAGTACTCCAGAATAACCGGAGACTTGCTGGTTGTAGTGTCGACTGGTTTGCCTGTCGACGTGGTCAGTGACCCTGTGATACTAGTGTTCCCGTCAGTAGGCGCGACGATCGCTGGTGTAAGCTGGGCCGTCATCGACGGCGTGTCAGGATACCTAACAGAATACAAGAGAACGTATGAGGAGGAAGAGGCGAAGTCCTGGACGAAGAAGTGTGGAGTGACAGCGGTATCGTTCGGGTCGCTCGGACGTCCTCCAGGATAGCTATTTCGCATCAGCATGCCCAGAACGGTATTGCTAGTGGGAATCTGAACGTTCTGAAAATTGCTGGTAATCCTCTCATCAGTAGTCCTGTTTCCTATCTTCACCATCCGGTGGTAGTCCGACGCGCCTGTTTGGGGGTTTGTGATCACCTGCCGGTAACTGACGTTGGCAGATCCCAAAGGGGTGTTGATCGAAGTGTTGTTGCCTATCCGGACCATCCAGTACCATTTGCTGTCATCCCCGTAGCCACAGAAAGGCGGTCCGTTCGAGCCGCACAACCCGCGATTGTAGCTGATGAAGATGGCGACGTGCGTGACTCTCTCCTGACGCATTAACTGGACCGCTAGCGACTCGTTCAGCATGAACCCGGTTGCAATGTCCTGTATTGCCGTCGTGTTCCCGGTTCCGTTATCTGAAAGCGTACTGAGTCCAGTGTTCACTGTGATCCAGTAGCCATAGTCCCACCAGGCGAAGACGACACTTGAATGTGGCAGATTGTTGCTCATCCAGGAGAGGGCTTCAAGCCAGTCAGGGACCGCTGCTCGGACTGGAAGACTCGCTGAGGCGATGGTGGTCGGAGTATAAGCCGATTGGACAGCGTTGATGAAAGTGGGAACCACCAAGATCATTATGATGAGCAGTATGCCAAGGCTGAATTCTCGGCTTACTCTGCTGGTGAAACGTAGCTTCCGCCGGGGAAAGAGCACCGTCTGCTGAATAATATCCATTGCAGGCTTGCCCAGCTCGACCACAGTTATCGCGGCGAGAGTAGCCATAACGGGAGCTAGGATCAAAGTTAGCCGGACTAAGCTTGCGGCAAAGTAGAACCCTGTGACCCCGAAGATTATCAATAGAACATCGCCCTCGCGCAGTCGTTGGAATGCGAAGAAGAAGCCGAAGACTGCTAGAATTATCAGGCTTCCAAGTTCGAGGTAAAGGCTCGCCCAGGTGGAAGGCCGGTTCTCAGCTACTGACGCGACGAGTGGTATGTTGTTCCTGACGAAGGGGTCGACCGTAGCGAGAAACTTTCCTTGGAGGAGTGACCCTGAGATTATCTTGGTGCTTACCAATCCAAAGAGGATCACGGCTGAAGAGACAATGGTGACACCAAGGATGCTCAGCCTTCCTCTAGTTGAAGGGGCTAACCTAGCAAGCTCCATCACGATTAGGAGACCCATAACTCCCACCAAGGCGATAGTTGTGCTCTCGGTCAGAAACGCGTGTCCTAAAAGTGGGATTTCAGTCCCTATGTAGAGCATGAAACCCAAGGTCATTCCGTAAGCGAGAAAGAGACGGGGAGTGTAACGTCTCAAAACAACTAATGCCAAGGCGAACAAGCTCAACACCTCGGCCGCGTAACGGAAACTTCCCCATGAGAACGACATGTAGATGAGGCTAATGCTCGACATCATGCTGTAGATGATCGTGCACTTCAAACTCTTCCCAGGATTGACTGCTCGCATGAAGAAGAGGAAGGTAAGAATCATCGTCGGGACTCCAACCCCTTCGTTGCGGAAGAACCCGAGCTCCGTACGGCTGATCAGGCTCGAACTGAAGGCTGCAAATAAAGCAGCGAACAGACCGGCACTCTTTCCCCATAGATCCTTTGCAAAGAAGTAGGTGGCTAAGACAGCGAAAGCGCCCAGTAAGATTGGGCTGTAAACAGCAGCATCGTAGAGGCTGATGTTAACACCAATAGACTGAAAGAACTGGTAGATCAGCACCCCGGTGAAACTGGTCCCTGGATAGCTCGTGGTGACGGGCGCACGCCCGAACGGGAACCACTCAGCAACATTGACATAACTAAACCAGGATTGCCACCCGTTAGCAGTAATCTGTCGCATGTCGTTGAAGTTGAAGTAGGGATCGAATTCCGAAATGTACGCTCCCCAGCGAAGCGGAAGCAGGCGAACCAGTGAAGCTAGTACAAGTGTGAGGGAGAGAATCAAATAGTGAAGAAACGATGCCCGGGGGATCAGACCAAGGTTTTTCCTTATTGCCCTAAACCGAGAGCCGATACTCTCACGCGTTAGGCCGGCTCGGATCTCACCGAAGAAGCCTTCTGGCTCAACCTTCACTTCTAGCTAGCACTCTCTCTTCTACGGGCCTTCGGAATTACGAGGGAGATGGCTCTTGCCTTTGACGTTAATATTCTTGTGGTTGAAGCTGTAGACAGGACTGCTCTCGAAGACCCACGAGACAGAGTTCGCCTTCGAGGGACTCACGACTCGGCACTCTTTCAAGAATGGGCTGGCCGATGGTTTGGCGGTTGACTCTGGAGGCAGTGCTCAGCGGCCAGGGATTCTCAGTTGGACAGCCTATGTTTAGTTCTTCCGGCTGAACGAGATTCCGAAGCGATTATACGTCTCGAATGGGTTGTCAGACGATGTCGCTTTTGGCTACTTGCTATGCCATTTGCCATCAGTTTTGTCGGGAAAGTAGTATGCTTCCCAAACTCTTCCCCATCTAGCGCGGTAAACATTTACGAAGTCAGGATGCAGTTCGAGGATGACTAGGATAATTGCGTAGTAGAGTCTCCTCAGCCCTTTCGTTTCGCGAAATTTTTCCCTAGCCCTTGTGAATCTCCAACCGAGATAGTACATTCGAAATTGTCTACGCTCGAAATCATTACTGCGTGCGTTCTTTCCACCTGCCTTTGAATTCGCGACTCTTAGACCGAATTTGTTCATCAAAGCATGCAGAACGTGTCTATCATGGACTTCCATGACGCAAGCAGGCAGCGTGTCAGCGCTTAGTAGCTGAGTTTCGCATCCCTCGCAGTCCATTTTCATGAAATCAAAATCTAGGTTCAGCATTTCAGTGTCAAACGATCTCGCATGAACTTCTGCGTTCCACTTGTTGGAACCAAGGTTTTCGCTAATTATGCTTGCCAGGTCGGGGTTTGGCTCGACGCAAATTACGCGTTCTACCCCGTGGAAGAAATAGAACAGGGCTGTTTCACCACACCCCGCCCCTATGTCGAGAACAGTGGCTCCCTTCAAGGCGAAGGGAGGAAGATGGTATTTCTTCCATTCGCCCCATTCACCGAAGATGATGTGGAAGTACTCGGGATGAAGCTTGATCGTATATCTGCCGATTTTCAAATCGTAATACTGTGAGCTGGACCGGACAAGCCTCCAGTTCCACGTCACAAACATTCTCTTTAGGAACTGATGCGGGAGAATTGCACGGTCGGCGACCAAGAGGAAGAGTTTGCCCCTCCTCGTTAAGCCGATCCTTGTTGGCAGAATCATCGGTCGATCAACGGGGAAGCTCGCCCAAATGAGCAGACGAAGAGCTTGCCCTGCTTCCTCGGTCTCAATGGGTATACCGTAGAACGCTAGTTACCGCCCACCTCCCGCCTTACACCGTTATCAGCAATATCCACAATTTTCCGCTCGAACCTTTCTGGGCTGAACGGTTTTGCTTTCTCCGATATTTCCATAGGATTAGTAGGCTCCTGCATTACCTTACGAATGGTTGGAATAAGATCATCAATCGAACTAAAAGTAGTCCCTAAGCCAAGAGCATCTATTGTCTCTTCGGGACCAGTATTCTTGGCAACTATAGGATAACAACCCGCCGATATCGCCGCAATAACGCTCAGCATCATTGCATTTTCTCCGCCAGTGTAGAGGTAGACCTTACTCTCCTCAAGGAGGTAAGGTGTCTGCCCTAAAGTGGTTTTTCGGTAGACCACATTCGCCGGGATTCTCTTCTCGATATCCCGAGCGTAGGCCTCCAAGCCTGGTTTCGTTCTCGCCAGTAGTACGAAACGATATTCGGGCAGTCTTCTCGCAGCTTCAAGAAATATCTCAACGCGCTTCTCAGGAATCAGTCTAGTTACCTGAATCACCTGCTCCGTCTTCTGTCTTGGCTTAAACGGAGTGCAAGGTTGGAAGATAAGAGAAGAATTCCTGTATCCATTGCTTCTCAAACGCTCCAGAATACTAGGAGAAAGGGCAAAGTACCAGTCAGGGCTTGGAGGCCTAACCCGAAGGATCTTCCTAAGAAAATCGTTCAATCCTCTTTTCGCGGCAATATATCCGTGAGGTAGTTTTTGTCTAGGAAAAGAGCTGGACGAGTAGCTCGCGGAATACTGGAATAGGTCCGTCCCATGATATATGAAATGATATAGGCGCGAGGGAACGTGGAAAGGAGAAGATTGAGTACAAAAGGTAACATCTGGGTCGATTTCTTGAAAGTGTGATTCCGTCTTTCTAATGTCCTTGAAATCTTTGATAACTGCTATTCCCGGAATAGATCTATGAGAAGTACTAGACTGGACATGATAGCATTCGCTTAGGACCTTTCCCATTCCAGGATAGACCTCGTCGGCCTTTGCAGGGTTGTTGGTGTCAGAATAAAGAGTTACTTTGTAGCCTGCTTGGAGAAGAGCCCGACAAACTTGTAGACAAAGCAATTCTCCACCCATATAGATCGAGAGGATGGGGTGAATTACCAGAGCCCTCTTCATTCAGGCATCACCACCGCATTCTTTGAGCCGTTCCCGGCTCGAACCGCTTCTTTCTCTGGTAAAAGCTCGAATACAGGTGGCAGCAAACGGAGGAGGTTCCCATAGAGTGCAGGAGCTAATCACCACGACCCAACTGAATTAAGTCGTCGAAAAGTTGGTAGAACCCACGGGATCGCGAAGCACCGAGGCTCACTGTGCTCGGACGAGAGAATTCATTGTTCCAAAGGGAGTTTGAACCTGTTACAGTTTGGTTCCACAGTTCTTGCAATAAATGGCTTCACGTGGGTTGTCAGTCATGCAAGCCTTACACTGATTATGGCCAAGGGCAGGTCTTGGTATGGTGAACGTCTTGTTGGCTCCAGAGTAAAGATTGAATTTGTCTCCGCGTTCGCAGCGGAACCTTGAAACTCGATATCCTTGAAACCTCCATTCTCGCTCGGGTGGGCTGGACACTTCAAGTCCACATCTAGGACAGCTTATGCTCATAGATTCCCCGAATACTTGACCGGTGCAAATCCGATATTTAAGATGAGACGTGCCTAAGGGGTTGGGATAGCCTTCACGGTGAGATTTCTCAGCCCAGCAATTCCTTTTTTTGATGGAGTTCTCCAACTCTGTAACGACGATGTGCATTTGTCGCACCGTCATATCTCCATCAACAGCGACTTCCAAGATCCCTACGATGAATGGTCCGGCTCTTCTCAGCTTGAGCTCTTTGATGCTCTTAACTTGACGGTTCATGTGAATCACAGATTCTATCTCCTTCGTGAGTTCTGGATCATGAAACGCATCTAGAAGAACCAGCGAAGATTCTCTTAACGCCACATACGCGACCGTTAAGATGTAGAAAGCGACAAGCATACCGCCAAAAGCGTCCGCCCCCTCATGAAATCCAAGAGTGGTTAAGAGAACGCTCCCGAACGCTACGAACGATGAAGAAGCATCCTTTATCGAGTTCTTGGCATCCACATTCAACGAGAGAATCTTGTACTTTAAGGCCACCCGCCTCATCTGCAACGCACGATAAAGGGATACGAGTCCAGTGACGAGAAGGACTGCTAGAGCCGCGGGTAGAAAGTTAGGAGGCTTCGGACTCAGCAATGCTCTATAAGACCTCAAGAAAATGAACGATGCAGCCGCAACCAAGATCAGTGCTGCTATGAGAGCTGTCAAGCTCTCGACCTTGTAATAGCCAAACGGGAACTTCTTACTCGGCCTCCGCCGGACGAAATGCAATCCGGTCCAGACGAAGAAAGATACGGAAGCGTCAGACAACGAATCGACACCGTCCGCGAACAGAGCGACGCTCCCTGTCACCATGCTGAAGATGACTTCAACGATTCCAAGGGCCAAGAGGGTCCATACTGACCGCCTGGCTATCCGCTCGCCCGCCGCGAATCCAGTAGAGTCGTCCTGCAAATCGTTCCTTTATTTTCCAATCAATCTCAAGGCGTCGAGTTGTTGGAAGGAGGCTTAGACTCCCTAGAGCCTTTCACTGATCACAATGCGGATTTAAGACAAGTCTAGAAGTCAATTTCAGGAGCAAGTATTCTTGAGGAAGGCGCCGGGGGTGGGATTTGAACCCACGAGGGCCTAAGGCCCATCGGATCTCCGCGACCAACAATCTGGCTTAGCAATCCGACGCCCTACCAGGCTAGGCGACCCCGGCCTACTAGGCTCAGACAAAATGTTCGTCTAAATAACTGTTCAACTATACAAGATCCATTTCAACAGCTCTCGACCCTAGTAGAGCTCCCCACAAACATGGTTTGCGGGTCGGGTTTTGGAGGAGGGTAGAAACGGTCCTAGTCATGTCACAGCCTCCCAACTTGGCAAGAGTCTTCAAGGCTGAAGACGTCTCCCTCCCTTCTTCAGGTAAGACTCCTTATGTCTGATGATAACTCCGAGGAGTGAGAGAGAGGGTAAGGGCCTGCTACATCAGAGAGTTGTCGTATCACAGCGACTGAGCACTATGCTTATCATACTTTCCCTAGCATCGCTAGTATCGATATCGCCCAAGACTTTCCCCTCCGCTCATGCCACGGGATCTGTCTACGTGAATCCTCCAATGACGGCGGTAGCAGGAGTAGGTACAGTCGTCACCGTAAGAGTACAAGTGGCCAGCGTGGATCCCTTCGATGGTTGGGATATTCAGGTCCAATCCAATCAGTCCGTAATCGATCCCACTTCTCTTTCAATACAAGGGAACACCCTCGCCGTCAACTACAGCGAGAACGTTCTTGAGACGGTGAACTGCGTAAACGGGGTGAGTCATCCTACAAGCCATTGCGACCGATCTGACGGACCGGGTATTGTGCACTCGGCAGCCATGAGCCAAGAAGGTAGTCCGACCTATCCTGTTTATGGGGTGCTCTTTACAATAAACTACACAGTAGCTGGTTCGGGCTCTTACAGTCCCTTAGAGATCCAGAAAGCCATTATGACTAACGGCCCCGATCTCGTCTTTGTAACAACCCGAGACGGAATCTATGGCGTCCCACCAGGGGAGGGCTTCATGCTCAGAGCCTTCCCAGCTTCACTGAGTATATTCCTAGGGTCAAGAGCAAATGTCACGCTGAATGTTTCAAGCCTCGGCGGCTACGCTGCAGAAGTTGATCTTGCTCTCGAAACCCCGCATCCCGGTCTCTTGGTATCTTTCAATGTGACTAGTACCACATTATGGCCAAACCACCCCAGGAATGTGACAATGACCATCGCGACCGATAGCACTTATGAGGCCAGCTATTACACGATCACAGTGATGGCGACTAGTAACGGCCTTTCTCACACTGCCACGGTCTCAATATCCACGACGGACAAGCCGGACTTCGCAATCAGCGCTTCGCCTTCAATTCTCAGAATCCATGCCACCTATTCAAGCAGCTCGATTATCTCATTGGATACTCAATCCGGGTTTTCGGGTCCAGTTTGGTTAAGCCTAACTGTGCCGGAGGTTCTAGGACTGACGGCATCGTTAGGTGCAAGTGAGCTGACGATTTCGCCAGGCAGTTCCGCAACGACAGTTCTTGATATTCACACGCCAGATTCGACCCTCCCGTTTGTCTATCTGGTAAATATCACAGCGACTAGCCGGTTATCATCCCACCAGTTAACTATCATAGTGACGCCTCCGTCGCCGGACTTTCGCTTCCTGCTAACTGGCTTGGGGTTCGTGATTCAACAGGGCCAATCTCGCACATTTACTCTAACAATGACGAGCATTGACTACTTCAAAGGCCAGGTGAATCTTTCTGCTTCATCCCTTCTCGGGGCTGAGGAAGTATTCAGTCCTCCCTTTGTTGCTCTCGATTTCGGCATTTCGTCGGCCTCGACAATGACCCTCGCGACTGATGTAACTTCAGGGCTGGGAAATCACAACGTTACTTTGACCGCACTTGGAACAAGCGTCTTCGGCGCTAACGTAACGCACGTCATAGTTATGATTGTAACCGTTACTCAGTTTCCATCAAGGACAATACTGGGTCTCCAGCCCTTGATCTACTTCGGCACTATCGGAGCGCTCTGTCTAGTTGCTATTGTTGCAGCCGTTAGGGGGGTCAGGAAGCTCAAACATTGACAATTCCGAGCCAACCGAAACCAGGTACAAAATTTGGTTAGCCACTATCCATGATCTGACTTAGTAATCCCTTGCCCTGCCCGGATAGAACGCTTACTGGATTGGGCGAATATCAAGCTTTTCTGAGTCCCGCATGCTTGGAAGATCCAGATATCTCAATAGTTTCTTGCGAACGATAGTCAATTGGGGAAGAAAGGTCGTTACATTGACACAGGTAAGAGTGGGGAGACCTATGACGCGGAGATGGAAGCAACTGCTGCCGGAATCTAGTGGCGCGTAAACAATTAGGTGCTCTCCGCACTATTCCTTTCGAAACACCAAGCAGTACTGGTGCGAGCGGTTCCCGACCCATGCGTTGTATATTCCAAGCGGAAGTAATCGCTTGTCATCGTGCAACCAAACCCTCTCATCCTTCGGGACCCATGTTTTGGCTAGGGTTGTCAACGTTTCAAACGCGAGTGGGTAAAGCCGACCCTCTGAGAAAACGTTGTTTGTCACAACGACCAAGTATCCTGCAACCTTCACGATCTCATATACCTCGTCAAAGATTCGCTTTTGAGCATCTAGGAATTCCTCGTAATTACTAATGTTTCCAATGTCCTCCGGATCGTTACTATAGTTAGTGTCCAACCCCTGCTGCTTGCGCTCGCGTTGCCGGAGGCTGGCACGTTTCAGTTGATTCCAGTACGGAGGCGATGTGATACAGAAATCGATCTCTGGAACCTTGTTCTCGTCCAGTACCTTTTGCAAGTTACGGGAGTTCCCCTGGAGTGCCAATTGCCAGGTTCCACTGGAGGGCGGAGCATCTTCGAGCCTCGACCTGGCCATCGACGCGTAGCGGGGATTGATCTCAACTCCGACTGCGTTTCGCCCTGCTGCTCTTGCTGCAAGAAGCGTACTCCCGGTTCCCATGAAAGGGTCGAGGACCCACATGTTCGGTTTGGTGAAGAACTCCACAAATTCGCGGACAAGCGTTTCGGGAAATCCGGCAGGATGAACCAGTTTCGTCCTATCTCGGGGCGGCGGGCTGTGTTTGAACCAAGACTTTGTGAATTTGATCCAATCTTTGCCAGAGAGATCGTTCAGTCGATTTATTGGTCCGCGATTTTTGCGAATTTCTTCGTTCAATGGCAAGAGTTTTATCATCGTTCCCCTTGCCAGAAACTAGGTTTATTAACGGGTTTCCGGCCGCCGTACTTTTCACCCGTGGTAGGTCGGACTCTAAGCCGTCCCCCGCTCCCGAGGTAGCAACTAATAATTGGTAAAGAAGCAAGACAAGGAGAAGGAACTCTCTTATGACGTATTCAAGCACGAACTTGTCCCCAAACACGTCCTGCTCAAGCCTGAAGAAGCGAAAGACATCCTAGGCCGCTATCACATCAAACCCTTCCAGCTACCCTACATAAAATCAAGTGACCCTGCCGCACGGACGATTGGCGCGAAACCCGGGGATATCATCAAGGTCATCCGGAAGAGCGCGACCGCGGGCGAGTCCGACTTTTACAGATACGTCGTGGAAGATTTTTGAAGAATATTGTTTTGAGTGAAATTGAATGGCAGTAACAACCCAACAACTCTGGAACCTATCTAAAGAGTTCATCAAGGACAGCGGCCTCGTCCGCCAACACATCGACTCTTACAACGACTTCGTCGAAAGAGGTCTCCAAGCTATAGTTGACGAGGTCGGAGAACTACCAATAGAAATCGGAGATTATCCACTACGCATCAAACTTGGCAAGATAGAGATCGGAGCACCCCGAGTAATAGAAGTGGACGGCACAGAGAGATCCATCTATCCCGCTGAAGCAAGAATCCGAAATCTAACCTACGCAGCTCCCCTTCACATGGAAATGATCCCCGTAATCGGGGAACGTGAAGGCCAACCCGAAATGGTCTACATCGGAGACCTACCTGTCATGCTCAAATCAAAAATCTGCCTACTCTCCAAACTCTCATCTGACGATCTAGTAGGCGTCGGCGAAGATCCGCTTGACCCCGGAGGCTACTTCATAGTAAATGGGTCGGAAAGAGTCATAGTTGCACTTGAAGACCTGGCTGCGAACCGTATACTCGTAGATATCGAACACACCGGTGTCAACCCAACTTACAAGGCCAAGATATTTTCCACAACAGTCGGTTTCCGAGCCCGAATTGAAGTCGCCCTGAAAAGCGATGCAGGAATCTATGTGACAATGCCCGGGATTCCCAGCGACATCCCCCTTATGATCCTGATGAGAGCTCTTGGCTTCGAGGAAGATGCCAAGATCGCAGAGCTAGTCAGCACTGATCCAGACATACAGGACGAGCTCGAAGCATCCTACGAAAAGTCATTAGAAGCTAACAATAGCCACGATGCCCTTCTCTATCTCGGTAACCGTCTCGCTCCAGGACAGGTTGACGAGTACAGACTAAAGAAAGCCGAGTCGGTCTTGGACCGAAACTTCCTACCCCACCTCGGCAGACTGCCGTCCGAAAGGAGAGAAAAAGGCCTCTTCCTGACAGAAATCGCCGCTCGTATCATAGAGGTCAAGCTTGGGAGGAGAAGCCCAGATGACAAGGACCACTACGCAAACAAAAGGTTGAAACTAGCCGGCTCCCTCCTAGCAGAACTATTTCGAATATCCTTCCGAAACCTCACGCGCGATCTCAAGTATCAGCTTGAGAGGATAACTATCAGACGGCACATCGAGTTCTCGATCGCTAACGCCATCCGACCCGGAATAATCACCGAAAGAGTTCAGCATGCGATTGCAACAGGAAACTGGGTAAGAGGAAGAATCGGAGTAACGCAGCTGCTAGACCGAACAAACTTCGTTAGCACCCTAAGCCACCTCAGAAGGCTGCAGTCACCTCTCAGCCGCAGTCAACCAAACCTTGAGGCTAGGGACCTTCATCCAACGCATTATGGAAGGCTCTGCCCCGACGAGACTCCTGAAGGATCGAACTGCGGGCTTGTGAAGAATCTCGCCCTCTCCAGCAGCATCTCAGTTGGAGTCGAACCACGTGAAATGGTCGACAAACTGCGCAGAATGGGCGTAGTCATGATTGAAGAGTCTGACAAGAAACTCAGAGCCACAGGGGGTAAGGCCATAGTCGACGGAATATTGGCCGGATATTCCAAAGATCCCGAAGCGCTCGCCCGAGAGCTCAGAGAATACCGGCGTGAAGGAAAACTAAGTTCTGAAGTGAATGTCTCATTCCATCCTCCAGAAGCACAGGGCGGGCGCCCAGATTTGCACGTCAACTGTGACGCGGGAAGAGTCCGACGCCCACTGATCGTAGTTGATAGTGGCAGACCTCGGCTTACCGAGGACCATCTAGTCCAACTCGAACAGGGACGAATCAACTGGCAGGATCTAGTAAGGTCAGGGGTCGTAGAGATGCTTGATGCAGACGAAGAAGAAAACGCTCTCATTGCAATGTATGAACACGACCTCCGAAAGGATCACACGCATCTCGAAATTGCTCCATACGTAATGCTTGGAATTGCTGCGAGCCTAATCCCGTTCCCCGAGCACAACCAGTCCCCCCGAAACGCATACGAATCAGCAATGGCAAAGCAAGCCCTAGGCGTTTTCTCGACCAACTTCTTCACGAGAGTGGACTCGCGATCCCACCTCTTGCATTATCCGCAGACACCGATTGTCCAGACGAAGCCTATGGAAGTCTTCAACTATCTCGAACGTCCCTCCGGACAAAACGTCGTCGTAGCCATTCTATCCTTCCAAGGCTACAACATGGAAGACGCGATCATAATCAACAAATCCTCCGTTGACAGAGGTCTCTTCCGCTCTACATTTTACCGAATTTACGAAGCTGAGAGCAGACAGTACCTGGGAGGACTACGTGACAAGTTCGAGATTCCAGAAGCAGGAATCAGAGGATACCGCGGCGACCGCTACTACCGACTCATCGAGGAAGACGGAATCATCTCCCCTGAAGCAGAAGCCACAGGCAACACTGTTCTCGTAGGAAGAACAAGCCCGCCGAGATTCATGGAAGAATACCGCGAGTTCGAAGCAAAAGGTCCGACGAAACGCGACTCTTCAGTAACGATGAGACCCTCGGAACAGGGAACCATCGATCAAGTCTTCGTAACCGAATCTATCGAAGGAAGCAAGCTCGTCAAGGTCAAAGTAAGAGACCTCCGCGTCCCCGAACTAGGCGACAAGTTCGCGTCACGCCATGGGCAAAAAGGAGTAATCGGGCTCCTCGTACCCCAAGAAGACATGCCCTTCACAGTCGACGGGATCGTCCCCGACGTTATCATCAATCCCCATGCCATACCATCCAGAATGACTATCGGACAGTTCGTGGAAACACTAGGCGGAAAACTAGCATCGCAAATGGGAGAGATAATGGACGGAACAGCCTTCGAAAACATCGGACCCCAAGCCATAGGCGACATGCTGTCCAAGCTCGGCTTCCAGAAGAGCGGACGAGAACCCCTCTACAACGGGATTACCGGGGAACGGCTCGCCGCAGAACTGTTCATCGGAGTCGTCTACTACCAGAAACTCCATCACATGGTAGCCGACAAGATGCACGCCCGAGCCAGAGGCCAAGTCCAGATGCTCACCCGCCAACCTACCGAGGGCAGAGCCAGAGGAGGAGGATTACGATTTGGAGAAATGGAGCGAGACTGCCTCATCGGACACGGAGCATCAGCCTTACTCCGCGACCGGCTCCTAGAAGAATCTGACAAGTACATAGCCTACGTCTGCGAGACATGTGGTACTCTTGCTTATCACGACATCAAACAGAACAAGTACATCTGCCGGATCGACGCTGAGAAAGCTGTCATTTCTCCGGTAGCTATATCCTACGCGTTCAAACTTCTAGTTCAAGAGCTCATGGCTCTTGGAATTGCACCCCGACTGAATCTAGAGGAGAGGGCATAACCATGGCACTCGCAACAATGGAAGAAGCTCAAAAGATCATCCAGAGCATACGATTCACTCTATTATCGCCATCAGAACTTCGGAAGCTATCCGCCGTGGAAGTTCAAGCCGCGGACACTTACGATGAGGACGGAGTTCCCATTGTATCTGGGTTAATGGACGGCCGACTTGGGACCCTCGAACCCCGTCAAAAATGCAAGACCTGCGGCAACACTGCCTCAGCATGCCCGGGACACTTTGGTCACATAGAACTCGCTGAGCCCGTTATCCACGTGAGCTTTGCCAAGCTCATTCATCGTCTTCTCTCGATTACGTGCAGAAACTGCGGCAGAATACTTCTAAGCGAAGAGAAGATCGAGAAATTCAAAGTACGTCACGCAGACCTAAAACAACGACTCAACACTGTCCCAGACGCTTTCCTAGACGAGATCATCAAGGACGCCAAGAAAGCCCAGCAGTGTCCTCACTGCGGACAGAAACAATACCCGATCGAGCATGGCAAACCAACTACCTTCCACGAGATCGTGGCCGAAGGAGGCGCGGTACGCTTAACACCAAGCACGGTCCGGGAAAGGCTTGAGAGAATTCCTGACGATGACCTGATTCTTCTCGGAATGGATCCTAAGGCGGCTAGGCCGGAGTGGGCTGTCCTCCAGGTAATGCCTGTCCCTCCTGTCTCGGTCCGACCTTCCATAACTCTTGAGTCCGGCATAAGGTCGGAAGACGATCTGACCCACAAACTCGTCGACATCATAAGGATCAACCAGAAACTGCGAGAAGCCCTTGAATCAGGGGTTCCGATCAACATCATCCAGGAACTACATGAACTGCTCCAATACCATGTAACCACCTACTTTGACAACGAGGTCTCAGGTCTTCCCCCAGCGAGACACCGATCAGGAAGGGCGCTGAAGACACTAGTTCAGCGATTGAAAGGAAAGGAAGGAAGATTCAGAGGTAATCTGTCAGGTAAGAGAGTTGACTTCTCAGCCCGGACAGTTGTGTCCCCTGACCCGAACCTAGACATTAACGAGGTAGGAGTACCGCTCGATGTTGCAAGTCGACTGACGATCCCGGAAAAGGCCACCGATTACAATCTCGACGAGATGAAGAGACTCATTGCTAACGGCCCTGACACCTACCCTGGATCACTCTACATCGTTCGTCCCGATGGACGAAGAGTCCGACTCGAGTTCGTCACGGACAGGAAAGTTGTGGCAGAAGCCCTGCAGCCAGGGTTCGTCGTGGAGAGACATCTCAGAGACGGCGACATTGTGCTCTTCAACCGGCAACCCAGCCTTCACAGAATGTCTATAATGGCTCACCGAGTAAGGGTTCTTCCTTACAAAACCTTCAGGCTCAACCCGACCGTATGCCCACCTTACAATGCGGACTTTGACGGTGACGAGATGAACTTGCATGTCCCGCAGGGGGAAGAAGCCCGAACGGAAGCGCGTCTGCTCATGCAGGTGCAAGACCAGATTCTCTCTCCAAGATACGGCGGGCCGATCATCGGAGCAATTCGAGACTCACTGACCGCGGCTTTCCTCCTCACTCAGAAATCGACGCTTCTAGATCGCCCAACTGTCTCGAAGCTTCTAGCGGCCGCTGACTTCGAAGGACCCATGCCAGAACCCGCAGTGACAAAACCCGAAGAGAAATGGACCGGGAAACAGATTTTCAGCATTGTACTCCCGAAAGGCTTCAACTTCGTTTCGAAATCCAACCTTTCAAGCTACTACAAGTGCGCCGACTGCGACAAAGGAGTCCTCCACGACTGCCCCTACGATGCCTTCATCGTGATCAAAGACGGCGTTCTAGAGCAAGGAGTAATCGACAAGGCTTCCATCGGCGCTGAAAAATCAGAGAGCCTCTTCCACCGCATAGTCAAAGACTACGGGGCCGAGGAGGCAAGGACGTTCCTCAACGCGGTCACAAAACTTCTTGATCGATACATGGTGCTTCGAGGCTTCACTTACGCATTCGACGAACTGGAAATCCCTCCAGCTACCAAGGACAAGATCGCGAAAGCCATTGCCAAGGCGGAAGAAAAAGTCAACGAATACATCGACAGCTACCGCAAGGCAACCCTGGAACGATTGCCAGGGCAGTCACTGGAGGAATCATTGGAGCTCTACATTATGAACGAGCTCTCGAGAGCTCGAGACGTCGCCGGCGACTTCGCCGACCAATACTTCCAGATGGACAACAGCGGAGTGATCATGAGCAGGGCCGGAGCCCGAGGCTCAACACTCAACATATCCCAGATGACCGCAAGCGTCGGCCAACAATCGATCCGTGGAAAAAGAATTCTTCGGGGATATCGCGGCAGAGCATTATCCTTCTTTAAACCCGGAGACGCGGGAGCAGCGGCTCGAGGATTCGTCTACAACTCCTACCGGGACGGGCTTGAACCAATCGAATTCTTCTTCCATGCAATGGGAGGAAGAGAAGGGCTAGTAGACACAGCCGTAAGAACCCAACAGAGCGGATACATGCAACGACGCTTAATCAACGCCTTGGAACATCTCAGAGTAGAATACGATTCGACCGTCAGAGACTCCCGAGGTAACATAATCCAAATCCGCTACGGAGAAGACGGCGTCGACACGGCGAAAAGCGATCACGGCAAGGCTGTCAACATTGACCGACTGATAGAACGCATACGGCTCACAATGAAAAAGGGAACCGCCGCGACCAAGGAATACGTTGAGGATGAAGTCGACAAAGCAAAGAGTACTCTCTCGCCCTTGATACTCAACAAGCTACGACAGAGCCTGGTAAACGCGAAGCTGCCCAAGCCGGCAGTGGACGAGACCGTATTAGAGGCCATAGAGAATTACAAGCGTGCACTGGTGGAGCCCGGCGAAGCTGCAGGAATAGTCTCCGCCCAATCCATCGGCGAACCCGGTACACAGATGACGCTTCGAACATTCCACTTCGCAGGAGTCCGAGAACAAAACGTCACCTTGGGACTTCCAAGACTCATAGAGATCGTGGACGCGCGCAAGATCCCCTCAACTCCAAACATGACCGTGTTCCTTGACGCGAAGCACCGAGCTAGCAGGGAGAAGGCTCAGGAAGTAGCCACACTACTCACTCACGCTACGTTAGGGGACATCGCCAGCACATTCGAGTCCGACGTTACGCGGATGAGGGTCGATGTAAAACTAAACCCGCAAGCTATGAGAGAAAGAGAGATCACGGTCCAAGACGTGCGGGATGCGGTGAAGCCGCCGAACTGCGAGGTCAAAGTCGAAGGATACCATGTGGAGATCAAGTCGAAGGAGCTTGAGATCCCTCAGTTCAGGCGATTGACCGGCAAGCTACTCGTCTATCATGTCAAAGGCTTGCCGGCTGTCAGAAGAGCTCTCGTTATCGAGGAGAAGGGTGAATGGATAGTCAGAACAGAGGGCTCCAGCCTTGCCTTGGCCTTCGAAGTCCCAGGTGTTGATACAAGCCGAACAGTCAGCAACAACATTAACGAGACAGCTGTCGTTCTCGGGATCGAAGCAGCCCGAAACGTAATAATCAAAGAAGCGCTGGGGGTACTGGAGGAACAGGGACTCGACGTGGACATTCGACACGTGATGCTTGTAGCCGACATGATGACCTCATCAGGCGAGGTCCTCCAAGTTGGACGCCATGGTGTCAGCGGAGAGAAGGCGAGCACACTTGCCAAGGCAGCCTTCGAGATCACAATTCCGACCATCGTAGACGCTGCCGTGAAAGGAATCGTGGACACTCTCAGGGGCGTTGCGGAGAACGTGATCGTCGGTCAACAAGTACCAATGGGCACAGGTCTCATAGAGGTCTCCATGTCGATGTCCCGGAAAGGGAGCAAGTAGACCCGGGTTGGACGTGAACAAGCAGATCCGTATGGCCGTCAAGACCGGCAAGGTCGAGTTCGGAAGCAAAGTTGCACTTTCCAGCGCCTCCCTCGGAAGAGCCAAGCTGTTGATTCTCGCGAGCAACTGTCCTGCGGTCTTTCGCGAGAACATCGTCTATGACGCGGAACAGTCAGAGGTTCCAGTCTATGTTTTCCAGGGCAGCAGCCTCGACCTAGGTGCGCTCTGCGAGAAACCTTTCCCTGTCGCATCAATGGTCGTTAGAGAACCTGGTGATTCTGAGGTCCTGAAGCTGGCTGAGAACAAGTGATGCTTCAGCCCAAGATCAAGCTAACAAGTGAAGAAATGAAATACATGGCCCTCTTCGAGAGCACCACAGGCGCAACTACACAAGACTGCGTGATCGACGAGAAACTGGGACGAATCATTTTCGTAGCCAAGCCCGGCGACATGGGGCTTGCTATCGGGAAAGGCGGGAAAAACATCAACCAGCTGCGCCGCATGACAAGCCGGCAGATCGAGGTAGTGGAGTATGCCGAGACTCCTGAAGGCTTGATCCGGAACAGTCTATCGCCTGCGAGGATCAAGGAGATCCGGGTAACGGAAAGGCCTGACAAGAAGATAGTAGTGGTTGAGATAGACGCTCAGGATAAGGCGATAGCGATTGGAAAGAACGGCCGGACCATCGACAAGACACGTCTGCTTGTGAAGAGATACTTCGACATCGACCACGTAGTCGTCCAATAAACAGACTTTTTTCGGCAAAACTGGAACACCTGTATTCCCAAACTCGCCGCAGGTCTAAGGAAAGGAAGGGACGGTGCTCGAAACCAGAAACGGTTCCAGAAATCGCCGATTATCAGCCCTGATTCAGGATCTGAACAGGCACATCTAGAACAGGGGATAAACCACGCTGTAAACGCGGATAATCCCCGATCGATCCAAGCCCGGACTGTGCTTTGATCAGGCTGTTTCGCCCATTATTGCTGTCAGACAGAAAATTTTCTAGGAAAAATAGGGGTCTTAGCGACTGTATCTCGCGTCGCATGACTGCCCTTTTGGGAAAGAGAAGAGTCCTCTCCGGGCCAAATCGAATCTGTTGGCGTCAATCTAAAAAGCAACCCAGCGACCCCGCTATCGTCCAGTACACGGTGGATGAATGGCTAAAGCGTCCAGAGGGCTGTTCGCAGCCCAGAAGCTCCGGAAGAGGCGTAAAGAGTTCAGGTGGGCCTACGCACCTTACAAGCGACGAATGCTTGGCTTGGACTACAAGTCAGACCCCCTCCAGGGAGCGCCGCAAGGAAAGGCCATTGTCCTCGAGAAGGTTGGCGTGGAATGCCGACAGCCGAACAGTGCTGTTCGCAAATGCGTGAGAGCCCAGATCATAAAGAACGGAAAGACCGTGACCGCGTTCCTCCCGGGGGACGGCGCACTGAACTTTATAGACGAACACGATGAAGTCGAGATAGAGGGAATTGGCGGTGCCGAAGGTAAGGCGTACGGCGACCTTCCCGGAACCCGCTACCGTGTCTTCACCGTCAACGGCGTCAGCCTTGACGCGCTGTTGAAGGGGAAGAAAGAGAAGCCCCGCCGCTAGTCTCATTCATAAGAAGGATTATGGGTAATGTCTATCTCCATTAGACTTGTCTGTGTGGGTTCGGTACCAATTTACTTATCTTTTTGAGTAAGAAATGTCCAAACGGCTTTAGTAACCATCACTAATACTCTGAGAAATCCCGGAGACATGAAATAAGAAATGGCACTCGTATGGGGCACAGTATGCACCGACTGCCAAATACTCGCAGTAGAGAACTGCCCCCACTGCAGCAGAGACCTGTGCGAAAAGCACAGCACACAGCACGAATGCGACCGGCTCAAAGCCCGAAACTACGAAGTAGCCGGATAACCATAGACCGATTACAGTTGAACAGGAAGTTTCTCCAGCCGAGAGAATAGCTCGCGCCTTTGACTCAATGGGTCGCGGTCGCGACTGACTGACTTGAGGAGCTGTGTTTTTTCCTAAAATCTCTCAGTCCCATCTCTTCTCCGAACACGACAACTTGATCTTCTGATCGTCGTTGGTAGAAGGGAAGCTTGACGACTTCGGCTCGGACCCTATGGTCTCGGATTCCCACGCTAAATGTGTCTCCGATCGCGGATTGCGATGGAGGAACATAGCCCATTCCAATCCCAACGCTCAGCGTCGGAGAAAATGTTCCGCTCGATACTTTGCCAACGGCTTCACTATCCGCAAGAATGTCTTGGCTTTGACGCGGGATCCCCTTCTCTTTCATCTTGAAACCAACCCTCACTCGGCTAGGTCCTTTTTCCTTCAAGCGCATGATCGCATTCTTGCCAACAAAATCCGGCTTCTCGAGACGAACAACCCAGTTAAGCCTCGCTTCAACGGGAGAAGTGTTCTCGTCAATATCATTCCCATAGAGGCAC
>Ga0209236_1000641_pt1 | contig 20421 bp, 16 predicted proteins | sample GraSoi013_1_40cm_FD_185819 | JGI IMG/M metagenome (GOLD analysis project Ga0209236, IMG submission 185819) | Grasslands soil microbial communities from the Angelo Coastal Reserve, California, USA - Sample 09_27_2013_1_40cm (SPAdes) (version 2) | ecosystem: Environmental > Terrestrial > Soil >... | reverse complement strand
CGAGCTTGAAGTCAAACGTCGACACCGTGACACTGTTCGAGACAACAGCTGTGTGACCGGCCGAATCGCTCGCGGTCAGCGTTACCGTATAGGAGCCAGCTGATGAGTAGACATGGGTCGTCAGGCTCCCTGTTGCCGAGCCTCCGTCTCCGAAGCCCCAGAGGAATGTGTACGGGGAAGTGCCTCCAGAAACCGAGGCCGTGAACGTGATAGTCTGGCCAGCGGTAGGAGAAGAAGGACTGAAATTAAAGCTAGCCGACAAAGGCTGCGGGCCAGTGACACTGATTGACTGCTGCGAGTTAGCCGTTTGTTGAGGGGAGCCACTGTCTCTGACCGTCAAATTCACCGTAAAGGTTCCGGGCGATGAATAGGTATGGGTAGTAGACGATCCGATTCCGGTGGACCCGTCTCCAAAAGACCAGCTGAAAGCATAGGGAGCTGTTCCGCCGCTAGCTGACGCAGTAAATGTCACCTGTTGCCCGGCCTCGGGCGAGGATGGACTAGATACAAAGCTAGCAGTCAGGGACGGATTCGACTGATGCAGACGCCATCCGGTGATCGGGTGGGTCTCCCAGTGAGCGTTGGGCGCTTCCGGATCCCAGTAGACAAATCCTTGAATGTCGAGGGAAATCGCGCCGTCGGAAATGTCCTGGACGATCGTGCTGTTGTTGCAGACCGTCGAGGCTGGTCCGCAGTATCCTTTGGCCATCCAGTCCTGGTCGAATTCTATATGGAGATGGCCGCTGCTGGTGCCTATCGAGAACACGTTCCCTGTGCTGTCACAGAAGGTGCTTCCACCGTAGCTCCCCCCACCGTTCACCGGGTCGTAATTTGCAGAACAGTCCTCGTACCTGTAATCGGAGGTCAGGTAGACATTGTCAACTTCGACGTATGAGGGTATTGACCGACCGTTGATATTGGTCAGCGTGCATGGGGGAGAGAGTGCTCGCTTGTTCGGGATGCCTCCAGCTGTCGAGCTGGTCTGCCATTGGCTTCCCGCAAGGCTCTCCGATGGATATGCGCTGCCGAGGATGGAGCTGAGAGCCGTGAGCGATGGAACGCATGGAACGTTAGGGTTCCAAGAACCCACCGCAATAACAGCGCGTGATGACCCGAGGTTGTTCGCGGAATCGACAGCGGTCAAGGTCACGTTGTAATAGTTGGCCGAACCATACGCGTGGCTGACCGTTGTCCCAGTGGCCTGGGCACCATCACCAAAGTCCCAAGTGAAAGAGTATGGAGGGACACCGCCTGATGCAGATCCCGTGAAGGTCACTGTCTGTCCAACTTGCGGGCTTAGAGGTGACCATGAAGCGGATGGGACAGGGGTGGAACCTCCCCAGAGGCTGAAGCTGTCGGAGTAGGTTCCTGAGAAGTTCGTCTGTACATCTATTCTGCTGGAGGAGACTGTGTATTTTGTGAAACCAAGACCGTTACCAGGTGTATTACCGCCCATAAGTTTGACGAAGTATGGTGCCTCTGCAGCGTTGGCCCCACCGTTTGATGATGTGTTGTTGACTGAGTAGAGATCGTTTGCCCATGCTCCCTGCACCACTACGACTGAACCTGCACCGGGAGTATAGTAGCCCCGGGTTCCGTCGTCGACGACGCATCCTGAATTGTAGAGTGTGTAACCGTTGCTGTCTGTCTTGATGCTTGCGCATCCCGCGGCCGAATTGAGAGCGATCTGCTTGCTCCTTTCGTACGCATTATCGTGGGCTTGAATAATGAGATCCGCTTTTTTCTGGACGAGCATATTGAAGAATCCTATGCCCATTGAGCAGGTGGCGTCGCTAGCGCTTATGCAGAGCTTGTGGGTTGCCACAATGACCCATTTGATCCCGGTCGCTCTGGCATTGTCGATGGAGTTCGAGACCCAGTTGTAGTGTACGTCTCCGCTCCCGTACGGCCAGCAACCATACTGGTCAGTACAGGGCTGGCCTGTCTGCGAACTGCAATTCGGAGACGAGGTGCATACCCCGGTCATGTTGTAGATTTTTGGCGATGCAAAGATGAAACGAGCAAAAGGATTCGTTGCGGGATAATCGAAATAGTATTCCTTACCATAACAAGCACCTGAAACTGGCCCACAAACTAGAGGGACCCCAAGAGTGAGGGGGCAGGCGTTGACATATCTCTCATAACTGTGCGTCTCTCCAAAGGTCGCTGAATTGTGTCCGCCGGTGTCGTGGTCACCGGGGAGAATCTGGATTCCGTTGAATGAAGACTTGAACTGGCCACACCAAGTGTTACCGGTAACCGACGGGTCATAGCTGAGATCACCCAATCCTAAGAAGAAGTTTGGACTCGCGGTCATCAAGCGGTTTAAGCTGTTCACAGAGGTGCTAACAGTAAGGCTCCCCATGTCTCCGGAAGCGGCGAACGAGAAGCTGGCAGAGATCGCGTTAGCTGGTGGAACAATCCCGTTAAAGATTGTTGAAAACGAGAATACTGACAGAGTCAGCAGTAGCATAACAAGAGGAAGAACACGTCTCATCCGATTCGCACGAAACTCTCTACCGAGACACTATTAAACGTGTTAGATTTACTCATAAAAAGCTATAATTGTCAGTCCCTGGATATACATTCTGCTTGATAATTAGGTTGATGATCTAAGCCGCACGCACATCACGACCCTCCTCCGCCACAAGGGAGAGAGTTGCTAATTTTTACTCGTGTTGAGTCAAGGCCTCTTCGGTTCAAGAGACTTGAATGTTCAGTTTCTGTGGGACCCAAGTTTGAACTAGCTAAAGGTCCAGTATTTTGTCCTGTACCTAGTATGACATTCAAGGCGTACATTGACAACATTCAGGCGAAGACCGGTAAGACGCAGGAGGACTTTTGGAAACTAGCCATCAAGAATCGCTTCGTGAAGCAGGGCAAGATTGTTGCAAAGCACGCCGAACTCTTGGCATGGCTAAAGTCGGAAATTGGACTAGGGCACGTGCATGCGAATTTTGTGATATTATGTCTGCGCCTGCGCGCTAATGACCTGTCGGTTCCCAATCGAAAAAATGGGCCTATATCACAGGATACCAAGAATCGAAGTGATTTTTTTTCTGTAACTATTTTTTTCCGCTAACTAATCTATGACCCCCCGGGGGGGGTCTATTTTTTCCGTGCTGCGCCCTTCGTGGCCTGGACATCGGCAGAACGTGAAATCGCCCATTATCAGCCCGAATCTCGAATCTGGAATCCCGTTCGACCGGTCCGCCCATCGACCCTCCCTGATCCACCGGAAAAGGGCAAGTTTTGCCTTGCCATCCAAGCCCGCATTACGCCCTGTTCAACTGGACTCGCCCATTATCGGTGCGAGAGAACTCATCAGCATCTATACCTATTAGCAACTCACGACTCGGTAACCAGTATAATGAAAATAGGGCGAATACAGCACCAGCTTTCACACGGACACCTAGTCATCGACAAGTACGGTGCAGAATAGAGTGCCCTCTAAGAGACGCATAAAGCTCAACAGAAAGAAGATATCGAGAGATACAATCGCCATCATACTCCTACTCGCCACCATCACACCAACCGCCCTCCACACCACCAGAGCCCAGAATCTCACAACCAGCTTCACCTACGCCCCAACACAACCAGCAAGAACCGAAACCATCAGCTTCAACGCCACCGCAAACGGCGGCAGTCCACCCTACAGTTTCTCATGGGCATTCGGGGACGGCATAACGGCAACAGGCTCCACCGTATCCCACAGCTACTCCTCCAGCGGTACCTACACGGTAACTCTAGCCGTGATCGATTCCCTCCAACAACAAGCCCTTCAAGCACAGAACATCATCACCACCAACTACCACCCCCTCAGCTTCGGCATAGCCAGCGACATCGGCAACATCGGAATCGGCTACAGCGACAACTCATTCTACGCGCCCCGACAGAGCCTACTACGGCTCGGCAACACCACCGGACTCAGCTTCTTCATCGCGGACGGATGGCTCGCGGACGGGTTCTACTATCGGAACGAGGCCGCCTGGTGCAACGAGTTCAAAGCCCACTATAGCAACATCATCCTCGTCGCCGGCGAGACTGACACCGGCTGGACAGGCGTCCCCTACGATGACATAATCTACGACGCCAACAACAACGGAATATACGACAACTCAGGCTCAGGTCCAGACAGTATCCTCTTCAAAGGCTGGGGCGGCGGGACCAGACTACCGGGCCCACTCAATGGAAGCCCCATCTTCAGCGACAACAAGCTCCTATACTGGGACGCCAACCAGACCGGCCAGTACGACCCAGGCGAATCCATCGTAGATGACTACGGCGGCTCAGGCAGAATGAAGAGCTACTACCCCGTCATGGTAGGACCAGTACCTCCCACCGGTGTCCTTCTATCCCTCGACGCCAAGCTCAAGTACTTCCAGCGGGACACCAACGCCTTCTACGTTCGCCCCCAGACCAACAACGACTTCGAACAGTTCATCGCCAACTGCGGCTTTCCCGCGTCACTTGGAGCCTGGCACGGGAGCGGAATCAACTGCACCAACCACCTTCCTGGCGAACCCGGCTACACCTTCCCCAGCTGCTACGGCCGGGAATATTATTTTGACTACGGGTACCCAACACCCGAACTACGCATAATAGTGATCAGCCCCACGGTACAGAACATCACCGGCCACATGATAACCTTCGGAACAGACGTCTGGCTGTACCAGAGGAATGACCCCCACTACAACTGGGTGAACGCCACCATACAAGCTGCCCGAGCCGCCGCAATCCCCCAGACCATGGTCGTCAGCTTCGACCAGTGCCTAGGCACCACCGTTGAAGAATGCGGGCAAAGCTATCACCACCAGAGCCCATACGACTCATCAGGAACCAAGTTTGAGGCTGACCTACAATCCCTTTTGTTGGACAGCCTTGGTCCCCAAGGCACGAGGCTGACCTATCTGGTCCAAGGGGAGGACAAGGGTTACGCCCGCTTCTATCCTCTAGCAACTCATCCCGGGGCCCCGTTCACCAGCGACGGGCTGGGCTGCCTCTGGGACAGTTCGACAGGCAACCACGGCTTCCCCTTGACAAAATACTCCTATGACACCCCTGCCGACCTATTTCCTGAATACAGTTCAGCCTGTTTCGCCAACCTCCAGAATCCCGGACAACCCTACGCTCCCTGGCCCAGCCTCGCCGGCCAAGGTGTCCCCCTCATCATCTCCGCAGCCTTCGGTGCAGGGTTGTACGCCACCCTGAACCCCGGGGAAATATTGGTGAAAGACTCCAACGGCAATGGAGTCTACGACTACGGGGAGCCATTCATCGGGGGCTTGGAACCCACCCCGGGAGCTGTTCTTGTTGGCGGCCAAGCATCGAATAGCCACATAGAGTTCATAGACACCAACGGGAACGGCCAATGGAACCCCGGCGAGACTCTCTTCAAGGACGCGGACAGTAACGACGGCTGCAGCACCACGACCACGTGCAACGGCAAGTATGACCCTGGCGAAACAGTATTCGCAGGTCCAGTCCCGGCCACACAGCAAAACGCGGGTTTTAACGACTCGGACGTGAAACTTATCGACACCAACGGGAACGGCCGATGGGACAGGCTCAGCGCAGGGCCCCACAACGTACTCGAGTCACCCTACCTAGCCACGTCGATGGGCTCGAACACACCCTGCAACAATATGGCCTACTCCACTACCTGTCCAGGCCATGGATGGGTAAGCTTCACCTTCAACGCCGCAGGCAACCAGACCAACATCGACACGAACTTCTGCATAGACGGAGAAAGACCCCTAGGCAACTTTGCCTCCTGCATCAGCCCCCACGTCTACAAAGACAAGTATCTCGTGATCAACTCCGCCCAACCAATCCAGAAAGGGTTCTCAGCCACAGCCTCATTCAACGGCGTCCACGCAACGATGGCCACATACATAGGCGCCGACCCAACAATAATGCCGGTCGCCTGGATCAGCGCCACGAACACAAGCACAGCCCAAGTTTACATCGCTCACAGCGCCACCTACCTAAACGTCGTCCAGACAAGCAATGGTTTCAACTTCGTCTACCAGTTCAACACAACCACCTCTACGAATCGAGCACAGCCCTGGCTCGCCTTCGCCTGCAAATACAGCTCTGGCGTCTCCATTCCATGCCAATTCCAGCGGACACCAGACATTGACCATAACGGCGCCGTGAACATAGGTGACCTTGCCACGGTCGCTCTCGCCTATCACTCCCAGCCAGGTGACCCTAACTGGAATCCGAACTGCGACGTTAACGACGATAGCCAGGTTACCATAGCCGATTTGGCGTACATAGCGTTCTACTACCACAGCCCAGCGTTTACTGCATAACTTCCAGTCATCCGTTGACCACACGTCAACCAGCAATTTGTGGGTGCCCGAACGGAAGAAGAAGCCTAGCGAATCCGCACGGTTACCTAGGTAATGCGCAAATTAGACGCAGAAAGCCGTAGAGCGATTCGTCGAGATCAATGTCAGACAGCTAGAGTCACGAATAACCACCTTGGTGCAGGGGCTCTCACGATGGCAGCACGGTCCTATTTTGTCGCGAATGCTCGGAGGCGAGCCTCGAATATCGTCCTTGCTGGAAAACCCATCGAGCAAGCGTATGTATTGAAGTCAAGCAAGCTCTTGCCGTTCCTGACAGCCTTGTTCTGAATCTCTCGTATACTCTCGCCTACTATGGCATATGTGGACGCATACCCTGGCCCATTTCCTTGGTGCGCGGGGAAGAGCTGGTGGTAGACCATGCTCTTTGACAAGCCCGTCTTCTTACTCGCCCACTCGATAAACTCCACAAGACCCTGTTTCCCAGAGTTGATCCTCGCATCACCGATAATCCGCAAGAACCTTACAATCCGCCACATCGAGGTATAGAAGTCGTACTCCTCCACAATATCATCGAACCCACCGTGCTTCTCGTAGAAGTTCACCAGACTCTTCTCGTCCGCACTGAGACCCTTTCTCGTCTGCAGCTTCTCCATCACATCCTGGAACTCGACCTCCCGTTGGAATGAGATTCCCTCGGAGATGGCGCCTCCAAGAGGCGACCAGAGCATATCCACCAACGTCGGCTTTGCACCATAACCAAAAGACGAGTTTGACGCATGAACACAGTGTCCATATTCTTCATGGACGAGGAGATTGAGCAGCTCGCCAGGCGCAGTGCTCGGATCCCGACGCGGATCCGTGGTGCAGATGAACACCTGTTGCGGTGTATCTGTAAAAGTGTCGAAGAAGAACGCGCCCCCGCTCGGAAATATCGCCGTCAGATACGACGGTGTCTCCATCACCCTCGCATCATAGTGCGGATTCACCTTGACGATGCTCTTGTTGGCGACCTTCACAACCCTCTTTCGAAGATCCGCGAGATACGGAATGATCTCGTTAACCTTGACCGCTCTCTTCGCCTTGATGACCTTCGACACCTCCTCCGCCCTCGCCGGAACACCATACTTCTTCGCCAGCTTCGCTGTCATCCGCTGGAACTTCGGCAACTCTCGATCAAGATACTTGAGACCCTTCGCCTCCAATTCTCCAGGCGTCTCGGAATAATCCCAGAGACGTTGCAACGCCTGCGCATAGATCCCTTTCCGACCTAGATCCGCCCCCTGCTTCTTGATGATCTTGTAGACCTCGTCAAAACCCTGGTTCTTGAAACCCTTAACCCGGAAAATCGATGCAAACTTCCTCGTCATCTCAGAAAGATCATCCAGACTCTCCTTCAACTGCTTATCCTGCGTCTCCTTCTTGATGGTCCTGATAATCTCCTGGAGGCCATCGCAACGTATCAGCGTGAGAAGACGGAGACCCGTCGGCCAGCTTCGGCCAGCAGCTTCCACAGTTCCCGCTTGAACCGCTCTGATACCGTTGCGAGTCAGAGCCTTCATGTGACTCTCGACAATACCTTCCTTGATCATGTAGCCAAAGTACGCGTTCAGCACCGACTCAGGAACCATCTGTGGCTCCGCGAGACCATACCAGGCAGCGAGAGAGTCGAGAACCTTCAGCTGAGATTTGTTCTCAGCCTTCAGCCGCAGCTCGTCTACACGTCGCGAGAACTTCTCAAGATTCCTCTTTGAAGGAATGAAAATCTTCCCAACATACTCCTTCAGCCCGTTAATGTAGGCCCCAGATGGATCGTTTTCCTTGAAGAGATCAAAAATTTCTGATTCAATAGGTGATGCAGGTTTCGGTATAGCCAATTCTAATTCATCAGTCCTCGCGTTCAGCTTTCTCGATAAGGTGCTCGACTACTTAATTTTAATCCAAAACGGTAAACGGGCCCCAGGCCACGCGAGAATCCACTCGAAATCGTGAAACCGAGACCAATAGTACAGCGTCCGCTCCGCTCCTCATTTACCCTCCCAGCAATCGGTCCGCTATGCCTTCTCCCGCTTGTCACGATAAGGTATGCGTCGGCCGATACCGGTTTCCCGGACAGGGAAAAGAGGACAATAGGAGTCCTAACTAGCCTGACCGGAGTCTGGAGTTGCTCCGTGGCTCTTCCTAGTCTTAGTTCCTGGTTGAGGTCCCGTTGCCTTTTCGATGCTGCGGAAGTTGATCTCCCTCACAAAGGCTTCCGTGATGAAGTCGAGAGAGTCAATTTTCTCTTGCATCTGAACATCAGTTATCTTCAACGGATGCTCAGGAATCAGAAGGTTATCATTTGATGCAACGAAGTGCTCCCAGTTTATTCCAACATCCAGAACTGAATCTGCCAGTTCCTCATCCGTTAGACCGACAGTTCTCGCCGTGTTAACAAAGCTCTGAAACTCGTCATCAGGAACCTGCAGAACCGCGACTGTCCGAATCGGCCTAGGAGTCGTTCCCCCAAGCTCATGCCCAAGAACATGCGCGAGAAAACTGAAGTTCTCAATCTCCGTAAAGTGCTTCATACGAATTTCCAAAGGAGTATCCCCCGTTGGATTGGAGTCAGGAAAGTCCGAGATTTGGGGAGCACCTGTTTGCGGATCGTTGAATCTGAAAACCCTTGAAAGTCTTAGTTGATTCAACGGGACAACGTTTCTCGCAGAGTCCTCTTGCTCAGTCCACGTCTCTCTATTCTTCGTTTCAGAGGCCATTTCTCAACACAACGCATAGTTGTAATCGGAGAATACATTTCTGATCTGTAACTCACGACAAGACTCGAATGTACTCATTCTTCCATCCATAACTACAACCTTCGACCCGAGCTTCTCCCGAAACGTATTTCCACAGGGCTAATTCTCTACAACAGATGGCCCTTCAAGCTGTACCGGAAAGACTTGTTCGTCCCCCGGAATGGCTCTCATCAAGTTCCGCGCTTTCATTCCCAGAAACAATATTCTTCTTGGCGATTATGCGCTCGGTCTTCTCGATTACCTTCTTGACAATAGCGAGATACGTCAGGGCTTCATGGATTCCGGTTGCCGCGAACCCGACACCTTGAGCAATCTCCTTGTTCGCGAATTTCTTTGACATGCTGCTGAGATCTTTCTCCACACCCTCCAAGTACCGTTTGAACTCCTTGATGGCAAGCAGGGTCCTTTCTGCCCTCTCGTGAGGAGTCTGTTCAGATTCCTTGCCCAATCCGAATGCCTACGAACGCCTTAGAAAACAACGATAATAGTATGGTCCAACCCAGCGCCCCGGAAGATGGGTACTGCGAAGAGATGAGTATTCATTCGTACCTTGTTAACCGGTTCATTCGGCGTTTCGTATTTTCCAGGCTTGACCGACCACTGATCGTGACGACAGCAAGAGAGACGACCAGCCCCATAAGTCCCCCGATGGCGAGCAACCCTATCGGCGAGGACACCAACGTAACCATCGCACACGACAGGCAGTAGCCGCTCGCGCCACCGCTCGACCCGCCGCCAGAACCTCCGTTCGCACCTCCCGGCGAGGCAGGAACCACAACCACGGCCATGGGTTTCACGTCCTGTTGAGAGGGATCGCTCTTGTCAGTTGCCAAGAATACGATGGAGTAGGAACCCGTCTGGCCGGCACCCGGTTTCCAGTTGAAGACCCCTGTGTCCGAGTCAAAGGTTGCACCCGTAGGCAGTCCCATGGCAGAGAGAAATATCACAGCGCCAGGGTTGGCATCTGTGGCGTTTACCATGAATGTGAGAATACTTCCAACAGTCAAGGTCTGGTCACTAGGAACACTAAGGACCGGTGCCTTTGAAGCAACAACAAGCACGACTGCTGACACAGACACAGTCACGCCGTCAGAATCGGAGACCCGAAGACCGATAGTATAGCCTCCAGAGACAGAGTAAACATGCGAGATACTCGAGCCAGAGCCTGACGAACCGTCCCCCAAATCCCACGAATAAGTGTAAGGTGCAATCCCACCGCTCGTCAGAGCAGTGAAACTAACCGGCGAGTTCGCACTTGGAGACGACGGAAGAAACGTGAACCCAGTCGATAGCGGAGGAGGCGCCGCGAGAACGTTCACACTATTCGAACTGGTCGTGCTCTGCGATGGCGAAGACGAGTCAGTCGCCGTCTCGATCACGGTAAATGCTTGAGCACTAGTAAAAGTATGAACGACCGATGCTCCCGTACTCGACGAGCCGTCACCAAAGTCCCAGCCCACAGCATAAGGCGAGGTTCCCCCAACCGGTATAGCCGTAAAAGTAACCATCGAGTTAAGCGAGGGATCCATCGGAGCGAATGTAAAACTAGTTGAAAAGGGAGACGGTTGAACCCGGCACGCCCCGTTCTGCAAAACGTAACCACTTGGACAGGTTGTGCATGCAGGCGGGTCGATCGCCCCATTACGACACGTTGGGGGCGGAGGACTGCCGTAGACAGAGACACTTACTGTAGGATGGAACTCATGGATTCCATGATCATCTATGTATAGGAAGCCCGTCGCATTGACCACCGTTCCAGAGACGACACTCCCTGCACCTTGAGTATTCACAGGGTAAGTGTATCCGGCTGCGAACCACGTCTGATCTATCTCAAAGAGGCAGCCCGCTGAGACCGTACAACCAAACTCTAGATGCACATCACAATAGCCTTGGACTGTCGCGTCGCAGTCACCCGTGTAGGGAGCATACTCAATCGTCATACCATCTAGTTCTACGTAAGTCGGATACGTCACACCGTTGTAAGTAACGCTGCAAGGTGGAGTCAGACCCGTCTTGTCGGGAATTATGCTGGCGGTAGTCAGTGATTCAAGTTGGGACAGCGTGATAACGGTAGGAGCGCCACAGTTGGTAAGACCTGTAGCAGATTGGCCAGGTACAACTGATCGTTCATGCATTGCCAGGATTTGTGAAACCGAGATCGTCGCGATCAGCATCAAGAAGAGAAGTAGAACGGGTTTCTTCCAGTTGATCCGTAATGTCTCGAACCGGTGCATACGGGGATCTAACGCTACTTGTTTTCTTCTCGTCTCCAATCTTGTTTCACGACCTCGGGTGCTATCGGGCTAACCCGAGCCAACCTTCCTGTCTACTCGCCGAATGAGAACCAGACTCTTTGCTGTGAGCGATCTCTTCGGCAAGAAACTAGTATATTGGTCGGCCGAAGTTATGTGAGTCCTAACCTTTCGGTAGAATTATTGGTACAAGTGCCCAATCCCCATGCGACCCTCCACAAAGCAAACGAAGAACGCTAGGACAATCTCGGCAGACTAGAATTCATGTTGAACGCTGCCTCGCGGTCTAGGCATCTTAAATAAGAATCGAAATCAACGAGCCTTGCGACCATCTGTTGGCCCACAGAAAGTCTCGCAAGGTCGCGACAAAGTCACGTTCAAGATCAAATAACGCTCCTCAGGGCCACCGTGAAACTTCGCCCTCCAAGGAGTCGATCAAAGCTGCAGAGGATCTCGCTCTCGCAGCGTTCGCGTCGGGACTGAAACTGGCCGCTGCCTTCGGAACCGTCGCCGCGAAAACCACCAGTTTGGCTTTGGCATCCATCGCAACCGGAGCAGACAAGTTCTCAGAGCTAGTAAAGCAGGAGGCATTGAAATCTCACAAGACAAATGCCTACAAGACTACTCGAGTGTCTCGCGCTCGAGGCAATAAGAGGAACAAGAGGCGAGAGCAAAAACGCGAAGTCTCAGCGTCCTAGCGCAGCTAATCTCGACAAGATCTTTAAACATCCTGTAAACGTGATCTCGCGATTAGGTCTCGGCTCGCAAGCAATATCGGAGTGCAAACTAGGACGGCTCCGAGTGCAATGATCGCCCGTTCAAAAGGATAAACAATGAAAATGAGTGGCCAAAAACTCAAGGCACCCTTTCCAAGTATACTAGCGAACAGGATTCCTCCCGTGACATGTTCGATCATAGTCCCAATGAGCGCAACCACGAACACTGCTTTCGCCAAATCTCTGCGCGCTCCGAAGGTGAAACTATTGCGCAGATTTCGAGTCAGAGGAGACACTAACACGGCTAGTGCGATGAAATGGAGCCATAGATATGGAACCGGTGGACTGGGAAGACGAAGCCATTGGAACGGAATAGGCAGGTTTTGAAGATAGGTCCCAACGAAGATTTCAGTGTTGGGATTGATGACGAAGAGACCTATCGTTGCCATATACATGAGGGTCGCTTCGGTCCGTCTGCCCCGCACGAGAAAACTGATGAGCGCCACGTTCAATGCCCCACCAAGAAAATCGAGCCCACCGAATTTCAGAGTCCCAGCCGATCCAGGAATGAACGCAGCAATCATTGTCCCCAAGAAAACCGCAAGTATTCCGTAGGATGGAGCGAGGAAGACACCTAAGACTGGTGTTATGATTCCGCTGAATGTGATCGCACCGGATATCCCTATGAGCCTATCAAGCGGTATGGTCCGAGGAATAATGTAGAGTGCTGCGAGAGATGCCGTTAGAGTTATCCGTTTAGTATCGAATCTGTCCTTGCGAATTTGCATTCTTCCAGTCACACAAATTCAGCTGTCGCGCCCAATGGCACGGTTCTTAACGATTTGCTGAAGCTCCCTTATACTCAATCCCGTTTCGTTCGATATTCTTCGAAGATCTTCATACTCCACTTTGCCGCTCACGGAATGACCGGTCGACGTAAGCGCCCTCTTTACTCTAACCTGGAACTTCTTCCCTCCAACCTCAAGCGCGATCGTGCCACTCGCCCTTCTACTGATGTGTCTCGAAACCGGTATCTCTCGGATACCAAGGGTCCCAGTCTCTTCCATTAACAATTCAGCCAGATGTTCGCTCTTTGTCTTATCAGCTATTATCGAGATTAATTGGCCTGGCCTGTTCTTCTTCATGAATACCGGAGTGATGGATACGTCTCGGGCTCCTGCTTCCATCAACTTCTCGACCGCCCGTCCAATTACTTCTCCAGAAACGTCGTCCAAGTTGGTCTCCAAGACAACGACTTCATCATGAGCATGACCATTCCCTGAAAGCTCTCCGACTGTTAGACGGAGAATATTGGCCACTTGGTCCAGATCCTTAGCTCCTGCGCCGTATCCGATCTTGTTTGGGGAGATGACCGGGAATTCGCTCGCAAGTTCGCTTGCCAGGTTGACTGCTATTGCCGCGCCCGTAGGTGTTGTCAATTCGAATTGGATATTACTCGTTTTCGTGGGAAACTTGTGGGCTCGCAGGACTTCGGCGACGGCAGGCGCGGGGTTCGGATAGGTCCGGCCGGAGAAGTTCGTTACTCCTGTTCCAACCGCGATCGGGCTGCTCCACCACTTGCTCCCGGATAATTCCAGTTCATCTGCAAGGTATGCTACGCCGAGTATGTCCACGAGGGTGTCTGCGGACCCTAGCTCGTGCAGTTCAACCTCTTTTGCGGAGTGGCCGTGGACTTGTGATTCTGCTGAAGATAGTGTATCCAAGACTGATTTGACGAAGGCAGTTCCCCACTTGGAGAGACCCAGTGCTTTTGCGCACTTCACAGCAGATGACTGGAGATCACTGGCCTTTCTTTTCGAGACTTGTTCTTCAGAACTTACTTCGACCAGTTGCGCGCTAATCCCTCCTCTCTCTACTCTTTTCGTCTTGACTTGGACATGATTCGCGCCTGGAAGATTTCTTTCCACGACCTCAGCGACTTTTCCCAGACTCTTTGGGCTGCCGCCTAGATCGACTAGAGCGCCGAGGAATTTGTCTCCCGAAGCTCCAGAAGAACTGGCATCGATTATCACCGCTCTTCCAGAAGCTCTCATGTTGACCTGTCCAACGGCTCGCGTGGGCACAAGTATTAATCAAGCTATTTCGATATTATCACGATCAGTTTTGGAGCCAAAACCTGACAACTCTTGCGTCTATGGCCTCGGCGAATGCCCAGTCCTGACGGTTGTGGGGGAGAAGATGAAGGACATGGAACAACGATCAAAAGTCTTCCCAACAGACCCTGGCGCAGCAGCTGTAAGTCAGATGATACAACCATTCCTCCAGCTCAACGCCAACATCTATGCAATGCTACCGTCCTTCTGTCCAAACTGTCCGAAGAGGATCGTGGCGGTCGAGAAAGAGCTAGCGCAGATAAGGCATCAATCGACTAAGTAAGGGTATACTGATCGCTTCGGACACGGGCTACCGATCAAGCTGAAACATCTCCTAGATGATGTTGTTCGTTTCTCAACCCTAGGCGGCTGCAAACACCGAGAAGCCTTAATTCGACCACACCATAGCAAGTGTTTGGTAGGCTTCTGTTGCAAGAATCCATCGTAAAGGCGCGAGACCAGATCATCCTTGACCCCGATGAACTTCCCGGTTCATGGTACAATATTATCGCCGACCTCCCCGGCGAGTTTCCCAAACCAAAAGATCCAGAAGAGGGTCCGTCGAGGCTCGAGTACCTCTCGAAAGTTCTCTTGAAGCACTGTCTCCAGCAAGAAATCTCAACTGAGAGACGGATATCCATCCCGGCTCCTGTTCAAGATCTCTATCGTCAAGCCGGTAGGCCGCGACCTCTCTACCGTGCACGACGCCTCGAACGCTTCCTCGGGACCCCCGCAAGGATCTATTACAAACGAGAGGATCTTTCGCCAACAGGGTCCCATAAGGTCAACACGGCCCTCGCGCAGGCATACTATGCGGCAGAGGAAGGATGTGCCGGGGTCTCGACAGAGACAGGGGCCGGCCAGTGGGGCACCGCGCTCGCCTATGCCGCAAGCCTCCAAGGACTGAAGAGTGTCATATTCTGGGTACGGTCCGTCTACGACTGGAAGCCGGATCGCCGGGTGTTGATGCAAATGTACGGTGGCAAGGTCTTCGCGTCTCCGAGCCATGAGACATTAGTCGGGCGAAAAATACTGGAGAAGAATCCTAATCACGTTGGCAGCTTAGGAATCGCAGTTTCCGAGGGACTGGAATACGCGGAGAAAAACCCAGGCTACGCCTACTGTCTCGGCAGCGTCCTAAACCACGTTCTGATCCATCAATCCATCATCGGATTGGAGACTATGAAACAGTTCGACCAGATCGATGAGAAGCCAGATGTGATGATTGGCTGCCTGGGTGGAGGAAGCAACTTCGGAGGATTCATCCTTCCCTTCGCTGGGGAAGTAGTGAAGGGAAAGAGAAAGTGCAGATTTCTCGCAGCACAATCCGAATCGGCCCCCAACCTCTCCAAAGGAGAATACAGGTATGACTATGGCGATCACGCGGAGAAGACCCCTCTGTTGAAGATGTATACTCTTGGTCATCAATCGGACATGGCTCCCATCAAAGCGGATGGGTTAAGATACCATGCTGCTGCACCATTTATCAGCTACCTCAAGCATCTCGGACACATTGAATCAACAGCTTACCCTCAAGACGAGCAAGGAGTTTTCGAAGCGGCCAAGACCTTCGTCCAAGTCGAAGGCTTCCTCCCTGCTCCAGAGTCGGCCTACGCGATTCGAGCCGCAATGGACGAAGCTCTCGAGTGCAAACGCAAGAATCGGACGGAAGTAATAGCCTTCAACATATCAGGACACGGATTCCTTGATCTTGCTGCATACCAGGAAAAACTAGAATTCTGAAGGTCTCGGCTTCAGGTGCTCAGCCCGTAGGCCAGTGACCATCTGACTACTTGTTGGTTACAGTTACTGTTGCTGAGGTGGAGTGAGTTGTCGTACCGCTGGTTCCGGTTATCGTAATAGTGTACGTTCTAGCATTGGTGGAACGATTAGTGGAGACAGTTAGCGCAGTGGTACCGGTGGGGTTGGCGGATGTTAGGGTCACGCTGACGATGGGGGAAAGAGTCGGCGGGTGTTTGACTGCGAGCTCGTTCCGGGAACGTGTCACCCAACGGGCGAAGGCCCGGTTGAGCTCAACTCTTATTCCCGTCCAGTTTCATTCCTCCAAGTCCTTGTAGGAGAATGGAGGTAGTGGGGAAAGTGACTGGTTTCAAGGAAGCTACCTTCATCGAAGGAAAGCTGGTTCGTATCGCGAAAGGGAAGATAGAGGTCGAATCTGAGGATGATGGAACCGGAGAACCGGCGCTTCTAACGCTTAAATTGGGAGATGTGGACATTGATCTTGACACGATCGGTGAGGATGTCAGGGTTGTCATTGTGGACGGTAGGGTAGCTCGAATAACACGGTTGTCCCCGAAATCCCGGGAGAAGCCACGCCAAGAATTGTACGGAGTTTCAGGTTCTTCTCATGAGGCAGGATCAGACTTGGCCGGCTAACCCCCACAATGCATTTCTCCAAGGAGCGACAACCTAGGGGCCTAGCTGTCTGTAGCTAAATCAAACTTCTCTGCGCCCCGAATCCCGAGACGCCCGGAATACTTGCCGGACAGCGAATGACTCCTCCGGAACAGAGAGGCATTGTTCGACTACCTTGCATAGGATGAGTGGCTCACTCGAACATGTGAGAAAGTAAGGCAATTTCTCGATACGAGGTGACGTCGAGAAACAATCAGTTCAGCTTCGCAGCGACGCGCTAGACTATCTCTCGGTGAGGTTCTCCATGGATTTAGGACGCTGATCATCTATGATCCAACTCAGTAGTATCAGCAATAGCATGAGCAAGATCGCGGTTGTAACAGCGAGCTTTCTCGATTCTTCCAGGCCTAGGAAGGGGACTTTTTGCTCTTCACTGCTTTCTTGAACAGTTCTACGAACCGGAGAGCCGCTTCGGCGTCAGGAGGAGCGGTCTTACGGGGGAGCTTTGGACTGGTTTTCGAATCGTTTGGCAAGGCCGAACATTCCAAGGAAGAGAGCCACGCCCGCTGCTATGTTAACTGCTGAGCTCAGAATCAGCGTGACCACTCCAACCGAATCTATCAGTGCACCTAGTTGATCAGCTGGGAGAGATAGGGAGAGAAAGAGAGAGACGACATTTCTGACCGTTAGGAGGGTGAACGCGGCGATGATGAGTGTCCAAGCGCGGAACGATCCGGTCAGCTTTGTAACTCGATACGCGTAGAAGACCACCCCTGCTTGCAGGATAAGCTGGAAAACTGAGATGAAATAGAGCGTCGAGATTACAACAGTGTCGACCATTCAGTCTTCGCCTACTTTCGCTTCTCCGAGGCTCCGCGGAACAGCTCCATGAACTTCTCTGATGCCACTTTTCTCGGCGAGCCGCTGATGATTCCCTCGTAGTTTGTGAACGCTGACTCTATCTTGATCCCTGCGGGTGTTATCTCGAACTCTCGAAGCCTCTTGTCATGGTCACTGCCCCGCATCTTCAGTATGACCAGTGCTTTGCGCATAGAGGACTCGATCTCTACAGGTTTGAGTGCCAGTATGCAGTCGACCAAGAAGCTTAGCCCTACATCGGTTACGCTGAAAGATCCTCCGCTTATCTGCGGCGACTCCCAGAGCAGCATCGAGCTGATTCCACGGGTCTTCAGATAGCGTATCATGCGATAGGCTTCCATTCGCATGTCGTCTTTCTTCACGAACATCTCGAGATGGCTGAGTGAGTCGATAACGAGCCGTTGCGGCTGAACCTCCCGGAAGACGTCCTCCAGCAGGCTACCATCGCCGGACTCCAGCATGAGACTTGGAGATGTGCAGATTACGCGGAATTTGCCCTCCTCTTCCATTTTTCGGAGGTCCCAGCCGAAGTTATTCGCATCTCTGTAGATCTGGTCCGGGAGTTCTTCGAAGGTTACGTAGATCCCGGGTTCGCCTAGCTTGACTCCGTTGAAGAGATACTGAAGCCCGAGGGTAGTTTTTCCGGAGCCAGCGCTTCCGGCGACCATTACGGCATCTCCGGGCATGAATCCTCCCCTGAGCATCTCGTCAAGCTCGACAATTCCAGTCTTAACCCGACGACCTCCCTCCGCTTTGCTGGAGAATAGCTGGTCGAACCCTGAGGCTCCAGCCTTCGGGCGTGGTGTAGTCATTTTTCTCCACTTATCCTTACGGTTTTGAGGTGGTTCGCGACTGACTCCAAAAGCTCCCGATCTTTCGCGCGGTCCAGGGATACAACCTCAAATGCTCCAATCCTTTTCTGCCTCAGAACCCCCAATTCCAAAAGTTCCCTAACTTCGTTTATGACCGCGACCGTCGTTCTCCCAATACGGCGCGCTACTCCATCGACCGTATCGATGAGTCCTGGGTTTCTGTGAAACAGGACTAGAAGGTCTCCTCTGACCTCTGAACCAAGCAGCGTCGACAAGATCTCCGACCCGCTCATTTCAGCCTGCTCTCCACGAAAGAAACTTCCTTTGCCGTTTCGAGGGATTTCTCGTAGTCAAAACGCGCTTCCGAGTCGTAAGGTATGCCGAGTTTCCGGTTGAGATCTTTGACAACGATCCTTTCAAGAACAGCGGCGCCGTTACCGAACAGTGATCGTAATTTTGAATCAAATTCTTTCGAGTTGTTTGATGCGTCAATCAACCCCTTCGACGTGAGAATTTCCAACACATTCCGGCCCAAGGCATCTCCGACGGCCTCACGGACTGTGTTCACGAGCACAGAAGAGAACGCTCTCTCCGCAGCAAATCTCTGATCTGGACTCAAGGACTTGGGAACTGATTCGAAATTGTCGCGTGGATTGATCCAACTGGAGTCACTTACTCGCATGGACATCTGCATCATTTCTTATCTGCCAGAGCATGAGCTGAGAGATGAACTGGTTGTAACCTGGGTTTCGAGCTTCATGTACGGGTCTTTCCGATCTTGCATTGGAGAGCCAGAAATTCGAAGGGAACAATCGGCTGAGGTATTCGCGCCTAACGATTTTAGAAGAAGACATGGTTTTCGTTTCGCATACTATCCGGATGCTTCTTAATGGCGAGTAACAATAGCCGTATTCAATTGCCCAAGACTAAGGTGATAGGGCAAGGAGGATGTTTTGCGGTCTTCCTTAGTTGATATTTTCTATGAGACTCTAGGGTACTGTTTTGGAAAGGCCCTAACAGAAACGCTCGGGCCCACAGTGCAGGCATCTATCTACAATCTGCTGGAACGTAGTGGGATCCGGAAGGAAGAGATTTCCACCAGATTCGATGACGCGGTGCAGGCGTTAACGAGCACCCTAGGAACATGTTCTAGAGTGGTAATACACAGGACGGTAGTTGAGATGTTCAAAGAGTATTCTCAACGACTCGATTTCTCCTACACCGACTCCCTCCGAGACCGCCTTGCATTGTTGAAGGAGGCGGTAGTCGCAAACCATGTCCTCCCTCGAAGGCTTCGTGACGAATCAGTGTTCGACAGCGTAGAGAAACCCGATTGGATTGATGCCCCGAAAGGCCAAGCATACAGCAGCCTCTATCCCATGAAAAAGGGCGTCAAGACATAGCACAGACGGATGGAAATCGCCGGTATTCAGCCCTGATCCAGGATCTGGGACACCCTATGCATCCTGCCCTAGAATCATTCGGGAAACGGCCTAGATTTCCCGTCTCGCTCCCACATCGTTCAAGCCCGGATTGCGCCCTGAATTACCTGTCTCGCGCAGAAACCCTCCCGGACAGGAAATCTCCCAGCCAAAAAGATGGAGGGGAATAAGAGCAAACCATCCTGCGACGCAAAAGCGGTTGGAGGAACTAGGTCTTTGCACGGGTCGAGGAGACTTCTTCGTATCTCTTCCGGACAAAGGGCATTACTGATCTCACGTCTTTAGGTCCCTTCAACGGTGTTACCCAGAGCCTGCCCGTCTGTCCCGCCATCTCAAACGGTATCCCGCCAAACTTCTCCTTCAGCATCGTCTGGTCTTTCTCCGAGAGCTTCATGACCACGATCCCGTTTGTAACGAGGAAGCCGATGAATTTTCGATTGTAGAAATAGCAGAGACAGCCCATCATAGGTCTCGAGCTTACCCCTTTCCAGGTCAGAACCTCCGCGTCGAACACCTTTCGAATCTCACTCATCTTCTCCTCATCAAAATACTTCATTCAATCACCGCCTTGACGATCTAGAAAGATTCCTAGGCGTTCCTGGGCCACGACAGAACTGTTATAACTATTCATGGGCAAAGGTCCACTCGAACGATGGTTTCGGCGAGTATACCCGATTCCACAGGTCATTGAGACCCCTCTCCTCGCGAGGCAAGAGTGGTC
>Ga0209236_1000637_pt1 | contig 20546 bp, 14 predicted proteins | sample GraSoi013_1_40cm_FD_185819 | JGI IMG/M metagenome (GOLD analysis project Ga0209236, IMG submission 185819) | Grasslands soil microbial communities from the Angelo Coastal Reserve, California, USA - Sample 09_27_2013_1_40cm (SPAdes) (version 2) | ecosystem: Environmental > Terrestrial > Soil >... | reverse complement strand
CAACTATGTCGCGTTGATCAGCGGGTCCACCCAGGGTTGCACTAGTAGCTGCCCAATCATAACTGCGCCGAACCTAGTCGACCGCTTCGAGGCCGCGGGTCTAGCCTGGAAAGGCTATTTTGAGAACATGACTTTCACTTCGGGATCATGCAACGGAGCCATCAATTCTCCCGGCCCGTATACCTCGATACACAACCCGTTCATACCCTTCCAAGACATTACGAACAACACCGCGCGTTGCAACAAGATCGTCGACGCGAACCCGAACAGCTGTGGCAGTGCTACGGACTGCGTTCTAGTCAGCGACCTCAACAACGCAACGGCCTCTGCGCCTAACTTCATGTGGCTCACACCCAACGACTGCGACAACATGCGCGGCAGCAGCGTCTGCTCAGGCGGTTGCGGGGTCGTCAATGGCACATGCATCTCCACAGGCAACGCCTACCTGTCAAGACTCGTCCCGTTGGTTCTGAAGAGCCGCGCATTCACGACCACGCGCTCAGCGCTTTTCATAACATTCGACGAGGGCAACGGTTACTGCCCCCCGGGCAGCGGCAACTATCCCAACGGCATCTCTGAGGATTGCGTCTACGCCTCTTGGGCAGGCCCGGTGGCCAAGACCGGCTTCGCCACCAGCCACCTATACGATCACTACTCATTCACAAAGACGATAGAGGCAAACTGGAACCTGGCCGGTTTCACGCTCAATGATACAAACGCAATCCCAATGACGGAGTTCTTCAAAAATCAGCCCGTAGACTTTACAGTCCAGCAGAATCCAGGTTTCGCAAACAACCATGTCAATCCAACCAGTCCAGTAATCGCGCCCGTCGGATCAAGGTCGAACTCTACCATCATCGTATCCAGCATCGACAATTTCACAGGAACAGTGAATCTCACTGCCTCAAGCTCACCAACGGGACCCAGCCTCACACTAACCCCAGCAAGCATCGGTCTCACGGCACAGGCGACTAGCACGTCCACCCTGACCTTCTCATCCTCCTCAACAGGCGCTTACACTGTGACGGTTACAGGCAGCAGCGGTAGTCTGTCCCACGCCGCAACGCTCACCTTTTCGGTTGTGCCGCCCAACTTTGCCATATCTGCAACTCCTACCTCGCTCAGCATCGGGCTGGCATCTACCACGACTAACGGCCCAGTCACGGTTAGCTCAACCGGCGATCCAACCTTCTTCCAAGAGTCGCATCTTGCCAACTCGTTCTACGCCAAGGGTCTCATCTGGCTCTTCTACGGAGACTCACGCTTCACGTGCGAGCATCAGAGCGGTTGTCTAACGTACACGACCTCTACGAACGGCTCGGCGTGGGCTTCTGTTACAAGGGTCCCCGTTCATATCGTAGAAAATGACTTCAGCGTCTCTACCAACGGCACGAGCGTCTTCTACGTCCGCTACAACGAGACGAGCTTCGAATCAGCTTGTGGACAGAGAATCCAGCTAGGGCTCGGAACACTCAACACTTCTGGAACAGTGTCATGGCAGCCAGAGCGGACGGTGGCGGTAGGCGCGGCCAACCGTGACTACCCCAACGATGAGATAATTGTCGACAGCAACAACCAGGTCTGGATAGGGTACATGATCGACAATCATACAATGTGTGGAGGTGATGGCACCGATACGCCTCAAGTAATCCATTCATCTGGCACAAACTACGCGGTCTGGACAGGAAACACTACTCTCACAACTGCCCACTCTGACAACTGGCAGATAGCGCTAGTCTCGCTTGGTAACGGCCAAGTATACGCCTCCTACTGGATCATAAACTCGGACCTTCACGGCCGCCTGTACAACGGCACAGCTTGGCGCCCAGACGAGCAGATATCCTCCGGGGCCACAAGGAACGATGTCAACGCGTGGCTATTCAGCTCCGGCACCAGTGTCTACGCCATCTACTTTGACAATGCTACCGAGACATACAAATTCGCTTCACGGTCCTCCGCAGGGGTATGGGCGATTTACACGATCGGCGCTGGAGAGAGCCACACGGGCACGGTAGCATTCTCATCGTCATACTACTCGCTCCCAGACTCTGCGAGCTACGACGCCAAGGATAACCTGTTCGACATTTTCTACATTAACGCGACACTCCAGAGGATAGACCAGTGGTCAGGCTCAGGCAGTACCTGGACCAAAACTACCGGACTGATCAGCAGTCAAGTTGTACCGTATCCAGATGGTATTTCGAGCTTCATCCAGTCCTCTGAATCAACCGTCGGCGCAATCTTCTACACCAGTGGCTCAACCCTCCCGTTCACGATAAACTCGGCCAGCCTCGTCTTCAAACCCGCAACCAACACTGGCACGGTCACGGTCACAGTGACTTCCCAGAACGGCTTCACAGCCACGGTCAGCCTTTCCAGATCCGTCTCCCCTTCGACAGGGCTCGCCATCGGCTGCGCCCCGACGAGCATACCAAGCGGATCCGGGTCCTCCACGTGCAACCTCACAGCCTCGGCGCAGGGAAACTACAATGTGACCGTTACCGGCACGAGCGGGTCACTAGTCCACTCTGTCACAGTTGCAGTCTCGGTAACGCCGTACCCCGACTTCGCAATATCTGCAACCTCGCCCGCTTCAGTTAACGCGAGCCAACCATTTGTCTCAACCATAACCATAACCGCGCTGAACGGGTTCGCAGGGACAGTCTCGCTGACCGCCATCGTCCCAGTTGGTCTCAGCTGCGGATCTATTACCCCGACTAGCATCAATGGATCGGGGAACGCGAGCCTAACCTGTACCGGGCTTACCCCAGGGAACTACGACCTGACGATAGTTGGAACGAGTGGAACTCTCTCACACATCGCTCCATTGGCAGTAGCAGTCCAGTCTGGTTCTGTTGGCGGCGTTGTGCTCCCTCTAGACCAGCTGAAGCTACTCGCCCAGTTCCTACCAGCCACGACCACCGTACTCGTCACTCTTGTGACAGTAATAGCAGCATCAAGGGCGTGGAGAAAGAGGAGGTCGAAGGCAACCCCACTCACCAACCAGCAGGCCCTGACCGAAATCGCCTCCTGAACTCGCATCCTTTCGCTGTCTCTGGGTATATTGTCGACCAGTCAAGGCTTTATAGTCTGGAGGGCTTTAGTCTTGAGCGATCGGGGGACATTATATCCACATAAGCGCAGTCGCGCCTTTCCTCAGTTGCTCTTCTAGGACGAATCACCCCGCTTCAATGAGATGGATTTCTCGTCCACCTCTACACTCTGGATAGTAACGTACAATGGTTCGCCTCAACCGATTCTGGATCATTCTTCCCGTCCTAACCGGAATTCTGGTACTATCGACAACGCAGACCAGCGAGTCCAACGCGAGAGTCGTTGGCTCAACGCAGTTTCCGGTCGGCTCAGGCTCCTGGAATCCCAGGGTATCCTGCTCTTCGCCCTGGATCGTAAGGATAACAGACATCACGGATAATATGACGGGGTCCTCGTCTCTCACAAATAGTCTATTCAATCCAGGCATTACCTCGCCTGTGGGAACTGCGAAACGCTGGCTCACACCTGGTTCGACGCCTTCAGGCTGGGTTTCCCCTGGGCCACCCTGTACCATAACCAACTCGCACGGACAGGTTTCCATGTTCGTCGAGATTGATGGTGTAAAGAGGGGGACTATCGGCAACGGCGACTGCACAGGCACCTATGACCCTGTGAACGGGGGAACTTCGAATGGTGGAAACTATTGTGATACTGATTTCAACGTCTACGATCCTGCTGTCGTTCCAAACTATTCTGTGTCCTGCTCAAGCGCTTCGGACCCCACTTGTTACGGTAGGATCCATATCGAGATCGATCATGACTGGAAGGCGGCGAGGTACTGCGGAGCTTCGACCGCGTGCGACGATGTGGTAGTGAACTCGCAGACTAACAGCTCGTCTGTGATTGATGTTCAAGGCTTCGTCTACTGGGACGCTGACAACGTCAACCAGCAGTGGCACAGCTTCAGCGGCTGGGAGATTCACCCTGTGACGGGATGGCGGTTTCATCAATCCACAAACCCGCCGCCATTGGGCACGTATTTTGATCATCTCGTTGTCATCATGATGGAGAACGAAGGAATCAGTCAGATCTGCGGGGGAAACCCGCCCCCGTGCAACGGGTCCAATTCTCCCTACATGTCCAGCCTCGCCAACACGTACGGCATAGGATCCCAATACGTCGCCCTCAACAAGACCAGCCTGCCGAACTATGTCGGGATGATAGGCGGCTCCACCTACGGCTGCGCAGCAACATGCCCAACCATCACTAGTCCCAACCTCGTAGACCGCTTCGAGGCCGCGGGATTGAGCTGGAAGGCCTACATGGAAAACCAGAACGTAGCGAGCGGCTGCGTCACTACAACCCAGCTACCCTATTTTCCAAGGCATAATCCGTTCGTCCAATTCCAGGACATCACCAACAACACCAACCGGTGCAACAAGGTCGTCCTTGCAAATCCAACTAGCTGCGGAAGCGTTACCGACTGCACCCTACTCAACGATCTCAACTCGTCCTCTGCGCCCAACTTCATGTGGCTCACGCCAAACGTATGCAATGACATGCACGGCAACAGCACATGCACAAACGGCTGCACCAGCATGGGAACAACATGTATAGTCGATGGGGACAACTATCTCAGCAACCTAGTCCCGACTATTCTCAATAGCAAGACTTTCACAACGACACGCGCGGCGCTCTTCATAACCTTCGACGAGGGCACAGGCTTCTGCCCGTTGAACGGTAGCTCGGAAGAGTGCATGTACGCTGTCTGGGCCGGTCCTCAGGTCAAGACCGGCTTCGTGACAAGCCGTCTCTACAATCATTATTCCTTCCTGAAGACGGTCGAGACAAACTGGAACCTCACAAGTCTCACGGCCAATGATGCGAACGCGACCCCCATGACAGAATTCTTCAGCAGCTACTCAGGAGCATCGCCACCCACGCCCCCGGCCGGTGCATACTTCGACCACGTGGTCGTCATCATGATGGAGAACGAAGGGATGAACGAGATCTGCAACAGAAATCCGCCGCCCTGCAACGGTTCCAACTCTCCCTACATGTCCGGCCTCGCGAACAGCTACGGCATATCACAACAATATCTCTCCCTGATCACTACAAGCGAGCCCAACTACTACGGAATCCTCGGAGCATCCATTTTCGGCTGTCCCACGAACTGCTACCCGCCCCCAGGAGGGATCAACGCCCCGAACCTTGTAGATCGTTTCGAGGCCGCGGGTCTATCTTGGAAGGGTTACATGGAGAACCAGAATGGTGCAGCAGGCTGTGACGGCAACACTCACGAGCCCTACGAGCACGAGCATAACGGGTTCGTATCCTTCCAGGACATTTACACTAACAGTACGCGCTGCAACAAAATAGCTCTCGCAAATCCAACCAGCTGCGGGAGTATAACCGACTGCACTCTCATCAATGATCTCAACTCGTCCTCTACCCCGAACTTCATGTGGCTCTCACCTAACGACTGTGACAACATGCACGCCAACAGCATATGCACTACCAATAACGGGTATAACGGGTGCACGACAGCTGGTAGTAGTACTTGTATCAAGAAGGGCGACGATTACCTCAAGAGCCTAGTCCCGAACATCCTGAACAGTCACGCGTTCCAGGGCCAGAGGTCAGCGCTCTTCATAGTCTTTGACGAGGGCGTCGGGACAAGTTGTCCTCTGAACGGCAGCTCGGAAGACTGTCTCTACGCGGTCTGGGCCGGTCCAGTGGCGAAGACCGGGTTCAGTTCACCGCAGCTCTACAACCAATACTCTCTCACGAAAACCATAGAGGTAAACTGGAATCTCACGGCTCTCACGTCCAATGACGCGGCTGCAACTCCGATGACAGAGTTTTTCAAACCACTCCCGAACTTCGCGATCTCAGCAAGCTCGCCGGGCACTGTCAATGCAGGCCAAGCAGCAAATTCGATCATAACATTGACCTCAGTCAACGGGTTCAATGGAACAATCTCGCTTACAAAGACGGTCCCAGGAGGGCTGACATGCGGCGCAATATCTCCCAGTAGTGTGATCGGCTCAGGAACTGCAACATTATCCTGTAGCTCCAACACTGCAGGAAGATACACGACCATCGTGACGGGAACGAGTAATAGCCTGATTCATTCTACCAACGCGACCTTCAACTTCGTCAACTTCACGATTACGGCTTCTTCACCCACCCCAGTGAATGCTGGACAGTCTCCAACCTCCACGATCACGATAACTGCGCTGAACAGCTTCGCTGGCATCGTAGCTCTCACAGACACAATCCCCTCGGGGCTTACTTGCGGAGCGATAACTCCGACCAGCATTGCGGGATCGGGAACCGCCACAGTGTCCTGCAGCGCGACTATCGCGGCCAACTACACACTAACCCTAACCGGCACCAGCGGCTCATTGACCCATGCGACCACGTCCATTTTCCGATTCCAAAACTTCACAATCAATGCCTCCCCTCCCACGGCAGTCAATGCGGGCTCATCCACTGGTTCGACGATAACCATCTCATCCCTAAACGGCTTCCCTCGCACGGTCAGCCTCACCGATATCATCCCAAGCGGTCTGTTCTGCGGTGCAATTACTCCGAACAGTGTCACTGCGCCAGGAAGCGCGACAGTCTCATGCACTTCACCAACGGTGGGGAACTACACGCTGATCGTAACAGGAACAAGTGGCTCGCTCGTCCATTCAGCAACGGCAACATTTAGATTCCAAGATTTCAACATCACGGCCTCCATCCCCACTCCGGTCTACTCAGGCGCGTCCGCCGTCTCCACCATCTCCATCACTCCCCTCAACGGTTTCTCAGGCACTGTCACCCTGATCGATACAATTCCTTCAGGACTGACGTGCGGCTCGATTGTCCCTGGTAGCCTTGCAGGATCAGGTACCGCTACTGTCTCCTGCACCACCACTGTCGCGGGCCACTATACTCTGACCATAACGGGCACTAGCGGGTCTTTGAGCCACTCAACAACGGCCATCCTTCGATTCCAAGACTATAACATCAGCGCCAACCCAGTGAGCATCACGGTCAACGCTGGAACCGCCGCCGCCTCCACAGTAACTGTCACCGCTCTGAACGGATTCACAGGCCTAGTCAACCTATCCGCCAACATCACAGCGTGCACGCTCGTTCCGACAAGTCTCACAGGCTCCGGCAACTCCACACTCTCATGCACGTTCGCACCAGCGGGAACCTTCCACGTGACGGTAACCGGCGCGAGCGGAAGTCTATCCCACTCGGCAACAATCACCTACACCGTCCAGGACTTTACGATAAACGGGATTCCTGCGTCTGTCGCGGTTAACGTTGGCGCCGCGGGAACATCCACGGTCACGATTACAGGAGTGAACGGTTTCGCTGGTACCGTGGGTCTTACCACCAACAGTACTTCATGCACCGTCTCGCCAACGAGCCTTACTGGCTCGGGCAGCGCAACGCTTTCCTGTACGTTTGCCTCGGTGTCTACAATCCACGTCGCTGTTACTGGAACAAGCGGTTCATTGTCCCACTCCGCGACGGTCACCTACACGGTCCAAGATTTTACAGTGACAGCCAGTCCGACATCTGTAACTGTTCTTGCTGATTCTGCGGGCACTTCGACAGTTACCGTTACGGGTCTGAATGGCTTCGCTGGCGTTGTCAATCTTGCGACCAACAGCACCTCGTGTACTCTCTCGCCGACAAGTGTAACAGGTTCTGGCAGCTCGAATCTGTCTTGCACTTTTGATTTTGCAGGAACATTTCATCTAACCGTCACCGGCACGAACGCAGCCCTCTCGCACAATGCTACTGTCACCTACACAGTACAAGATTTTGCTCTGACCGTCAGCCCAACCAGTATCACTGTTTACGCTGGAACGGCTGCGACTTCTTCTCTTACTGTCACCTCCCTAAACGGGTTCAGTGGAGTAGTGGCCTTTACGACCAACAGTACTTCGTGCAACGTATCCCCGACCAGTGTGACTGGCTCCGGAAGCGCTGTCTTGTCGTGCACTTTCACCTCTGCCTCCACAATTAATGTGACCATGACCGGTGCAAGCGGGCCACGATCTCACACTGCTACGGTAACCTACAATGTCCAGGACTTTACCATAACATCTAGCCCAACCTCCGTTACTGTCCTAGCTGGTTCTGCTGGCACATCTACCATCACAATAACTGCCCTCAACGGCTTCACAGGCCTCATCAATTTGGCCACCAATAGCACCTCGTGCACCGTCAGCCCAACTAGTGTAACGGGCTCCGGCAGTGCTACCCTATCTTGCACTTTTGCGTCCGCGGGGAATGTCGACGTGACAGTTACTGGAACGAGTAGTAGCTTATCACACTCCGCCGATGCCACGTACATAGTTCAGGACTTCGCTCTCGCAGCCAGTCCGGCCAGCATTACTGTTTATCCTGACACAGTTGCAAACTCGACCATCCAGATAACGTCACTCAATGGTTTTGCCGGAGTTGTAACTCTCGCAACCAACAGCACCACTTCATGTACTATCACACCCACAAGCATAATCGGTTCGGGCAACGCGACCATCTCGTGCCGCTTCACAGGGCTAAATTACTCAGTGATGATAACCGGAACGAACAGCACGCTAGCTCGTACAACAATGATAACAGTCCAAACAGGATCCGGATCTGTCGGTGGCGTCACCCTCTCGATTGACAGACTGACATTACTATTACAGATCTTGCCTGCATTGCTCTTGCTGGTCAGCGTTGCAACAGCAGGGGTTATCGCTGTAGGGGCACATGTGAGGAGGAGAGGTCAGAACACAGAACGTCACAGGACGGATCATCTTCAGAGATCTCTCTCTGATTTTCAAGGGAGCCAGGATCTCCTGTCTCCATCGACTCTCTGAGAACTTTTGAAATCATGAGAATAGCAAACAACGCTTGAGAAAAGTAAACCAGTCGGATCCACACTCAGTTCGGAACAGGCCTTGCACCCCGTGGACAAATTCAACTGATGCCTTTCTCTTCAAACGAGTTCTACTTGGCCGGCGATTTCATTCCAGTACTATGATCCACAATGCTCTGCTTTACCGAAGCGAAATCAACCATACAGTGCTCTTTGATCAGAAACCGTCTCTGTGATAGAGGGGTTACGACGGTTAATTGTAGGAGCCCCAAAGTGCTCAGCAGTCTGAGGTTGGAATAGTGCAGCATCGAAAGTTCCTCATCCCGATGTTCGCGGTACTCCTGGTTGGAGTCGCAGTCCCGTTGTCTGTTCCGAGAGCACATGGAGACGATAACAATGTGACTCTTAACATCACAGGGCTAATCGCACGTGGCACCTCCGATTCCTATCTCGGAAGCACTGTCGATGCTATACAAGCAGGCACCACTATGACCTTTAACGTCGTCTTTACAGCAAGCTCGTACGTTTACCAGCGGAACCTGACCATGGGAGTAAAGTTTGACTGGATGACCAACTTCCAGAACACGACCAGCGACACTGCGGTCTACGCTGGCCAGACGCTCACCGTCACGCTAGCCTACGCAATCCCGGCACTGACCGGCCAGTACTCTGCGCTGAACCAGCAAACCCACTCTTGGACCCTCGAGATGTGGAACATGGCCGAAGGCGCTACGTGGAGTGTATACTCAGGCTGTTACGATTACAACTATCCTCCTCCTAACGCTGCAGCGTGTCATAACTTTTACAGCAATGGCTACCCCTACACGTATCATCAGCTAGCTGTGTACTCCAGTGCCCAGGCGAGCAGCTACAATTCCAAGCTACAAGCCAAAGCTATCATTGACTCTCTCAATAGCGCGCTGGGCAGCACTTTTTCACCGGCACCCGGAACAAGCGGCGCTCTGGCTTCGCTGGCCCAAGCTAATACTCAGATGGCACTCGGGAACAATGCGTATCAACTGGGAGATTTCGCGACAGCCCAGACTGATTATCAGAACGCGCTTAACGACGCTAACGCTGCTCAGAGCAGCCTCTCTACCATCGGGGGTGGAACCGACACCGCCACCTTCACCAGCATCTGGCTGGATTCGGTCGCAATCCTTCTCGGCGGGATAGGCGCTATCATGGTCGGCTTCGCTGGATTCAAGTATCTGCGCGGCAAGACAAGGTCTCTGCCAAGCTACACTTCATCTACGCCCAAAGCCTGATCGCTCGATACTTCACCCTCCCATCTGCTCCGGGCTAGACTCGTTCTTTAGATATCGGATTCTGTATCGTGTACGATATACCTTATATCCGACGGGCAATCCTGAACGAGAAGGATGCGCCAGTCAAAGTCTCGAGAGGACGATAGCCCCACCGCTCATGATCGGCTCCACAGCGCGCCCAAAGGCCTACTACGATACTACATCCTTCACAAGATAGCTCAGAAACCAATCCACGGCTACGAAATCATACAGGACATCGACAGCAAGACAGATGGCGCCTGGAGACCCGGGGCCGGATCAATCTACCCCATTCTAAAGAAGCTAGTCTCCGAAGGCCTCATCAAGGCCGATCCAGAACCATCCGACGAGGCAACACGACGAGTCTACCACATCACACCAAAAGGCGTTGAATCACTCGCCCACGCCAAAGAAATGTTTACCAATTTCCAACAGCGCTTCGGCAGTCTACGACGCCTCTTCATCGAACTTATCGATCCCGAGAACTTGGCCACTTTCTTCGTCGACGGGTCCAATCGGCAATTCCAGATGGCACAGGAAATGCTCGAATCCAAATCGGACAGGATCTCACCCGCAGACCTAGAATACATTCTCAAGGAGTACACGCTGAATCTTGAGAGACAGATGAACTGGGCCAATAGAATGCTGAACCGTTCCAGGCCCAAACCCGCCCAAACCGCTCGACCGAAAACAGTCAAGCCTCAGTAATCAGTATCTCGCGAAATTGTTGATCGTCAAGTGAAGCCTCGGTAGAAAACAACACGCCAAACTAGCGTGGAGCGTCTGCATTCTTAGAGACTGAGCAAAATACTGGACGGTAACGGGACTCCTATTCCCTCCCCACCCTTCCTCTAACTGGCCCGGCCCAGAAAACGCGCCAGGGTCCATCTCTTATCTCAAAGGATGAGAAGTACATAATGAGCGGGAGTACAAGCGAGAAATTTGGATTCTTGCGGAAAGTCGATCTCCTCACCTTATCCGGTGCCCTCCTAGCGCTCTTTGTGGCACTGGGCAGTGAGCCATGGTGGACTCTAACGGGGGCCTCCACTAGTAATCTTCTGAACATCCAGGTCTCACCGTTCTACTTGCACATCAACGCTCTAGGTCTCCCCTCCACTACGGCTGCTGCTAACGGTCTTGGATCCTTCACTCGCGTTCTGCTGATTCTAGGATCACTCGCCTTGCTCGCCGCGAGCCTTCAGCCGACCGCTTGGTGGCGGAATCTCGCAGTCTACCTTGGTCTCTCCTCGCTTGTCGAGCTCTACTTCAGCTTCGTCTTGATCTACTACTGGGCTGAGACAGCGATTGTCCAGGCATACGGCGTCGTTCCGCCATACTACGGGACAACTTCTCTCCAGACAACTATTCTCGGACTCGATCTCAGGTACTACACATCTCCCCTAGTAACAGCCACATTCTACTTTCCCTACTATCTGGGCTTCCTCGGTCTCGCAATGGTCCTGGGCCGAAGTCTGATCAGGATCATCCAGGACAGAGCCTTCCAGATTCTCGGAGCCCTGCTCCCGGGCGGCCACATCCACGACGTCTACCTAACACCGCCCTATCAGCACGTCTGGTTCAACAGCAACGACAGAGAATTCAATCCGCTAGGGAAAGATCCCAAGATGCTCAACGACGACGAACTCCTCATCTCATTCCAGAAACTCTACGACACAGTCGAGCCAGGAGGCAGCCTCTCAATAATCCTGCCCGATTGGGACATAAGCCTCGGAGATCGATTCGAGAAACTGATGCCTGCGACGGGCTTCGAGGTCGAATCATCAGGAACGGTCTATCGAATTCCGGGTAGACCCGAAAACGAACTCCGATTCAGAAAACCCGTCCAGGAAAAAGCGACACCCATAGAGACTCAACAAGCCGTGGAAGAGCCGGCGCCTCCGGCCACACCGCTACCGCCCATAGCCGGAGCGGACCAAGCGGTAGATTCAGAACACCCTCCCATGATTGAGGTCGTACAATCGCCTAACTGGTCCAATGACAGGATAACCCGTCCGGAGCGAGCAATGCTTAAGTCAGCAGTGACAATCATTGTCGCCCGCGGAGTACCAGTGCCCTATCGTGAACTTCTAAACCAAGTCTACATGGAGCTTGTCGAAAAGAAAGTAGACTTCGACTCGGCACGCCAGATCGAGACAACACTCCTAAAACACAACGGCAGAGAAATTCTGCTCGTTCAAGAAGCAGACGAGACAGGGACAAGGGCACTCCAGAAATGGTGGCTCGGCGATCAACAGATGGCTCCAGAGAAGGCCCGCAGATTCCCGATCTTAGGAAAAATTACTCGAGCTCGACCCAAACTACCCAGGCCCCAGGGGCTGCTGACAAGATTCCAAAAACCTCGTTACGAACGCCGGGCGACCAATGATTATGATAGCGACTCAGAACGCTCCAATTCCTGATACTGTCTAGTGTCCACACTAGTTACGTGTGGCTTATCGAAAAGACAGTAAGGTTACCGTTTCCCTGATGTGGAATTGAGCAGCATACGCGTAATTGTAAGTCGAATCACCACAAAGAAAGTCCCCGCACTAACGCTAGTTGTTGTCGGCATCATAGGAATGGTCGCAGGTGTTCTAGCCGCAACCATCACCATCACCTCGAACCCCTATACTGGCGAGATCGGTACTCTTCATAACAATACGGGATCCATGACGGTCAGCGATAAGGGGCTCTCAATAGTATCTAACGTCACAGGGATTAGTGCCAACAGCACCGCCACCTTCGGCGGAAACGGCAGCAATGCTAATCTCTACACCGGCTCAACATTCACCTCAGGCCATTGGATGGAGACCATTGTCCTCACCGATACAACCACAGGCGGTTCTCACACAGTTACGATCAAAATCCAGAGCGGATCGACACCGCCCAACGGTGGCACGAACCTAGCCGGCGGTACAATAACCCTAACCCTGACCGGTCCAGGTAGCTCTAGCACAGGAACGATCACGACGTATGTCGATCTGGGCGTGTCCTCGATCACCGCTCCAATGACGCTCTATGTGAGCGCAACATAGTCGAGTAAGCTCTAGGTTCTCGCATCGAACCCGCGGAACCGGTCCATTTCTTTTCCGTGGATTTTTGTCCAGTGCCCTCGCCTGTTACCTGTGCCCCTACCTGTGAGTTACTGAGGTTTCTTAGAATCTTCTAAGTCTGATCTTTGTAAAGACATAGCTTGGGCATAACAAGAAGGGTCGTGGCGCGTTTCGGCTCACGCGCATCATTGCTAGTTGTTGTAAAAGCCACGATCTTCATCGTGGTTTTGGCTTATGCGACGGGTATTTCGGTTACGACCACGTCCTATCAAGCTGAGATCGGCTCTGCTGTGAAAGTCGCTAACGGCCTTCTTGCGATCGACAAGGGCTTCTCGATAGCTCTAGTGCCCTCGACCGGGACGTCATGTTCTAGCCCTGTTACATTTGGCGTTCTTCCAGGTATGGCCAACACAACCATTACGGGGGGACACTGGGTTTACGACGTCCAAGTCCAATCGACCACGAGCGCTTCGATGCCTCCGGCGGGAACCAAATTCAACGTCACACTGGTCTTAGCTTCGACGACGTACGGTCCAGTTTGCATACAGACCCCGTTTCCCTCTGTGAGCGGCCAAACGATAGATTGTAAGTTCGATGTTGGCATGACCCTTCCACCATCACCCTATTCCTTCAAAGTTACGGTTCAATGATGTTCTGGTGGCAGGTAATCCCACGATTCAAACGCATGATCCAGAACTCGAACGGGTCTTGATGTTACCATTTACGGATTACAGGTCAGTTATCACTAATGAAACCTGAAAACCAGTCGGTCGCTGCCGCGGCAAAGGATCTCGAGAGCCATCTGCACTGGAAAATTGTTCAGGGTAAGCCCGGATCGGGAATCTAGATGTGGTCGAGCAGTTTAGTCGCGATCTAATCGGGTTCAGATCGGAGTTCTTGGAATTCCGGGCAAGCCCGTTGTGCGCCTGGAACAGATGTCTTCGCCCAGAAAAGACGTTACCCGGCGAAATTTTCTGCTGGAAATTGTGAATTGAGGGTCAGCTCGCGACACAAGACTCGGATCTCGGGGGGAATTAACAAAGAGTAATCTTAACCTCCCTGGCGTTCAGAGAGAAAGAAATTCGCAGAACGTTTGGTTTCAAACGCGACAGGCGCAGAACATGCCCCAAACGAGAATCTGGGCAGGCGTTTGTAGATCCTGAGACTTTCACGATGAGCTATACGCTTGATTTCCACTGTGGAAAAATGGTCGACCGTTCTATTCTGCGCGTTGAAACGCGAGACTCGCCCAGAACGGTTTCAACTGGCGAGAGCCCTCCGGAAAAAACGGGGCCACAATTTTATTCTCACGACGCGAGAGTGCTCTTTCAGTTATTCTATGTGCCTTCAACTAGTTTCTGGACTTCGGTCAGCTTCGACAATGTTTCGATGCCGAGCGGGGTTGTCTGGAATTTTGACTTCCCCTCATCTACCACCGTCTCTAGCATTCCACGTAGTAGGAGGCGTGTAATGTATTTCTCGGCTGCGACGAAGTTGATGTTTGACCGGTAGACGATCTCTGTCTTCGACGCTCTCTTCGCCGCTACAGCAAGAATGTCGCGTATGATCAGTAGGGAATCTCGCGGTTTCGGACTCATCAGCACTCTCAGAGAAGCCGTTTCGTAGAGTCAGCAGATTTAGTTCTTTCCAACATCTTCAAGCAAATGGCAAGACTTTTCACGTCAAGACTGAGAAGTACCGAACTGAAGCTGCTTGTCCACGTATCCCGTCTTCTCGGTCTTCAGCCACAACCTGGCTCCCTTCCGGAGGATGAGGATCATCGCTGCAAGGTTGGCGAGCGAGACGAGCGCCGCGTATGGATACGTTGCCAGCAAGAGACCCAGGTGTGACAGCATGCTCGATCTTGCGGACGAGACAACCGTGGCGACTAGGGTGCCCACATAGACAATGTTGACGGCAGCCATGACCAGGAAGAGTGGAAGCAGGGTCTCGAACGGCAGTCCCACCTTGATTATTCCCAGCCCTAGAATGATCCATGCTACGAACGTTAACACTGCCAATATCGGGCTCATCATTAGCGCCTCCATATCAAGCGTCTTCGCAAGAGACATGGATCTCCAAGCATTCCAGTGCTTAATCCCAGTCAGCATGTTCCCACCAGACCAGCGAATCCGCTGCTTGAACAAGCTTCCAACCCGGGCCGGCATCTCCTGCCAACACTCCACTGGGGCCAGTCGAGTAGCAATATGAGCTCTAGCAAACCGAACCGACAACTCCGCATCCTCGACCAGAGACCTCGGATCCCACAGCCCAACCTTTTCCAGAGCCGTTCTTCGAAAAAACGTGTTTGACCCGGAAAAAGTAACGAACAGTCTCAACGCGTACTTCCCATCGTTAGACAGTCGATATAGGAAATTCTCGTACGCGGCCAGACGCGAAACAATGCTCTCCCGAAGATTCAACGTTCTGTGAAAACCGTGGACAGCGCCAGTCTCTGGACTGTTGAAATATCGCAGTGCTTTCTTCACCGCCTGCTCTTCCGGCACATCATCAGCGTCAAACGTCGCAATGATCTCGCCAGTTGACCGGTGAAATGCGAAGTTTAGAGCGTCACCCTTACCGAGGCTCGCATCGCGATGGAACACTTTGATCCAGGGATATTTTGCCGAGTAACTCTGGCAGATCTGTAGTGTTCGATCCCTTGACTCGTCCTCCACCACGACCACCTCCAAGTTCTCTCTCGGATAGTCCAGTCGGACAAGCGCATCCAACAGTCTACCCACCACTCTCTCTTCGTTCTTCACTGGAACAAGGACAGAGACATTCGGGGGATCCCAGTCTTCACCCGGATCCTCTCCAAAACCACGCTTCTTGTATCGCCAGACGCCGAGCATTATGATAGGAGTCGCATAGACGAAGTAGACGAGGAAGAGGATCGTCAGCCCAAAAACAAACCAGTTGGCGACGCTCACTATCCTTTGTCCAGCTCGGGTTCGCCGTTCTGACTAAGGCGGCTATTTATCGTCTTAGAAGCGAGCCTTTGTCGAAAGCCACAATCTGAAGTAGAGTCGGGAATCCCAGAAGCGAATCTGCCCCAAACATGTTGCAGAATTCTGGACATGGCATCAAGCCTGGTTTCCGTTGATCGAAGAATCGTCGCGGTACCGAATGGTTTCTCCGCTCTCCTACTAGGAAAAGTAGGAACACAGAGGAGGGATTCTTGTTGAATCTTTTCGCATTTATACTCAATTCACACGTTCAAGCCTTGAAACATACCCGGTGTCCCAGCGATATCCAGGGACCACCCCCAAGTTACTGTGGATATCCACGGGTCCACCGGTCACGGATTGACGTTTTTTCGTCAATAAGAATGAACGGAACCCGTGAAACCGTACACAGCCGGTACAAAACATGGGCAAACTAATGATTTCGCTCAGCGACCAATCTGAGAACCTCGTGCGCAGTGAAGTACAACGCGTCTATCATGGCAGAGTCGGCGGCCTCTCAATATTCTTCGAACAGGTACTCCGCGACTACTTCCACGGCAACGGCAAACCGACAAAGGCCATCCGGACGAAGAACGGAAAAAACTAACCAAGCGTCAACTCGCATTCAATCGCTCGAGACGCGAAAGCGTTTCCCTCCCTAGAGGGTGCTCTGTTCTTCTCTGAACTAGCCACGGGGGACTTGAGGACTAACAGGTCTAATGCCTCTTGCTCTCGCTTCTAGTGCCCGGATGAAGTTCGGAATCTCTTCCACCGATCGGACCTCGGTTCGGGCGATAGATCTTATTCTGATCCAGAGTTTCAGATCACTCTTTACTCCTCGCTGAGAGAGCTCTTTGTACAGCCATGTCTCCAATTCCTTCCCCTCTCTGTCGAAGTCTGTCAGCACAATCGCTTCCTTTGTTCCATTGAGCCGATCGAGAAATTCGTGGCGGGATTCGCCTCTTGCTTTTAGACAGTGCACCTTTCCTGCTATTCCCAGTCTTCGGAGTGCAGCCTCGTCTCGTCGTCCCTCGACGATGATTGGGACTCCGGCTTCGGATTGTGTTCTGAGTTGGTCGAGGATTCTATTTGTCTCTTCCATTTTCCACGCGTAATACTCGGCTCGCGGATTTCGCAGTCGAGCGAGATTTCTCCTCGGAGGGGCACCGGCCACTTATCGTCAGCTCTTCTCTAGTCTTCGCACTTCTTCCAAGGGCTGTGGATTTCTCTTGAAGTATTCCCTGACTGGTTCTAACTTCTGAGAGAGGATTCGTGACATGTTGGTTTTCAGGTCCTGCGGGTGGATCTTTCCCGAAGCGTATTGCTTCTCAAGCTGCTCATAAGTGGACACTTCAACGTCTCCACCATACTTAGGGTCGCGCTTCAATGTGACTCCCCCATGGTTTTCGAATACGAGGATTCGATAGTATTCCAGTATCGGGTTTCCTTCCACCACTCCGGGGGGGCAGAACGCCTGTTGAATCTTCTTGGCAATTGCTCCCGGCTCATCATGAATCAGGATGTTGTTCTCGGGTTTGCTCTTCGACATCTTTGCAGCTATCACTTGGTTCAGTTTAGGATCCTCATCGAAGCTGTCGCGCGGCGTATTCTGAACACCTGCGAGTCCCACGAGCATTGGAGTGTGAAGACTCACAACCTTCCCCCAGCCGAGTTTCTCCCCTGCTTCTCTGGCAAGGATGTGGGCCTTACGCTGGTCTATTCCAGCGCAGGCAAGGTCCAGCTTCATCTGGAATATGTCCGCAGCCTGCATGCAGGGATAGAAGATTGTCGCTGAGTCGTTCTCCTTCGACTGCATGTCCCGACCCATTATCGGTATTGCTCTCAAGACCCGTTGGGTCGTCGTGGCTCTTGCTATTCTCAGAACCTTCTCCCAATAGTCGGCTTTCTCCGCTAGTTCTGAGGCCCAGATGTACTCCGCCTTGTTCTCGGGGACTCCTAGGGCTGTGAAACAGTGCTTGTAATATCGGCCTACTGTTCGGATCTTTTCAAGGTCGCCACCGTACTTGTTGTTGATCATCGAGTGCCAGTCGGCGAGGAAGACTATGAAGTGGAAACCGGCCTGGATGAGGTCTTGAATCTTGGAGGCGCAGACGAGCCCTTGGCCGATGTGCATCATTCCGTGCAGGGCATGCCTGCGTTCCGGAGCACTCGAACCCCCAGTAGGCCCGAGGATTCTTCTCTTCCAAGAGCTTCTCTAGCTCGGGCCTCTGGATTATCTCGACGGTTCCTCTTACGGCAAGCTCAAGACGTTGTCCTGAGTTCATGTTCGCCTCCAGGAGCCAGTTGTTTCTGCAACTCGGCTAAAAGTCTCTAGGACCATTCAACGCCATTTCAGTCTCAGGGCCAAAAGGGGCGAGTTTCGCATTGGAACCCTTCTTTGCAGAAGAGTTCCTTGTCGCCCGCGACACTAACACCCAAGCCTCACTGTGAAGATCAACGTCTTCTCTCAGCCCGGCTCTCTCGAGGCGGGCGTCTCGCGCTCGCCCTCACCGCGAACGACTCTCAACTGTCGTAATAACCTATGCCAGAGAAAATGAAGAGACGTGTCCCTTGCTTCCATATACCAAACATTTCACAACGGCCAGAGTTAACGCGAAGTCCGAAACTTCTTGGGCGATCATAAGATCTAGTATTCTGGCGTCCCGTAAAACGTCTCAAGAAAAAATCGGGGAAGAAAAATCCGATGAGGCCGTTATGCTATAGTGCCCTGCCCAGAGACCGCAAGAAAGCGGCCGTGAATCTTTCGGTTCCGAGACGTGACCGAAGGAAGGTCGAGTCTACTTGAGTGGAACGTACATGCTTGATCGCGACGCACCGATCCCTGGTGTTCCATGAACAACCTTCTGGTTGGTAATCGCGAATTCTCCTACGAAATGCCCAATCATCTCAGGCTTGATGTCAATAGCAACATACTCCTTACCGGAGTGTAGCTGGAGCGTCAGTCCCAACATTTCGGGAATGACTATCATATCTCGGACGTGCGACTTTACGGGCGCGGGCTTGCTGCCGTTCTCCTTTCTGGACTGTCGAACGTGTTCCATCAGTATTCGCTGTTCATTCGTGAGCCCTTTGAGGAGGGATCTGCGCTGTCGTGAGGGGAGGAGCTTGATGAACTCGTCCATCGACATCTGTTTCAGCTCGTCGACTGAGTGCCCGCGATAAGTGAACTGTCTAGGCGTAGTTCTTCACCCGCATCGCGTTATTCTTGATTGTGACGTGCATGATAAGTATGTTCCTGGGGTCTATCGCGCCGAGCGACGTTTAGCTCGTCCCGTCTGGCGAGCGGCAATGTTACCGACTTTTCTTCCAGGAGGCGTATCGCGACCGACAGTTGTAGGCTTGCCTGCGTGTTTGTGTCTTCCTCCACCATGCGGGTGGGACGCTGCAATCATTGCTTGGCCCTTGACTACTGGCCATTTCCGTCCTCGCGACTTTTGTAGGAACCACTTCGGTCCAGCTTTCAAGAACGGCTTCTCGGTACGACCTGCTCCCGCAACCACTCCAATCATCGCTCGACACCTGTCGTTGAGATGGATGGTTCGCCCGGAGGGCATACGAAGCTCTGTTCCGGCTTGAGTGTGGGAGACTACCAGTGCGAAGCTGCCCGAGGAGCGGGCTAGGGTACCTCCATCTCCGGGACGGAGTTCTATATTGCAAATCATCGTCCCTTCTGGGATTCCGCTCAGCGACTTGATGTTGCCTGTCTCCGCAGGCGCCTCGCTTCCGATCTCAATGCTCTGTCCCACGTACATTCCTTCTGGAGCAGGAATGTAGACATCGTTACTGCCCCCCACAACAAGCCTGGCCAGAGGAGCCCCGCGCGCGACTTCGTGGAGAAGATCTCGAACAAATCCAGTGCTGTGTCCGTTTACTGAATTGTATCCTGTAGGGTGTAATCTTCGATGGGTAGGAGCTCTGAAGATGAAGTAGCCTCTTCCGCGTCTCTGGACTAGGATATTCTTTCCCATGCTACACCAAATCTCTCTTACAGTATTCCCAGTTTCACAGCTAGGTCAGAGGCTTTTGATTCGGGGCTCAGCTTGACGTAAGCTTTCTTCTTTCCTTCTGGGGTTGTAAGTGTGAATACTCGGGAGACGTTTACCTCGTAGAGTTCCTCCACGGCCCGTTTCACATCGTTCTTGTTTGCTTTGTTGTTGACGATGAAGGTGATCTTGTTTTCCCCTTCTATCAGTTTGACGGTGTCCTCCGACATCATCGGGTAGATGATCACGAGCTCGGACTCTAGCCTGGCCATTTGTATTACCACTTTCTCTCTGCTACTGTCTTGATGGCTGACTCGCTCCAGATAGTCAACCTGCCCGGATGCGTACCTGGCGCAAGAGCTTCCACGCTGAGGTCTCTGGCTCTA
>Ga0209236_1000631_pt1 | contig 20674 bp, 22 predicted proteins | sample GraSoi013_1_40cm_FD_185819 | JGI IMG/M metagenome (GOLD analysis project Ga0209236, IMG submission 185819) | Grasslands soil microbial communities from the Angelo Coastal Reserve, California, USA - Sample 09_27_2013_1_40cm (SPAdes) (version 2) | ecosystem: Environmental > Terrestrial > Soil >... | reverse complement strand
CTACAGGGACAGCCAGAGCCTCGGATGGGACATACGCAAGCTAGAGGATGAGGACAAGTTCCGATTGATCTGCACCTCACTAAACATTCTCTTGGAGGATGGCGGTGGAGAGAGCATCCTCTCAGAGCCAATCGAAGAGATCCATGCGCAGAGGATTGTGGTTGACAGCCTGAGCCACTTAGCCATGTTCACGAGCCACGATGACCTGAGGAGGGAACTTTATCGATTGATCATGTTGTTGAAGGCCAAGTGTCTTGGCTCTCTACTCATTTGGGAGAGCGACGAGCGATCTCACCAATCGAACGCATTGGCCGACGGGGGCATCAGTTTCCTCGTGGATTGCATCGTCTCCCTCAAACCCGTGGAGATAGAGTCCACGATTCGAAAAGCATTGGTTGTCTGGAAAATGCGGGGTAGCGACCATGATAAGCGATTGAGGCAGTACGAGATTACCTCCCACGGTATCGAGGTCTCTTCACCCTTCTCAGATTACGAGGGTCTCCTAACCGGAAGTCCAAGGCGGTCCATGACCGAAGACGCCGCGAATAACTGGGCGATGGCCTTTGCCAAGAACAAACAGAAACATTCCTGAACCAAGCTCAATGGGGCAAGTCGGACAGACTTCCGGAACTGTTCCCCCGCATTGGAAACCCAACCTAATCGTCGCCATTCCTCTCCCTTTAGTAATAATCTCAGTAGTCGTGTTCAACATCATCCTGCCGCCTCCAGCACAGTTTAGCAAGGGGTTAGCGTTTGAACCACCATTCCTGAACGCGATCCTGTATACAGTCTTCCTCGCATTCACATCGTTCATGGTCGGCTACATTTCCTTCAAGAGCTACATGCAGAACAGCTGGACGTTCCTTGTCCTCATGGGGAGCGGTGCAATAGCATGGGGTTCAACCTCCCTCCTCTCAGGTTGGTTGACGAATCTTCCCAGCGGACCAAATGCGGCGATAACAATCTCGAACACTGGGGCACTCGTTGCATCGATATTTCATCTGGTGAGCGCGACCTGGTCTAAAGGTCCCTCGCTGAAGAAGGACCCTCGGATTCGAAGGTCAATATTGGTCCTCGCTTATGGTAGCGTTCTTGCAATTACGGCTCTGCTCACCGTCGCCGCACTAGACGGGCTAACTCCGCTCTTCTTCGTTCCGGGAGTCGGCCAGACGACTCTGCGAATGGCTGTTCTCGGAAGCGCAGCGGCTCTTTTCCTAGTATCATCGATCCTTTTTGCCAGACGCTACTTCTCTTCTAGGTCGAGGTCAAGCACTCTTTACTGGTACGTCCTAGCCCTCGGACTGACGGGAGTGGGACTAGCCGCGGTCTTCTTCGGAAGAGCTCCGGGTGATCCCATTTCATGGACAGGGAGAACTGCGATGTTTCTTGGAGGAGCGTATTTTCTCAAAGCCGTTCATACAGCGTTCAAGGGAATAGGCGTATATTAGACGGGCTTAGAAAACTTAGAAATTGATCCTCCGTCTTATAGCGACCGGTCGTCCCTCGTGAAGATATGCGTCGTCTCTGATACTCACACGGACTCGATCGACAACCTTCCCCGGAAGGTTCTCGACGAGCTATCCGGTGCAGACATGATCATTCACGCAGGGGACTTCACAGGCAAACGGCTCGTAGACGCGCTGCGAAATATAGGCCCATTCAGAGGGGTATACGGCAATATCGACGGGCCAGATGTAAGGAAGGAATTGCCAGCAATCGACATAGTACAAGCAGGGGATTTCAAGATCGGCGTCAACCATCCGGCCGAGGGAGGTTCGCCCCACAGCTTGGAGCAAAGGTTGAGGCCCAAGTTCCCTGGAGTGCATGCCATTATTCATGGACATAGTCACCAGACAAAGAATGATTTTCGGGACGGTGTTCTCTGGTTCAACCCGGGAAGCGCAACCGGAACATTTCCGGCCAGGCAGAAAACCTACGGCATTCTAACAATCGACAAAGAGATTCATGGAGAAATTATCAGACTCTGATAAATCAAGCCTAGTTGCTGAGGTAGCAAGGGCCTAGTCTTTCATCTAGCCGCTTGTACGTGCTGGCTCGCGCAGGCGCCATACTCCAAACTCTCCCACCGTTTCCTCTGTCTCCACAGGATTGTACCATTTTTTTCTTGAGCCGATGATGGCTCTCAGCTTCCACCTCAGCGACTTGGGGACAGAATTGGCGGCATAGAGAAGCTTCTCAATCTTTGAAGATAGGTCAGATGCTTCTTGAGAGGATAGGACGCTCATCTCTTTCACGTGTTCTCCAATTCCTTGGAGGTTGGTGGTTACTGTGTACCAGAAGCCCCAGTCTCGGGACAATACGTAAGCAACTCTGTCTGTGCTAATGGTTTCCAGCTCTTCTTTCCCTGCTATAGTATGGGCCTTGAGCAAAAGTAACGTATCGATCATGTCCTTCCTGCTGAAGGAGACTATCTGCAGCTTCTCCAGTAGGAGATCGGAGAGTGGGATCGATATGGGGTCAACTTCCAATCTATCGCGGAAGGCGATAGGATGGTTTGCGGCCTTCAGCTTGTCCCAGAAGACATCAATGTAGAACCATCCTTTGGGGTGAAAGTAGATCTGCCTCTGGCTCGCCGAAGTAGACATCGTAGACGGACGCTTCGAATAGCCCAGCGACTCCATGATCTTTCTCACTTCCTCGCGAGACTTGTAGTATGTGGCGAAGTCGATGTCGCTGTACTCTTGACCGGGCTCCGCGGACCGGCCCAGTCGGCGTGTGAACTCATCCTCGTTAAGGCTGTGAATCTTGATTGCGAGGCCGCCCAGCATTTTCAAGGCGACCTTCGCATCCGAAGCGGCTTTGAGAATTCTCAATGACTCATCTATGAATATCTGGGTCGGCACTTTTCCATTCCATTCTGTAGGCATCTCATTTGCTCTGTTCTCTGTCACTAGGCCTCGACCTGGGACCCTAGATAGATGGGTTAATCTAAGTTAAATCCAAAACGGTTATGTCTGCGTTCGTTCGAGCCTAGAGCTCGAAGAAGATTATGTCCGCATCTTCCACCTGTCCTAAGTGTGGATACGCAAATCTTCCTAACGCCAGATTCTGCGCGAATTGTGCAACACAACTAACCGCCTCGCCCCCATCCTACCAAGTTCCTCAGCAGTCTCCGAATATCCCACCACCACAATGGTATGGATCACCCCCCGGATACTGGAATCCCGTGGAGACCGCGAGGAAGACAAACATCGACAGGACCAAAACCGGGCTCCTACTCGTTATCGCGGGAATACTTCTCGGGCCCATACCCTACGTCACGTACATTGGATTGATACTAGCTATAATCGGGGTCATAATAGTCATTATTGGGCGAGACCCCTTCGGCAGCAGCCATTCCAACTACGTCATATTTTCCGTGGTAATCTATTGTATAGGATTCGTAATCGCTTTCGTTGCTGGATTCTTGTTCGGTTTTTCCTTTGCTTCCGCTGCGCTAAGTGGCAGTAGCCAGGCTGCAGTTGAACAGGAATTGATTTCCGCCTTCAACGACCTCATCATCAGCATCCTCATTAGCGGAGCAGTCATGGGAATAGCCTACGTGATCTTCACGTACGCTTTGCAAGACTTGGCCGGGCGCATGTTGCTATACATCGCGTTCGCAACCCAGCTGGTAGTCGCAGTTCTAATCGCTTACATTGTCAGCCCGCAAGTTGCAGGAGCAGTTGCCCAGTCCTTCTCGACCGGAACCTTCGACCTATCCTCACTTAGCGATCTCCAGGCCCAGCTGCAAGTTCTACGATTGATAGGCCTGATTCCCGCTGCCATATTCGCAACTGCCTACTACAAAGCATATTCACGGATTACGAAAGGAGAAGTTCCTCCGCCCGCAAACCGGCTGGTAACATTTCCTCCCAGTTCAGGGAGCGCGTAGCAATACGTGACGCTCGATTCCGAGCCCTAACAATTAGTTACCCGTCAGATCGTTCCCTCGCAAGCGATGACTTTGAGCAAAACGCATCCTTGGGAGCTAGCTTGGAGAGAAGGGAGATGGGAAGAGACATCCCCGCCCCTTATGGAAGTTGTGGAGTTCGCCCAGGACTTGAAACGCGAAGGCGCGAGAACGATCCTCGACCTAGGCTGCGGAGCAGGTCGCCATTCCATACTTCTGGGCAAACAAGGGTTCCGAGTGGTTGCTCTTGACATTTCGGAAACGGCTCTCAAAATCCTTGACGGTCGTCTGAAAACAGCTTCGGTCGATAACGTTGCCCTTGTCCAGCACGAGATGTACGATCTCCCGTTCATAGAAGGCTACTTTGACGGTATCATCTGTACCAACGTCCTCCATCATGGAAAGATCGTTGAGATCAAGCGGACAGCTGGTGAGATTCGAAGAGTGATGAGAGAAGGGGCATCAGCGTTCATCGTAGCTTTGTCAGCCGCAGATTTCAGAAAGGGTAACGGAAAGAAGTTGGAGCCCAGCACCTATGTCTTTACAGAGGGCGATGAGCGGGGAATAATCCATCACTTCTTCTCGCGCTCAGAACTTGAATCATGCTTCAAGGGAACGAAGATCGCGTCATTCAAAGAAAGACTGATTCCTGTTGATGAAGGTCGAAACCGTGCCCATTTTCTAGTGACACTGAAAAAGCCCTATGCGCTAGCGGCCGCCCCAACGGGGTAGAAAGAGCGCAATCGGACTAAGCTGTCGTCTAAGACTGGAGACTCGCGCTACTTCAGAGCGCTTAGGAACGAGCTGGTTGGCGTTCCTAAGCCTGTCACGTCATCATACCCGGGCGTAGAAGTGAGGCTTAGGGTCTGGTTCATTGTTCGCAGACGATAGACCACTCCCGCGCTCGCGTCAATGCTGTTGACGTAGTTCGCCCGCACCACTGCGACGGTTGAGGATGGACTGACGATGTCTGTGAAGGCGGCTGAGCCTGCGAGGCTGTAAAAGAGTGGATTGGCAAACCCATGAGTGTGACCAGCGGCCTGGTCGGCCAGTGCCATGATTCCGGCGACTAGTGGGGATGATAAACTGGTTCCTCCGATGCGATATTCAGAGTACGCCACTGTGCCATTGGGGAAGGTCTGTGTTTCGCCGATCAAGTATCCCGTGTTGGGATCGCCGACAGCCGATATGTCCGGTACAGCTCGACCGGTGCGTCCCTGAGCCTGGAAGACCGAGCCAGGCACTACTCCGACCTGGTAGGATGGTTCCGCGAAGATGCGGCTTACTCCGCCTCCCGAACCGTACAACCATGAGCCTGGCGGAGTAGGAGACCATTTTGTGCCAGTCCATGAGGATGTGGTTGTTCCCCAAGCTGTCTCAAAGAGATAATTGTTGGACGGGCCGACCGCGAGGCTGGTCCCTCCGACGGCGGTCACGAATGGGCTGGAGGCTGGCCAGTCAGTGGTAATGTAGCCCTGTACGAGTGACTCGTCGCTGTTGTCGCCGGAGGAGAAGTAGATTCCGATGCCTTCGACCACTCCTTGCAGAATCGTGTCCTCTTGCGGCTTGATGTAGCCGAGGGGTAGTATCTCGGTATTGAAGCCGTACGAGTTAGTAACGATCGACGCGAGATGCCGGTCGACGACATGGTTCAGCGCCGCGTCAAGGTCTTGGAAATTGTTGGGCGCGCCCACGAAAACAATAGTCGCAGCGGGTGCCATGCCGTGAACAGCTTCCACGTCAAGCGTCTCCTCGCCGTACCAGCCCTGCGGGTCCTGAAAGAGACCCTTCTCGGGGTGGTTGTAGGTCCCAGGTGCGACAACTTGGATGAGCTGGTTCGCTGTTAGTGTCGGAAGACCGCGATTGATCGACCACTGGTTAGTATCTTGGACGATTGTGGGTGCTGCGTAGGCATCGATAATCGCAACCGTCTGACCTGAACCATCGTACCCGGAGATACCGTATGCGCCCTTGATCTGTTGGGGAGTATATCCGCAGGGGGCAAAGGGAAGAGTTCCCGTTCCATACGGGTTCGTGAAGCCTACAGCTTGTAGCTGTCCCCAGTACGATGAGCATGGATGCGCGCTAACGAAGGCAGGTGGCGGAGGCGCGTCTCCGACAGTGCTGTCCGTGTGAACAAATTGTACGCTATCGTCGAGGCCTAGGACACCTGTGACTATGTTTGCTAAGGAGCTGGGAATAGTAACATCGGCGGACGGGGACCTGAGGCTTAGGCCACCAACGCTGTAGATCCCGAAGCTGGTGCCGAACGCGGCTTGTGCTTGCGCGACGGTTCCTTCTGCTGAGACATAATGATTGTTCAACGGGGTGTATTCAACGGAGAAGCCTTGGCTCTTGAGCCAGGACTGGACCGCACCGACCTGTGATTGTGACGGAGCGAATTGCTGGCGGAACTGTTGGGGTGTCAGATATTGCCCATAGGAAGGGCTCTTGGGGTCGGAAACGGCCTGCGCGAGAGCCTCGACTGTTGAGGGGTTATTCCAACCAAGGTAGACGCGGAAACCAACGTCAATCGTCGGGTTAGCAGCGCTCTGGTAGTTCTTGCTGTTCGCCCATGTAGGGGCGCTTCCCACGAGGGTTGAGCGGCCGGAATTGGCTGCTTGAGCGAACAGGCCCCCAAATGAAACGTTTAGCGAGACAATCAATGCCAAAACACTCAAAGCGATGAATATTCTCGGTAATGACATAACGAAGCCCTGCGTGGCTTGGGTCTAATCTATTTAACAATTGGCAACCGGCAGCAACCCGCGTCATTCCCAAGACCCCTAAAGCTACACCATTATTGTGCTCCGAGGAAGGAATATGTTGGCGTCAAAGCTTTGTTATTTTGCCGTGGGTAATCGTTCCCACGAACTCGGCGAGAGCTTGTGTCTTAGACAGATCGGGTCCAGAATGTTTGGCTTAGGATTAGAGCGAGATATTCCAGCTTTTGGCTTAGATTGAGCAACTCCCGGTCACAATCCCGAGTCAATTACTGGGTTTTTGCGCAGGAGCTAGATAATTAGCAATTAAGCTGAGAACTCCACCAGCCTTGATTGAGTGAATAAGAGTGAAGCTGGGAGTAGTCTTGAATGGGCAACGATCTGCTAGCGAGATTGGAGAGTTAGCCCACCTTGCGGAGCAACAGGGATTCGCGCAACTCTGGCTCTCCGGAGGCTCAAGAACCAAGGACCACTTTCTCAGACTTGCCTTCGCGGCCGCTAGGACAAGGCGCATTCAAGTCGGACCAGTTGCCATCAGCCCTTTCGAGATGCATCCGGTAAGAATCGGGCTCTCTCTTCTCACCCTAAACGAGATGGCTGATGGCAGAGCAAGCATAGTGCTCGGAGGTGGAGGCGATATAGCGGCCACCCTGAATCTCCCTCTGAAGGATCGGGTCCAGGCCGTTGCTGAAACCGTTGACGTGATCCATCTGTTGGGACGAGGTGGCGAGATAAACTATCGGGGACGCATCTTTCAAACTAGAAGTTTATTCTCTCCGTGGCAAAATGTATCCGTTCCACCGATATACGTGGGTGCAAATAGGTCGAAGATGCTTGAGATGGCGGCAGAGAAAGCCGAGGGAGTTATGGTTACCGACATGCCGTTGTCGTATGTCAAGGGTCTCGTAGACCATGTCCGACGCGGGCTAGTGCGTGCAAGGCGCGATCCCGAGAAGTTTGGGATGAACAATTGGTTCGTCTGGAACGTGCAGGATACGGAAGAGGAGGCGTTGCGCTTTGCCCGTCGCACCCTCGGTTTCCGCCTATACTACATTAGAGATGTAGCCGCTTCCATTGGCTTGACCTCTGCAGAGGCTCTAGATCTAGGGAGAAGGCAACCGGACATGATACGAGCAATCTTCGAGGGGAGAGACCCCTACGTACCACCAAAGAATGTTACTGAAACGCTAATTGATCATCTCACCATCACAGGCTCCCGGCAACACCTCGACAAGTTTGTCGAAAAGCTTCACGAGTTTGAGAAGCAGGGACTAAACGAGATGGCCCTGGCAGTTGAAGGGAATCCTGTTTCCGCAATCAAACTGCTCGGTGAGAAAGTTCTCCCTCTAGTCCAGAGGAAAGAGGTCTAGAGTAGGAGTTCAGCTGCTCTTTTTGATCCGCCTCGATATGTGAGCCGCCATGATCTTGTTTGCATTATCGTACGCTAGGCGAATGAGTTCTTTCGCGTTATCAACATCCCTTTCCGAAGCGATTCTGAAAATGACCCAACCGGCTTGATGATGTACGAAGCGATGCGGTTCAGCCTTACCCTCCTTCAGCATTCCCTCTTGGTCTTCTTTGGAGAGTCTGATGTCAAGTTGCGAAGTCCCGTGAGTATGCATGAATTCTAGACCGTGTACTTGGTATTCTGTGCCGCCTAACCTGTGTGAAGCCTTAGTGACATTAGGGAGCTGGAGAATCCAGTCTTGGAGAGACTCGGCCAAACGATACTCGTCCTAGGATTTGACCAGTAGCTTCCCATCCTTCACGACCTTCTGACCGCTAATTGTTACTGTTGCTTTGGTCATGGAGGCCCACCATGTGCTACTCTCGCCCACTGATCAGCAAACCTGCTCCTATCATACCTAGCGTCAAGCCATACGCTAACAGACTTACGTCTGTCAACAGGAATCTTATCCCACGGAATAGGCTTTCTCGGTCCCAAAGTATAGATGTAGACTTGCGTCTCTTCTAATGCAGCGGCGATATGAGCTGGCAAATTGTCAAGGAGCTCCAGTGGAGCTTCCATCATAGAGCGCAACCAGAGGTATTCCAGCTGAACCGTCAGAAGCACCTCGAGACCACGTTTCGTGGATTCCAAGGCGAGATCTGAGGCTAGTTCAAGCGTGTGGTCCCAGCTGTTGATCCACACCCGCTGACCAGGCTTGGTGCTAAGACAACCATCAAGGATTTGTTTAGAGAGCGTTACGTACTCAGTATCCATTCTTGCAGGCCCTACTTTTTCCTTGAACTCTCCTCGTCCAAGCTTCTCAGGTCCGGATTACTGACAAAATAGTAGGGCACGCATGTCACTACAAAGGTTTAATCGCTCGTTCTTCCATTTTGTGAAATATGTCGAGACAGTGGACACTCCCATTGCAAATCAGCGAATTCAAGGCTGATGACTACGGGAAGTTGGCCCGCGTCTTCGGCTCTATCTTTCCTGATTACGATCGGACACCGGAAGAGTGGCGGTTTGAGGATGAGAGTCTCGACAGGTCGAAGTTCCATTTCAAACGATACTCCTGTATCAGCAAGGACGTCCAAGAACCTGTCGGGTTTGCTCAATGTCAACACATTCCATGGATGTATCATCCGAAGAAACTCTGGTTCGATATCTGGGTCGACCCGCAACATCAGAGAAAAGGCATAGGGAGCGCCCTCTACGAGCAACTGAAACAAGACTTCACGGACCTAGGTACTGTCACCTCTTGGACCGGTGTAAAAGAGGACATGCCCTATCCGATCAAGTTCGCTACTAACCGCGGGTTCCATGAGAAGATGAGAGCTTGGGAATCACGCCTCAACCCGGCCACGGTCAACCTCCCAGCTTTCCAAAAATACGCAGAAAAGGCGTCTCAGCATCGAATCCAGTTCGTCACATTGGCCGACGAGATGAGGAACGATCCTGCATGTTACTCCAAGCTTCATGCTCTTGTCCAAGCCATCTCAGAGGATATTCCTCGACCTGAACAGTTCACGCCCGTCTCTTTTGAGCAATGGTCAGCTTTCGAGATGAAGAGTCCCAACCTAGTTCCCGAAGGCTACATGATCGCTAAGGATGGCGACAAGTACGTGGGGATGAGCACGGTATGGAAGGCTCAGAAGGATCCCAAGGGACTCTATCAGGGACTAACGGGAGTTGTACGCGATTACCGAGGACGAGGAATAGCGGTCGCTTTGAAACTCAAAGTTATCGAGTTCGCAAGGAACAACAAGTACGAGAAGCTCAAGACCTGGAACGATTCGACCAACGCCCCCATGCTGGGGATCAACGTGAAGCTCGGATTCAAACGAGAGGTCGGCTGGATAACTCTCGAGAAGAACCTGGCATAGATCATAATGAAATCGAAGCTCCCCGTTCTAACCCTCAAAGGCTCACCCCACCAGATCGGATACGATCACGGAAGGAAGGCTCGACAGGAAATCGAGCACAACCTAGAAGTCTACTTTCGTCGCTTCAAAAGCGAAACCGAACTCTCACACGATGTAGCTGTTAGTCGAGCAGCAAAATTCCTGGAAGTGATCAACAAGGTCAGCCCAGAATACGCGGAAACGATGAAGGGCGTCGCCGCAGGCTCTGGCCAGGAAATCCTCGATATCACCGCATTGAACGTCCGTTACGAGCTGATGTACAGCCAATTCTCGAAAATCGGACTAAAGCCGATGCCGAAGACCTTCGGCTGCACAGCCTTCGCAACACTTCCGACAACGGTCGAGAATGGGCATTTGATCATGGCGCAGAACTGGGACTGGATACCCCAGGTCAAGGGGCTCTTCCTCAAGGAGAGAAACGAAAACGGCCCTGATGTTCTGTCTTTCACGGAAGCAGGCGTTGTCGGCGGCAAGATCGGTCTTAACTCCGATGGACTTGGACTCTTGATCAACGGAATCGTGTCCAGCAGGGACGACTGGGCACGGCTCAAGAAACCCTTCCACGTCCGCTGCTGGGAGATCCTAAGGTCGAAGACTCTCGCACGCGCAGTCAAGGTAATCGCCCAGGGTCAGAGAAACTGCTCTGCGAACTTCATCTTGGGACAACAGAAAGCGAAAGGCTCCGGGAAAGTTGTTGATATCGAATCAGCGCCCGACGCTGTCTACGAGATCGGCCCGGACCGTGGCGCAGTAGGACACACGAACCATTTTTCCAATCCGAAAATTCTCGGGGTCAAACAGGTCGTGGATGAGGAGCGTCTGTCGACAATTCAACGATATCGCAGAATCCAGAAGCTTCTCAATGAAACGGTTCGAAAAGGACACAAGCTGGATCTAGCCGAAGCTCAGAATATGTTGAGAGATCACTACGGAGAACCGGAATCCATTTGTCGACATAACAACTTGAATCTGCCCGAGTATCAGAGGTACGAGACAGCAGTCTCTGTAGTAATGGATCTTTACAGCAAGAGACTCTGGGCGACTATCGGCTCGCCCTGCTCAACCGAGTATCAGCCTATCACGCTGTGAGGAAGGTCCTTGAGGGGACTGGAAGCGAATCATATTTCAACAGGCAGATTAACTACGAGTTCTGCGAGTCCCCTTTGCCTTCTGCTCACAAACGCAAGGTCCTAGAGAAGACACGTAAAAGGAAAAGTCGCGGCTTACTCTATCTTATCCTAGCGATCGTCCTCATCGTGATTGTAGGGGTCGGAGTGTACGCATACGTCTCGTCGCTACCTCCGGACATCATCTACGCTACACTCAATACCTCGAAGGGTACTTTCGAGGTTGAGCTTTATCGCAGCCAAACTCCAATTACCGTGAACAACTTTGTTAACCTCGCGAAATCCGGCTTTTACAACAATCTTGTCTGGCACAGAATCCAGCCTGGATTCGTAATCCAGACCGGAGATGAAAATACAAAAAATGGTGGAAGCAACAACAACACTTGGGGACAATACCAGGGGACAACAATACCTGACGAAATAGTGAGTTCACTTCACAACTACGCAGGATATATGGCGATGGCGAACACAGGAGACGCAAACAGCGGTAGCACCCAATTTTTCATCAATCTTGTTGACAGTAGCGCTAATCTTGACGGGAAGTACACCGTGTTCGGCCATGTAATTAGCGGCATGGACGTGGTCAACGCGATAGGGGGCGTTCCAGTTTACCCTGCACCACCCAGTGGCGTATGCTGTCAACCAAGCCCTCCTCTGCCTTTCCTGACGAGTGTTACGATTTCAAACACTCCATGAACTTGCTTGTACACACGCTGTGTACTCTAAGCTCCCGCGGTTCTTAGGTAGTAGGCCCAATAGCCTTTCCAGCGGCCGTACTTCTCGACGATAACGTGAAGCCTCTGTTCTGTCATCGGTTTTCCATAGACTCTAGCTGCAGCAGCGATCAGACGTTTCTCTACAGCAACCTTCTCCATTCTCCCAAGACCTCTCAGGAGGATTAGTCTCGCGGACCATTCGCCGATCCCTTTGATATTCTTCAGCCATTCCTCCACTTTGTCATACTCGGTAGTTCTGAGAAATCTCTCATCAACCTCATTGAACGCTCTGATCACATTACTGAGGTATTCTTCTCGGCGCTCATGTTTGATGAGCGCCTTCAACTCTTCTTTGGAGGCCTGTGCGAGTTGGCCAGGCTCTGGGAATGCTCGATAAGCGTGACCATTTACTTCGAGGCTCGTCCCGAAACGCTCAAGCAAAGCCTGCTTTGCCTTGCGTGCCGCGCTCAACTGGTTCCGCTGTGAAAGCACAGACCAGCAGGCGCATTCGAAAGGAGTGAGAAACTTGACCTGGTGTAGCCCGTAGAGCCTCTGAAGGACAGGTGCAAAGTTGGAATCATTGAGCGCTATCCGGTAGAACTGATCTAGATCGTCAGAGAGGCTTAGGAAGAAGGAGATCCGGTCTATCACAACCTCTATCAATCCGCGAGAGAAGGGATGATCAGCAAAGAGCGTATACTTGAGTCCGGGCATCTTGATTGTTCCAGTCGGTTTTAGCTGGAACACGATGGCTCGGCCACCAACCCGAACCGCTTTGGTCATCAATAGCTCGCTTACAGTCTGGTCTTCTCGCATCGGAGGAAAAATTCCCAGAAAGTCTAGCGACTTCGCAAAATCAAATGGAGGGGTTGGCCTGAGCGAACCCTCTTCAGAGTACAACCCCATCTTGATTATTCGCCCTAGATTATCCATGGGATTGCCTCCATTAGGGTGTTGTGGGGGAACGACACTCGGAAGTGCTAAACAGATTTAATAGAAATACAAAACCGGAAAGCTGGTACGGCCGTGACCGGTTGGACTTACTAAAAGAAGCGGCGGAGATCGAACCCGAGATTATCAAGATCCGACGAGAGATTCATCAGAAGCCCGAATTGGCCTACCACGAAGAAGTCACGTCCAAGCTGGTCGCGGAGAGACTCGAAGCTCTCGGAATACAAGTCAAGCGAGGAGTTGGCGGAACGGGAGTTCTAGGGGTTCTCAAAGGTCCAAGACCGGGGAAGGTCGTCGCTCTCAGAGCGGACATGGATGCCCTTCCCCTGGATGAGATGGCCGATGTCGAGTTCAAATCCAAAGTCAAAGGAGTAATGCATGCATGTGGGCATGATACGCACGTGGCCATGCTCCTCGGAGCGGCCAAACTTCTAGCCAACCATAAGGACGAACTCAAGGGCACGGTGAAATTTCTCTTCCAACCTGCCGAAGAGCATGGCGGAAGAGGTGGAGCAAAACCAATGATCGAAGACGGAGTCATGAAAGATCCCAAGGTCGACTACGTATTCGGACTCCACATCGCCGGAGATCATAATTCCGGCATCCTCGGCTTCAGAGCCGGCCCCTTCGCTGCATCACCTGACACGTTCGGGGTCAGAATAATCGGGAGAGGAGGCCACGGAGCCTCGCCTCATGAAACGATAGATCCAGTCTACGTGGCTGCTCAGGTGATTATCGCTCTTCAAGGTGTGTCCGGGCGAATGATCGATCCCATGCAACCTATCGTAATCTCGGTCGGAGCGGTACACTCAGGGACCAAGGAGAACATCATACCGGACGAAGCCGTGTTGCAGGGCACGATACGGACTCTCGATGAGGTTACTAGGAAGAGAGCGAAGGCGAAAGTGGAAGGTGTCGTCAAAGGCGTCTGCAAGGCGTTTGGTGCCAAAGCGATCGTCGAGTTCGAAAAGGACGCGTACCCCGTCACAGTCAACGATGGAAAGGTGACAGAACAGGCGATGAAGATCGTGAGAAAGATTCGTGGCGGGACAAAGGTGAAGTTGATAGAGCCAATGCTGGGAGGTGAGGACTTTTCCAGATTCCTGCACGAGGCCCCCGGCACATTCTACTTCCTCGGTACAAGGAATCCTGCGAAGGGATGCATCTATCCAAATCACAGTTCAAGGTTCAAAGTTGACGAGGACGTTTTGAAATATGGGTCCGCATCGCTTGCTCTTTTGGCGGTAGAGTTCACGGACCCAACCGGCCCGAGCAAGGATTGAATTTTCTTAGCTGGTGTAGCAAATATCTCTCCGTTGGCCAGCGACATCGGCTGAGAGTCCTACGAGTCAGATTCTTATTTTTGAGAGGTTGAATCAGAACCAAAAAAATTCGGGTTTTGATATTTGACACCGAACCTTCAAGTTCGCTCTCACGTGCTCTTGTCGGTTGTGGTGGGCCGTGTTTGTTCCATAGTCCCGCCGCATCCGCAGCCGGGCCCGCAGCAACAACAACTCAAGTCGTGCTTCACCTCGGTTAGACTTCGTTCACTGTCTGGTCTTCGTGCATCGGAGGAAACGTTCCTACAAAGTCCAGTGACTTTGCGAAATCGAAAGGCTGTGTTGGCCGTGGAGGGCCCTCTTCGGAGTATAACCCCCGTTCGGATCATTCTCTTAGAGATAATCCTACGATTGCCTACTTAGGCAGGCCGGTTGTCACAGACTGGGAATCGAGAAAGCGAGAGTTCGAGATTGACAGAAGTGATTGATAATCCTCGGGAAGTGGAGCAGGCCTACGCTCGACAGTACGAGAACTTATCGCGAGAGTTCTCACGTGTTATCCAATCTAAGAGAGGCATTCTAGCGGAGATCGGATGTGGGAGAGGGCAGCTTACGATTCCTGTGGCAAGGCTCATGCCTCACAGCAGGTTCCAGGTGGTGGACACTTTCGCAGGCGCTTACACTGGGACTCTTAGGCTGTTGAACAAGGCATTGCTTCGAGCTAGGCTGGAAAATCGGGTTAAGGTGTACAAGGCCGACTATCTGGCCTGGCTTTGGGACCAGTACTCTGATAGTTATGCTGGAGTAGTTTCGAGTGAGTTTCTTCCAGAAGTCGATTCCTACGAGCTGTCCAGGTTTTTGCCAGAATGCTTACGCTTACTACGACACGGTGGAGTCACGGTCCACTCGTTTCTCTCGCCGACGCCGAGAAACTCTCGGCAGAGATTGTTGATAGAAGCTGACACTAACCCGCGATGGACAAAGACTCCTCCCAGAGAATGGTTTTCTCCCAGACCGGACCAGGTAATGTCGGCGCTAAAGCAAGCGGAGTTTCGAAACATCCGGGTCAAGAGGTTCAAGAGCAATCTGATCATAAGAGCCCGAGCAGCGCAACGTCTCCTTGAGAGCTGGGATGTCAAGAGTTCGTTCTGGAAGAAGCACCGCACTCGTCTTGTGAGAGAAGGGCTAGAAATTCCAGACTGGATGATCATCTCGGGCCGCAAAACGTAAGCTCTTCCATCCTCGCTATTCGAAGTCAACAGACTTCGCTGATGTTGGTCCTAAATGATGTCTTGCGTTTCGGCTCGTTCCCAAGATATGATCCGTTCTCACTCCTGTACTCGATCGGAGGAAATCTGCCACCGAACGCCGCTTCCCACATTCGAACCCACGAAAAGACGATCTTGTCAAGATCGCTACATCGAGCTTCAGGAACTACCCAAACGAGTTTTGCGATCACATCGCCGGACCGAATCATGAATAAAACCCGCGTTAGGTGACCTTGAATGTGAAGCGGCTGAAACCCAGGTCCTTCTTCTTTCAAGAGCACAATCTCATCTGATTTCGTCAATCCAGACCCATCCCATCGGAACAGAAGATGTGACCCCGATTGAGCATCATAGTATGCAAATGACCCTCCATTTCCCGATCTTGTTCGTGGTCGAAGGTTCAATTTTCGAAGAAGGCGAGCAACAGACATCAAGTGGGAGTCGGCCGAGTCTTAGATTGTTGAGGTCGTTTTTCACCTGCTATTATCCCAGAGAGAAGGTAGAATTCCCGAATCCGTTCTCTCAAAGGAGGCTGCGGTTTTGGTCTTTCTCGGCGTAGCCACTGTTGAGAGCCAGTTTCAGAATAAAAGGGGACGATAATTCGATAATCCGCAGGGCTTTGGCTCAGGCGTTCCCCTTAGCAGTTGGCCCGCAACATCCGCAACAACACGGGCAGCAATCGTCCAAATACTTCACCTCTGTAAGTAACGTTAGTTACTATTGCAAAGTATTTAAGCAATCAAGTTTCTGTTACGTAACTTGGTAACCCTATGGTTAGGCTAGTAGAAGGAGAACCGTGCTGTGTTTGTCCCTGTCCCTGCGAAGGGCTCATCGATATCATAGGTAAGAAGTGGACACTTTGCTTGCTTGCCCAACTTGGCAACAATGGAACCATGAGGTTCAATCAATTGCAAGGGCAGCTCAAAGGAATAAGTGCCAAGACCCTTGCCGAGGTTCTCAAAGACCTTCGGCGAACCGGCCTCATCGAGCGGGAAGCGTTCCGCGAGATACCGCCGCGCGTCGAGTATCATCTAACGCGTGAGGGTAGAGAGCTTACAATGCTTGTAGCGCCGTTGATGGTATGGGCCGATCAGAGGACTGGGCTTGTCAGGCTGGAATCTTAGGATGCTTGATCCTAGACTCGACAAGTCTTCCAGCTCGTTCTTCCAGTTGAGCTGCTTCTTTCCGAAGGTCGGAGACCTGTCTCGCGATCTTCTCCACATACTTTTGATCATCGAGACCGGCTAGGTTGATCAAAACGTTGCTTGCGGCTCCTTCAACAGCCGCACGCGCCGCCGAGACCGCGGTCACCACATCAGACAACGCATTCGTAGACCCTTTCTCCGCAACCTCGCGAGCCAATCGCAGAACCCTAACTGAACAGTCAAGTGTTGATAGCGGGATCTCAGACGCTTTGACAGTTGCTTCTGCTATCGCCTTTTTTCGAGCCTCAGGCTGTTCTTTCGAGAGCTTGAACGCTTTCATTACCATGTCGAAGGCTTCAGTGTCCTCGACGACCAGGCGTAGGAGTTTCTGGCGAAGGGCTTCGCCCTCCTTCACCACCTCGTTGAGCTTCTCTGCACCGGGCGGCGCCTCCTTTTTTCCCAACGTTATCCGAGCAACCATGGAGACGAGACCCGCTGCGAGTGCTGCCATGTACGCGGAGACGCTCCCGCCTCCCGGGGTGGCTTTCTTAGAGGCAACTTCTTCGCTGAACAAAGCCAGACTCTGGTCGGTCAGTGTTGAGGGCCTGGGCGCGAAGAGTTTCCTCTCTAGGACCTGGTCCCGGCTGAAATTCTCAAGTCGGAGATAGAACTCTGCCGAGTCGACAAGAGAATCCATTGGCGCAAGCCCAACTACCTCGCTCCCGACAACTGGAACCCCGTAGCGATCAGCGAAGAGCTTGACGAGCTCGTAGGTTTTGAATAATTGGCTCTTGCGATAGTTCGTCAGGTTCATCGACACCTGAACTATCCCCCGCTCTTTCAGCTCAAACCCGAGAGCCTTCACAAACGTCAGCCCTCCATCCTTCGCCCGTAATTGATGCGCGATCTTCTTCGCGATATCAAGATCCTTCGTTCCAAGATTGACGTTATAGGCAATCAATATCTCTCGAGCTCCAACAGCCGTCGCTCCCGCAGTAGGATGAATCTTCTCGGGACCAAAATCAGGCCTCTTCGCAGGGTCCTTGCCAATCTTCTCCCGGAGCCCTTCAAACTCCCCCTCCCGGACATCAGCGAGGTTCCGCCTTTCAGGAGTCGTGGCCGCCTCCTCGTATAGGAAGACAGGCACGTGAAATTTCTCGGCAAACTCTTGCCCGAAAGTCCGGGCGAGAGAAATACAATCGTCCATCGTTACGCCGGATATTGGTACGAAGGGGACGACATCAACAGCACCCATTCGCGGATGCTCGCCTTTGTGGAGTCTTAGGTCGATCAGCTCAATGGCTTTCTGGCTAGCAGCTAGGGCAGCGTCTTTCGCGGGTTCTGGCTCGCCGACGAAGCTGATCACGGACCGGTTGTGGTCCGGGTTGGATTCCACATCAAGAAGCGTGACGCCAGGCGTTTTTCTTATCGCGTCAGCAATGGATTCTATGACCTCCTTTCTCCGGCCCTCACTGAAATTGGGAACGCATTCGACTAGCCGCAATCTGGATGCCTCTCAACCGTCCCCGTGTCAACTCGTCTCCTTAATAGTCAAGCGGGCTAGAGAAGTTCGATCTTGTGATCGACTAGTTTCTCGAAATCTCCTCGAAAATAGAGATCTCCACGAAACCTTCTCCCCTCGACCGCGTGCTTGTACCAGTACCTGTCGTCCTCCCACATCTCGTCAAAGGGAGGCCGGTCAATCGGAAACCATCGGAGAATGCCCTCTTTGCTCCCTTGATGGTTCCGTGGAACTCGTTGGTGAGGAATACGTGTGCTATCCAGTCCGGGTCTTCTCGTTTGTCGTGCTTGAAGAAAATGAGAGTCCCGATATTTCTTGGGTCATGGACCTCTAGACCCGTCTCTTCGTAAACTTCACGTACAGCACAATTTTCAGCGGTCTCCTTGGGATGCAGTTTTCCGCCTGGGGCGTTCCACTTGCCTGCTCCAAAGAGGCCAGGATTCTTCTTCAGCAACAGAACCTTGTTGCGGCGTATGATGAAACATAGGGTCGCGTGAATAGTCAATCGGACAATTCAGGGGCTGCGTTTCTGTTTAAGCAGTATGATCGCCTGGGCCAAGTCACCGTTTGATTGTCGCAGCGCATTAGTCGCCTCATCAGCGGAAACGCCTGCTTGTGAGGCGACAAGTTTCACGTCCTCATCTGATCCGCCGCCAATTCCTTCCTCCCTCATAGTTCCTCCTCCAACCTGGTAGACTGTCTGTCCTTGGATTGTTACAGTGGCGACTTCAGGGCTGTCGATGATAATTCGTTTGGTCGGGGTTTCCATGATTACCTTTGTGACCTCGTCTAGTTGTTGGACTTGCATGCCCATCCGCTGCATCATTCTATTTGCTTCGCGGGGATTGATCTTTCCACGACGCATCATCAAGAAATCACTCTCTTCCACCTGTCCGGTGATTGTTAAGCCTATTCAGAATCGGCAATTCCATGCCGAACCTTTACAGCCACTCCAATCTTGAAGCTCTGCATCTCTATCGCGTTGAAGAAGGATCTTCCAACAGCCAGCAACCGGTCTTTCTTGTCCACCACGAGAACCTCTTCTTCAGGCCGTAGCTCCGGGTCCACCCCGATTACGTGTTTGGCGAAGACGTTTCCACCCTTCCGGATGAACGGCTCTACTCCCCCAGTGACTTTGACCCGTAGCTTCGGAGCCTTGAACACCCGCTTTAACGCTAGGCCTCCATTGACGGTCAGAGCCAGGAGTCCGTCCTTGGGACGGTAAGTGGCCAATAACTTCCCGTCGTTGTAGACGTGCCGTATTCTATGGGTGTTAGGGGATCGCATGATTAGTATTGAGGGTGGAAAGGCTTTCTCGGCTCCTTTACCGAACTGGTAGGCCGCCACCGCTCTGATGCGTCGCAGTTCGTGGAGTTGGGGCGTGACAGGTTCGAGGGGCATTCTTGTTCCGATAGCTAATTAAGCCTGGTCGGAGCCTATTTCTACTGTTTCTCCGCCACGAGGTCTTGTAGCAGCCATTGTACTGTGAGGTTTGCGGTAGCGAGATAGTCGGTAAACCTGGTAGATCCCTAGTCGAAGGCGCGACCCTAATCGTCTGCCAACAGTGCTCCAGCCTGGGAAAGGAGCTCCCCGGTTTTCCCGAGAGAAGACAGAGAACAGCCCGCGTCGGATCAGCGCCGTCTCACACTAGAACTCCGATAGAGAGCCTTCCGAAAGCGGTTGAGGACTCGGATCTCGTCGAAGATTATCCTGAGATCGTAAAGGAGGGTCGAGAGAAGCTAGGCTTGTCACAGACGGATCTCGCCTTCAAAGCGAAGGAGAAGCTCACAGTGATCCAGAAGATCGAGCTAGGCAAGATACTGCCCACGATGCGGTTGACCAAGGAACTGGAACATATCCTAAGAGTGAAACTGCTTGCGCCGAGAACAGAGCTTGAAGTTTCCACTGTTCCCGTCAGGCAAGCTCGGCCGCGAGAGCTAACCCTCGGGGATATCGCGCTGGTAAGGCATAAGGAACCAGAGGCCAAGTAGAAGGCGGAAACTGGAGAGGCGCGGACCTACTGCGCTACCAGTAAAGCATTATCTACTCAGAAACATGGGTCGACATTCATGGCTTCACTGAGCGAAGCAAAGAACCTTGGCGGAATAGGCGCCATACTCGCCTTACTGTCCGGCTTAGTGTTCTGGGTTCCCTACAACGCCGGTATTGGCTTGCTGATAGTAGGACTCGTGCTGATGCTTATCGCCGTGAAAAATATTGCAAACACGGTTGGAGACCAAGCAATCTATAGCTCGATGATGTATTCCGTCATCTTAGCGATCATAGGGCCGGTCATAGCCGCAGCGGTCGCGTTCGCCGCTGCCGCGTCATTCATCAGCACTTTCCGCGGTTACACACCTGGAACAACCACTCTTCCTTCCGGATTCTTGGCCGCACTGGGCTTCCTAATCTTGGCCGGTGTTATTCTGATTGTTTGTATTCTTATCTCCACGATCTTTCTCAAGAGAAGCTATGACGCTATCGCTTTGAAATTGAGAGTTGACATGTTTCATACCTCTGGTCTCCTTTTCCTCATCGGGGCCGCCACTCTAATTGTCGTTGTTGGTGTTGTGATACTCTTCATCGCGGCAATCCTTCAAGTTGTAGCGTTCCTTTCGATCCCGGAACAAGTCCCGTCGCAGATGTCTCCCCAG
>Ga0209236_1000629_pt1 | contig 20700 bp, 19 predicted proteins | sample GraSoi013_1_40cm_FD_185819 | JGI IMG/M metagenome (GOLD analysis project Ga0209236, IMG submission 185819) | Grasslands soil microbial communities from the Angelo Coastal Reserve, California, USA - Sample 09_27_2013_1_40cm (SPAdes) (version 2) | ecosystem: Environmental > Terrestrial > Soil >... | reverse complement strand
CACGCCAGGCTGCGAAGCCGCGCTTCATCGGCCCGCACCAACGCGCGGGCGCGCGCCCGGCCCCAGTTCCAGCTGCGCCAGTCGTCGGAAGCGGCGGCGAGCCAGCGGCTGAGCAGAATACGCGCTCCCATGCAGCGCGCCTCGCGAGGCTCCAGCATCGGCAACGCCGCCACGAGGGCGGGCACGGCGTCGGCACTCAGCCTCGCGGCATACGTCACGTCGAAGGGACGCTGCGCGCCCGGATGCACGAGATTGCGATGCACAATGAAGGCGTCCGGGTTCAACACGTGCAGGCCCGCCAGCACCGCGAAGCCCTGCACCAGCGCCCCGAACGCGAAGCGTGGCCGCTGCTCTCGCAGCACCGTCCAGGCGAACCACGCAAACAGCACGACCAGGTAACCCATAAAGGCCGTCGAGTAGAGCCGAATCTCGGACAGCCCGAACGCCGCCACGTAGAGGCGCATGCGCTCCAGCGCGGAGGCCATCACGACGGCGAGCAGGCTGACCAGCAGGCCGGCGAGCTGCCGGAAGGTGCGTCGATGCTGAGCCGCCTCGCCGCGCACCAGCCAATCGGCGCCGAGCAGGACCGGAAGGGCAAGGCCGCTCGCCGTCACCAGCTCGAAGAAACCGCGCCGGGCGTACTCGGCATAAGTGAGGCCGGTCGTCTGCTCGATCACCGCCGTCCCGCCGAAGAAGTAGCGCGCCTGCACGACCACGAAGAGCAGGAACAGCAGATCGATCAGCCCGAGCGCCGTGGCGACGGGGACGATACCCAGCGCCGGGCCGGGGGCGGACGCTGCAGCGGTGGGGGCGGGTTGCCCCTCCTCACGGCGGAGGGCAAAGCGCAGGTAGCCGCCGGTGAGCGCGGTCCAAAACGCAATGAGGAGCATGTGGGACACGAGCCGCGGGAGGTCGAGGGCGAACACGTTGGAGACGACGTTCGCGAACACCGCATCGGCACCGGTGAACAGGGCGCCGAACACGACCAGCAGGGGGAGGGCGAGGACGGCACCCAGTGCCGCGGCGCGCACCCGCCGCAGGCGGCCGCCCTGGGGGATTTCGTGCCAGGCGACGTCGCGGAACACGAGGGGGAGCGAACCGAGCGCGGCGCCGAAGGCGGCCAGGACGAGGGCCCGCACGTGGCCCGCCGCGTCGAGCACCCGGATCCGGACGCCCTGGAGGCTCGCCGCCGCCAGCCCGAGGGTGAGCACCAGAGCGACCACGTCGAACGCGGCGAGCGTGCGAGAGTCCCGGCGTGCGAACGCGGCGCCCAGCAACAGGATCGTGAGGGCGAGCCAGGGCGCGTCGGGACTGACGGGGATGCGACGCCAGCGCACCAGCCCGGTCCCGGTCGCGACGAGCGCCGCGGCGCACAGCGTCACGTTCAGCCCCCAGGGCATGACGCGCAGCACCAGATCACCTGTCACGCCGAGCGCCAACGCCGCGCCGAGGATGCCGAGCCCGAACTGGGTGCGCGGGGAGATCGTCGGGGGGGCGGTCATCCGGCTACCTGGCTGGGGAGGCCGCCGAAGCGGCGCTCGCGCGAGTGAAAAGCGGCGATGGCCGTGGCGAGGTCGTCGGCGCCGAAGTCGGGCCACATCGTGTCAATGAACACGAGCTCGGCGTAGGCGGTTTCCCAGAGGAGGAAGTCCGAGAGGCGCTGCTCCCCGCCGGTGCGGATCAGCAGGTCCACGTCGGGGAGCAGCGCGCCGGCGAACGGCAGGAGCATGGCCGTGCGGATGGCGTCGCGCGCTGAGTAGTCTACCGCGAGCCGCAGGTGCAGGGCCATGCCGCCGGCGGTACTCTGCTCGGCGGCACGGATCGCGGCGGTGAGCGCGGCGGGCAGGCGGTCGCGGCGCCCGACGACGGAGAGCCGGACGCCGGCCTCGACCAGCCGGGCGGTTTCGGAGCGCAGGTGGCGCGTGAACAGCCGCATCAGCGCGGCGACCTCGGCAGCGGGCCGGCGCCAGTTGTCGCTGGAGAAGGCGTAGAGCGTGAGGGCGCCGACGCCTTGCGCAGCGGCGGCCTCGACCACGCGTCGCACGGCGCGGGCACCGGCGTGGTGGCCGGCGGTGCGGGGCAGGCCGCGGCGCGAGGCCCAGCGGCCGTTCCCGTCCATGATGATCGCCACGTGCAGAGAAGTACTTTGCATCATAAAGTCCGTCCTCAAAAAAAAGAGAATGACCAGGCTCAGCGGTCCCGCGTCGCGCGGATCAGAGCCTCCATGTGGTCGAGGTAGCGCTGCAGCGCACGCCGCCCCACGGCCGTGAGCCGGTACTGCGTCTTCGGCACGCGGCCCGCGAACGACTTGGTGCAGGTGATGTACTCGGCTTCCTCAAGCTTGCGCGCGTGCACGCTCAGGTTGCCGTCGCTCGCCTTCAGCAGCGCTTTCAGCTCATTGAAGGTGAGACTCTCGTTCACCGCGAGGGCGCTCACGATGCCCAGCCGCACCCGCTCGTGAATGAGCCGGTCGAGCTCGGCCGCCTGCGCCGCGTGCCGGCGCGCGCCGCTCGGCGCTCCCATCCCGGCTTCCGCGTTCCGGACCACGTTTGTCTTAGCCACCGTACCTCCGGGCGATAATCCCGCCGAATACGAGGTGCAGCCCGCCGAACCCGACGGCCATCCACCAGTTGCCCCAGGCCGCGGGGGTGAACAACGCCGCGGCGCCGACGAGCATGAAGCACAGCCCCATCACGGGCACGACCCGCACCGAGAAGGCTCCGCCCGTCGTCACTCCGGCGCCGTAGAGCAGCAGCCAACTGCCCGGCAGCCGCGCCGGGTCGCCGCCGAAATACAGCGCGAACGTCAGCAGCCCACCCGCGACGAACGGCGGCAGGAAACTCAGGCTGAAACGCCGGCCCGGGCCCGAGAGGATCGGGTCGTGGGCGGCGCGCGCCTTGCGCACCATGGCCCAGCCGCCGAGCGCGAGGGCCACGAAGCACTCCACGAGCCAGGTCGCGAGCCAGGCCAGGAGGGAGGGCTGCCGGGCCGCGACGGCCGCCGCAGCGAGCGCCGTGACCCCGATGCCCACCTGGCCCCAGCCCGGCACCGCGGTGAAGGCGCTGGCGCGCTCCATGGTATCGCGGATGAAGCGCAGGTTCTCGATCGCGCGGTCGTGCAGGGGCTGCGGCGACGCCATGGAGACGAATCTAGGGAAGGGACAGGGTTCTGACAAGTACTTTGTAAGGCAAAGTAGAAACCCCGCTTAGCGTCAACGCGCCTTGCGTCTGCGTACCAGCTTCAATCCGGACCAGATGTCGTCCATGGCACATACCTTCACGTCCACGAGGCCCCGCGGGAGCGCGAGAGTGCGGATCACGTCCTCGGTGAGGTCGGTGGCGACGCCCGACGCCTGCTTGGGCCAGGAGATCCAGAGCGCACCCGCGGGCGCTAGGGCGCGCTGCAGCGCAGGAAGTTGCGCCGCGAGCTGGCGGCGGCTCCTGGTGAAGAAGCCACGCGGGGGATGCAGGAGGGCGGCAGCGAGTCCCGGCTTCAGACCGAGCTTCTGAGCAAGCGGTGTTCCCGAGTATCCCGCCACGGCTCCGCAATCTAACTTTCGGGGCATGCGCGTCTACATCTCCGTCGACATGGAAGGCGTCGCCGGCGTCGTCCACGAGGATCAGACGAATCCCCTCGACCCCCGGTGCGCCGGCGAGTACGACCGATTCCGCAGGTTGATGACCGCCGAGGCCAATGCGGCAATCGAAGGCGCGGCGGAGGCCGGCGCGACGACGATCCTCGTGAACGACAGCCACTGGCTGATGCGGAATCTCCTGGCCGAGGAGCTGAACCAGGCGGCGGTGCTCGTGAGCGGCGGGCCCAAGCCGCGCAGCATGATGGAAGGGATCGACGGCGGCTTCGACGCGGCCTTCTGCATCGGCTACCACGCGCGCGCCGGAACCCGCAACGCCATCCTGGACCACACGTATGCCGACCTCATCCACGAGGCGCGCCTGAACGGCCGGCCGGTGGGGGAGCTGGGTCTGAACGCGGCCCTCGCGGGCGGCTTCGGGGTGCCGGTCGTGCTGGTGAGCGGCGACAACGCGCTTGCGGCCGAGGCGCGCGAGCTGCTGGGGGAAGGGGTACGGCCGGTGATCGTGAAAGAGGCGGTGAGCCGGCACGCGGCCAAGAGCGTCGCCCCCGCCGTCGCCTGCCGGCTGATCCGTGAAGCCGCCGCCGACGTGCTGCGACAGAAATCGCTGCCCCGGCCCTACCGTGTCGAGGCGCCGATCACGCTGGAGGTGGATTTCCAGATGACGGTGATGGCCGACATGGCCGAGCTGGTGCCGGGCGCGCTGCGCACGGGAGCGCGCACCGTCGCCTATCGCCACCACGAATTTCCCGAGGTGTTCAGGGCCTGGCGGGCATTCTACAACCTGGCGGGGGTTCCCTGATCAGCCCTCAGGCGCGTCCTCCGGGCGCCGGGCGGAGACCGAGCGGGCAAGGATGCCGAGGCCCGCCGGCTGGCCCTGCCGTCGCGGCTGCGCCAGGTACAGGGTCACCACCGCGATCCAGGTGAGCCAGCTCACCCGCTCGCTCCCGGACAGGCCGCGCAGCATCAGCCACGGCTGGGTGACAGCGGCGTTCCACGCGGGCAGGTCCCCCTGCGCGAGCGCCAGCGGCCGGGCGAAAACGTGATTGGCCTTGAAGCCCTGCTCGCCGGGGTGTGTGACGTTCCAGACGCACGTGACCTTCCCCCAGCCGTGGTTGTCGCTCGCCCCCGTGACCAACAGATCGTTGGGGCCCGCCAGGTCGAGGATGTCCCGCCGGGCCTGGGACGGAAAGGCGAGGCCTTTGGGGGCGCAGTTGACGATCTCGAAGCCGTCCACTCCCGCCGCCACGAAGGCGTCCAGGTCCTCGCGATGGTGATCCCAGTACTCCGGCAGGGAGGCGATCCCCAAGGAGCCTTGCCGGTGCAACTCGGCGAACAGCCGCAGCATGGCAGGGGTATCCCGGGAGAAGCTGTCTCGGTCGATGGCCGTCGCCGGTGAGAGCGCCACCACGTGCTGGCGGTAGACGCTCCACTCCACCCCGGGAAGGAGACGGATGGGCTGCTCGACTCGCTGGGTGAAGAGCAGGTTGTGGTCGGTGACGTAGGAGGCCTGGAACCCCTGGGCGGCGTGCCAATCGGCCAAGTCCGCCGCCGTCCATCGTTTCCGGCCGTCGTGCGACGCGGCGGTGTGGGCATGGTAGTCGAGCACGACGGCCGAGGAGTCCGCCGTGACGAGGCGCGGCACCGGACGGGGCAGCGCCAGCGTGGCACCCACCAGGAAGAGCATGGTCCCGATACCCAAGGCTGCTCGGCCCATTCGAAGCCGCCAGGAGCCAGGGCGCAGCAGCCCCCACAGGGCGAGCGCCACCATCCAGGTAGCCACCAGGGCCTGGGCGCGCGCGAGGCTGAGAAACGTGAGGGCGTCGAGCAGGTTCGTAAGGGGCGCCATCAACAGGTAGAGGAATGGCCGGGTGAGGTCGGCGTCCCCGGGGGGAGCGCCAGTCACCGCGTCGAGCAGCGAGGGAAGCGGCCACAGCGCGCTCAATACGAGGAGCGTGGTGAGGGCAAGCGCAATCGGGTGGCGGCGCACCAGGCTCAACCGTAGTATCTCTGCGAAAGCGGACGATGGAAGCTAATGGGTAATCCTGCCTTCGCCGATCTGCCGGAGCTCGTTCTCGGGCCGCTCGCCGGCCGGTCCGAGGCGGAGTGGTATGTGGCGCCCGCCGGCAAGTGGAACGCGGCGCAGATCGTGGAGCACCTGGCGCTGGGGCTGGAGTGGAGCGGCAAGGGATTCGAAGAGCGCCGGGCCCGGGACCCCATGACGCGCCGCCCCCGCACCCTGCTCCAGCGGCTCAGCAACGTCCTGGTCATGGGCCTGGGCGTGCACCCGCCAGGCCGGAAGGCGCCCCAGGCCTCGGTGCCAGCGGCATACGTCCCCCGGGCGAGCGCGGATGCCCATTTTCGCGAGGGCGTAGCGCGGTTCTTCGAGCTGGAGCAACTACTTCTGCCGGCCCGGCGCCACGACCTGTTCGTCAAGCATCCGCGGCTCGGGGACCTCACGCTCGAGGAGTGGGAGCGGTTTCATGTGGTCCACGCCCGCCACCACGCCAGGCAGATCCGGAAGCGCGTGGGGGGGGGGCGGGGGGGCGGGCGATGAGCCGGAAGAAGAAGGAAAGGCTGACGGTGCGTGTCCCGAACCCGAACGCCCCCGTCAAGCCGAGACTCAAGGTCCCGTCGCACAAGGTCCACCGGTCCAAGAAGCAGTACCGCCGTCGGGAAAAGCACCACCGTCGGACCGAGGTCGAGTAGGGGCGCCGTCCCTAGAAGCGAAACCCCGCCGCCAGGTTCAGGTGCGTCGCGGTGTAACCCCCGCTCTGGTAGGTGGTCTTGAGCCGCCGGTACTCGAATCCGAACACCAACGGCCCCGGTGGCCGCCATTCCAGATGACCCTCGCAGACGAAATTCTTCAGACGGCCGCCAGATGGTACGTCGCTGTCGTCGGGGTTATCGATGCCGCAGCCGCTCCCCAGCAGCCATGCGCCGCTCGGCCGCACGTTCATCTGGCCCCAGCCGCCTTTGGAGCGGATCGGCTGGCCGTTCCGGCCGATGCTCTGGCCGATCCCCCCACCTCCCAGGCCGCCGAGCGCCTTGCCGACGAACCCTTCGCCGAGCAGCTCGAGCTTGCCGAACCTGAGGCGGGCGTCGAAGGTGATCGCGCGGGAATCGAGGAGGGTGTCGCTGGTGACGCTGTCGAGCCCGCGCAACCAGCCGATGTGGCCGCCCACCGCGATCTCGCTGGGGTCGTCGGTCGGGCCCCAGCCGAGCCGCACGCGGCCCTCGAGATACGGGCGGCCGGTGCGCTCGGCGGAGTCGGGTTGGGTGGCGAAGGTGCCTTGCGGCGTGCCGGCGGTGGGGGCGAGCGCGGCGCCTTGCACGGCGAGCCGCAAGGTGTAGCCCACCTCCGCCGTCACGCGCACCTGGGGGATCCAGAGCCACAGATTCCCGGCGCCAGCGAAGCCCGGGACTCCCACCGATGCCAGGGAGCGGGGGTTGCGTTCGGCCGCCAGCGGGGCCTCCTGGCCGAACAGCAGCTGTGCGTGACTCCACTGGACCGTGCCGACCGCGCGGCGCAGGCGGATCAAGGGGAAGGTGCGGCCGCCCGAGCTCGGCAGCTGCCCACCGAAGAAGTCTACGTCCACCTCGCCGCTGAAGCTGCCGCCCAGCACGTCGGGCTCGGTGACGAGCGCGCCGAGGCGGGTCTGGCGCATCGTGCCGCCGCCGCCCTTCACACCGACCACATCCGAGTCCGCGACCTGCGGCACGTCGCTGTTGTTGACCCGCGCGCTGTTGTAGAAGCCGTTCACCAGCGCGAGACCCGTGAATAGGGCCGTGCGCTGGCGCGGCACTGCGGCGGGAGACTGGGCCGCGAGCCGCAGGGCGAACAGGGCGTAGGCGGCGACGAGCGGCGGAGCACGCATCGGAACTCCTGGCGGTATCGGTGAGATTACAGTAAGCTGAACGGCCTTCGGCGCAATGGGAAACGAGCGATGACGCGTTGGGGATTGGGACTCGCGGCGCTGATGTGTCTCACGCCGCCCGGATCCAGAGCGCAGGGGGGCGTGGGGGGTGGGGGGGGCGGCGCGCGGGTGACGGGCCACGTCACCATCCTGGAGAAAGGCAACAAGCCCAGCCCCGATCTCGGAGACGCGGTGATCTTCGTGGAGGGCCCCGGGCCGGCGGCGCGGCCCGCGACCGCGGAGATCTTCATTAGAGACAAGGCGTACGCGCCACACGTGGTCGTTGTCCCGCTGGGCTCGACGGTGCGGTTCCCCAATCTCGATCCGTTCAACCACAACGTCTTCTCGGTGAGCGAGCCGGGTCAGTTCGATCTGGGGCTGTACGGCCGCGGCGAGGCCAAGGCCCACACGTTCACGGCCGCGGGGCTGGTGCGCGTGTTCTGCAACGTGCATCCGCGGATGGTGGCGTACGTCGTCGTTATGGCCAACCGCTGGTACGCCCAGCCGGCGGGGGACGGCGCGTTCATGATCGCCGACGTCCCGGCGGGCCGGTACAAGCTGCACGTCTGGCACGAGCGGGTCGCGACCGAGCTGATGAAAGACATCACCGTCACGCCCGGGGGGGAGGGAGGGGGGGGGGCGGTCGACCTCCAGATCACCCTCAACGCCCGCGGCTACAAGTGGGAGCCCCACAAGAACAAGTACGGCCAGGACTATCCAACGAATGCCGGACTCGAGCGCTACTAAGGGCTTCGGGCTGGCCGGGAAGATCTTCCTTGGCTCCACGCTGCTCGTGGTCGCCGTGCTCGGCGCGACCTTCGGGGTCACATCGTTGCAGGCCAACCGGACCGCGGACGCGTCCATCCACCGCGCGCTCCTGGGTACGCGCAGCGCAGTGGACGACTACCTCGCCGCACGGACGCGAACCCTCGGTCGTGCCAGCACCGTGGCGACGGATGTGCCCCAGTACCGGCAGCGGCTACTGAATCAGCGTGAGCGCGCCGAAGCGCTCGACCAGGCGCGCGAGATCGACAGCTTGATCGACGCCTCCTGGGTGTTGGTGACCAACGGGGACGGGGTTCTGATCGCGCGCACCGACTACCCGGACCAGTTCGACCGCAACATGGCGGTCGCGCCCCTCGTCGCGAGCGCGCTGAACGGCGAGCAGACGAGCGGGGCGTGGCTGGACGACGTTCAGAACAAGATGTTCATCGCCGTGGGCACCCCGCTCCGCGACAAGCCGACGGCTGCCCCGCAGGGAACGCTGGTCGCGGCGTACGAGATCAGCGACTCCCTGGCCCGCGCGATCCAGCAGGCGACGAGCTCGGACGTGGTCTTCTTCGCGCTCGACACGCTCAACCGGCCGTATGTGGTGGGCAGCACCGTCCCGCGCGAAGACATCGGTCCGGCGCTGATCACCGCCGTGCGGCCGGAGGCGCTCGCGGCCGACAGCGGCGGGGAAGGTGGGGGGGGGGGGGGGAGGGGACGAGCATCTGGTCGGCCTGGCCGGGGCGATCCGCTCCCCGGCTGGGGACCTGCGCGGCGGGTTCGTCGCGCTCCGCTCGCGGGAAGCCGAGCTCGCGGCCTTCCGTGCGCTGCAGCGCACGATGCTCCTCGCCATCGGGCTTGGCGTCGTGCTCGCGTTGGCCTTCGCCTTCGTGCAGGCGCGCCAGATCGCCGGGCCGGTACGGCGTCTCGCCCTCGCCACGCGCCGGGTTCAGGACGGCGATTACGCCGTGGCGATCGACGTCTCTTCCGGGGACGAGATCGGCGTGCTGGCTCGGGCCTTCAAGGGCCTGGTCGAGGACCTGAAGGAGAAGTCCGACCTCGTCGAGTACATGATGCGCGCCACCGGCGCCGCGGCGACCCAACCGATCAGCGCCGCCCCGACCGCCATCCGGGAAGTCGCGGGTCGGCCCTCGATCACCTCGGGCGGGGATGTGCTGCGGCCGGGCTCGACCTTCGCGGGCCGCTACGAGATCAAGGAAGTCCTCGGCGTGGGCGGCATGGGTGTGGTGTACCGCGCCCTGGACCGCGAGCTCCAGGAGCCCGTCGCCATCAAGACCCTGCGGCCCGAGGCGTTGACGGGCGACTCCGTGGCCCTGGAGCGCTTCAAGCAGGAGATCCGTCTCGCGCGCCGGATCGCAACGTGGTCCGCACGTATGACTTGGGCGAGGTGAACGGGATGTACTACCTCACCATGGAATTCGTCGAGGGGACCTCGTTGAAGGTGCTGATCGCCAGCCGCGGCAAGCTGCCGGTGGCGGTGACGCTGACCGTCGGCAAGCAGCTGTGTCGCGCGCTCGAGGTGGCGCATGCCGAGGGCGTGATCCACCGCGACATCAAGCCGCAAAACATGGTCGTCGAGCCCAGCGGCTTCCTGAAGGTGATGGACTTCGGCATCGCGCGGCTCGCCAACCCGCCGAAAGACAAACAGCCGGGCCTCACCGAGGCCGGGACGACGATCGGGACGCCGGACTACATGTCGCCCGAGCAGCTCTCGGGCTCCGAGCTCGATCCGCGCAGCGATCTCTACTCGGCGGGGGTGGTGCTGTTCGAGTGTCTCACCGGCCGCGTCCCCTTCGAGGCCGACACGACGTGGTCGCTGATCGCCAAGCACCTCGAGGAGGCGCCCCCGGACCCGCGCACGCTGAACGCCGACGTGCCGGACGCTCTCGCCAGGGTCGTCCTCAAAGCGATGGGGAAGAGGCCGGAGGAGCGATACCGGAGCGCGAGTGAGCTCCATGATGCGTTGGCGGCCATCGGGTAGCGGGCATCGGGCGAATATATTTCGGCAATGAGACCGGTCTTGCTCGCGGGGCTGGCGGTCCTCATGGGCTGCCACTCCCGCACCGCCGTCAAGGCTCCCCAGGGAGCGGCCGCCGCGGATCTCGCGCAGTTCACCCGCGACTCCACGGACAGCGTGCTGCATGCGCCGCGGGTCGTCACGGGACCGACGGTGATCGTGTTCTGGCTGCCGGCCGGTGGGGACACCCTCAATCCCGACGACGCGGTCGACGCGTTCGGGGAGTTGACGTCGGCCACCCAGGCGATCGTGCCGCAGCTCACCGCATTCGACATCAAACTGCTCCCTACGCACGCCGAGACGGTGTACGTGGCGCTGCCCAATCGGCAGCGGCGCCCGATCCTGCTCTCCGGCCTCGACTATCCCTTCGGGTACCTGCTGGTCGAGCCCGGAAGCCCGGAGCGCATCCTCACCGGGACATACGCCGAAGACGAGCTTGCGGACGAAGTCGCGGCGTACTTCGACCTGCCCCAGGATACCACCAAAGCGCGACCCCGGGTGACGACGTAGGCGTGCGCGCGTCCCCCTCCCCCCCGCGCGCGCTGGTGCTCACCGGCGCCCGCGTCGTGACGATGGATCCGCGGCGCCGCATCCTCGACGCGGATGTGTGGGTTGAGGCGGGGAAGATCGCGGCTGTGAAAAAGCGGTCGGACCGTCGGACGGTCGGACGGTCGGACGGAAAAAGCGTCATCGACTGTTCTGGTCTCATTCTCCTGCCCGGGCTGGTGCAGGCCCACGTCCATCTTTGTCAAACGCTGTTCCGCGGGCTAGCCGACGACCTGCCGCTCGAGCAGTGGCTAGCCCGGCGCATCTGGCCGCTCGAGGCGGCGCATACCGAGGACTCCGTCTACTGGTCGGCGATGCTCGGCGCCGCCGAACTGTTGCTCGGGGGCACGACCGCGATCCTCGACATGGAGACGGTTCGGCACACCGGGGCCGCCTTTCAGGCGCTGGAGGCCATCGGCTTGCGCGCCACGGCGGGCAAGTGCTTGATGGACGCACCGTCGGCGCCGCCGGGGCTGCGGGAGCCGACCGACCACGCGCTGCAGGAAGCGGCCGACCTGTGCGCCACGTGGCACGGCCGGGCGAACGGCCGGCTCCGCTGGTGCTACGCGCCGCGCTTCGCTCCGAGCAGCACTGGGCAGCTGCTCCGCGCAGTCAGCGACCTCGCGGAGAAGGCCGACGCGGTGATCCACACCCACGCCGCTGAGACGCCGGTCGAGCTGGAAACCGTCAAACGGGAAACGGGGAACGACGAGCTCGCCTACCTGGATTCGGTGGGAATCGCGGGCCCCCGCACGGCCCTGGCCCACTGCGTCTGGGTGGACGGCGAAGGTATCCGGCGTCTGGCTCGCCAGCAGACCAACGTGGTCCACTGTCCTAGCTCGAACCTGAAGCTGGGTAGCGGCATCGCCCCCATTCCCGAGATGCTCGCCGCCGGCTGCCGCGTGGCGCTCGGCGCCGACGGCGCGCCGTGTAACAACCGGCTCGACGCCTTCACCGAGCTGCGGCTCGCGGCGCTGGTCCAGAAACCGCGGCTGGGCCCCGACGCGCTTCCCGCCGGCCAGGCGCTGGAACTGGCCACCCTGGGCGGCGCGCGCGCGCTGGGCCTGGCAGGAGAAATCGGCACGATCGAACCAGGCAAGCGGGCCGACCTCCTCGTGCTCGACCTGTCGGGCCCGCACGCGCAGCCGGAGGGGGCCGATTTGATCTCGCGCATCGTCTACAGCGCGCGGGCGAGCGACGTGTGCCACGTGATCGTGGATGGGAAGCTCGTCGTGAAAGACGGGCGGTTGCGGATGGCGGACTACTCGGAGATTCGGCGCGAGGCGAATCGCTGGGCGCGGCGGTTGCGGAAGGCGATTGAGGTGTGAACGCGAAACGTTGGGGGGGGGGAGCTAAAGGCGATATCCCGTGATCATCTTGACAATGACGTGATCCGTGGCGGCCGTCATCCCGACCCCCACCCCGAAGTTGAACTCGAAGTTGGGGGACAGGTTCAGGTCGAGGACCGGGAAGAGCTGGTGCTGCTGCTGATTCAACGGTTCGAACCCCATCAGGGGACCGACGGCCCCGTAATACTCGAGGCCCGCGGTAAACTTCGAGGTGACATCGTAGGTGACCGCGACGTTGGGCGAGAATGTGAATGCGCGGGAGCTGCCCGCTCCTGTGAGCGCCCGCTCGAGTGTCGGGTTGATCGCCCAATACCATGAGCCCCAGCGGCGATCGATAATCGGCCGAATCTCCAGGGACCAGGTGTCGGCCGAGAATGCGCGGCGTTGGTATCCGAATTCGAAGGACAAGCTCGCTCCCACGGGCCAGTGCCAGCTTTCGGGCGCGCGCAGTCGCGGCCGAACGTGGTCGCCCACCCAGTTCCAGTCCCCGCTGCCCTGAAGGCTGGTGAAGAGATACCAGCCGACCTCGAGCCACGGGGTGAACCCGTGTGTGAGCTCGATGGTTTCGTGGAGTGCGCGATCGCTCGGCCACACGCCGTCCGAGACGCCGTGTCGCCCGTCGACCGTGAAATTGCTGTGCAGCTCGAGCAAGGTCCGGCGGGGCGCGATGAGCTCGGAGCCATAGACTTGGATCTCGAAGTTGTCCTGGCCACGGGCCGGCGTGGGGAACAGGGCGGCGCTCGCGCCGAGCAGCACGACGAGCAGCCCGTCCTTCCCGTTCACCGTGAACCGCTGAATCGTTTCCGTGAGCTTCGCCGCGGCGACCGACAGGTGTTGCGACGTGGTGGTGAGCTCGCCCAGCGAGGCGATCTGCTGCTCGGTCGCCGCCGAGGTCTGCTGCGCGCCTTGTGCCGCCGCGTCGGCTATCGCCGCCACTTCCTCCATCCGCCGCACCACCTCGCGCATCCGCCGGGTCTGGCCTTCGGTCTCGCCTGCGAAGGTCGTGGCGAACTGCACCGTGCGATTCAGGTCGGCGAAGATGGCGTCGAGGGCCTGCTGCACCGACGTCGAGACCGAACCCACCCCCTGCGCCGTGGTGCGGCTCTCCCGCATCGCGGTCACCACGCGACCGATCTGGTCCTGAGTCTGCGCCACCCGCGCCTGCACCTCGGCGGCGGCGCGGGTGCTCTGCTCGGCGAGCTTGCGGACTTCGGCCGCCACCACGCGGAACCCCAGCCCGTGCTGGCCGGCCCGGGCCGCTTCGATGGCGGCGTTGAGGGCCAGCAGGTCGGTCTGGCTGGCGATGCGCGTGATGCTCTCCACCAGCTTCCCCACCTCCTTCGACCCTTGCTCGAGCGTCGTGGCGGCCTGGGCGACCTGGTCGATGTGGGTGACGAGGGTGCGCAGCAGCTCGCGCGCGCGCGCGATCTCCTCGCCGTGCCGCCGGGCCTGCTGCGCGATGGCACCGATCTCCTGCTCGGCCTCCTGGGCGCGGCCGTGCAGGGTGAGCGCGGTGGCGGCCGCCGCATCGGTGTCGGTCCGGCCGTGGCCGATGAGCTGGCGCTGGCGCTCGGTGCCCGCGGAGAGCTGCACCGTGGTGGCCGAGATCTCCTGCGAGGACGCCTGCAGCTCCTCGGCCGAGGCGGCGAGCTGCTGGGCCATCGACGCGAGCTCCTGCGCCTGATGCTGCACCTGGCGCACGATGTCGGCGATGGCGTCGGTGGTGCGGTCCACGCTCACGCCGAGGTAGCCGAGCTCGTCGGGCGCGGCGTCGGCGACCTTCATGGTGAGGTCGCCCCGCTCGACCTGCGCAAGCACGCCGCGCGTGTCCCGCAGCCGCTCGACGATGCGGGTGAGCAGGGGGATCAGTCCCGCGCACGTCAAGAGCAGCACCAGCGCCTCCTGGACCAGCACGCTCCAAGGCCAGACCGTCTGCATCCCCCGCACCGCGCCGACGAGCCCAAACCCCACCAGGTTGATCCCGAGGGCGCCCCAGGCCTCCCGCCGCCCCAGGTAGAGCGCCGCCTGCATCGGAGCGACCAGGTATGCGGCGTAGAGCACATGGCCCGTCGGCCCCAGCGCATAGAGGACTGCGGAGATCAGCGCGCCGCCGATGGCGATGTGGAGCAGAGCGTACCCGGGCTGGAACGCGGGATCCCGCGCGATGCGGGACATCGCGTAATTCGCTAGCAGGAAGCCGGCGGCGAAGGCGGCGATGAAGACCCACGAGATCGGGACGAAGCGCACCAGCCGCACGACCAGCAGGAGCGCGATCGCGAGCCCGACGAAGCCCCAGCGGGTGCGAGTGTCGGTGAGGACGTACTGGCGGCGCTTGGCGGCGAGCTCCTGTGCCAGCTGCGCCTCGATGGACGTCCACTCGAGCATGCGGGGAAACCTACATCCGGAACAAGTAGCTCGCCTTGAGGAAAAAGCCGTCGCCGGTGCGGCGGAGGTGCCGGAAGGTGAACGCCTCGGGCTCGTCGAGCGAGGCGCCGTAGCCGAAGAAGAACACCGTTCCCGGGGTCGGCTTGAACGAAAACAGGGCGTCGTTGCGGAAGTCGTTGGTCGCCTGCGACCCGGCGGCCGTCCCGTTCACGATGAGCGGCTGGCCGGTGCGGGGATCTTGGAGCGCGACCCGATCTTGGGCGAAGTACTGGCCGACGTAGCGGAAAAAGATCGCTCGCGTCAGCTGGTATTCGATCTTCACGCGCGGGATGTTGGCGGTCGAGAAGCGGCTGCCGTCCCGGGCTCTGGTGAGGCGCAGGTGCGTCCAGCGGGCGTCGACCCGAATCGACGTGGTGGGTCGCCAGCCGGCCGTCGCGGTGAGTGCGAGCTGGTGTCCCTCGGACGCCTCGGCGAAGATCGGTGCCGCGCCGTAACCCGCGGTCGCCGTCAGCGTGAGCGCGCGGTTCGGCGTGTTGAAGCCGGCGTTTGCGCCCCAGAGGTTGTACAGCCCGTGTGGCAGCACGAACGGGATCGTATCAACGGTGCGGTTGACCCGGTAGCCGGCGTACGGCGCCGCGTCGAAGCGCTGCAGGTTGTTCGACACGGCGGCGTTGAGGCTCCATCCCCCGCGGATGTTCGCGGTCGACGTGAGCGTGTACCCTCCCTCGATCGAGCCCCCGAGCTTCCAGAAGTCGTCGTAGCGCCACAGCGGGCTCACGAGCAGGAACGTGCTCAGCTGCTCGACGAGTGCACCGGGTCGGCCGTACACGGTGAAGCGATTGAAGAAACGCCCCGTGACGATCCCCACGCGGTTCACGAAGCCGCTGCGGGCTTTGAAGTTGGGGGTACTGCCGATGATCTCCGCGTGGTTGCCGTAGGAGCGCCCCGTGCGGTCGTACAGCGTCACGTCCCACAGCTTGCCCGCACGCGGCACGCCGGCGCTGTCGTCCCAGGAGCCGACCAGCTGCACCTGTGAGAACCAAATGTGCTTCCAGATGATCCGCGCGTCCGCGCCGAGTACCCGGTTGTAGTCGCCGCCGTCGAGGCGATCGGTGTACGCCAGGCCGACTGTCGAGCTAGCGCCGAGGTCGCGCTGCACCCGCAGCAGGTTAAACACGGGGTTGGCGTCGGTGCGCGACTGCGCCCGGTCGTCGGCCGCCGCCAGGTAGGCCACGTTGGTGCCGCCCACCTTGCCGGTGAGCTTGGCGCCGGCCACGGGGGACACGATCTGCCGCGTATAGATCAGCCGGTTGGGTGTGTCGAACTGCTCGAGGCCCTCCAGGAAGAACGGGCGCTTCTCGGGGAAGAACAGGGCGAAGCGCTGGTTCACCGTCACCTGGGCGATGTCGGCCTCGACCTGCGAGAAATCGGGGTTGACCGTCCCGGTGGCGTTCAGGTTCTGGGAGAGTCCCCAGCGCAGGTTGCCGCCGGGCTGCGGGTCGCCCTTGTAGAGGTACCGAGGGGGGGGCCCCGCGACCGGAGCTCCGTCCACGTGCGTCGTGAACTCGGGGTTCAGGTCCATGACCAGGCCGCGACGCAGGCCGGTGAGACCCTGGAGGCGGCCCGACTGGATCAGGAAGCTCGCGCTGGCGCGCACGGTGGGCGCCCAGGTGTCCTCGTACCCGGTGTGCTGGGTGGTGCGGACGATCTGGAGGCCCCAGTCCTGCGGGTCGGCGCTCTGGTAGCGGATGCTCTTGAACGGGATGCGGACCTCGACTTCGTAGCCCCAGGGCGTGACGTGGCCCCGCGACTGGTAGACGAAGTCGGGGCTGAGATCCACGATGGCGTCCTGGCCTTCGCTGCGCACGCCGTCCTGCTGGACGCCGAGGGGATTCACCGCGAAAAGCAGGGCGCGGCGGTGGTCGTCGTAGGTGTCGAGGAGAATCTGGACCTTGTCGTCGGCGTCGATATTGTCGCGATCGGCGAGCGTGGCGCGCACCACCGAGCCGTGGGCCTCGTAGGCCCGGATGCCGAAGTAGATCGCATCGGGTGCGTACCACACGAGCGCGACCGTCGAGTCCGCCGCGGGGCGGCTGTCGACGGGGCGGTACTGGGTGAAGCCGGTGAGCCGCGCGGCCTGCCGCCAGACGGGCTCGCCCAAGACGCCGTCGATGATGACCGCCGCCTCGAGGCGCGGCGGGCGGACGTCGAGCTGGCGGGCGCCGCCGTCGTAGACGGAGCCGGGATCGCCCGCGGCCTGCAGCAGTACGATGAGAAGCGGGAGCATGGACGACTAAGTATAGAATGCGGAATGGCGAATGCGGAATGCGGAATGGAGCCTTGGGGCTGACGATTCGTCGGTCGGGGGCTTGACGCTCTCCTGTCAATTCCGCATTCCGCACTCCGCATTCCGCATTCTATTCGTAGCGCAAGGCTTGGATGGGATCGAGTTGCGCCGCGCGCTGCGCGGGCCAGATGCCGAAGAACAGGCCGACCATGGCGCTGAAGAAGAACGCCAGCAGGATGGCGAGCGGCGAGATCAGCGTGTTCCAGTGGAACATCTTGGACAGCACGATCGCGCCCAGTGAGCCAAACACCACGCCCATCATGCCGCCCGTCAGGCACAGGACCAGCGCCTCCACGAGGAACTGAAACAGGATGTTGTTCCGCGTGGCGCCGAGCGCCTTGCGGACGCCGATCTCGCGGGTGCGCTCCGTGACCGAGACCAGCATGATGTTCATGATGCCGATGCCGCCGACGAGCAGGCTGACCGCGGCGATGCCCGCCAGGAGCGCCCCGAAGGTCTGCGTGGTCTGCTGGAACGTGGCCAGGATGTCGGTCTGGTTGCGGATCTGGAAGTCGTTGTCGCCGCCCGGGCGGATGTGATGCATGCGTCGCATCACCCGCTCGATCTCGATCATCGCGAGGTTCATGTGGTCCAAGTCCACGACGCGGACGGTGATCGAGCGCAGCCGGTCGGGGCCGAACATGCGGTAGCGGGCGGTCTGCAGCGGGATGAGGATCTGCTCGTCCGGGTTGTTGAACGATCCCTGGGCGCCCTTCTGACTCAGCACCCCGATGACCTGGAAGGTGATGCCGCGGATCTGGATGTCCTGCCCGATGATCGCCGCGGGGTTGGTGTTGAACATGTCGGGGATGGCCGAGCCGAGGACGGCATAGCGCTGGCGGGCGTCGTCCTCCCCGGGCGTGTACATGCGGCCGTAGGTGATGGTGTAGCTGTGCACCGGCACGTAGTTGGAGGTGGTGCCGACCACGCTCACGTTGATGTTCTGGTTGGCCTTTTTCACCTGGACGTTCCGCGACAGCTCGGGGACGACGGCGTCGATATAGCGCGCGCGCTGGGCGAGGGCGGTGTCGTCGTCCATGGTGATGCTGATCGCTCCCATGATGGCGATGCCGCCGCGGAAGTTCTGTCCCGGGAAGATGGTCAGCAGCGTCGGCCCCAGCGCCTGGATCCGGTCCTGCACGGACTTCTGCGCGCCGGAGCCAAGCGCGATCATGGTGATCACCGCGCCCACGCCGATGATGATGCCCAGCGTCGTGAGCAGGGACCGCAGCTTGTTGGCCCTGATCGCCTGCAGCGCGACCTGAATGATCTCGCCGAGCAACATGGCTAGTTCTTTGTCGTCCCGCTGCCGCCGCTCTGCTGGCGCAGCCCCGGCAGCCCACCGCCGGTCATGTTCTGGAAGCGGTTCTTCATGTCCGTCTGCGACTGCACCAGCGACGCGCTCGGCAGCAGCAGCACGGTGTCCTTCTCCGCCAGGCCGCTCGTCACCTCGACGTAGTCGAGGTCGGTGAGGCCGGTGCGGATGTTGACCGGCGTCGGCTTGCCATTGCGTAGCGCGAACACGATGTAGTTGCCGCTGAAGTTGTTGCTGCGGCGCATGCCTCCCCCTCCCCCTCCGGCGCCGCCGCGGCCCGCGAACTGCGAGAACACCTGGCGTAGCATCGCTTGCTCGGCAGGCGTGAGCTCGCCGCCCGTGAAGCGCTTCTGCATGGCGGCGCGTACCTGCTCGGCTGTGACGCCCGCTGGCAACGGGATCTGGCGGCCGTCGGCCGTCGTGAACACGTTGGCCGCCGGCTTCGTGCTGTCCCGCTTGCCCCCTTGGGGCGCGGGATCGCCGGGCCGTGCGGCGGACGGCGCGGCCTGGCCGAGCGACGTGCCGGTCCGCGCGGCCGTATCCCCGCCCATTCGGGGCGCGGGAGGCGGCGACGCCGCGGCGAGCTGCGCCTGCACGTCTTGCGGGTTGAGGCCCAGCACCTGAGCAGCGGACGCGACATCGCGTTGGGTGCGCAGCGCCGAGTTGGGAATCGCCAGCACGCCCTGCCGCTGGCCCACGTGGACCTCCACCTCGGCGTTCATGCCGGGCTTGAGCAGGTGCTCGGGGTTGAGGATGTTCACCAGCACCGGAAACATGGTGACGTTCTGCTGGACGGTGGCCTGCGGCTCGATCTTTCGCACGGTGCCCTGGAACGGCCGGCTGGGGTAGGCGTCGACGGTGATCGTCACCGGCAGGCCGGGCTGGACCTTCCCGATGTCGGTTTCGTCTACCATCGACTGGACCTGGACGGTGTCGAGGTTGGCCATCTGGAAGAGCACGGTGCCGCCGCCAACGTCGCGCGTGGGGCTCGAGATCACGGTGCCGAGCTCGACGTTCTTCTGGATGATGGTGCCGGCGAGCGGCGCGGTCACGCGCGTCTGGTCGTAGGCGATCTGCGCGTCGCTGAGGTTCGCCTGGGCGTTGACGAGGGCGGCCTTGGCCTGCGCGAAGGTGACCTTGGCGGCGTCGTACTCCGTCTGCGTCACCGCCTGCGCCCGGAAGAGGGTGTCCTCGCGAGCGAGCTGAGTCGCGGCATTCTGGTACTGCGCCTTCGCGACCTCCAGGTTCGCTTTCGCCTGGTCGAGGGCGCTCTTGGGCAGGCGTGGATCGATCAGCGCGAGCACCTGCCCCGGGTGCACGTCGTCGCCTGTCTGCACCCGCATCTCGGTGATCGCCCCCGACGCCTGCGACTTGACTTGCACGGTGAGGATCGGCTGGATCGTCCCCGACGCCGAGGCCGTGACGGTGATGTCGCGCCGCTCCACGGGGACCTTCTCGTAGAGCACCGCGGGTTGGGCCTTCTTGCAGGCGGCCAGGCCCAAGGCGAGGGCCGCCGCGGTCAGGAATCGCTTCACTGCTGTCCCATCCTCTCGTCACGCTCGACTTTGCCGTCGCGCAAATGAATCTGGCGGCGCGCGTGCGCCGCGATGTCGTGCTCGTGGGTCACCAGGACGATGGTCTGGCCGGCGCTCCACAGCTCTTCGAACAGTTTCATGATCTCCTCGCCGGTGGCCGAATCGAGATTGCCGGTGGGCTCGTCGGCGAGCAGGATGCTCGGGTTGTTCACCAGCGCGCGCGCGATGGCGACGCGCTGGCGCTGGCCGCCCGACAGCTCGTTGGGCCGGTGGTCCATGCGGTCGGCGAGCTGAACCCGCTCCAGCGCGCGCGCGGCCTGCTCGCGGCGCGCCTTGGCGCTCTCGCCCGCGTAAATCAGCGGTAGCTCTACGTTATGGAGTGCGCTGGCGCGGGGCAGCAGGTTGAACGTCTGGAAAACGAACCCGATCTCCTTGTTGCGGATCCGCGCCAGCTCGTCGTCCGAGAGATCGCTCACCTTCTGGCCGTTGAGCCAGTACTCGCCGGCGGTGGGGGTGTCGAGGCAGCCGATCAAGTTCATGAGGGTCGATTTGCCGGACCCCGACGGGCCCATGCAGGCCACGAACTCGTTGCGCTTGATCTGCACGTCGATGCCGCGCAGGGCGTGCACGATCTCGCCCCCCATGTCGTAATCCCGCGTCAGGCTGTGCGTCAGGATGATGATATCGGGGAGGGGCGTGTCCCCCGTGTTGAATTCCATCGGCCGGAGGGCGGTCATAGGGCGCGCCCCACGAGCGCCTCGAGCGTGGCCCGGGCGATCACATAGTTGAAGCGGGCCTGCACCAGGCTCACCTGCGCCTGGGTCAGATTCGCCTGCGATGTCAGCAGGTCGAGGATCGTCGCCGCGCCGACGCGGTAGCGCTCCTGTTGCACGCGCATGTCTTCGGTG
>Ga0209236_1000627_pt1 | contig 20734 bp, 20 predicted proteins | sample GraSoi013_1_40cm_FD_185819 | JGI IMG/M metagenome (GOLD analysis project Ga0209236, IMG submission 185819) | Grasslands soil microbial communities from the Angelo Coastal Reserve, California, USA - Sample 09_27_2013_1_40cm (SPAdes) (version 2) | ecosystem: Environmental > Terrestrial > Soil >... | reverse complement strand
AAAGACTCCTCTACCGCGTCGCAAAACGATGGATAGCAGGATACACGCTCGAAGACGCGATCAGAGTCGCCAAGGATGCGAACAACAGAAAGCTCAGAGTAATTCTCAACCGGCTAGGCGAACACACTCCCGACGAGAAGCTGATTCAAGGATACACGGAAGAATACCTCAAACTTCTCGACCGGATACAAGCAGAGAAAATTGACGGCACGATTTCCGTAAAACCATCTCAGCTTGGGCTTGCCGCAAATCCTTCTCTCTACAACGCGAACCTGCTACGGATTATTGAAAGAGCCGAAGCATATGAGGAGTTTGTCTGGATAGACATGGAAAATTCCCCTTACACCGAGGAGACGCTGAGGACCTACAGGGAAATTCTTCCTAGCCATCGGCAATTGGGGGTCTGTTTGCAGGCGAACATGAAACGGACAGAGTCTGATCTAAAAGACCTCATTCCTCGTGGTGGAATAATCCGGCTGGTGAAGGGTGCCTACCCAGAGAGCGCAGAGTTGGCTTACAAGAAGAGAAGTGATGTCGACGCTAACTATGTCAAGCTCATGACTATGCTCTTTGAGGGAAGAGGTCGGTTTGCTATAGGGACGCATGATGGAAAGCTCATTGACAAGGCGAGCGAACTTGCGAAAGGTCAGAAAATAGACTTCGAGTTTCAATTGTTGAAGGGGATCCGAGATGATATCAAGCCAACTTTGATCGAGGAAGGATATCGAGTCAGCGAGTACGTTCCCTACGGACCGGAGTGGTACAATTACAGTAAACGGAGGATGCGCGAGCGGAAGCGAAACATTCTGCTCCTCCTACGATCCATTACCGGCTAGGCAAACGTTGTGGACAGAGGGGTTCTGTTAACTTACCGTCGGATGCCTCTCCGACTTATACCTGGGAGTTGGCTCTCGTTGTTTATCGTGTTGGCCGTCAAATCGGTCTGGCAATACTACGTTTCATCAAGCGAAGTTCTAGGGTTACTGAAGGTGTTCAAGAAGATGGTCAACGAGTCACTACGGATAGGCATGGCGAACGACGCGTCCTCACTGAGAAAGCTCTCACTGCTCTCCTACAACCAGCTCGCCCAGTACAATTCTCCCAGCTACTACAAGCTCTGCGCGATATCACGCGCCGCAGGAATACTGGCCGCTCGGAAGAAGTCTATCCGGAGAGGCTACGCCACTAGGACCCCGTACGCCTTCAGACAGCAGCTCGTCTCCTGCTACGGGTTCAAGATAGGGAACGGTCTTCTGGAGATTCCTGTCTCGAGAGATAGACGTTTCAGCATACCCTTAACCAAGCACGTGTTGGAGGTCATATCTCAATCGGGAGTCAAGGTTCGCTCTTTCACCCTCACCCAGAACAGACTGAGCCTCTGCATCGCCCGCGACACTCCCAGAATAGAATGCGCCTCCACGATAGGTGTGGACCGTAATCTTCGTAATCTCACGGTTGGAAACGACCAGGAGACGCGTTACTATGATCTCTCGAAGTGTGTGAGAATAGCCAACACTACCGTCCGTATCGTCGCCTCTTTCACCCGGGACGATGCGAGAATAAGAACAGCGATAGCGTCCAGGTACGGACAGCGGAGAACCTATAGAACCGGTCACCTACTCCACAACTCGACAAAAACAATCGTCGCACTAGCAGTCCAGCGCAGAACAGCAATAGTTCTCGAGAACATCGAAGGCATCCGATCCCTCTACCGTAAGGGTAACGGTCAGGGCCGAAAGTATCGGCGTCGAATGAACGGATGGAGTTTCGGCGAGGCCCAGCGACAGATAGAGTACAAGGCCCGATGGGTCGGACTACCGGTTATCCGTTTGTCTAGGCGTGAGACCAGAGCTACCAGTATAACTTGTCCGAGATGCGGGGAGAGACTCCAATCAGACAAGAGACTGAAACGCAAGCTCTGGTGCGGTAAATGTAGAGTAGTAATGGACCGGGACCAGGTTGCCGCGATGAACCTGGCTCGGCGGGGACGGGTGAGGTTCGCACGTTCCCGGCCTCCCATCATCGAGGCGCAAGGCGGAGCAGTTGAAGCTGTGAAGGGGAACCCGACGCCTACGGTAATCCCTGGAGTCGATGCCCCGAAGCTAACTCGACCAACGAAGAGTTAACAGAACCGACAGAGGAGAGCTTTATCAAGGGTTTCAAGCTGCTCGCTGAATATTCCGTGAGACGCTGAGAAGCCGAGGAGTGGTTGTTACGGATCAGGTGGACAGGAACTTCATCGCTGATCTTCTCGTACTACTTGTCATCCTCGTAGTTGTCGTCGGTGGCTTCGCGCTTCTCCACATTACAGCCATCCTTCTTGGCGGAGGACTGGCACTAGTCGTCGCTGCTGCCGCCGAATTTGTATGGTCTCGATGATGCACCCGAGATTCTTGAAGCTCTCTTCCGGGCCCGCGCTCTGCGAGCTTGTCTTTCCCGTTTCTTCTTGGAAATCCTCTCGTGGCTGATGCGTTTCCTTATGGAAACGAGGAGCTTTCTCACTTCTCCCGCGTAAGAGTCCTTAGGACCCCTGATGTGTCGGTCCGCGAAAACAGCGCAAAAGAGGCCAACCCATGCGATCCAAAGAGGAGGTCCAAGATTGCCCGATGCTAAGGAGGGTACTGAGATGACTAGGTCAACCGGTCCAAAAGTCGTTCCGAGTCCAACGAGTTCCTTTCCTAGCCTCAGATGGTTTGCATAGCACACTAGGCCACCAAGAAAGACTGTGACTCCGCCAATTTGGACGAGTATCGCGAGGATTCCAGCTAGTACCGAGAACACGGTTAGTCCGTTGGACGAGAGGCTCGTGAATAGTGCAAGCCATGGATTCGACGCGTTGCCTGGGACTAGATTTGAAAGAACTGGCCTTGTTACGGTGAGAATAACGCCTGCAGCCATGGCTAGGGCGCTGGAGTATCTGTTGTCGATGTTCACAAATGCCATGGAAGCGTCCCCTTGGTTCGGCTTGAATTCTTCCGCTAAAAGGGTGCAGATACCTTTCACGAGGGCTGCGCGCGAGTCTTCGTTTTGACCCATTCGATCTGAAGCAGCGTGGGCGTGTTGTCTTTCAAGATCTGCTGAATTTCGGCTCTCAGCTTTTTGGTGTCGAGACCCTTGAAGTTGTCGAGTGTGCCCAACTTTTCCATAGCTCTTCCAAGGATGGAGACGCAAACGGCTTTTTCATTTTTCTGGTAATGAACAAGAGCTGCTGCAGTTAGGATCAGGCCCTGAATGGCGTCTCTCTCGCCACCGGTTGCAGGATGCCAAATCTCCTCTAGGGCCTCGTGGGCCTCCCAGAACCTTTCCTGATTGAACAAGTCGATTCCTTCTTGCAGAGTTTCGCGTTTCCCTCTTGATGAAGCGCGTGGGTCAATGGACCTGAGCGTGACCACTTTTGAGATCTTGGCTTGAAGGAGACTCTTGGGTCTGTTGAGATGAGTTGGCTCGGCGAAGAGGTCGAACTCGATCGCGCTAGAGCTTATCCTTAGGTTGCCTATTTTGTCTTCAGAGCCCAACAATTCTCGAATCTTCTCTTGCATCATCTTGACGTCTTTCGGCGTGTAGCCTTGGATGTTAGCAAGCCTTACTAGGTATCTCATGACTCTTCTCCATGCTCGTGTGGTCCGACTAAGTGAATCCTTGATCGCGCAGGAACTTAATCCGAAGAAGTTCCTCGCCTGTCAACGAGGGAGACTCAGAGGAGGCGAAGTCCTCATCCACCTGCCCTGGTGTCTTCGCTCCCGGGATAACTGTCGAAACATCTTTGTGGTCTAGCACGAACCTCAGTGCTGCTTGTGCTAGGGTTCGACTATTCGATTCTAAGAATCTCAACCCATCCGTTGCCATTGTGAGTTGCGAGATGTAGTCAGGGGGAAAGTTGTGCCGGATATCGCCTACGGGGAAGGTGGGTTCGGGCTTACGTTTGCCCGCGAGGAACCCGTTCGCGAGAGGTTCTCGTGCGATGATTCCAACATTGTTCTTGGTTGCTTCTCGAAACAGTTGGTTCTTGGCTTCCTGGCGTAGAATATTGAAGACTGCTTGAACAGCGCCTAACTCGAGGTTCTTCATTGCTAGTAGGCCTTCCTGGGGATCATGAATCGATATGCCGTAGTGACGGATTTTTCCGGACGCCTTGAGTTTTTCCAGGGTCTTGAAGACCCTCCCTTCCCTGATCAGTTGGACTGGCGGGTTGTGCAGCTGGTAGAGGTCAATATAATCGGAGCGCAATCTCTCGCAACTCTTCCCCACCGCAAACTCGAGATAGTCCGGGTTGAAGTTCATTCTAGGAGTTCCATGATAGAAGTCGCCGCCCACCTTGGTGGCGATGATGATCTCGGATCGGTGCCCCGTGAGAGCTTGGCCCAGTAATTCCTCGCTGTGTCCGTGACCGTAGACATCAGCTGTATCGAAGAAGTTGCATCCCAGTTCCAGCGCCCTTTGTATCGCTGCCAGGGATAGCTTGTCGTCGGTGGGACCGTAGCTATTTCCATGGGCGTTTCCACCTATAGCCCAGGCGCCGAAGCCTACCTCGCTTACCTTCAGGCCAGTCTTGCCTAGAACCCTGTACTTCATCCGAGCTTTCCTAAATTGCCACAATGGGGAGTGAATAGATTAACCTTGAACGAAACCGTGAGGAAGTACTGTTCCGGCGTTTCCAAGCCGAGACACAACTCTCCCAACCAATGCCCGTGGATAACACTCGTTCAAAGAAAATCCGCCTTATCCGTAACTATTTTTCTCATAACTTTTCTTTTCCGCTAACTAATGTCTAAGCATTCCTTTTCTAGTGACCCCTCGGGGTGGTCGATTTTCCCGCGCCCCTTCCTTCGTGAAAACGCTCAGAATCCACGTTCACCAGCCCCTGCCTGTCCGTTCTTCCTCCGTGCCCGAATCTGTGTCCTCGACCCTAACGTGTGGAGAACACGCCTATTCGCTGAAAGCATCTATTCTGCCCTTTCGCGAAACAGCCGTTTCTAACCTCGTGAGAGCCTTTGGAGGCGGGACAAAGCCGCTTTGCAGAATCTTTGCTGTGATTGTGCGCGGCGGTGCGCGGTGCACATGGTCAGGGGTTACAGTTCGTTGATAGTCTACAAGCGTGGGTTACCTGTCAGGATGAACTTTGGCAGTAAACGTCGCTCCAAAGCCAACAGCAGCCTTTGCGCTGTCAGCGCTTGCAGGGCTAATCACCCTGATCAGTGCCTTCATAGCCAGCACAGTCAGCTCTTTGCTGATACCAGGCATCGATTCGTCAATGATCCTGGTATGGGGTAGCATCGCAGGCATACTGACACTCGTCGGCTCCTGGCTGCTGTACAACAACGCGGCTCAGAGGAAAATAGGGTCAATACTCGTGCTCGTCTTCTCGGTAATCTCACTGAACTTTGTCGGATTGATCCTAGGCCTCATCGGAGGATTCCTCGGATACACCTTCAAGGGTGCACCCGTAACCACCTCCAATACCTCAGGCCGTTAGCCTCAATCCGCCCTAGGCAAAGGGCGGACCTCCTTTCTTTGTCTACAAAAATACAGACGCAGACGAGATAGGATTCTAGGTTCTGTCAACTCTTTGGTTGTTGACTCATCTGCATCGACTTTCAGGATTGCCCTCAGTCTGGGGTTCCTGTACCATTGCTTCACCTGCAGACGCGACGGCCGCGAACCTCACGGCTCTCGCCTGGCATTCACCAGGCCAGCTAGACCATCTTGCAAGTCAGGGTTTTACGCCTGGGTCAAGGCAACCTATTACCCAGCATCGGCCCAGTCGGCTATTTCGGGTCAAAACCCACATCTCGCCTCCAGACTGGGCTTCATCGACTGATGACTACCAACAAAGATATGCAAGAGAAATATTTCACGGATAGGCCAACGAAAGTGATCAGCAACCGACAGGTTGACAGAGCCGGATTCTATAATCCTTAAATCGGCTACAGACGCACTTTACACGTAGCCTTGACCAGCACGGTCAGCCTCTCCGTTCTAGACCAATTCGGCGGCAGCAAGCTCCTATCCCCCGACAGGATTCGCTGGGTAAGACCAACACCCCTGCCCACGAAGCCCGTCGAGCTTGCCTTCCGCGAGGCCCTTGCCACTCCAATAGGGGCGAAACCCTTCGAGAAGGAAAAGTGCTGGAGCCCTGCGATCATCTTTTCCGACTTCACCAGGAAACACTCACCCTTCATCTCACAACTCATCAACCTGATCGAGCCGAAAACAGATGATATCAAAATCATCTGCGCCGGAGGAACTCACGTTCCATCCGAGCCGGACTTCATCAAGAAAGTCGTCGGGGAAGACATCTACAAGCGCTACCAGAAGAACATCCGAGTAAGCTCGGTGAAGAACCCCGCGAGCAAGTACGAGTGGATTGGAGTTACAACTAGAGGCACGCCCGTCGAGCTGAACAAGGAGCTGTTCGACCGAGATCTTCTGATATCAACTCTCAATGTTCAGCCACACTATTTTGCCGGTTATGAAGGAGGCGCGAAAGCTCTATTGCCTGGTTGCTCGGGCCTCAAGACAATAACCACCAATCATGGATACGTAATCGGAAACCCGAACTGCAGAGAGCTCGCGATCAAGGGCAACCCCACGAGAGAGGACATGAACGAGGTTCCTAATGTTCTCCGCGAATCCATGAAGATAGAACACCGGATTCTAGACTTTGTGCTCAACCAGGACGGTAGCCTGGTCGAAGCCGCTTATGGAGACCCCAACCTTGCACACCAGCAACTCGCCGAGAACTATTCCCGAAGGGCCCACTCTGTCACTTCCCGCCCATTCGCGCTAGTAGTCACAGTTGCAGACGGACCTACTGGAACGAACCTGTACCAGGCCCTCAAAGCGGCAACCTTCGGCGCAGGACTAGTAATTCCCTCACACGAACCTAAGTCCACGGTGTTGCTACTTGCCTCGCTGGAAACAGGGATAGGAGGAGACGCGTTCAAAGCCGAGATGGAAACCTACGGCAAGATGGAACCCGACAAGGTCATTGAGGACTTGAAGAAGCGCGCCAAGCTCGGAAAGGTTACGGAGGCCTCCCAGAAACCGAACCGCTTCTCACTGGACGACAAGAAGACAGACTTCATCGTGGTCTCACCGACGGCGCCGGCAGCTGTCGAAGAATTCCTGAACAAGACGAGGATCAAGTTGTTCAGATCAATAGATGACGCGCTGAGAACCCTCGACCCGAAGCTTTACGAAAACGATGTCGCAGTGATTCCCTACGGCTCGTCCACCGTTCCAGTAGCTGCATAGAAAATAGGCAGTAATCTAACTAGGTTTAACCAGAACCTCGAATAGCTCGGTCCCTCCATGATCTACACACAACTTGGAACAGACAAGTACGTCCTAAGGCTCGAATCCGGAGACGACATCCTCCAATCGTTACGAGAATTCGCAACAGCAAAGAGGCTGAGCGCTAGCCTACTCGAAGGCATCGGCTCACTGAGCAAGGTCAAACTCGGCCACTACGATTTCAAGACAAGAAAATACAGTTACGAGACGTTCGATGATGACTTGGAAATCCTAAACCTCTCCGGCAACATCGCCACAATGAATCGACATCCCCTCCCCCATGTACACGTAACCCTTGGTCGCAGGGATTTTTCCGTTATCGGAGGCCACATGGACGAAGGTTCATCCGCCAATATGGTCGAGATCGGTATATGGAAACTACCGGGAAAGCTAGTCAAGGCCAAGGATGAAGAGATCGGATTGAATGTGCTACAGTTAGCGCGAGGAATATAGCCGGCCAATCGTCCGCTTTCACCCCCGCCGATCCCAGCTAGTTTCCCGCGTAATCCCACCAATAGGACCACTCAGCCTATTACACGCTCAACATAGACCCCGAACAAAGACAGGTGCCTTCTTGCCGCGTAAGGTCGGACTGCGAATGGTTCTGTACCTCTACGTGGCCGTTTTTCTCACAAGAATAGGATTCGGATCAATAACCATCCTCTTCCCACTCTATCTACAAGCTCCAAGCTACATCATCGGCGTCATACTCGCACTCTACCCCATGTCCGAGGCAGGATCAGCCCTGCCAATCGGCCGCCTTGCGGACCGGTTCAGCCGCAAGAGACTCCACATTATCGGAATGATAATGATCACGATTCTCACTGCGGCGATCGGCTTCACCCGAAACCTGTTGAATGTTTCCATTCTTCACGGAATGATGGGAGTCTCAGCTGCAATCACCGCGGTAACCTCGCTGACACTCTTGGGTGACGCAACCAAACTGACCAATCGAGGGAAGCAAATGGGAGGATTCGACCTCGCGAACCTAGGAGGCTACGGACTCGGGTTCGGAGTCGGAGGGGTATTGGTCAACTCTTTCGCAGATAGGCTGTCATATGCTTTCTGGGTAACCGCCGGGGTTTTCCTCTTCGCCGGAATATTGGCGGCGAAGTTTCTCGTTGAGCCGGTTCGGGTCTGGGAGCTCAAGCAGCCCAAGATAAGACAGAGAAGAATAGGCAGCAAGATACGTCCCGTGATCCCTGTCTGGATCGCCCAGACCGTAATACTGGGAATGTACTTTCTTCTACCGAAGGCCTTCAGAGATTCCAACCCCCCAATTGTTCTTACACGAGAGATTCTGATCTTCCTCGGGGTTCTCGGCGGTCTCTTCGCACTGGGAGCAATTTTGTTCGGCCACATATCCGACAAGATCGGGAGGACGAGAATAATGGTCGTAGGCGCATTGGGAGAACTTGGATTTCTCGTCCTCTTCGGCTGGTCCTGGCCCGGCGGTGGCTTTGTGAAATATGAGTTGTTCCTCTGGCCAATGTTCTTCCTAGCCTCCGCAATTGCTCCTGCAATTCTTGCGTACGTAGGGGATATCTCGGGCAAAGCCAAGAGAGGCTCGGCGAACGCTCTCTACAGCATTGTTTTGAGTATCGGTCTTGCAATCGGGAACATCATCGGCGGGTTCGTTGCCAGTTTGGGGATCCAGGCGATCTTCTTTGCGGGAGCAGGAATACTGTTCCCCTCAATACTCGCGACGTCAACGCTCCTTCGGCGACGACAGTAGGCAACCGGAAGAATCTTCTGGAAGGCAGCTTAACTGGCTAATCAGACTGGGAAATGCCTCTAGAATATGCCTGCATAATGCCACATGGCGGGGACATAATCCCGCAGCTGGCAAATCGGAAAACTGAACACCTATACGAGAACACGAGAGAGTCCGTACGCAAGATCGCCAGAGACATCCGAGAAGTGCGGCCCCACACGATCGTCATCGCGAGCCCGCATAACCTGAGACTTCAAAATCACATCGCGATCGTGACAACGGAGAACTCTACCGGCCAATTGAAAGGCTCTGGGGGAAGAGAGGTCAGCCTGAGTCTAAAATGCGACCGAGAATTCGCCCAAGACCTCCTCAAAGAGTCAACACGAAAGGGCCTGCCGGTTGTAGGCGCAAATTACGGGACTGCTGAAGGGCCCGCGTCAGATATGCCAATGGACTGGGGAACCCTTGTCCCAATGTGGTTCGTTGCCAGGGAAGAACGGGTCAGGGCGAGAACCGTCATAGTCACGCCGTCGAGAGAGATTCCGCTTAGCCGAAATATCGCCTTCGGGATGGTGATTGCAGAGATCGCCAAGAAGAGCAAGAGGCGCATCGCGTTCATCGCAAGTGCTGATCAGGCCCACGCTCACAAGAAATCGGAGCCTTATGGGTATCATCGAAGCGCTGCCAAATATGATCTGCTTGTCTCACGAGCAATTCAGAGGAATCGCATCGAGTCCATTTCTCGGCTGAGCAAACGATTTGTCGAGGAGGCGAAGCCGGACAGCCTCTGGCAGATGGCCATGCTGGCCGGTCTAACAAGAATCGTTAAGATGAAAGGGAATCTGTTATCATACGCGGTCCCAACATACTATGGGATGATCTGTGCACGTTTCGTTCGAGCTTGAACTTCGATCGTGATGCTGGGAAGATTATTCCTCGGTCATTCGGTTCACAATTTCTCTGACTTCACTCTTCTTCTCAGGTGACGATGTTACTACAACGAGACCTTCTGATGGCTGTCCATAGATGACGAAGGCATGGTCAGGGGACTCAAGAACGGCCGGAATCGCCAGCAGATCCTCTTCACCGTCCACGAAGATCACTGCCTCTCGATCTTTCAGGGCCCTTTTGATCGTGTCCCACGCTTCTCTTGTTATGACTCCTGCCGGGTTCCTCACTCTGTAGGTCCGCTCTGCTTTCATCTCGACCGGACGAATCCTCTTTCGAAGAGTCATCTGGTCAACTATTCTCAGGTTGACTTGGATTCCGGCTGACAGGGTCTCCCGAGAGACAATGTCTCCAACCGTTGTGACCTTGGAGGGCTTGCTCCGCTCAACAAGCACCTTCAACTTCGGTATTGTCTCTATTGGGGTGCCTGGGAGTAGTTGTCCGAGGGGGGTCTTCAGCCGGACGAGGTCGGATAAAGCTGGTCGGAAGCTCGTCAACGCACGGCTCGTCGGCTTCGACGACTCAAACTCGCGGGAGCTGTTTGGTCGTCCTCTGAAGATTTTTGCGAACGGACCTGAGGCATCAAAGCAGGGCGCTCGATTCGTTTGAACGTGTCAATCAAGCGTGTTGCGTATGCCCATTCATTGTCATACCATGCTAGGACGCGGACCATTGAACCGTTGGTTCCAGTTGAAAGCCCGTCTATTATCGCTGAATGCGGGTCCTTCTTGTAATCAATCGAGACTAAAGGCTCGTTCGAGATTGCGAGTATTCCGTTCAAACTCTCTGTTGAGGCACGCTCGTACGCGTTGTTAACGTCGTTTCTGCTTACGTCTCTACCGCATTCGACGACGAGGTCGAGAAGCGAGACCGTTGAGGTAGGCGCTCTTATCGCCGAGCAGGTAATCTTGCCCTTAAGGCGAGGGAGGACCTTGCCGATCGTCTGGCTGGCTCCGGTTCGCGTTGGTATGAGGGATTGGCCTGCTGCTCGGGCACGTCGAAGATCCTCATGAGATCCATCGAGTAGTCTTTGATCGCTGGTGTAGGAGTGGACGGTCGTGGCAAATCCGCGTGTGACTCTAAAATTATCGTCTAGGACCTTTAGACTAAGAGCGAGACAGTTCGTGGTGCATGAGCCCATCGAGATGATCTTGTGATGAATAGGATCATAAGATTCCAGGTTACAGCCCGGTATGAGGGTGATGTCCGCTTCTTCTGAGGGAGCGCTGACTAGAACTGTCTGGGCTCCGTTAGTGATGATGGTCTTGAGCTCCTCGCGTTGAAGCCCCTGTCCAGTGCTTTCAAGCACTGCATCAATTTCGAACTTTCCCCAGTCGATCCTTGATGAGTTCGTCTCGCTAAGACACGGTATCTCTTTCCCTGCGCATGTTATTCCTTCCGAGTCCCAACCCACATTAATTGGGAGAGTTCCGTAGTTTGAGTCGTACTTCAAGAGATGGGCGAGTGTTCGTGGCGGAGACGTTGAGTTAATGACGGCCGCGTCTATGTCTGAACCTTTGTCCTCCAAAAGTGCCCGGTAGAAGCATCTTCCGATTCGGCCGAAACCGTTGATCGCTACTCGCACCGTTATGAACGTCTCCAATGGCAAGGTTTGTTATCACTCTTGATTCGAGAGTTTGTTGGTGAGAGACTGGGCACGGTTCGATCGTTCCTTTGGTTGTCAGATCAGGATCTGGTCAAGGGCATGTCCATCGCAGTCAATTGGGGGTGTGATCCCTAGTGATTTGAGGAGCGTTGGAGCGAGATCTAGAAGTCCCGCGTCTAGCTCGAGTCCTTGCCTTATACTCGGACCGGTCATCCCCCAGAAGCCTTCCCGCGTATGTATTGATGAGAAATGTGGAGAAGAGCTCCAGAGCTGTTTGGTTCCCAGCTTCGGGTTTACTTGGATCTTCTCGTTCTCAGTGTAGAGTTCGACGCAGAGGTCAGGTGCGTCGTACTGGAAGGGTCCAGTGAACGTGTCTTCCTTGAAATGAAATATGGGGGATAGTTTTTTGCCAGTCTTTGGATCTGTCAGCTGGTCAATCAAGTTACAGAGCTTTTCCACGACGCTTGATCTGGTTTGAGAGGCTTCTATGGGATGCAGCTTGTCCACCAAGTCGTAGGTGACGTAAATATGCGCCTGGTGTCCTCCTGTCGAGAAAGCCAGTGTCTTATCCCAGTCGATATTATCAATCAAGTTCTGGAGTGTTCGTTCAATTGCTGCTGACTCCGTGAGTCTGTGGCCAATGAAATCAGGTGTCATTTTGTAGACAGTTGCGATGGCACCTGGGGGAAGTGTCTTCAACACCCATTTCCTTAGCTTCGTATAGGTTTCGCCCTTGTGCTTCACAGGACCCTTGATTGTGAGAAGACCGTTCGATTCCAGGTACTGATTGATGAACAGCGCTGATGAGACCGGGGCTGATCCGTGGTCGGAGAGGACTAGCACATTTGTCTCTCTCCCCGCTAGCTTACGGAGATCTCCGATGGCAGCATCCATATTGATGTACCAATCGCGCAATACGTTGGAATACGGCGAGTCTTGGTCGTCCATATATTTCCAGAAGTCGTGATGTACCAGGTCTATCGCTTGGAATGTCATCAAGAAGAGGTCGGGGTTGTACCATTCCATCAACAGTTCTGCAGCCCGGAGGGTTTTATCATGTAACCGTTGAACTTGTGGAAGGTATGCTTTTTCGCCCCCTTTCATGTTTTTAGGTTTCGTTAGCGGCACGTCGATCTCATAACCGCCGACAGCTGAGTCAAGCCTTCTCATCAAATCATTAGGGTAGGACCAGATCTTATGGGTCGGAACGGGAAAGCCAGAGACCATGAAGCCGTTTACAGGGTATGGTGGATAGGTTCCTGGAACGTTAAAGACCCCTACTCTGATTCCTCTCTGCGAGCAAATATCCCAGAGGCATCCTATTTCCGGGGTAGTCTTGCCGAACTTTAGGTGCCGGTCTCTTCCTATGTATGTGAACCCGAATATGCCGATTTTCGCTGGGTTCTTCCCTGTTGCGAAGCATTGCCAGGCGGGAACGCTTTCCGGCGGAACGATCGACTTTAAGACTCCATGGGCTCCAGTTTCGAAGATTGAACGTATGTTGGGAAGCCTATCTATCCATTTCTGGATCAGAAACGGGGAAGCCGAGTCGATGCCTATGACTAGGGTCTTCATCAGTTGACTACCTTTTGGAGTATCATCTCTTCCATTGGGGCCTTGTCCTCAAAGACTGCTTTGATTTGCACAAGCATGTCGTTCCAAACGATCGAGGGGGGGTCGCTTGTGTTGATCTTGCGAAGGTTGAACTCATCTGCTATTTGTCTATAGAGAAATTGTTCCTTGCGAATGAACTCGGCGGTGTGCTCGGGTCTGTCCATTAGAATTCTTTGCTCTGGTGCCTCAAAGACAAATGAGATGTCAGGGTGCGGAAGGAGCCTCATCAACAATACCTCTGATGGAACCGTCATGCCGTTGTCTCTGAATCCTACCATAAGATCATACAGATACCTATCTGATACGACGCTGGATCCGAACAAATGGCGGAGCCGTATTCCACCGACTAGGATTGGGCAGTAGATGAAGAGAAGGTAGAGAGACCAAGCAATTCTGGTCGGTGTTAGCCGCTCTAATTCATTCGGCTCAACATGAAGTATCCTCGCAACTCGTCTAACGATGAATCCGAATGGATCAAGGAGGTCTTGGTGTCTCAGATAGGAGAACTTGTATCCTGATCTGTTGAGAAGATAGTAGCATTTTCCCGCGTTAGTGGATTTTCCAGAACCGTGGGTTCCGCTGAGCGTTAGTAGGATCTTCTTCACTACCATACGCCACCTCTTCCGCCAGCTCTGAACGCGGCGCTGATGAAATCAAGTATAATGAGCGGTGGGGCGACTAGGCAGGAAATCGAGCTCCTCCATCTTGCGCTGGCGGCGTCTCGTGCAGCTTTCAACAGAAAAAGCATGATAATGGCAGATGCGGGGATCCTATAGGGAAGGACAAGTCTATCGCGTCTGAGGAACGCTAGTCTATCGTTGCCAAACCTCTCCTGAGCTTCTTTCTTCAATACCTGAAAGCCGGGATTCTCAACTCGACATGCTTTCAGAAAGCGCTCTATTGACAGTAGATAGAAGATGAACGCATCGCCGATACGGGCATTGTCAATCTTCTCTATGACCTCTTCAAAGTTGGCGGTTTCTATCAGCCTCAGGAAATCCAAGATGTCTGACAGCTTGAGGAAGTTGTGGCGGAACATTGCGTGGATAACTCGTATTAGTACTCTGTCCGAATCGGAGGTCATCCACACGACATGGCCCTCAACGGTCGCCTTCCTTCGGCGAAGCAAGACCTGGACTGGGTCCAGGTGGGTCTCGCCGAGCTGGCTGATCGTTGGGTAAAGCTCGAAGTCGTGCTTGTAGCCTGGCAGAAAACAGCTGAATTTTCCAAGCAACCTGTCGCAATGAGTGAGTCCTTGAGGCCGGACTCCGTATTCATTGACCAAGATTTTCTCCGCCTCCGCGAGTTCTGCGGGCGAAGGAACGAGGAGGTCAATGTCGTGTCCAATGTCAGGGAGGGAGTCGAACGATTTTATCGCAACGAATGAAACCCCGTGCTTTGCGAAGACGCCGCTCATACGATTGTAGAGATCAAATGCTTCGTCAACGTCTCTCTTGGCTTCGTCAATGACGCTCGAGGGGAAATGGGTTAGTTCAGCAGCTCGCAAAAGCACTTTGTTCTTCCTGGCTAGCTTCAACATCCGACCTTCGTCCTTCACCGTGACCTTGTCATTTCTTAGCAGGGCAGTAGCGAGGAGAAGTGACTCGGCCTCTCTTCTGGCGGTTTTCACGCCACCTATTTCTTCCAGAAAATTCAGCTTCAGGAATGTTCAACCCCCACGAGTTACTAAGAGAGAGCAGACGACCATTACTTGTACCCTCTTTCGAATTTTATGATCGGATTTGTTTGAGAGGTCTAGAGCAAATGTCATGGGGAAATGTCCAGGGCAAATTACCGAGATCATTCTGTTGTCCACGGGACGTGGTTTCCTCGAAACTGTTCGCGCAACGAATTCTCCTCACGGCTATATTTATCCAATTCCGGCCATCTATTTCGTGGCAAGCAGGATGATATCTTCGGATTTCTTTGTCATTACGACGATTGAAAGTGACTATTCTGTCTAGGAAGGGTTAAAACTCGCGAATCGTAGTCCATCGCTAAGGTGGCTGAACAACGAGCCGAGAAACGGTCCTCACTGCAAATCCCAGCGGCGGGGCCGAAACAGTACTGCAAGTCAAGCACGGATTCAAGATTCCGCTGATGAGGCCCGTAGTAGACGAGGAGATGCTCCAAGCGGCCATCTTCTCTCTACAAAATGAGAAGCTGGTCATGGGAGAGAGTGTGTACAAGTTCGAGGAGGAATTCGCCCGATATTGTGGCACTCGCTATGCGGTGTCGACCGCTTCTGGTACGGCGGCTCTTCAAATCGCCTTCCAATCGATGGGAATTGAACAGCGCGACGAGGTCGTAACCACCCCGTTCTCGTTCTTCGCAACATCTAACGCAGTAATCCACGCAGGCGCCCAGCCAAGATTTGCCGATGTAGAAAATGGCGGATTCAACCTTGACCCTGCCAAGGTTGAGACGAAGCTCACCTCGATGACTCGCGCTATCATTCCAGTTCACCTTTACGGACAACCTTCAAGGATGGACGAGTTTCGAGACCTTGCCGAAGACAAGGGGATCAGCATCGTGGAAGATGCCTGTCAAGCTCACGGTGCAGAATACGATGGAAGACGAGTGGGTTCTCTTGGACGTGTTGGTTGTTTTTCTTTCTACACCAGCAAGAACATGACGGTATGCGGCGATGGCGGCATGATCGTGACCAATGACGAGAAAGTTGCTGACGCTGCTCGCAGCTTCAGAGATTGTGGCCGAGCGTCGAAATATACAATGTCCCGGATTGGCTATACATCGAGACTCAATACGGTAAACGCTGCCATAGGAAGTGTCCAGCTAAGAAAACTGGACGGATGGAACAAGGTTCGGCGAGAGATGGCGAACCTCTACCGAAGAGAGCTGAGCGGCATCGAAGGCGTAGAGCTACCCCCAGCCGAGACGGCCAAAGAGACACCTGTGTATCACTTGTTTGTAATTCAGAGCGAGCGCCGAGACCAACTCGCAGCGCATCTCGAGAAGAATGGAGTAGAAGCGGCCATTCACTATCCCGTACCGATTCACCTTCAAGCTCCATACCGAGCAACATACGGGTACTCTGAAGGATCGTTTCCTGTAGCGGAGAGGCTAGCGGAACAAGTGCTCAGCTTACCCATTCACCCAGGCATCACCGAGGAACAAGTCCGGACCGTCTCCCGGCTCGTCAGAGAATCTAATGCAGAGTAAAGAGGCAGTCGAGTGAGCATGACAAATCAAGTCCGAATCGCTGTCATAGGCGCAGGTTACTGGGGAAAGAAGATCATTCGTGAGGTCTTGGACATCAGCCGGACCACTGGACGGGTCCAGCTTCATGCGGTTGTGGATAACTCGCCGACCATGCTAGCCCAGTGCGAACAAGAATTCGGACCGTCAGATTATCGCGTGGATTATCAGGGATTGCTAGACGACCCTGAACTGTCGGGAGTTCACATTTGCACGCCCAACTCTACCCACTTCGAAGTCGCCTCTAGTTTCCTCAAACATGGAAAGAACGTGTTAGTAGAGAAACCTTTGACACTAAACTCGAAGGAGGCGTACCAGCTCGTCAGGATCGCGCAAGAAAACAAGAGGGTCTTATGCGTGGGACACATTCACAGATTCAATAACGGAGTCAGAGAACTCCGACAGGCCATAAACAGTGGAGTACTCGGAGAGCTCTACTACGTGCGGTTTGGATGGACGGGCTTCCTACCTCCCCAAGGATACCGGGAAGTTATAACTGATCTTGCGCCTCATCCCTTCGACATATGCAACTATCTCCTGGATATGTGGCCGAACAAGATTACATGCAGAGGGAAAGGGTACAGGACCAAGGAGAACGAGGAAGTTGCGTTCATCACGGCGGAACACCCAAGCGGATTGGCCGCTCAAGTGGAGGTAAGCTGGCTAGACCGGCAAAAGCGCAGAGACGTTACAGTTGTAGGTAGCAAGGGTATGGCCTACCTAGATTGCGCGGAACAGAAAGGGGTCCTTCACGCCTCGAACAGTACTCAGATCTCTATCTCGCCCAGCAACACAATTAGAAAGGAAGTTACGCACTTCATCGATTGTATCTCAGGCAATCTGAGCTCCAAGCCTTTCTCCAACCTCTCAGACGGGATGCTAGGTGCCCGGGTTGTCAGCATCTTGGAGGCTGCACGGGAATCTCTCCGTCAAGAAAGGACCGTGGAAGTCCATATGCCCCTTGCCGAGGAGATACCTGCAAAGTGAGGAGACGCCCAAAATACTCCATTCTCAAGAAATCAAAACTCGCTCAGTCATCCCGAGTTTTTGACCAAGTAAACCTCTACGGCTGCACAATCGGAAAGAACACCAAGATAGACGCGTTCGTTTACGTCGAAGAAGGCGTAACGATCGGCGACAACTGCAAGATCCGACCTTTCGTCTTCATCCCGACCGGGGTAACTATAGAAGACAACGTGTTCATAGGACCGAGCGTCACGTTCACCAACGACAAGTACCCGAAAGCCCACGGTGAATGGAAACTCCTAGAGACTCGAGTTAGGAGGTTCGCATCGATCGGTGCCCGAACCGTCATCAATCCAGGAGTAACAATAGGCGAGAACGCGCTCATCGGCTCGGGCTCAGTTGTCACCAGAGACATACCTGACAACGCCATCGCGTTCGGGAACCCTGCGCGAGTTGTCAACAGAAAGGTACCTGTTCAGGTTGAATCAACGCGGCCGAGGAATGTGAAAGGATCATTGCAGGGTTGAAGACGATAGCCATAATCCCGGTCTACGGGGAATCGGACGCGATTGGTACTGTTCTTGGACGGTTCGAACCTGGCTACGTCGATGAAATATGCGTGGTTGCAGACAAGCCGGGCGTTGTGACACTAGGAGCAATTGAAGAGGCCAGTCGGCAAATACGAATTCCAATCAAGACGATCCAGAATCCCGCCCGGAACGGAATAGGCTATGCCATACGACAGGGATACAAGTACGCGCTCGAAAATGGTTTCGCTCTCATCGTTATCATGGCGGGAAATAGTAAGGATGACCCGCGCGAAATCCCTCGGTTGACCACTCCTATTATAGAGGAGGGATACGATTACGTCCAGGGCTCCCGGTTTCTCGCGGGCGGCCGCCGAGAGAAGAACCCATTCTTAAGAAGTATTTTCACCAGGGTGTTCCCTTACGTCTGGTCCTTCATGACCGGGGTCCGATGCACCGAGGTAACCAATGGATTCAGAGCCTACAAAGCCTCAATCGTAGAGGATTCGCGCATCAACGTATGGCAGAGCTGGCTTGACAATTACGAGCTTGAATACTACCTGCACTACAAAGTCCTCACGCTAGGCTACAAGTTCACTGAGAGACCCGTCTCAAAAGACTATTCTGCTATGAAAGACAAAAAGTATTCTCATATCTCGCCGTCCAAAGACTGGTGGCAGATCGTAGGGCCACTATTCATGCTCAGGCTAGGAGTAAGAAAATAGAGTTGAACGAGAAATTCGCCCCAATTGTTCTGGTCGGGAACAACAATCGTGACTTATCCATTTTGAGGGAATACGCGGATTTTTGGAAGGTGCCTTACACTCTCGAGAATCAGTTGGATGGAAGACCGCTCCTCGTTACTTCTAGCCTGCCAAAAGAGGTTGACATGCGAGGACCCGGTCCGGTGATTATTTCGCCGACAGGAATCGATGGTGCAAAAGAGATCGCTCAGCAATTTGGGTCGAATGTGACTAGCGAGGAAACACTGGTTTGCTTGCCAGTTGCGCCCGGTGCTTCCGTGTCCATGCGAACCAAACTCTACCGATTCTCGGGGCCCAACCTTGAGCCCGCATTGAAAGATGGCGACACCGCCATTCTATACAAGGTAGGTGGATCAAAGGTCCATATTCTCTCAGTGGATCTTGTCTCGAACTATCAGCAGCTAATATACGATAGGATGGACGAGAGCCCGAGCTGGAGATTCCGTCTCCTAACGAAGATGCCCTTCTCCTATAGGGCAGTTCCTTCCACTATTAGAAACAGGGTCTTCAAAGCGAAGGGAAGCATTACTGGGTTAAGAGAAGAAGCTCTGGGCCCCGTTGAATGTCTAAGGTCGATATTTCTTGCAGCTCTGGTAATTGCTTCCGGTTCTCCGATTCCCACAATTGGCTTCTGGAGGCGAGGAAAATCCTACGCATTGGCAGTCAGCCATGACGTAGAAACACGAGTCGGACTCGAAGATGGTGCCGGCCGGCTCATCGAGGTTGAAAAGGAGATCGGGATACGTTCTACATGGAACATACCCAGCGATCGCTACCCGTTACCTTCTCAGCTGTTGATTGCGCTTGCAGAGACAGGTGAAGTCGCAGGACATGACACGAAGCATGATGGCCGATTGCTCTTCGCGAGCTTCAAAGACAAGGTAGACAGGGTGCGACGTTGCAGGGAGCGGCTTGAGCTTCTTTCAAGGAAAAAGGTTCGAGGATTCAGGGCCCCGCTTCTTCAGCACGGACGAGAACTTGTGGAGGCGCTTGGAAAGGCGGGCTACGAGTACGATTCCTCAATGCCTAGCTGGGAACCTTTGTCCCCGACATCGCTCAAACCTCACGGAGTCGGAACTGTTTTTCCATTCATGATATCTGGTCTTGTCGAGATGCCGGTGTCGATGCCGCAGGACCACCAGCTCATCAGAGTAGGAGGGTTGAGCGTCGAAGAGGCCGTTGATCAACTCCTCGAGGTTTCGAGATGGATCAAGAAGATTGGCGGGGCTTGTGTTCTCCTTGTACACCCGGACTATGAGTTCGGTCAAGAGAGTGGCCGAGAGGAATATCGTCGTCTTTTAGAGTCGTTTCGCTCGGACTCCACTTGCGATATCATGACCCTTGGGGAACTGGCTAGATGGTGGGACTATCGCCAAGAGTCACGCATTGAGGCTACGGGGATGATTAACGTGGCTTCAGGCGAGAGTAAAGATAGGATTGGGGAGCTTGATCTTTATTTTGTCACGTGCTACGGCTTGGAAGGGTTCAAGGTCGAACGCCTGGGCAATACAGGTGCGATCGAGGTACCGAGAGGCTCCGCGAGCTAGGTCGTGATGTCCAAGTGACCTTCCTCGTATCTACTTTGGACGTGCTATACTACGCGACGATAGGCATCGTCATCATAGTGTATACCGTTTGTCTCGCCTTGCTGTACCAGGGTTCCGTAAGACCCCATCTCCGAAGAATGAGTCAGATTGTCCCGACTGTTTCCCTGGTTATTCCTACATATAACGAAGCTGCAGTGATCCAGCAGAAGCTCGAAAACGTTCTCCAACTTGACTATCCAAGGGACAAGCTTGAGGTGGTCGTGGTTGACAGTGCATCCAGCGATGAAACTGGGGACATCGTCAATAAATTCGCCACAGCGCATCGGCGCGAGATCAATCTTGTTCTGATAGAACAGCCGGTCCGGCGTGGCAAGAGCGAGGCGATAAACGAAGCTTTGCGGGGTAGTCGATCTGAAATAATTGTTCTGACAGATGCTGATGTCACCTTTCCTCCACGCTCGTTATGGAGGTTGATCGAGAATTTCGAGGGATCCGACGTAGGCGCTGTCTCTGGAGTGGAAGTGCCAGTTGGACCG
>Ga0209236_1000624_pt1 | contig 20849 bp, 19 predicted proteins | sample GraSoi013_1_40cm_FD_185819 | JGI IMG/M metagenome (GOLD analysis project Ga0209236, IMG submission 185819) | Grasslands soil microbial communities from the Angelo Coastal Reserve, California, USA - Sample 09_27_2013_1_40cm (SPAdes) (version 2) | ecosystem: Environmental > Terrestrial > Soil >... | reverse complement strand
CGCAAGTTGGACAGGTTTCTTCATGCGCGCCAGCGTACAAGAGGGGGCTGACATGCACCGGATCGGGGAGCCCGACGCTCCCATCGCCCCTGCGCACGCGGAGCGCATGGCATCGAAATGGGCAGAGATCCGCCCGGTCACCCGCCCGCCGCCCGGAGCGCCGCCTCCGTCGCCTCGAGCATCGGCTCCGCCACCACCGGTCTTCCCGTCGCGTGCTCCATCCACAGATCCGGCAGCACCCTCCCGTACGACGCCGCGTGCTCGAACGCCTTCCCGCTCGCCGCGCCGCGCAGCTTCTCCTCGAGTTGGAACGCGATCAGGTGCCCGATCGGGTACCGGTACAGGTACAGGAAGCTGTTGATCATGTGCGAGTAGATCCCGAGCTGCGGGTTTCCCGGCATTCCCAGCACCGGCGCGTAGTACCGGTCCCAGTACGCGCGGGCGATCTGCAGCGTCGCTTCCCGCAGCTGCGCCGGTTTTGCGTCGGGGTGCTCGTACATCCAGTGCCACACATCCAGGTCGGTGAGGGCGACGCCGGCGATCTCCCACGAGTCCCAGAAGGCCTTCAGGGCGCGCGCGAGTTCGGTGCGGGCGTCGGGCCTCGACAGCCCGAGCAGTTCCAGGTCGCGGTGCTGGCAGGTGAACGCGAGCGCTTCGGTGAAGGCCGTGCCGGGGACGCCCTGCAAGAGCGTGTCGTCCACCGCGTAGAGCGAGAAGGTCTGCTCGACGTTGTGGCACATCTCGTGGACGGCGATGTTGTAGCCCTTGTAGTCCATCCCGTCGGGATTCACCCGGGTGCGCAGATGCGCGGAGTCGCCGGGGCCCCACCAGGGATACATCTCGCTGCGCCGGTTGGCCTCGAGCGCATGGCCCGAGCCGCGGGCCGGGTCGACGACGATGTGGGAGTCGATCCAGCGCGACTTCTCCGCGGTGAATCCGAGGCCCTGCAATAGCCGCGGGATGTCCTTCTTGTAGGCCTCGGCAGTGGGATACCGCAGGCGCGTCAGCCTCGACAGCTCGCCCTCCGGCTCCTTCTCGATGAAGCCGTCGTACCAGATGTCGAACGGTTCGAGAGAGCGCCCGAGCCGCTTCTGGATCAGCGCTGCGACACGGGGAACCAGCGGCGATTCCAGCACCTGCGTGAGCAGCGCCCGCACGCGCTGCTCGGGGATCTCGTCATCGAGCTGGAAGTGGCGATCGATCTCCGTCCGCGCCATCGGCGAGTCCGCGTCGAGCTGGCGCACCGCGCGGAAATCCGCGAGCAGCAGCGCATAACGCGTGTCCGGTTCGCGGTCGGGAGAGATGGAAGGCGAGGGCGCGCGCTTTCCCTGTGACTTCATCTGCTCGGTCTCCACCGTCTCCGCGGGGGCCGCCGTCACCGTGTTCGTGGCCGGGTTCCAGTCGACGCGGGGATCGTCGATCACCGCCTGTGGGATCGCCTGGGTGACGATGCGTTCCATCACCTCGCGCACCAGCCTTTGACGCGCCAGCGCCAGCGGCCGGTCGGGCTCCGCGTAGTCGGCCTTGATCTGGTCGCGCAAGTTCCAGTGCGTGAGCAGCCTGACGCCCTTGGGGAAAAGCCGCCGACCGTCCGGCGCGAGGACGTGATGCATCCAGACGTTGTACCCGGCGATGTACGCCTCGGCGTCCGCGGTCGCCTTCGCCACTGCCTGCCGCGCCGCGCCGCTCGGCCGCAGCGCAAATCTGCGCGTCAGCCGCGCCTGGGTCCATTGCTTACGCGTCCAGCGCGGGCCTTGCGCCACCATTTCTCGTAGATCGGGCTGCGCGAAGTTCAGGAGCGCGACGACGCGAGCTTCGAGGAAAACAGGTCTTCCGGGAGGTGCGCTCCGACGTCGAGCGCGGCGAAGAGCTGGTCGACCCCCATCTGCGGACCGAGCTCCAGCTCGTTCCAGCTGCGCAGGGCGCGCCCGATCTCCAGCATGTGCCCGTCGATCTGCTCCAGCGCCGCGGAGAACCGCCGGTGCAGGGCGTCGAACTCCTGTGGGTCGGCGACGAAACCCTGCTCCACGAACGCGCGCAGCGCCGCCCCATCCCCGTCCTGCGGGCGCCAGTACGCAACCAGCTGCCGGACGCCGCGCTCGGCGCGGTCCCGGGAAGACTGCCCGTGCTTCTGGACCAGGGCTGCAACCAGGCCGGCATCGTCGACTTCGATTCGGGCAGACTTCGCGGGGGGCGCCGCGCCGGTCGAGGCAGTCTTGCATCCTGGCGCGGCGGCGACGATGGCGGTCAGGGCGAGCGCGCCAAGGCGCGCCCATGAAAAGGGCGGAGATCGCATGGGCCGGCACTTCTAGCATCATCGCTTCGCCCGCGCTCTCTCGCGGCACTGCGCTCGCCGAGCTCGCTGGAGTGGTCTTCCAGCGCACGGGCGCGCGTCACCCGGTCTGCGATCGCCAGCCGTCGTAGGCCGATGCAGTGCGCACGCAACCCACCGTGCACCCCTCGCTGCATGATTTGCTGGTGTGGAACTGCTGCCGGAGATCGTCGAGCGAATACGTCTCCAGATCGCGCGCGAACGATGCCCGCGTCTGGCTGCACCAGGCGACCTTGCCGAACTCGTCGACGTAGAGATAGCGCGAGCCGGCGCGACAGCGAAAAGGCGCCCGACCGCGCGCGATCAGCTCCTCGCGGTAGTCGGCAGCCTCGCGGCCGGCGTGCCCCAGCTGGCGCTTGACCTCGCGGTATGCGGCGAGCTCGTCCGTGGACAGGTTCAAGCGACCGGAACCGTCGTGCAAGAGGATGATGCGGGGGGTCAGCCCATTCGCGCGCGTGAAGCGGACCACCTCGAGCGCTTCCTGGGGAGGCGCGCTGCCGATCACCGCGCTCACCACCACCTGGAAGCGCGCGTGTCGCCCGAGGTCCACGAGCTTTCCGCGGAGCCGATCGAGCACCTTCACCGTGGTGGCGTTGCGCTCGACGCCGTCGACGCTGATCTGGAGATCGGTCAATCCCGCGCCGTTCAGGGCTTCGATCAGCTTCGGGGTCAGCAGGTATCCGTTGGTGATGAGCTGCCGGCGCCGGAATCCGAGCTCGCTCATGCGCGAGACGATGCGGACGAGATCGGGGTGGAGCGTCGGCTCGCCACCGGTCAGGCAGACGACCCAGGTGCGCAGCTGGTGCAGCTTCAAGAGCCGCCGGTCGAGCGTCTCGAAGGGAACTGGAGCCGAGTGATCGTCGTACTCGTTGCAGTAGCCGCAGCTCAGGTTGCAGCGGCGGGTGACGACGATCTGGGCGAGGAACGGACCGAACCGCAACCACTCGGCGACGGTGAGTCTGGCTGAGGACGCCGCGGGACGAACGGGCCCTTCGGCGGTTCCCATGGGGTCGGGAACCACGGGCAGAGGGAGCGTCATGGCGGAGCCTCCCCGGCGCGCATGGCCCGGACACCGAGCGATGCCCGTGCCAGAACCACCGCACCCCAGATGGTCTCGGGGATGAACTGCATCATGTGGTAGAGGACGCCCAACGCGAGCCCTTGCTCGGGGCTTGCACCCACCGCGAGGCAGGCGGCGGTGGCGCCCGCTTCGAACAGTCCGAACTGTCCCGGCGTGACCGGGACGGCATTGGTGAGGTTGACGAACAAGAGCACCAGCGCCGCGCCGGTGAAGCCCGGCGCAATGCCCACCGCCGCCATGAGCAGGGCGATCTGCGCGAGATCGACCAGCCAGAGGATCGCTGTCTGCACGAAGACCCGCAGGGCGGCGCCTGGATCGGCGAGGAGCGCCAGGCCGTCGGCGAGACGGCGCCGCAGACCGCTCGGATGCGCCCGGCCGCTCCGGACCAGCCAGACGGCGACTCCAAGGCCGAGGAAGGCGCCCACGCCGACCAGCGCCAGCACCACCGAGGTGCGCCTTCCCAGATCGAGCATGAATGGCAGCGGCAAGGCGATCAGCGCCAGCATCGACGCATTCAGGATCTCCTCGAGGACGACGACGGCGATGGCGCCCGTGACCGGCAGGCCGTGGCGGCACACCAGGACCACGCGCACCGCCTGGCCGGACCGCGCCGGCAGCACATTCGTCGCGGCGCAGCCGGCGAGATTGTACTGGTACAGGGTCCAGGGCGAGATCCGCTGCATCGGCGAGAGCATGAGCGACCAGCGCCATGCCTTGAGCGGATGCAGGATCACCATGTGCCCGACCGCGCAGAGCAGCACCAGGCGATAATCGGCGCCGCCTAGCGCCCGCACGAGCGCGGCAGGGTCGAGCCGGGTTGCGAAGAACCAACCGAAGCCGAGGAGCAGACCGACCGCGACGAACCATCGCAAGGCCCGACCCGTCCGCCCCCGAATTCCCGCGGCAACTCCCATGCGGCCCTCGGACAGGTTCACGGTCGCAGGTATAACACCGTGGTGGGCCCTGGAACGGAGCTGCGAGATCGTGCGGGTGCCCGCGCCGTAAAGGCCTGTGGCGTCGAATCAGGTTGACGAGAGCGCCTCCCGCCGTAAGTTCCGCGCTCATGTCCGCTCAGCCTTCATTCTTCGCGCGTCTGTGGCTCGCGATCGTCTGCTGGTTCCGCATCGTCTTCGATGCACGCTTCGCGGGGCAGGTCGTAGCCCTCCGCTCCGGCAGCGCCCTTCCCGCCGCAGGCGAGCGGCCAACGCTCGCAAGGCCGCCCGAGCCCATGAACGCCGCGCAGGCGCTCCATCTCCTGTCCCTCCTGCAGCGCGAGGGGCGCCTGATCGACTTCTGCGAAGAGGATCTGGCGGGTTTTTCCGACGCGCAGGTGGGCGCCGCCGCCCGCACGGTGCACGACGGGTGCCGCAAGGCCGTGCGCGAAGCGTTCACGCTCGTCCCCGTCCGTGCCGAGCCGGAGGGAAGCCCCGTCACCCTGCCCGCCGGCTTCGATCCCCGCGCCGTGCGCCTGACCGGAAACGTGACCGGAAGTCCGCCCTTTTCAGGCGTCCTGCGCCACCACGGTTGGAAGGCGGCGCAGGTCCGGATGCCGGTCGCTTCGGGTGACTCCAGCCTGATCGCGCCGGCGGAAGTGGAGCTTCCCTGATGGATCCTCGCTATTCGGTCGGGATCGATCTCGGCACCACCAACAGCGCCGTCGCCGAGGTGGATCTCGCGATCGAGCCCGCGGGACCTGGCGAGCCGCTCCCGGCTCCGATTCCGTTGGAGATTTCGCAGATGGTCGCCCGCCAGGAAGTGGCGCCGCGCCAGTTGCTCCCTTCGTTCATCTACCTGCCGCCGCGGCACGAAGAGCTCGGCGAATTCATCGTGGGGACGTACGCCCGCGAGCGCGGCGCTCAGGTCCCGGGGCGACTCGTCAGCTCTTCGAAGAGCTGGCTCTCCCATCCCGGCGTGGACCGACGCTCGCAGCTCCTCCCGGTGGGGGCGGACGAATCGGCGCCCAGGATCTCGCCGCTCGACGCCCAAGCGCGCATCCTCGGCCAGATCCGCGCCGGCTGGGAAGCGGCGCACGCGCACGAGGGCCTTTCGCTGGGCGATCAGGCGGTCACGCTGACCGTGCCCGCCTCGTTCGACGCCGTCGCCCGCGAGCTGACGGTCCAGGCCGCGGCGCAAGCCGGTCTGGCGAGCCTCACGCTTCTCGAAGAGCCGCAATCCGCGCTTTACGCGTGGGTGGAAGCGGCCGGAGACGAATGGCGCAAGCATGTCCGTCCGGGCGACGTGATCCTGGTGGTCGACGTCGGTGGCGGCACCAGCGACTTCTCGCTGATCTCCGTCGGCGAGGACGAAGGCCGGCTGGCGTTGACGCGCCTCGCTGTCGGAGACCACATCCTGCTCGGAGGCGACAACGTCGACCTCGCGCTCGCGCACGTCGTCAGCGAGAAGCTGAGGTCGCAGGGCACGAAGCTCGATTCCTGGCAGTTCGCTGCCCTCGCGCACGCTTGCCGCAACGCCAAGGAGACCGGGACGACCTCGCTCTCGATCCCTGGACGGGGCAGCGGCCTCGTAGGCGGGACGATCAGGGCAGAGCTCGCCAAGGAAGAGCTGCGGCGCACGGTCGATGCCTTCTTCCCCGAAGTCGACGTCGCGTCCGCACCGGCCGCGCAGCGGCGCACGGGACTCACCACCCTCGGTCTGCCGTACGCTCAGGATCCAGCGGTCACCAAGCATCTCGCTGCATTCCTGCGCCGCGGCAGCGCCACCCTGGCCCGGAGGCCAGGCGCGACCTTCCTGCACCCGACCGCCATCCTCTTCAACGGCGGCGTGTTCAAGGACGCATCGCTCCAAGAGCGGGTCGCCTCGCTCGTCGATCGCTGGGTGCGCGCCGAAGGTGGGGCACCGATCAAGCTGCTGCGCTCCGCCTCGCTCGACCTGGCAGTGGCGCTCGGCGCCTCCTACTCGGGGCTGGCGCGTCGCGGTCGCGGAATCCGCATCCGCGGAGGGACGGCGCGCGCCTACTACGTCGGCGTGGAGGCGGCGACGCCGGCGGTCCCCGGGTTCGCCCCTCCCATTCGCGCCGTCTGCCTGGCGCCCTTCGGGATGGAGGAGGGCAGCACCGTCGAACTGCCCCAGCTCGAGGTCGGCGCGGTGGTCGGCGAGACCGCCTCGTTCCGCTTCTTCGCTTCCAGCGCGCGCCGCGACGACGCACCCGGCGCTGTCGTCGAAGAGGTGGACGATCTGGATGAGCTGCCGCCGATCGAGACGACTCTTCCGGCTGCCGACGGCAGCGCGGGCGAAGTGCTGCCCGTCCACCTGCGGTCGCACGTCACCGAGGTGGGAACGCTCGAGTTGAACCTCGTCTCGCCGGCGGGCCGCGCCTGGAAGCTCGAATTCTCCGTGAGGCAGGAGTGACCCTGCGGTACGCAGTCGGCATCGATCTCGGCACCTCCAACTCGGCGCTCGCGTATGCCGATCTGTCGGAGCGCGATCCGCAGCTTCACGTGTTCGACGTCCCACAGCTCGTCGACGCCTCGCTGACGCAGGATCGCGAGCTCCTGCCCTCGCATCTGTACCTCCCCTCGCCGCACGAAGGGTTGGGCGAGACCGTGGTCGGGACATTCGCGCGCGAGCGCGGTGCCCAGGTGCCCGGCCGGCACGTGGCATCGGCGAAAAGCTGGCTCTGCCATCCCGCGGTGGACCGCACCGCCGCCATCCTGCCTTGGGGCGCGCCGCCGGACGTGCCGCGCCTCTCTCCAGTGGCCGCAAGCGCGCGCATCCTCCGGCACTTGCGCGAAGCCTGGGATCGCGCGCACGCGGACGCGCCGCTCGCGGAGCAAGACGTGATCGTGACGGTCCCCGCCTCGTTCGACGAAGGCGCGCGCGCGCTGACGCTCCGGGCGGCGGAGGAGGCGGGGCTGCCGGAGATCCTGCTGCTGGAAGAGCCGCAGGCGGCATTCTACGACTGGACACGGGTCCACCGCGGCAACCTCGGACCGGAGCTCGGAGACGTCCGCCTCGTCCTGGTCGTCGACGTCGGCGGAGGCACCACGGATCTCACCCTGATCCGGACCGAGGTGCGCGACGAAGCGCCTCCTCTGCTGGAGCGAATCGCCGTCGGCGACCATCTGCTGCTCGGCGGCGACAACATGGACATCGCGCTCGCTCGCACCGCCGAGAAACGGATCGGCCAGAGACTGAACGCGTCGCAGTTCGGAGCGCTGGTCCAGGCCTCGCGCGCGGCGAAGGAGCTGCTGCTCGCCGAGGGCGCGCCGGAACGGACGTCGGTGGCCGTCGCCGGGGCGGGATCGCGGCTGATCGGCGGCACGCTCGCGGCGGAGCTGGGTCGGGAGGAGGTTCGCGCCCTGCTGCTCGACGGGTTCTTTCCGCGGGTCGCTCCCACGGACGCCCCGGCGCGGGCGGCGCGCGCCAGCGGCCTCGCGGAGCTGGGCCTGCCCTACGCAGCCGATCCGGCGATCACAAGGCACGCGGCGGCATTCCTCCAGCGCCACGCGCGCACAGCTGGCGAGCAGCGCGTCGACGCCGTGCTCTACAACGGCGGCGCGCTCACCCCGCCACTGCTGGCAGACCGCCTCACCGAGGTGCTCTCGAGCTGGCGCCCGAAGCCTGTGCGCCGCCTCCGCAACGACGCGCCGGACCTGGCGGTGGCGCGCGGGGCAGCGACGTATGCGCTCGTCCGCCGCGGCCTCGGCCTGCGCATCGGCGGCGGCAGCCCGCGCGCGTACTACGTCGGCGTCGGAGACCGCGGACAGGCCGTCTGCGTGGTGCCGCGTGGGGCGCCGGAGGGAGTCGAACAGACGCTGGACCGCGACTTCTCGCTGGTGCTCGGCCGCCCGGTCCGGTTCCGCCTGTTCGCGTCGGCCGGATTCCGTCCGGAGCGCGCCGGCGATCTGCTGGCCGTTGACGAGGAGCTCGCCGAGCTGCCGCCGCTGCAGACCGTCATTCCCGGCGAAGGGACCGCGCCGGTTCGGCTGAAGGCCACGCTCACGGAGATCGGCACGCTCGAGGTCTTCTGCGAGGGCGCTCAGCGCTGGAAGCTGGAGTTCCAGCTGCGGGGCGAGGCGCGGGAATCCGGCGGCGTCTCGCAGCTCCCGCGCAACATCGATGCGGCCCGCGAGCAGCTGCAGATCGTGTTCGGCAAGAAGCCCGTGCACGACGCGAGCGCGAAGGACGTCTGGCGCAACCTCGAGCGCGTGCTCGGCGATCGTGCCTCCTGGACGCTGGCGACCGACCGCGATCTCTGGGGCGTGCTCTGGGCGGGAGCGCAGAAGCGGCGGCGAAGCCCGGACCACGAGCGCATGTTCCTCTCGCTCTGCGGATTCTTGCTCCGGCCCGGGTTCGGCGCGCCTCTCGACGCCTGGCGGGTCGAGCAGGCGTGGACGCTCTTTTCGCAGGGCCTGACCCACCACAAGGAGGCCTCGGTCTGGGCGGCCTGGTGGGTGCTCTGGCGGCGGGTCGCGGCGGGGCTGCCGGAGGAAGCCCATCTGGCACTTTTCGAAGCCATCGCTCCCCACCTGAAGCCCGCGCCGAGGCAGCGGGTCGCCAACCCGGCGAAGAAGCAGCCGGGGCTCGGCGTCGACGAGATGGTCCGTCTCCTCGGCGCCCTCGAGCGGCTGCCGGTGGACCGGAAGATCGAAGCCGGCGCGTGGCTGCTCGAGAAGCTGTCCGCCGGCCGCGCCCCCGGCGTCGCCTGGACCCTCGGCCGCCTCGGGGCGCGCGTTCCCGTCGCCGGCGCCGCGCACTACGCCGTGCCCCCGGAAGTGGCCAGCGAATGGCTCGCTCGCCTTCTCGCGCTGGACTTCGGCGCCGCAGACGACGCGCCGTTCGCCATCGCGCAGATCGCCCGGCGGTCTGGCGACCGCGCCCGGGACCTGGACGAGCCGACGCGCGAACGGGCTGCCGCGCGGCTGGAGCGCTCCGCCGCTCCCGAAGAGTGGGCCAGCTCGATCCGCGAGGCGCGAGAGCTCGGCGAGAAGGACGAGCAGCGTGTGTTCGGCGAGGCGTTGCCCTTGGGCCTGCATCTGGCCGCATGAGAGTCACGCGGTTTGCCCGATCGGCTGCCGCGTGGCCTCGAAGGCGAACACCACCGAGGCGAGGAGCGCGCGAGAGGCGCCCGCGAACATGGCGGCCATGCCGACGAGCGCGGCGATGCGCGGGTCGAGCCCCAGCTGCGGGAAGCTGCGCGCGGCCATCTCGCCGAGCCCAGCGCGCCGCCGATCGTGAACAAGGGAGCGAGGGTGCCGCCCGACGTTCCGCTCCCGAGCGAGATCGACCAGGACACGAACTTGAGCACCCCGAGAACGAGCAACGCCTGTCCGCCGAAATCGCCGGAAAGGATGCGCTCGATGTTGTCGTACCCGACGCCGAGCGTGTGCGGAGAGAAGTAGCCGCACACGCCGACTGCGACGGCGCCGATAGCGGGCCACCACATCCAATGGATCGGCAGGTGATCGAACGCGTCCTCGATGGCGTAGACGACCTTCGTGACGGCGACGGCGGCGACCCCGACCAGCGCCCCGAGCAGGACGTATGCGGCGAGTGCCCCTTCGCCGGGCTGGGCGATGTTGGGCATCGCGAACGCCGGCGTGATCCCCACGAATCCGATCCGGACGGCCATCGCGGCCGCCGCTGCCAGCGCTACCGGAATGAGCGAGCGGGGCCGCAGCTCGAACAGCAGCAGCTCCACCGCGAGCAGCACGGCGGAGACGGGGCCCTCGACCTCCTCGCCCTCGAGGCGTGCCAGGGCGCAGGCCGCGATCAACGTCCCCGCCCAGGTGCGGAAGTCCTTCGCCGAAAAGCGCTCGCCCATCACTCCCTTGATGTAGTCGTTGATGTGCCGCCGGCGGACGTTCACGACCGAGCCGTCTTCGGCGACATACTGGAAGAGGTCTTTACCGGGCACCTTCTTCAGCTCGCGGACGATCCGCGCCACGCGGCGGTCCCGCAGCTCGTTGACCTGCTCCTTGCCGGCTTTGCCGCGGTAGTGGAACCGCACCGTGTCACCGTGGACGCTTGCGTGCCGGTTCTGCAACGTGGTGATGCCGAAGCTGCCGTTCTCCTTCGCGTAGGCCTCGCTGCCCGGCCGCATGAAGCAGGTGGAGAGAATGCGCATTATGCACGCCATCACCTTCTCGCGCGGCAGCCCTGGCAGCCGCATGTCGCGATCGATGGCCTGGCGCATGCGAGGCAACGCGCGACCGAACGCCACCACCCTGTCGTACTTCTTCTGCTCCCGGATCCGGACGGCACCCTCGCTGTAGCGGTACTGCCAGCGGCCCTTCTTGTCCGTAACCTCGCCGCCCGGGATTGCGCTGGCGCGGCGCGTTGTTTCCCGCAACCAAACGGGCCTGGAGGCATCCAAGAAGTCGCCCGGCACATCCCGCGATGGCAGACTCGGTCGCCAGCAGCGCGCCCGTGCGCTTGATTTTTCGCACTGATTCTTGGTAGTGGCAGCGCCCCTTTTCCGGAGGGGCTTTCAGGAAGGCAAGGCAGACGTGGCGAACATCGACTTCGTCCGCAACATCGGCATCTCCGCCCACATCGATTCGGGCAAGACGACCCTGTCGGAGCGCATCCTGTACTACACGGGCCGCATTCACCAGATCCACGAGGTGAAGGGCAAGGACGCGGTCGGCGCCAAGATGGACTCGATGGATCTGGAGCGCGAGAAGGGGATCACCATCCAGTCGGCGGCCACGTATTGCGAGTGGGACGCGACGGACGCCTCTCGCCCGACGCACAACATCAACATCATCGACACTCCCGGGCACGTCGACTTCACCATCGAGGTGGAGCGCGCCCTGCGCGTGCTCGACGGCGCCATCCTCGTGCTCTGCTCCGTCTCCGGCGTCCAGTCGCAGTCGATCACCGTCGACCGGCAGATGCGGCGCTACAAGGTCCCCCGGCTGGCCTTCATCAACAAGATGGACCGCGCGGGCGCCAACGCCTTCCGCGTCACGCTGCAGCTGCGCGAGAAGCTGAACCACAATGCGGTGCTGATGGAGCTGCCGATCGGCGCCGAGGACAAGTTCCAGGGCGTCATCGACCTCGTCACCATGAAGGCGCACTACTACGACGGGGAGAACGGCGAGAAGATCCGCACCGAGGAGATCCCCGCCGACCTGCTCGAGCAGGCGAAGACGATGCGCCACGACCTGATCGCGGCGGCCGCCGAATACGACGACAAGCTCACCGAGCTGTTCCTCGAGGACAAGGAGCCCGCGGTCGAGGACATCCGCCGCGCCGTGCGCGCCGGCACCCTGCAGCTCAAGCTGACGCCGGTGTTCTGCGGCTCGGCGTACAAGAACAAGGGCGTGCAGCACCTGCTGGACGGCGTCGTCTACTACCTCCCCAACCCGAAGGAGGTGGTGAACGAGGCGCACGATCAGAGCAGGAACGAAGAGAAGGTGGTGCTCGCCTCGGATCCGTCCAAGCCGTTCGTCGGCCTCGCCTTCAAGCTCGAGGACGGGCGCTACGGCCAGCTCACATATCTGCGCATGTACCAGGGCGAGGTCGCCAAGGGCGACTTCATCGTCAATTCCCGCGACGGCAAGAAGGTGAAGGTACCGCGCCTGGTGCGCATGCATGCCGACGAGATGCACGACATCGACTCGGCGCAGGCGGGCGACATCATCGCCATGTTCGGCGTCGATTGCGCCTCCGGCGATACGTTCACCGACGGCAGCGTGAAGTACACGATGACCTCGATGCACGTGCCCGACGCCGTCATCTCGCTGGCCATCGCGCCGAAGGAGAAGTCCAGCGCGGCGAACTTCTCCAAGGCGCTCAACCGGTTCACCCGCGAGGACCCGACCTTCCGCGTCCACCGCGACGAGGAATCGGCGCAGACCATCGCCTCCGGGATGGGCGAGCTCCACCTCGAGATCTACATGGAGCGAATCAAGCGCGAGTACGGCTGCGAAGTGGTCGTCGGCCAGCCCCAGGTCGCGTACCGCGAGACCATCCAGCAGCGCGGCGAATTCGCGTACACCCACAAGAAGCAGACCGGCGGCTCCGGCCAGTTCGCGCGCGTCGCGGGGTACATCGAGCCGCTGCCGGAGGACGCCGTCGAGCAGTACGAGTTCGTCGACGACGTGGTCGGCGGCGCGATTCCGCGCGAGTTCGTCCCCGCCTGCGACAAGGGGTTCAAGGAGGCGATCAAGAAGGGTTCGCTGATCGGCTTCCCGGTGGTGAAGGTCCGCTGCGTGATCAACGACGGCCTCTCCCACGCCGTGGACTCCAGCGAGCAGGCCTTCAAGACGGCCTCCCTGATGGGCTTCCGCGAGGCGTACGAGAAGGCGAAGCCGGTCATCCTCGAGCCGATCATGAACGTAGAGGTGCAGGCTCCGGAGGAGTTCCAGGGAGCGGTGGTGGGCCAGCTGAACCAGCGGCGGGGGATCATCCAGAACACGGAGACGGTGGAGGGGTACCTGATCGCGAGCGCGCACGTGCCGCTCTCGGAGATGTTCGGGTACTCGACCGATCTCCGCTCGGCGACCCAGGGCAAGGGCGAGTTCTCCATGGAGTTCGCCAAGTACCAGCCGGTGCCGCGGGCGACGCAGGAGCAGATGATCAAGGAGTTCCGCGAGAAGCAGGCGGCGGCGAAGAAGTAACGCCCTCCCGGCTTCACATCTCCACTCGCGGCCGGCGATCTCCGCCCATTTCAACCGTTCTCGCATCTCTGCGAACCGTCTGCCGCCGCCGCCGCCGCGCGGACGCGAGGAGCCACGACCCCGGCGCACGGATCGATTCGGGCAGACATCGCCGCAGGGGCCCTCCTTGCTCCCCTGGCACGGGAGCGTAGACTTCGCGCCGATGCTCGGTGAAGAGATCAGCGGACCGCCCCTGCCGGCGGTTCCCTTCCACACCGTCCCCGAGCTGATCGCGGCGCGCGCCCTTGCCGATCCACCCCGCCCCGCGGTCCGGTACCGCGGCCCCTCCGGCCGCTGGCAGGACCTCAGCTGGTCCGCGCTCGACGCGCGCCGCCGCGCCGTTGCGGCCGGGCTCGCCTCGCTGGGGGTGAAGCGCGGCGACGTGGTCGCCTTCGTCGCCCACAATTCCCCCGAGATGATGATCGGGGAATTCGCCGCGCAGACGCTCGGAGCGGCCGTCGCCCCCATTTTCCCCGGCTATTCGCCCGAGGTCCTGCACCACTGCCTCAACGACTCCGGCGCCCGCGTCGCGGTCGTCGGGACGGCGGCACAGCAGCACCAGCTCGCGCGGTCGCGTCGGCTGGAAAAGGTCGTCGTGCTCGATGATCGTCCCCTGCTCGACGACGCCCGCGGCGTTCCCCTTCGCTCACTGGAGAAGTCCGCCGGGCAGACCGCCGTCGAGGCGCGTTCCAGGGATACCGCGTTCCTCCTCTACACCAGCGGCACCACCGGCGCCCCGAAGGGCGTCGAGTTGACGCACCACAACGCGCTCTCCCAGCAGACCGGGATCGCCGCCGTCTGGGACGTAAGCGAGCGCGACGTCTTCCTCAGCTGGCTGCCCTGGCACCATTGCTTTGGCGCCCTCTTCGAGCGTCTGATGGCGCTCTGGCACCGCGCGCTGCTGGTGATCGACGACTCACGCGGGAGGGACCTCGACGGCCTGGTGCGGAACATCACCGACGTGCGCCCGACGGTGTACTTCGCCGTTTCCCGCGTCTACAACGGGCTGACCGGCCGGGCGAAGAAGGACGCGAAATTGCGCGACGCGCTGCGGTCGCTGCGGTTCGCCTTCAGCGCCGCCGCCCCGATCAGCGAGCCCGCCTTCCGTTGGTTCGAGGAGCACGGCGTGCCCGTGCTGGAAGGCTGGGGACTCACCGAGACGTCGCCCTGCGCCACCATCACGCGGCGCGAGCAGCCGCGCGCTCCGGGCGTGGTCGGCCATCCGTTGCCCGGAACGACCGTGAAGCTCGAACCCGTCGAGGGGTTCCCCGGGCGCGGCGAGATCCTCGTGCGCGGGCCACAGATCATGCGCGGATACCACAACCGCCCCGCCGACACGGCGGCCGCGATCCAGGACGGTTGGCTGCGCAGCGGAGATCTGGGCGAATGGACCGCGAAAGGCCTCAAGCTGTGCGGCCGCATCGACGGCGTGTTCAAGCTGGAGAACGGCGAGAAGGTCTCCGCGGGAGAGGTGGAGGCGCGGATGCTCGCGGCTACCCCACTGCTCGAGCAGGCGGTGGTGCTCGGTGCCGGGCAGCCGTTCGTGACCGCCCTCTGCTGGATCTCGCCGGTCGCGGCGCAGCGGTGGTTGGAAGAGCGGCAACTCGACGTTCCCGAGAGCGTCGCGGGCCTGACCCAGGTTCCGGAGCTGCGGCGCGCGATCGTCGAGGCATTGCAGGCGGCCAACCTGCTCGCATCGGTGCACTTCGAGCGGATCCGGCGGGTCGCGCTCATCCCCGAGGCGCCCGCGCTGGAGACGGGCGAGCTGACGCCGACCCTGAAAATGGTGCGCTCGGTGTCCACCCCGCGGCACGCGGCGCTGATCGCGGCGATGAGCGAGGACCGGCCGCACCCGCAAATCCTCGAGATATTCCGGCGCGCCGACCCGTTCGGTCACGCCTGATGGGCACGCTGATCAACTTCCTCGTCCTGATGGTGCTGCTCTTTGCCGGATTGGGACAGACGGGGTCGCTGCCTCCGCGCATCGGCTACGGCGCCGCGATCATCCTGGCCGTGATCACGTTCCTGCTCGCGATCGTCCGCTACCGCCGGCGCAGCAAGTGACCTATTCGCCGGCGTCGGAGAACCCGATGGGCTTCTCCGGGCCGTACCAGAACCGGATCGCCTGCGGGTCCACCTGGTAGATCCGCTTCGCGGCTTCTCCCGGCACCACCGCGCAGTCCGGCGACCCCGGATCCTCGACGACGGCGGCCGCGCCCTGCTCCAGGTCCTTCTGCGTCTGCAGCGAGACGTCCAACCGCCCGATCTTTCCGCTGCGCCGGACGTAGTGGAACGAGATCTCGCCCGCTTCGCGGATGCGGTGGGTCTCCACCAGCTGCCGCAGGCGCCGCGCGCGCTCCGACTGCATGCGCGCCTCGGCCTGCTTCGCCGCTTCCTTCCGCCGCTCCTCGGCCAGCTCGGTTTCGCGGGCCGCGAACGCCTCCTGGCGCTGCCGCTCCTCTTCGGAGGTCTGCTTCTCCCGTTCGCGATGCTTCCTGGCGGACCCCTGCCGCTGCTCCTTGGCGGCCTCCTGCGCCTGCTTCTCCGTCACCAGCCCGGCCTTCAGGAGCTTGTCGCGCAGGTTCTGCATGCGGAGCGCAGCTTAGCCTCGCACTCATCGCGGCGAAAGGCCGATTCGGCGGACGCCAAAGGGGGACCGGCGTTAAGACAACTGCGTGGAAGTGATGTTCGTCGAGCAGCCCGGGAACCTGCCTGCCCCGCCGCCCCAGGGCCGGGTGGCGGTGGTCGACGTGGCGTTTGCGGCCGGTGAGAACTTCGAAAAGAGCACGCGCCCGTTCATCGAGGCGCTCGGAGCTCGCCTCGCCATCTGGATCGATCACCACGAGCACCCTCTCGGCTGGGCGCGGTTCCGCGAGGACCCGCGGTTCGTGCTGGTTCCGAATCGGATCGCGCATGCCTGCCCGGAGCTGGTGACGCCCGAGGTGGTGCGCAAGGCGGGGCCGGTCGACGTGGTCGTTGCCCACGCGGACCTCGATGGCCTGCTCTCCGCGGTGAAGTTCCTCCGCGCCGGCGTTCCTCCCTGGCCGGAAGCGGACGAGGACGCGCGAGCCGCCGACAGCCCCGGGCGCGGGCACGCCATCTCGCCCGGTGCGGCGCGGCTATCCGATGCGCTCGATCACGCAGCCGCCGAGCTTCGCACCGCGCAGCGCGAGTCGCTGCGGCAGCAGATCGTCCAGGCGCTGGTCCGCGGACAGATCCCGTCCGCGCTTCAGCGGCGCATCGACGAGCTGGCGCGAAAGCATCAGGAAGCGCTGGCGCCGGTGGAGGCGCTCGCCGCGCAGGCGCGCGAAGAAGCGCGCGGCGTTCTCGTCGCGCGCGTGCCGAAGGCGCTCGCCCGCCCGGTGAAGAAGGCCCTGCTCTCCCGCCTCGAGGAGCGCGCGCCCGTCGCCGTCGTCATCGAAGGTCGCGCCGTGACGGCGGCGACGTTCCGCGAGGGCCTCGATCTCTCGATGTGCGACGAGCTCCCCGCGGGCCGCAGCGATTACCGGTTCGGCCATGCGGAGGATGGTGGACGCGCGGTGGTCGCGCGCCTCGGCGAGCTGGTCGAGGCAGCGTTAAGATAGGTCCATGGCCGACCTGCCCCAGGGACAGGCTCTGCTCGACGGCATCGAGCGGCTCCGCCGGGAGCTCGACGCGGTGATCCTCGCCCACTACTACCAGGACTCGGAGATCCAGGACCTCGCGGATTTCGTGGGCGATTCCCTCCAGCTCTCGCAGCAGGCGGCGAAGACCGGCGCGAAGGTGATCGTGTTCTGCGGGGTCCATTTCATGGCGGAGACCGCCAAGATCCTCAACCCGAACAAGCAGGTCCTGCTGCCGGACCTGGACGCCGGCTGCTCGCTCGCCGACCGCTGTCCGCCCGATCAGTTCGCGAAGTGGCTCCAAGGGTATCCGGGCCACAAGGTCGTCAGCTACATCAACTGCTCCGCCGGCGTGAAGGCGCTGAGCGACGTCATCTGCACCTCGAGCAACGCGGAGAAGATCGTCAACAGCTTCCCCCGCGATGCGAAGATCGTCTTCGCTCCCGATCGCCACCTGGGCGCCTGGGTGGAGAAGAAGACCGGCCGGCAAATGGTGAAGTGGCCGGGGTTCTGCATCGTGCACGAGCAGTTCACCGAAAAGCAGTTGCTGAAACTGAAGGTGCGTCACCCCGAGGCGAAGCTCATCGCGCATCCCGAGTGCGAGGCGAGCGTGCTCGCCATCGCGGACTTCGTCGGGTCGACGAAGGGACTGCTCGAATACGTGAAGACGAGCCCCGCGAAGAGCTTCATCGTCGCGACGGAAGTCGGAATCCTGCATCTGATGTCCAAGGCGCGGCCCGACGCCGAGCTGATCCCCGCTCCGCCGAGCAGCGGATGCAATTGCAGCATCTGTCCTTACATGCGCCTCAACTCCCTGGAAAAGCTCTACCTGTGCATGCGCGATCGGAAGCCGGAGATCACGCTGCCCGAGGAGCTGCGCGTGCGCGCGCTGGCGCCGGTGCAGCGCATGCTCGAGCTGTCGGCGTAGGTTTGAAGGGCCGCGACTGAAAAGTGGCCGCACCCGCCGTGGGGTGGTCCAATGAATAGGGACCGTCACGGAGGCCCATCGTGAAACAGCTCGTTCTCGCCGCCGCGCTTCTCGCCGCACCGCTCGCCGCCCGCGCCGACGTCGGACTGCGATTAGGGGTGGAAGCCAACGTCGCGACGCATGACGACGCCGGCACGCACTGGATCAGCGACAACTGGCCGTTCGCCGGAAACGTCATGCTGAGCTACTGGACGCCCGGGTCGTTCCTCTCCTTCGATCTCGAGCTCGCCGAGCAGTTCTACCTCAGCGCCCCGGCTGGCGCGAGCAGCCGCATCGGAACCGTGTTCCGGCCCGGCGTGCGCATCAGCCCCCCGCTTCTGCCCATCTACATTCGCGGCGCGCTGCCCATCAACGTCGAAACGGCGAGCGGCGAGCGCGAGCTTCTCGACGCGCGCCTCGGCGTCGGGTTCAACATCCCCCTGCTGCTGTTCAAGGTCTACCTCGAGGCGGACGCGGATTTCCCCCTCACCTCGAAGACCACGGGCACCGGCTCGAACATCAGCGCCTTCAACCGCCAGGCTTTCTTCGTGGGCGGCGGGCTCGATTTCAGATTCTAGCGCCGACCCTGCGGGGCGGGTCGGTTCAGAGGGTACGCCATCGTTGTTAAAATCATCTCATGACTGACGTCGACTCGCCGCTCGCGCTCGTTCTCTCGGGAGGCGGCGCGCGCGGCGCTTACGAGGTCGGCGTCCTCCGGTACGTCCTGGGGAAGCTCATTCCGCGGCTGGGCGATTCGGCCCGGCCGCGGATCTTTTCGGGCACCAGCGTGGGCGCGATCAACGCCTGCGCCGTAGCCGCCCACCACGACCTGCCCGACTTCGCCGCCGGGCAGCTCGCGGAGCGGTGGCGCCAGCTCAGCCTCGAGCACATCTTCCGCCTCGGCTGGAGCGATCTGGGCGGCCTGATGCGCTGGATCTTCGGTTCGGCGCGCGACGCCGGTCCGCGCAGCCTGCTCGACGCCGCTCCCTTGGCGGAGCTGGTCCGCTCCGTGATCCCCTGGCGCAACCTGCACCAGGGCGTCTCCGATCGCCGCGTCCTCGGCGTGACCGTCTCCGCCACGGACGTCGAGACCGGTCACACGGTCGTGTTCATCGAGACCGAGGACGAGTCGCACAGGCTGGTATCCTCCGGCGACCGCGCCATCGACTGGACCGCGGTGCGGCTCACGCCGCAGCACGCGCTCGCCAGTGCCGCCATCCCCATCATCTTTCCCACCGTGCGCGTCGCCGGCCGCATCTACTCCGACGGCAGCCTGCGGCAGAATACGCCGATCGCGCCCGCGCTGAAGCTGGGCGCCGGCCGGGTGCTGGTGGTCGGTCTGCGCACGCCCAAGCCGCTCTCCGCGCCGCGCGCCGGACGGCAGGACGCCGAGGATCAGAGGGCCTTCTCCTCGCCGCTCTATCTCTTCGGCAAGCTCCTCGATGCGCTGCTGCTGGACCGGGTGGAAAACGACCTGGCGAACCTGCGGCAGGTGAACGCCGCGCTGCACGAGCTCGCTCGCGTCTCGCACGCGATGCCGAGCTCGCTCGCCGTCGCCCTGCAGAACGCGGGAGGCGGGCTACGGCCGGTGGCCGACGTGTTCATCCGCCCCTCGCACGACCTGGGGTCGTTGGCCGAGCACATCCTCTCGAGACCCTCGGTCCGCGCCCGGCTCTCGGGCCCGGCGGGATACTTGCTGCGGAGGCTCGGAGAAGCCGCCGGACGGGGGGACCCGTCCGACATGCTCAGCTACCTGCTGTTCGATGTGGAGTATGCGACCGAGCTGCTGCAACTGGGCGAGCGCGACGCGGCGGCGCGCAAGGACGAGCTGGAGGAGTTTCTCGTGAATCCGGCGGTGGCGCCGGTGCGCGAGGCCGTCTCTTAGCAAGGAACATCAAAGCTCCTCTTCCTCCTTCGGCTGCGGCCCCGGGACGATCCCCGCGATGTCCGGATCCTCACCTTCGGGAACCACGCGCTCGGCGCGCTCGCGCTTGCGCTGCTCGCGGCGCTCGTCTTTCTCCTTGCGCCGCTCGAGGCGCGCCAGCTCCTTCTGTCGTTTGTTGGATCTCGGCTGCACGCGTCCTCCAGATAACGAAAAAGCCCGGCCTTTGTGAAGGCCGGGCTCGTTCACACCGTCCGATCCGCTTTAGGCGACGGGGCGGACGTTCGCGGCCTGCAGGCCCTTCGGCCCCTTCTGCACCTCGAATTCGACCTTCTGCCCTTCGGCCAGCGAGCGGAAGCCGTCCGCCTGGATGGCGGTGTGATGGCAGAAGACGTCCGGGCCGCCGTTGTCCTGCACGATGAACCCGAACCCCTTCGCGTCATTGAACCATTTCACGGTACCTGTAACCATTCCAACGCTTCTTTCGATGTTTGGACGGCACCTTGCCGCCCTGTCCGCAACCACGTGCGGATACGCGAATGTAACATTCGACGTGGTAGATCTCATCCCGAAAGCCCCTCCGGCACTTCCGCCAGCCATCCAGGCGGGGGCGATTCCCCCCAAGGTGACTGGATTCGCGGTACAAACACCGGCCGTCGTCCCTGGCGACGGTATTCCATGGTGGGACAAGGATGGCCTTCGATCTGAGCGAGCGGGCAAGCGGCATCCTGCTCCATCTGACGTCGCTCCCCGGTCCTCACGGGTGCGGCGACCTGGGGCCGCAAGCGCACGCGTTCGCGCGCTCGCTGCACGATGCCGGGCAGCGCTGGTGGCAGATGCTGCCGGTCGGGCCGCTCGGGTACGGCAACTCGCCGTACAGCGCGCACTCCTCGTTCGCGGGGAACCCGCTGCTCATCAGCCTCGAGCGCCTGGCCGAGGAAGGTCTTCTCTCCCGCGCCGCGCTCTCGGACGCGCCGCGCTTTCGCCGCGGACGCGTGGACTACGCGGCGACGCGCTCCTGGCGGATGCCGCAGTTGCGCAATGCCTACGCCGCGCACGGCAGGCGGACGGACGATCATCTGCACTTCGAAGCCTTCTGCGCCGCGAACGCAGGCTGGCTGGAGGACTTCGGGCTCTACGCTGCGATCAAGCAATCCCGGGGCGACCGCCCGTGGACGGAATGGGAGCCGGAGCTCCGCTCGCGCGATCGGGCTGCGCTCGATCGCGCCCGTCGCGCCCTGCGCGCCGAGATCGACCAGCACCGATTCGAACAGTTCCTCTTCGACGACCACTGGCAGGCGCTGCGCGACGAGTGCCACCAGTTGGGCATCGGGCTGATCGGCGACCTCCCCATCTTCG
>Ga0209236_1000621_pt1 | contig 20932 bp, 20 predicted proteins | sample GraSoi013_1_40cm_FD_185819 | JGI IMG/M metagenome (GOLD analysis project Ga0209236, IMG submission 185819) | Grasslands soil microbial communities from the Angelo Coastal Reserve, California, USA - Sample 09_27_2013_1_40cm (SPAdes) (version 2) | ecosystem: Environmental > Terrestrial > Soil >... | reverse complement strand
GTCGCCCTGACTGCGCATGCGATGACCGGCGATCGTGAGCAAACACTGGCGGCGGGATGCGCCGGTTACATCTCCAAGCCGATCGATACGCGGAGGTTCGGCAGCCAGGTTCGCGAGTTCCTGCCGACCACAGTGCCGACCTCCGGGGCGGCGAGGACAGATGCCAGACTAAGCGGCACGTGAGTGAGCCGCATCTGATTCTGATCGTCGACGACGACGCCTCCAACCAGCTGTTGGTCCGCTCGGTGCTCGAGCCGGCCGGCTATAGCCTGGAGGTGGCGAGCACGGCGAACCAGACCCTCGAGCGCCTCAAGAAAGTAAGGCCCGCCCTAATCCTCATGGACGTCGAGCTTCCAGGGAAAGACGGGCTGTCGCTGACCCGGCTGCTCAAGAGCATGTCGCCCACGACGCGCATACCCGTAGTCGCCATGACCTCACACACGAGCCTGCAGTGGCGGCAGGACGCACTCGAAGCTGGCTGCATCGGGTTCATCTCGAAGCCGATCGACGTGCATACGCTCCCGGTGCGAATCGCCGAGTTCCTCGCGGTAGCGCGCGAACAAGAACGTAGCTCGTAGTCCCCAGGCGTTCTCGTTATGTGTCCGCGCACGTGACGCCATCGAGTCGCGCCGGCGCCACTGTCAAGCAGGCAGCCGCTCAGCCCTGGCTCGAGGTGCTCGAACGGCTCGGGTACGTGGTGCGAGGCCTCGTCTATGGACTGATGGGTTGGCTTGCGTTTCAACTGGCGATGGGCGGCGGTGGCACCGCCATAGACCAGGCCGGCAGCATCGTGATCCTGGCCGGCACCCCTCTCGGACGGCCGATCCTGCTTATGGTCGTGATCGGGCTCGCCGCTTATTCGCTCTGGGGTTTCGTGCGGGCGATCTTCGACCCGTGGCGTCGCGGCACCGACGCATCGGGCATCGCGCAGCGACTCGGTTATGCGTGGAGTGGATTCGCATACGCGACTCTTGCCATGTTCGCTCTGCATCTCTTCGCCAGCGGCAGGGCAACCGCGATCGACAGTACGCAGGCTGCTGTCAGGTCGCTCCTCACGTATCCCACAGGCAGACTGCTGGCCGTATTCCTCGGGATCCTGACGATCGGCGCAGGCATTGCCCAGTTCGTCGATGCGCGGAAAGCCTTCTCTCAGGCTGGTGTGGTGAAGGAAGACACGCCTCCTGAGGTGAGGAGACCGCTTCTCTGGCTCGGACGTTTCGGGATGTTCTCGCGCGGCGTCGTGTTCATGCTGGTCGGCTGGTTCGTCATCCAGGCCGGGCTGCACCGCGATCCCGCAAGCGCGCACGGATTCCAGGGGGCATTCACATTCCTACTCGCGCAGCCATACGGTCACCTCTTCCTGGCCGTGGTGGCGCTCGGCTTCATCGCACTGGGTCTCCACTCTCTCGCCCTCGCGCGCTGGGCTCGTCTCCTCCGGAGCTCTTAGCTGCGCATTCCGATCGAATAACCGCTCCTTAGGCACCGCCCCGCGGTCCGATAACGACGCCCACACGCGGGCCCGCCTGGCACCACCCCACCCGGCGGGCTTCCGGTTTGGGCGCTTGAGTTGACAGACCAGTCAAGTCAGCCGACACTCGGCGCATCAAACTTGGGGAGGTGCGCTGATGCGCAAGCTGATTCTGTCCGCCGTCCTTTCGATCGGTCTTCTCGTTCTCTCGGTCGCGCCGGCCCTCGCCGGAGGCATCGGACCGACCCCGTAAAGTCAAATCGTTAATTCAGTAGCCGAGAGCCGGGCGTGGCGGTACACTCACCGCCATGCCCGGCAGCAGGTACCGCGGCCGCCGCAAGGGAGTGGCCGTCAGGGAAGGGTCGGTGGAGCAGGCCCGCCGTGAGGCCCGGCTGACCCTGGCCCAGGTGGCAGCCGGCCAGCTCACGAGGACGGCGATCCACCTCATCGAAAAGGGCAGGACACGGCCCTCCATGGAGACCCTCGAGCAGATCGCCCGCCAGACGCGCAAGCCGATCGAATTCTTCCTCATACCCGACACCCCCGCTTTCGCCGAGCGCCAGACGCAGCTCAACGAGCTGGAGCGCCTGACCGCGGTTCGAGAGCTGCAGAAGGTCGTCGAGATGGGGGCCTCACTGCTCGAACAGCAGTGGAGCAAAGCGGATGCTGCGCTCATCAATTTCTCGGTCGGGCAGGCATACTGCCGGCTTGTTCGGCCAGCCGAGGCCCTGCCGCACCTGAAGCGAGCTCGGGCTGAGTTCGAGCGACTCGGGGACGAATGGATGGCAGTCGAGGCCATAGATTGGGAATCGTCGGCCCTCAGCCTGTTGGATGACCCGGAAGCCCTGCCTCTTGCCAATCGAGCCCTCGAGCGCTGCCGCAAGCTGGAGCCCAAGGCCGCTCAGGTCGAGGCGCGCATCCTCGGCCACATCGCCGGCATGTACGTGGTATCGCACTCATGGACGCTTGCGATTCGCTACTACGAGGAAGGCCTCGCCGCCGCCAGTGGCGTCAAAGACCTCCTTCAGCTCGCGAAGATGCACCACGGCGTGGCCATGGCGTATCAGCACCTGCGACAGCCGGCCACCGCGCGGCAGCACTTCGACAAGGCGCTGACTTTGTACTCCCTCGAGTCCGACATGAGTGCCGTCTACCGGGTGGAGAACGACCTCGGTCACCTGTACCTGCAGGAAGGACACCTGGATTCAGCCGAGCAACACCTCGTCAGGGCGTTAGGGGGAGCCACCGAACTATCGCTCGATCGAAGAGGCCGAGGGTTCATCCTGACCAACCTCGGAGATGTGTACTTGCGAAAGGGACTGCTTGCCGAGGCGGCGGTCTTGCTGACACAGGCGGTCGAGCTTGGCGAGGCGACCGGCGAGCGAATCGTCCAAGCCGAGGCGCACGTGCTCCTCGGGCAGCTCCAGGAGAGAGAAGGGAAACTTCGCGCATCTGACGATCACTTCGAGGCTGCGATCCGGATCCTCGAAGAATTGGACATGCCCGACCGGCTGCGCGATGCGCATATGGACTACGCCGAGCTTCTCGACGGCCGGCAGGACACCGCCGCTGCATCGCGGCACTGGAAGCGGGCAGCGGAGATCGGCAAGGCTGCTGCGCTCGGAGTCAGGTGGACCGCGGCAGCTGCGGGTGAGTTCGAGGAGTCTCTCGCCTAGCAGCTCCGATTCGTCAGTCGATGAGCTTCATCTCTCGCGCTGTGGCGACGGCTTCGATCTTCGAGTGCGCCCCAAGCTTCGTGTCCAGGCTCCTGATATGAGTGCGTACCGTCGCGTAGCTGATGCCCATCTGCCCTGCGATCTCGCGGCTGGAGAGGCCGCCAGACATCAGCTTCAGGACCTCGCGCTCGCGAGCGCTCAGACTGTCCTTCTTGCCATTGCGATCGCGATTTCGGCTCAGGAGCGAGGCGATCTTCGACGGTGCGATCAGCGAATCGCCTCCCGCGACTCTCCTCACCGCGTCGATGACGTCGTCCGCGGCGCGTGACTTGTGGATGAATGCTCCCGCGCCAGCCTCGACGGCGGCGAGCCATGCGCTTTCGCTGTCGTCGCGGCTGAGGAAGACGAATCTCGCGTTGGGCTGGATCCTGCGGATCGCCGCGGCGGCGTCGGGGCCGGTTCCGTCGGGGAAATGGAAGTCCATCACGACGATGTCTGGTTTCGTGTCGCGGACCAGCGGAGCCGCATCAGCCACGGATCCTGCCTGGCCGCAAACCACAAGATCCGCTTCATCACGCAGCACCATCGCGAGGCCGTCTGAAACCAGCTGGTGGTCGTCCACGATGACCACGCGGATCATCCCGGCGTCTCCGTTGCGCCGGCTCTGATCGCTAGGCCGGCTTAGGGCGCCCAGTGATCTGGCTGGTAGGGAGGACGCGGAAGCCGTTTGCCAACTGGCCGCGACGGGGAATTTCTCCTCGCGCTCCTCACCCCCGATTGGGCTCCGCCGTTCCTCCCACCAGCCACCCCCGCAAAGTAGTCGCTTGACCGCAACTTTGGTTGTCAAAAATTCGGTAAAGAAGGGGGTGGGCGGGTGTAGAGTGGGTTCCGGAGACTAGATTCAATGGACGCTGCTGTGCAGGCGTTCCGTCCGCTGCCTGGCGAGGATCACACCACGCCGGCGCTCCCCGAGGTGGCGAGCTGGATCGCCATCTACGAAGAGTTGTCCTCAGTGCTGCGCCTTGTGCTGTCGCGCCTCGACGGGAATGGCCAGTCAGCGGACATCGAGCGCCAGTTGGGTTGGATCGAGGAGCGTCTTGCGCTGTGGCGCGATCGCCATCAGGCGCTGGCCGGAGTGTCCATCGACCGCAGGGATCACTCCGTGACATACGCGGGCAGATACCTGAAGCTAACCCGGCGTGAAGCCGACCTTCTCGATTTCCTGGTCCGGCATCCAGGACGGCCCTTCACGACAAGGCAGCTCACGATTCTGGCCTGGCAGAACTCGCGCCTTTCCGATGCGCAGGTGCGGACTTACATGATGCGGCTGCGCCGGCGGCTGCGGGAGGTCGGGCTCGCAGGCCTGATCACGATCGTCCGCAACCGCGGCTATGGGGCGGAGCTGCCAAGATCAAGCGCGATCCGATGAGCGCAACCGCAACTCTCGCGCCAACGGTGGCCGACTCCATCGTCTCTTCACGGCTGCTGATCATGCAGTCCAAACGCCTCCTCCTGGCCTCGGTCGAAAGGCGATTCCGGCTGCACGGCGAAGACTCCCTGCGCGAGCGCTCAGATCATTTGCGCCACGAGACTGCTCGAGCTCACCAAACCTATCGATCTGCGGTCTTGACATGGGGACGATCGACATCGCACGAGTTCCGGATAATGGTTTACGGCTCGCTGGTCAACATGGCCGAACACTTGGTTCTCGACCTGCGGAGAACCATTGGCGGCTTGCCCTCCGGAGACCAGTTCGAGATGGCAACCGACGTCGAGATGCTCGAGGGCTTCATCGAGGAGTGGCGCCGGAACACACGACCTATCGCAACCTCGGCCGTCGCCTGATACCAACGCTGCTACTGCGCCTTCAACTCCTCCATCACCAGGACCACTCCGCCGGCGCGGCCCCTGCCGGGCAGTGAGGTCGCGATCACGTGGCATCGTATCCGCCTGCCGCGGCGGGTCATAGCAGGGACAACGACTTCTTCGTGGGTCGGTTTGGCTCGAAGCACGGAGCGGATCATTGGGCGGAGATCCTTCGTGGGAAGTCCGATGTCCAGGTCGAGGAACGGCTTGCCCACAACCTCGTCTGACCGCACACCCCAGAGGTCCGCCGCTCGTTCGTTCCACACCTGAACGTTCAGATCGCCGTCAAGCACCGCCGCACCCAACCGAATGTTGCCCAGGACTGCCTGTAGGAAGAGGTTGAGCCGGTCCACGTACTGGTTCCGATTCTCCAGCTCGTCGTTGGTTCCTTGCAGCTCGGCATTGGTTGACTCCAACTCTTCGTTCATGGTTTCCAGCTCTTCGTTGGTCGACTGCAGCTCCTCGTTGGTGGTCTCGAGCTCCTCGACCGTCGACTGCAGCTCTTCGTTGGTGGTCTCGAGCTCTTCGTTACTCGACTGGAGCTCCTCGTAGGCCGTCTCGATTTCCTGCCTCGCGCGCTCGAGCTCCGCCCGAAGCAGCGACTCTTCGGTGATGTCGATGAAGACCACACTTGTGCCCACGACGGTGCCGTCGTCGTCAAGAAGTGGCGCGAGACGGACGTCGAAGCGCCGGATGACGCCGTCTGGTGCAGGGTGATCGATCGCCGGAATGGCAACCGAGTGGCGGTCCCGCAAGATCTGATCGATTGCGCCCCGGAGGTCCACGGGCCGGTACGAAAGCTCCAGGTCTTTTATTGGCCTGCCGACGTCGCCTGCCCTTATGTCGAGCAGCTTGCGGGCGGGTTGATTGGCGAGAGCCAGGTTGCCACCGGCGTCGATGACCACCTGTGCGTACGGCGCACCCTCGGACGCCAGCTCATGCAGCCGGACCTGCCGCGTCATCTGATCGGTCGCTTCGTTGTTGCCGGCCTGAGCCAGGACCAGCAGGCGGTCTCGAAGGGGTAGCCGTCGAACCCTTCTGAACACCCTCTGCTTGAGGTCGACCGGCTCAAATATCGAACCGTGCATCAGCAGCATCTCGGCACGGCCGAGAAAGAGATAGCCCGTATCGTCGAGCGCGTAGTGGAAGCGGGCCAGGATGCGACCCTGCGCCTCAGCTGTGAAGTACATGAGCGTGTTCCGGCAGATCAGGAGGTCCAGGCGCGAAATGGGCGCATCCTGCATGAGGTCGTGCCGGCCGAATACCAAGGCTCGCCGGAGCCCGGTCTTGAACGCAAATCGCCCGTTTTGGGGCTCGAAGTATCGGGAGCGGAGGCCCGCGTCGAGAGACTCCATCTCCTTCTCGGTATATCCAGACCTTGCTGTGTTCAGAGCGTGCTCGTCAATGTCGGTCGCGTAGATCTTGACCCTGCGCAGAAACACATCCGGACCGAGGGCTTCGCAGAAGAGCATGGCGGCGGAATATGCCTCTTCACCTGATGCGGTACCGGTGCTCCAGATGCGGATGGTTCCGCTCTTGTCGATGATTTTCGGCACGATCTGCCTGCCGAGGTACTCCCATGCCTGCGGGTCTCGGAAGAAGTCGGTGATATTGATGAGGATCTTGTCGAAGAGGATCGCGAACTCCTCGGCATGCACCTGAAGGTAATCCTGGTACGCACTGAAGGTGCTCAAGCCAAGCTCCGAGCACCGCCTTGCGAGGCGCCGCACGATGGTGTTGCGCTTGTAACCCGTGTAGTCGAAGCCGCGGCTCTCGAGCAAATACTTGAGCAGCGAATCGAACTGTTTGCCGACTTCGAGGCTCAATCGCTCCCCACGGTGCCGAGGAGGTTGAGTAGCGCGGTTGATATCTCATCGAGGGGCAGCACGAAATCGACCACCCCGGTTCGGATGGCCGCCGACGGCATGCTGAAGAACTCTGAGGTGTCTTCGTCCTGCGCGATGACGGTCCCTCCCCGCTGCTTGATGGCGGTCACCCCGATGGATCCATCACGACCGCTGCCGGTCAAAACCACCGCGATCGCTCGCTCACCATACGAGGCGGCGACCGACTCGAACAGAAGGTCGGCCGACGGGCGAACGAAGTTGACGAGTTCCGTCTGCGTGAGGCTGACGCTGCCGTCACGGTTGATCAGAAGATGGCGGTCGGGTGGCGCCAGGTAAACGTGGCCCGCCTTGATGTGCGAACCGGCCACAGCCTGCCGGACGGGAAGGCTGGACCTGCGGCCGATGATCTCCGCCATCAGGCTGCGATGGCGGGGATCGAGATGCTGGACGACAACGATTCCCGCGTCGAATGTGGCCGGCAGGGTGCTCAGGATCCTTGTGAGTGCGTTGAGACCACCCGCCGAGGCGGCGATCGCCACGATCTCGAAGGGCGGCTTGCTGGCGCCTCGCATCGGCCCGCGCTCAATCACCGCTCAACAACCTTCGCACATTGCGGGCGACCTCGACGTCCTCCCGCGCATGGACGACGAGGGTTCGAACCTTGGCGGCGGGAGTGCTGACGTCTCCGTCGCCACTGATACCGGTGTTGTGCCCCACATCGAGCTCTGCCCCCAGGAATCGCAGCCCGGCAACCGCTTCGCGCCTGACGGAAGCGGAGTTCTCCCCCACACCGCCCGTGAACACGATCGCGTCCAGGCCACCCATCGCAGCCGCCATCGACGCGATGCACGCGCGAAGCCGGTGGATGTAGACGTCAAACGCGAGGCGCGCCCGCTCGTCTCCGGACGACATTCTCTCTTCCACCTCGCGCATGTCCTTCGTCCCGGCGAGACCGAGGAGGCCCGAGCGGCCGTCGAGCGCTTCCGTCAGCTTGCGTTCGGTCACCCGTTCGTGCCGTTGCAGCCACAGCATCAGGCCGGGGTCGACGCTGCCGGATCGGGTGGCCATCACCAGGCCTTCAAGCGGCGTGAAGCCCATAGTGGTGTCGACGCTCCGTCCGCCGTGCACAGCAGCCAGCGACGCGCCGGATCCGAGGTGGCAGGTGACCACGCGAAGCTCGGATAGAGGGCGTCCGAGCAGCTCGGCTGCGCGCCGGGCCGCGTAGGCGTGTGAGAAACCGTGGAAGCCATAACGGCGGATGCGATGGCGCTGCCTCCACTTCGCCGGGATCGCATAGGTTGCCGCCGCCGGCGGCATCCCCGAGTGAAATGAGGTGTCGAAGCACGCAACCGCCGGCGCGCGGGGAAGGAGCTTGCGCACGGCCTGGATCGCGGAGATGGCCGCCGGCATGTGCAGGGGAGCCAGGTCCTCGATCGAATGCAGGTAGGCGACCACTTTGGCGTCGACTCGCACGGAAGCCGAGTGGCGGGGTCCCCCATGGACCACGCGGTGGCCGACCGCGTCCACCCCGATCCCCTCCTTTATGCCTGTGATCGCGGTCTCGAGCTCCGCCTTCTTGAAGCGTCCCGCCGAGGCCTTGAACTCGTGGCTGGCGAGCTCGGTGTCGTCCGCTCCGACCAGACTGACCTTGAGCGAGCTAGAACCCGCGTTGACGACGAGAACTCTCAGTTGGTCCAAGTCCAGTTTCGGATCTCTGGTGCGTCGTCGCCGTGCTCCCGCGTGTACTGGCGGCAGCGCAAACGCTCGTCCTCCATGAGCTGGCGCACGTGCGCGGCCTTCGAGCGCAGCCCGGGACATCGATCGATGACATCCATGACGAGGTGGAATCGATCCAGGTCGTTGAGCATCACCATGTCGAACGGGGTCGTCGTGGTGCCCTCTTCCTTGTATCCCCGCACGTGGATGTTGGCGTGGTTCGAGCGGCGATACGTGAGCCGGTGGATCAGCGCGGGGTAGCCGTGAAAGGCGAAAACCACCGGCCGGTCGGCGGTGAAGAACGCATCGAACTCCGGATCGGTGAGCCCGTGCGGATGCTCGGTCGAGGGCTGCAACATCATCAGGTCGACGACGTTCACCACCCGCACCTTCAAGTCTGGGAGGTGCATTCGCAGCAGGTCGACGGCAGCCAGCGTTTCGAGGGTCGGGACGTCCCCAGCGCATGCCATCACCACGTCGGGGTCGCCTGTATCGTCGGTGCTTGCCCAATTCCAGATGCCGATGCCGCGGGTGCAGTGTGCGATCGCCTCGTCCATCGACAGGTAGGTGAGAGCGGGCTGCTTGCCCGCAATGATCACGTTCACGTAGTTGCGGCTGCGAAGGCAGTGATCCGCAATCGAGAGCAGGGTGTTGGTGTCGGGGGCGAGATAGACCCGAATGACCTCGGCCTTCTTGTTGACGACGAGGTCGATGAAGCCCGGGTCCTGGTGCGTGAAGCCGTTGTGATCCTGACGCCACACATGCGAGGTGAGCAGGTAGTTGAGAGATGCGATCGGCCGGCGCCAATGAATGCCGCGAGTCACCTTCAGCCACTTCGCGTGCTGGTTGAACATCGAGTCGACGATATGGATGAAGGCCTCGTAGCAGTTGAACAGGCCGTGGCGGCCGGTGAGCAGGTATCCCTCGAGCCAGCCCTGGCACATGTGCTCGCTCAAGACCTCCATCACGCGGCCATCACGGGCCAGGTGCTCGTCGCCTGATTCGAGGTCGGCCTCCCATACGCGGTTGGTCGCCTCGAAAACCGCCCCGAGGCGATTGGAGACCGTTTCATCCGGTCCCATCAGCCGGAAGTTGTCCGGGTTCTTGGCGATGACGTCGCGCAGGTATGCGCCGAGAACCCGGGTTGCCTCGCTGGTCTTGGCGCCCGGCGAGGGCACCGGGATGGCGTAGTCGCGGAAGTCCGGTAGGCGCAGGTCCCGCAGCAAGTGGCCTCCGTTGGCGTGTGGATTGGCGCTCATCCGCCGTTCGCCGCGGGGCGGGAGAGCAGCCAGGTCTGGCACGAGCCGGCCCTTCGGATCGAAGAGCTCGTCGGGGCGGTAGCTGCGCATCCACTCCTCGAGGATGCGCAGATGACCGGGCTTGTCGAAATCCGTGATCGGGACCTGGTGGGAACGGAACGTGCCCTCGACCGGAAGCCCGTCGACGACCTTGGGACCCGTCCAGCCCTTCGGCGTGCGGAGGACGATCATCGGCCAGCGCGGTCGTTTCTCATAGCCGAACTCCCGCGCATCGTGCTGAATGGTCGAGATCTCGTCGAGGGCCTGATCGAGCGCCGCCGCCATTGCTTGGTGGACCCGCTTCGGCTCGTCGCCCGTGACAAAGATCGGCGCGTGGCCGTAGCCCTCGAGCAGGTGGCGCAGCTCGTCCTCGGGCAGGCGCGCCAGCACGGTGGGGTTGGCGATCTTGTAGCCGTTGAGATGAAGGATCGGCAGCACCGCACCGTCGTGGCGAGCGTTCAGGAACTTGTTCGAATGCCAGCTGGTCGCCAGCGGGCCGCTTTCCGCCTCGCCATCACCGACCACGCAAAACACGAGCAGCTCGGGGTTGTCGTACGCAGCGCCGTACGCGTGGGCGAGCGCGTACCCGAGCTCGCCGCCTTCGTGAATCGAACCGGGCGTCTCGGCCGCGACATGGCTCGGGATGCCACCCGGGAACGAGAACTGACGGAACAGCTTGCGCATGCCGTCAGTGTCCCGCGTGATGTGTGGATAGACCTCGCTGTAGGTGCCCTCCAGGTACGCGTTCGCAACCGCCGCGGGACCGCCGTGGCCGGGCCCCATGATGTAGATGGCGTCCAGGTCTCGCATCTTGATGACGCGATTCGCGTGCGCGTAGAAGAGGTTCAGCCCGGGGGTCGTTCCCCAATGCCCCAGCAGGCGCGGCTTGATGTCATCCAGCCGCAGAGGCCGCGCGAGCAATGGGTTGTCGAGCAGGTAGATCTGGCCGACTGCCAGATAATTCGCGGCTCTCCAGTACGCGTCGATGCGCTCGAGCTCAGCGGTGGTGAGCGCGTCTGTAGTCGGCGTTTGTTTGGCTCGCGGGCCGGCCATGCCTAAATTGAAACCGGTCTGGTGGTCAGAGTGCGTCTCGGTCGAGCGCGCGATTCGATATCCAGCGGATCGAGGTCACCAGCGCGAGCCAGCCAGCGGCGATGAAGATGCTGGCGAGAACGTCGGTCGGCCAGTGCGCGCCGACATAGACCCTGCTGATGGCGGCGGTCAGGACGATGGCGGCGACGACCGCCCAGCCGATCGGGATCGCCCATCGAGGCAGGTACCGATAGCCGACACACAACATCACCAGCGCGAAGCTGATGGTGATGAAGATCACGTGGCCGCTCGGGAAGCTGGTCGCGCCCGGGTGCTCGGTTACCTGCAGGACCTCCGCTGTGGTGGGGCGCGGCCGGTTGACCAGGTTGACGATGAAGCTGTACGAGATGCCGCCCGCCGTGGCCGCGATGGCGAGCATCCAGGCGCGGCGGTTCAGCAGCAGAACGAGGAGGATCGCGCCCACCTGCATGTAGATCCCGCCTCCCGGCCCGCCCAGCCACCGGTAGAGCGGGAACAGCGCTGTCAGCGGCCCCCAGTTGACCGACTGGATGGAGCGCTCGATCGACGAATCCACCGACCATCGAGGGTCGGCGATCGCGACCAGGGCCAGGCCCGCAGCGGCCGCGAAACAAACCACCGCGACGGCAAGCAGCCGCCACCGAATTGCTCCCGTCCAGGGCGGAAAGAGCGCGTTCAGAACGCTGTTTCGATGCCGGCGCTCGAGCCCCTGCACGAGGTGGGAGTCCACAGATCGAGCGTGAGGCATCTTGCGCCCGAGCTGAAGTGCCGAACCGGACCATGACGACCATGCCGATCGGCATATGGTGGGAAGCGCCGATTCGATGCTGCGCGTGTGCACCTGGAACATCAACCTTGGCGTCCGGCTGGACGAGATCCTCGACGCGGTTTCGAAGCATCGCGACTTCGCCGGGCTCGACCTGTTTGCCCTCCAGGAGGCTTCTGTGCACCGCGGCCATGCCGACGCACGTACCATCGCGGCGGCCCTCGGTTCCGACTACGAATGCCACCAGGTCACCGCCCAGACCATCAAAGGCCGGATCCAGGCCAACGCGATGATCTGGAACCGGCGCCGGGTCAAGGTGGATCGGTTCGACCACCTGCGGCTTACTGGGGGCAGAAGGCTTTACAGGCAGCAGCGCAACAGCGTCGTGGTCGAAGGCGAGTCCGACCGAATGTCGGTGCTCGCGTACTCGGTGCACCTCGACATCTTCGGCCCCACCCACAAGCGCGAGCAGCTTCTCGATGTCATGGAGGATCGGCACAGCCGGACCCCGGCCGACCTCACGATCGTGGCGGGCGACCTGAACCTGTACCACCTGTCCCGCTGGCCGTCGTGGTCGAAGCTGATCGACGCGTACGAGGCGGAGGGTTTCACCGACGCCGCGCGCTCGATCCGTTGGACGCACTCGGCGCGCCCTCTGCCGATCAGGCAGAAGCTCGACTCGATCCTGGTTCGATCGCCTTCCGAACTGGACCTGCGCACATGGACGGTCGAGGTGCGCGGCTCGGATCACATTCCGCTGTTCGCGGATCTGACGCTGCGCTGACGGGCGCGGATCAGCCGAAGGTGCTCGTTCGCTTGACCAGGTAAGCCGCCGCTTCGGTGCGCCTCGCGACCTCCAGCTTGCCGAGGATCGTCGACACATGGTTCTTCACCGTGAGCTCGGAGAGATGCACCACCTTGGCGATCTGCGCGTTGGTCTTGCCCTCCGCGACAAGGCGGAGGATTCCATCCTCGCGCGCTGTGAGCCGCGCGAGCTTGTCGTCCTTCCCGGCGTTGGGGTCGCGTCGCAGGCGCTGGAGGACCCGGTCGGTCACGGCTGGATCGAGGAGGCTCCGCCCGTTGGCAACCTCACGGATCGCTCGCACCAGCTGCGCGGCGTCGATTCGCTTGAGGAGATATCCGGACGCGCCCGCCATGATCGCCGCGAACAGAGCCTCATCGTCATCAAAGGAGGTGACGATGATCACGCGTGCATGGGTGGTGCGCGCGCGGATCTCGCGAGTCGCCTCGATGCCATTCCCCTCCATCAGGCGGACATCCATGAGGATGACGTCCGGACGGGTTCTCACCGCGGCGTCGACAGCCCCGCGCATGGTGTCCGCCTCGCCCACGACCTGAAGGTCTGCCTCCGACTCGAGGACCATGCGGAGCCCCTGGCGCACGATCGCGTGATCGTCCACCAGCAGCACCCGCGTCTTCTTGACGGGGGGTTGATCGTCCACGGCCCGAGCCGAGTATAGGCGGAGGTGCGGGGCGTTCTCGGACTTCACGACTTCTCGATCAGGGCAGGCTGAAGTGCGACCTCGTCGGGGGGCCTCGGCGTGAGGAGGGCTCCTGGTGGGGGCAACGCAACCCGGATGGCCTTGGGAATCGAGACCACCTCGATGGGAAGAGTGCCGATCAAGGTGCCGTCGGCGTGCACGTGGCAGGGGTATTCAGACTGGACTTTCAGCCTCATGAAGGGATAGCGGGTCGTGGTGTAGCCGTGGCCCTTGTGGCCCTGGCTCAACGCGTGCGCCGAAGCCATGAGCTTGAGCCGCCCAAGGTCGTGATAAACGGTCAGGTAAAGCTTGGGGTCGCGGATATCGATGCCTGGCGCCAGGTTCAGGTGAGCCCCTGTGACCGGGGTGTTGCTGATCGTCATCGTGAACGCCTTGATCGTCTGGCGCTCAGAAGGGGGATCGATCTCGAGCGTCAGCTCCACCGAGCGGTCGCCCGCCAGCTTCAGGGGAGTCTCGAGGATGTCACGGAATCGATGGCGCACAAACGCCTCGCCAACCGGCCACAGGTCCGCCTCGAGTCCGATCCCGGCGCCTTCGAAGAAGACATAGTCACCAATCCGGCCGGCGGACACCCACTGTGGCTCCTCGGATAGTGCGATCTCTACGGCTTCATGGTGATCGTGCGGCAACCCACAGTGAGCGGCGATGTTGTTATTGGTTCCGCAGGAGACGAGGCCGATCGGAGTCTCGGTCCCGATCAGCGCGGCACCGACCGAGCGGAACGTGCCGTCTCCTCCGATGACGAGAACCCGGCTGTAGCCCGCCTCGGCTTTTTGGCGCGCCCATTTCGCTGCGTCGATATCCGGCGAGACCTTCAAGATCTCCACGCGATCGCGAAGGCGCAGGCGAAGCCATGGCTCGAGCTGAGCCGCCAACCCGCGACCTGAACTCGGGTTCATGACGACCGCGATTTTGTCCATGTCAAGCCTCCTTGGATGTTCGGCGACGCACGGGCGGGTCGAGCCCCGGTTTCATGCGCAGCACAGGGGGAGACGTCGCCGAATGCAGCCCGAGGGCGACGAAGCCGATCGCGACGACGACAAGCCCGATCGCGCCGGCCGGCAGCCCGAGGAGCACCGCAAACACCCGAGTCAGCCCGTAGTCGTAGTGGAGGTCGCCGTTGATTCCCCCGAGCACCATCAAGATTCCGATCAGGGTGAAAGCGACTCCTCGACCGAGGAGACCGATCCGACCGGCCAAAACCCACAGCGACCACAGGCGTGGGCTCTTCTCCTGAGGGAGGAAGTCGTTCCTGAACGGTGCAAACCAGGCGTCCATGAACTGGCCTATGCCCGTGATCAGAACCACTCCGCCGAACACGGGCAGCACCCATGACGTCAGCTGGGCGCCGAAGACCTTGTTGACGCCAAACGGCAGGCTGCCGCCGCGGTCGGCGCCGCCGCTGACGGCTCCGATGGCGAACTGGATCGCAAACAACCCAAGGCCGCCGTAGGCGACTGCACTCCAGAGAAACCCGACACGAGAGATGATCCCGTGCCAGTTGCCGCCCCGCTCGAGCGGGTCCGCGACTGCACGCACTACGCCCCACAGGGAGTAACCGAAAAGGCCGGCTGCCGCGAAGATAGCGATCGGAACTCTGAACCCGTTCGTCAGGACGAGCTTGAGCGATCCTTGCAGGTCCACAGACTCGGAGGCGCCGATCATGGCCGCGACCGCGATCACGCCGACGAGCGCGTACAGGATGCCGCGAACGAGCAGCCCGAATCTCTCGAGCGTCATCAGCAGCGGGTGAAAGATAAACCGAGGCATCTCAACCCGTAGGCCGGGTTCGATCTCGAGAGCCCTGTGATGGGGCGCCTCGGCCTCCATCACACCGGCGGCAGGCACGGTGTCGTTGGCCATCGAAATCAAGTCTTGGACCGGCCGTCCCGAAGGACCAGTGCCGAAGGATGCCTGTCACCTAGCCCGAAGGGTGGCGAAAGGCGTCATGCGCGAGAATGAGGTGGTCCGCCCCAATCGACTTCGACGCATCGGCCGGATCGCCGTCGGCTGGATCGCGACGGCGATGGCGTTGCGCCTGCTCGCCCTGGTCCTGCCGGGTGTGCATGTCGACGGGTGGGTGGCGGCGCTGGCGGCGGCTGCAGCGATCGGAATCCTCAACTGGCTGATCTGGCCGCTCTTCATCCGCTTCCTTCTCCCAGTCACGGTGCTGTCGCTCGGCCTGGCCGCGCTCGTCATCAACGGCGCGGTGATCTGGCTAGCCGCGAAGCTCGTCGGAGGCGTGGAGGTGGCAAGCCTCCTGGATGGGATCTTTCTGGCGCTGGCCATGGCGGCCGCGAATACGCTGCTGGTCGCCCTCCTGGCGATGGACGACGACGATGTATACCTCCATCACGCGCGCCTCGCCGCCCGAAGGTTCGGAAGCACGAAGTCGGATGTCCCTGGCGTTGTCTTTCTCGAGATCGATGGTCTCGCTCACGACGTGCTCCGGCGTGCCCTGCGCAACGGCGAGGCGCCGACCATGTCGGACTGGCTCGATCGCGGGTCGCACCGAATGATCGAATGGGAGACCGATTGGTCGTCGCAAACCGGCGCGTGCCAGGCGGGCCTGCTTCACGGTTCCAACGTCAACATTCCGGCGTTTCGCTGGTGGGACCGGGCCCGCCAGACAGTTGTGGTCACCAATCACCCGAAGGACGCCTACCACATCGAGCGCGAGCACTCCGATAAGCGGGGCCTCCTCGCCTTCGACGGGGCCAGTCGCTGCAACATTGTCTCGGGCGATGCCCCGCACAGCCTGCTGACCATGAGCACCGTGCTGGGACAGGGGCGCGGCGAATCGATCGGACGCGAATACTTCGTCTACTTCGCGAGCCCGCACAACTTCACGCGGACTCTCGTCCTTGCGGTCGGCCACATCTTCCAGGAGCTCTGGTATGCGAGCCAGCAGCGGCGAGCCGATGTGCGCCCACGGATCGATCGCAGTTGGCCGTATCCGCTGGTCCGCGCTTACGCCACGGCCGTGCAGCGTGAGATCCAGGTGCAGGTGGTCATCGGCGACATCCTGGCCGGGCGCCCGGCGATCTACACGACGTTCCTGGGCTACGACGAGGTCGCCCACCACTCGGGCATCGAACGGAGAGACACGCTCGTGGTCCTGGCCGGGATCGACCGCCAGCTGGAGCGCATCGCCATGGCGGCGAAGGAGGCGCCCCGACCGTACCGGTTGGTGGTGCTGTCCGACCACGGGCAGAGCCAGGGCGCGACGTTCAAGCAGCGCATCGGCGTGTCCCTGAACGACCTCGTGCATGAGCTCACCGGGATTCCGGCGTCGCAGACTCCCAAACACCAGAGCGAGGCGCTCTGGGCGCTGTTCGGGGTGCTGACCGAGGCGTCAGCGGGCGGCTCCGGGGTCGCTAAGGCCCTCCGCTTCGCGACCCGCCGACACCGCGTGGACGAGGCGGTCGTGCTGGGCCGCGAGCGGAGGGAGATGATGCAGGGTCATCGTGTCGAGAGCAGGACCGAGCCGCCACCCGAGGTGGTTGTCATGGGCTCGGGATGCCTGGGGTTGGTCTACTTCCCGCGACATCCGGCCCGCTTGAGCCTCGAGCAGATCGAATCGCTCTATCCGAGGCTGCTGCCGGGCCTTCGCAAGCAGCCAGGAGTCGGGTTCATGCTGGTCCGCTCCGAGCGCCACGGGGCGGTTGTCATCGGGCCCCACGGCACGCGCTACCTGGATTCCAATCTGGTGGAAGGTGTCGACCCGCTGGCGCCCTTCGGGCCGAACGCCGCACGCCACGTCAAGCGCGGCGATTCGTTCGCGCACGTGGCCGACATCATGATCAACGGCTCATTCGACCCCGACACCGAGGAGGTGCCGGCGATGGAAGAGCTGGTGGGCTCGCACGGTGGGCTGGGTGGCACGCAGGCCCGCCCCTTCGTCCTCTTCCCAGCGGAGTGGGCCGCGCCTGAGAAGCCGATCGTCGGCGCGGAGGACATGCATGCGTGGATGCGCCGCTGGCTTGCCGATTCTGGGCACGCCGACTTCGCGAAGACGGAGGATCCGGCTAAGCCGCCTTCCGGCTCTCCCTCTCGTTTCCCCGTCGCCCAGGCTCGAGCACGGGATCGGAGATCCACCGGATCGACATCACCAGGCTGAGCCAGCCGACGCCGATCAGAAGGCCGGCCAGCACGTCTGTGGGCCAATGCGCGCCTGAGTAGACCCGGCTGAACGCGCCCACGAGGACAAACAGGACCGCAATTGCCCAGCCGATCGGCTGCCAACGGCGAGGGATGTATTTCATGCCGACGCAGACCATCAGGATCACCGCGTAGAAGACGAACAGGATCGTGTGGCCGCTCGGGTAGCTGGAGGCGCCCGGGTGCTCGGTCACCCTGAGGACGTCCGGAACCGCCGGACGCGGCCGGATGATCAAGCTGACGAGCGCGAAGTACCAGCCGCTCGCGAGCGCGCCGGCGATGAGCAGTCGCCACGAGGCCCGGTTGAGCACCAGGATGATGGCGAACACGACGGCCTCCGCATACAGTCCGTATGGCCCTCCGATCTGCCGGTAGAAATCGAAGACCGGCGTCAAGGGCCCCACGCTGATCGACTGAAACGCCCGCTCGATCGATGCGTCTATCGCCAGGAAGGGACTCGTGTAGACGAGAATCGTCAAGCCGGCCAGGGCGACCGCGCATGCCGCTGAAACGATCAAGAGCGGTCGGTGAAAGCGCGACCGGTGTTCCGTCACCGCCCGAGCCGTAGGCGCGGCGACGGGCGGTACAACCGGCTGAGAAGCTGTCTCCATGGCGCCGATGCTCGGGCTGGCGGCCAAGCCGGGCCAGTGCCGATGTGCGGCAACTCAGTACGCCGATACGCACGTGCCGACCTGTCCAAACGGCACTTCCGATTGGTCATGCACGACACCATCCTCAGGAGGCACATGACAGGGATAATCGTAGAAACGGCGCCGCCGAGGGCGCACGAGCTTTCGTCGCTGGCCCGAGCGCGGCAGATCGCGGCCGTCCTCGCCCGCCACCACCTGTGGCATTTGATCGAGCTGATGGCCCTCGAGCACCTGGTGCCGTTCGGTCACGTGCGACCCGCCCGAGGCCAGCATCAGCCGATAACGCCGGGGCAGGTGCGCCTGGCGTTGGAGGAGCTCGGCCCGACGTTCATGAAGCTCGGCCAGGTGCTGTCAACTCGCGCGGACCTGCTGCCGCCCGAGTTCCAGACAGAGCTCGCCCTGCTTCAGGACCAGGCGCCCGAGGTGCCTATCGCAAATGTGTTGGAGACGATCGAAGCCGAGTTGGGCCAGTCGGTCGCGAGATGCTTCTCGTCCTTCGACCCCAAGCCTCTGGCCACCGGCTCCATCGGTCAGGCGCACCTGGCCACGTTTGCGGACGGCACAGAGGTCGTGGTCAAGGTCCGGCGCCCCGGCGCTGTTGAGCAGATCGACGAGGATCTGAAGCTGCTCCACCGGCTGGCGACCATCGCCAGCGGGCGACTCGGCTCAGCCGACGGTTGGGACCTGGTGGGTGTGGTGCGCGAGTTCGACAGCAGCCTCCGGGCAGAGGTCGATTATCTGCACGAAGGCCACAATGCCGAACGCTTCGCGCAGAACTTCAAGGAATCGGAGCGTGTCCATATCCCGCGGGTCTTCTGGGAAGCTAGCACCACGCGCGTGCTGACGATGGAGCGGATCAAGGGCAGCCGGATAACCGATGCCTCCGCTCTATCGGCGGCGGGCATCGACTGCGAAATCGTCGCCGATAACGCAACCAAGATCGTGCTCAAGATGCTGCTCGAGGACGGTTTTTTCCATGCGGACCTCCACCCGGGAAATCTCTTCGTCGAATCCGCGACCAGGATCGGGCTCATCGACTTCGGCATGGTGGGCATCATCGATCAAGAGTCGAGGACCGGGCTCGAACAACTGTTGATGGCGCTCGTGCAGCGCGATTCTGAGAGCATGGTCGATGCCCTGCTCGGCCTTGGCATGGCTGATCCCAAAATCGACCGCGCGCAGCTGCAGAAGGACCTCGGGCAGCTCGTGGACAAGTACTACGGCCAGGAGATCGCGCAGACGAAGCTTGGAGCCTTTCTGGACGACGTCTTCGTCGTGGTGCGAGCACACCGGCTCATGATGCCCTCCGACCTGTCGATGCTCGCGAAGACCCTCGTCACAGCTGAGGGGATGGTCGCGCAGCTGGCTCCGACCTTCCAGATGATGGAGGCGACCGAGCCGTACGTGAAGCATCTGATCATCGAACACAATTCGCCGGCGGTGTGGGCCAACAAGTTCGGCCGCGCCGCGCCGGACGTTTTGTGGCTCGCTACGGAGTCGCCTCGCATCCTCAGGCGCGCCGTCGCGCGGCTCCAGAAGGGCGAGCTGGCCATCGCGGTCGAGCCAAAGGGCCTTGATCCCTACCTCCATCGGATCGAGAAATCGGCGGACCGCCTCGTGCTGGGAATGATCCTGTCCGCCCTGTTGATCGCCGGCGGGTTCGTCGTCTCCGTGTACCGCCCCGGTGCCGGAACCCTGCTCGATGCAGTGCTGGCCTGGGCCGTGATCGCCGCGGCTTCGGTAGGCGGCGTCCTGTTGTGGAAATCGAGGCGCAAGCGACCGAGTTGACGGCCACCGAAACCGCGGTTGCGGCGGCCCCCGCGCCCCTGAAGGCCGGATGGCTCACCAGACTGAGGTCGTTTGTGAAGAGCAGGCGGCACGACGCTCCGGGAGTCCTGGCCCTGGCCGTCATCGCTGTCCTCGAGACGGCCAGCACGATGGCATTCGCGGCTTCCGATCTGGTCAACGCCCGCGGGGTCGGCGCCCTGTCGGACGGCCAATTCCAGCCCACGTGGGACATCGGCCTCGCCGGCATCTTCCTGCCGATAGTCATCATCGCGTGGCTGTTTGGCAAGCGCAGGCCGATTCGGATCCTGTTCTTGATCGCGGTGTGGGCGGCATTGCTCAACGTCCTTTCCCTGGTCATCACCGTGTTGGGCACGATCAACCAGCACGCTGGAAATATCGGTGCCGCCACGCTGCTCGTGGATGCGGGCTTGCTCTGGATCATGAACGTGGTCGTGTTCGCGCTCTGGTACTGGAGCATCGACGGCGGCGGACCCGACCTGAGGGGAACGCCAAAGGCCAAGCGGCCCGATTTCGACTTCCCTCAGCAGCGCACCGAGATTCGTGGATGGGAGGGATGGGTACCCGGCTTCCACGACTACCTGCACACGGCGTTCGTGATCAGCCTTGGCTTCCATGCGGGTGTCGCGGAGGTTCTCTCCGCCCGCGTCAAGTACGTGAACATGCTCCAGGCGACGGCATCGGTGTCGATCCTCTTGCTGCTGGTGGCGAAGGCGATCGCGAGCTTCACTCCCGGCGCCTGATGCGGCGCCGGCAAGGCGCCCATTGATGTCGTTGATCTGTCGTTAAGGACGGGTACCTTTTGTTGCGTTCGAGGCTCGCCTCGACGTTTGCCCGTACTCGGGGGCAGGGGACACACACCATGGCCGGACCCGCCACTATGACCCAGTCGGCATCCGCAGCCGCCATGTCCGGTTATGAGCGGCAGCTGCGGACGATGACGAGGGCGGTGTTGCTGGCCGACAACCGCCGGGCAGCGCTGACTCTCGTCGGTGCCCGCGCTTGTCAGGCCGCCGGCGCGGACCTCGGTGCGGTGTTGGTTCGCGACATCGACGGAGACGATGCAGTCATCTCGCCCACGAGC